>WNFC01029928.1_pt1 | contig 12689 bp, 15 predicted proteins | sample 5400541 | NCBI WGS metagenome assembly WNFC01 (sample SAMN13153342, study PRJNA577476) | soil metagenome | isolation source: 120 cm saprolite under Douglas fir tree site 2 hole 2 replicate 1 | place: USA:California | collected 2015-04-18
GTTGATCAGCACCGAGAAAGCCGAGCCGGACGGAGTGCTCGTCGTGGTGCGGGATACGGGTCCGGGGCTCAGTCCTGCGAGCGTGGAGCACGTCTTCGACGCTTTCTACACCACCAAGCCCGGGGGCATGGGGATGGGCCTGTCGATCTCACGTTCGATCATCGAGGCACACGGAGGACGGTTGTGGGCGGCGTCGAACGTGCCTCGCGGCGCGGTGTTTGAGTTCACGGTGCCGGCAAGTGGGCGAGGTAAATCCGCCGAAGCGGGGCTGTGTCCCAGATTCGCCGGAGACGCGGGTTAACACAGCAGAGAATGATGAAGCTCTAAACGGTCATCCAAGGTCGCCCCAGGGCTGTTTAGACAACTCGACGCTTCCTTCCTGAACTCAAGTCAGCCTAGCAGACCAGCAGGCGGCCGTGCCATGCACCGGCCGCGCAGGTGTGGCAACGCATGCAGGACACATGAGCTCATCCTCCGTCCTGGAGCCGAACGGGGAGGGCGCGAATCGACATCGGCTGCGTGCCTATTCCCGGACGCGCCTTGGGATTGACGCGCAATCAGAAGAGAACTTTTAACCCCACAATGGGGTATCGCCATCCGGGCGCCCAGTGATAGGCGCTGCCCGGCTGTGGCCCGGGCTTGTTCACGGTCCAGAGCGCCCGGTCGAGCTGCACGAAGGGCGCGATCCGGCCCCAGGGTCGGTCCTTTCCAAGCAGCAAACCTGCCTCGAAGCTGAGGCCCGGGCCAACGCCGCTCCCGCTCTCGCCGTCGTACGCCCAGATCGCTCCTCCTCCGGCGGATACGTACGGATGAAGAGGGATCGGCGCGATCAGACCGAGCCGAAGCAGAACCATCTCGCTGAAGACCCAGTTGCCGCCCACTCCGAAGGCGCCCTCTCCCTCGAGGAACCAGAACGAGCCCTCGACTTGGAGGTGAAGCGAAGGCTCGACCAGCGAGCCGTAGCCGATTCCACCGTGGAGGGAGAACGCTGGAGCCGGTGCCTCTGCGTGCGCGGCGCCGGGGACGGCAACGAGACAGAGGGCGAAGAGAGCGAGGGTCCGATTCATGACGTGTAGAACCCCGGGAGAGCACAGATCGGCCACGCTTTTTCCAGCGCGCGTCTGTGTCGGGGGAAGAATCGTGTGGATTCTCATCGTGTCGCGGCGCTGGGCGCAGCAGCTCGAACGGCGGCCACTAACCGCTCTGCTGTCCCGGAATGGTCTCCTCGAATCGGAAGATGGGCTCCGTCGCGGCGACGGCTTCCAGCAGGGGTCGTGCAGGTAGTACTTCTGGGACGGCCAGCAGCCTAGGGGATACGCGGAACAAACGCCTTTTTGGATCCGATAAGCCACCTTCCGTCAACCTCGACGGAGCCTCCTTCAGAGCCAATGCCAGCGAGATCCCGCCGCTGCCGCCGCCGCGCCCCGCCTCGGCGTGTGCGCCTGCGGTGATCGCGTCGGTGAGGACCAGCCGGTGGCGACCGAAGAGGCGCGGCTCCTCGTATCCAAGGAGCGTGCGACGAAAACCCGCGGCATAGGCATAGTCCGAGATGCCGCGCGCCAGCACCGAGGTGGTGAAGTAGTACGAGGCGGAGACATCCTCGACGCGGCCGAATGCGTCGCGCACCACCGCGCGCACGGTCCCCGCGCCCTCGCTGGCGGGCAGGTTGCGCACCTCGAACGGACCCGGCGGCAGCTTCTGCTGTCGGACCAGCGCGCCGTTGAGGTAGACCTCCAGCGTCGAGGGCGTGAGCGCCGCGCCGGCCGCGGTCGGCAGCGGCGCGCGCACCGTCCACGGGTCGAGCGCGAAGTCGCGCGACAGCGAAGCGCCGCCCAGGGTGGCCACGCCGGCCAGATCTCCCTCGGCGCCGGGCGTGATGACGAAGGTGTCGCCGGCGATGAAGCGGCGCAGGCGCGCCGGGTCGTCGTAAGAGAGGCTGGCTGGCCCTCGGACCCATGTGCCGCCCGGCGGACGCGAAACCACGGCGGTGAGGAGCGCAGGCCCTACGCTCAGGCCCGGCTCGAACGTGGCGGCGAACGGCGCCTGCACGTCGTAGTTGAGGAATGCGCTGGCGTCGTGCCGCAAGACGAGATCCGGCGGGCGCGCCGCGGCCTGCACGTCGATGATCGAAGCGGGCAGGAGCGCGGACGGCACGTCCACGTGGAGCGCGAGCTGGTCGTGATCGATGCGCCAGGCGAAACCGGCCGCGCGCAGCGAGACGTAGCGCCGGCCCTCGACCTCGACGGTGGCCGCGGCGGGCAGCTCGCCCTCGGCCACCAGCACGTCGCCGTCGCGCAACAGCACGCGGACGGCGCGCTTCTCCACCTCGTTGACGTAGAGGAGGAGCAGCGCCGACAGAAGAGCAAAAGGCACGTCAGCGCCCACAGCCGCCAGTGGGCGGTCGCCAGCTCGACGCAATGGCGCCTTCCTCGCCCGGCGCTTCGACGAACACGTTGGCGATGCGCGCGCAGTCTGCCCGGGCGACGCGCAGTTCGTAGCGCCGCACGCCGCCGGGTAGCAGGTACCAGCCATCCCAGCGTTGCTCGAGAACCGTTGCCCCCGCCGCGTCAGCGGCACGCACTTGCACCGCGCTGGGCCGCACGTGCACCGTGCCGGCGTTGGCCAGCGCGAACGAGAGCCGCCCCCCGCGCAGGCTCATCGCGGTAACGCTGGCCTGCACGACGCGCGCTGCCGGCTCGAGAAACACCGGCAGGGATAGACGCGTGAGCGTGGGGATCTGCAGCCCGCGCCCCGGCGGCAGGGGCGAAGGAAGCTCGTCGATCACCAGCCGGTACGATCGCTCGCGCGCCGCGGTCCGGGCCGTCGTTCCCACGCGGATGTTGCGCTTCTCACCCGACGCGAGCTGCAAGAGGGGCGGAAACAGCTCCAACTCGGAGGTCGGCTGCAGCACGATCTGCCCCTCCGGCCCCTCCTGCCAGGCGTGGACCGTGAGCTGCACGCGCACCGCATCGGCGCCTTCGTTCTTGAGCGCGACCAACGCGCTCGGGCTGTCCTGCGAGAGATGGATCGACACCGGCGCCACGTTGAGCGCCGCCGCCACCAGGAGCCACATGGCGCGCCTCAGAAGACCGCGGTGACGGTCACCGTGTCCGTGTAGATGCCCGTGGGCGGCGCGGCCTGGATGGGAATCTTGACGAAAGCGCTGATCGACTGGTTCGCGCCCGTGCCGGTGAAGGACTGCGACGTGCCGCCCGTCATCGCGCTGCCCCAGACCTGGGTGAAGGTGTTGGTGGTGTAGATGTTGTAGCCGAGGCGGTTGGCCCCGTTCGCGAGCTGGCGGTTGGCGGTGCCGCTGGGTTGAACGCCGTTGTCGAGGTCCAGAGAGAACACCAGACCGTTGGAGCAATTCACGCTCACGTTGCCGCTGGTGGTGGTGGCAGCCGTCGTGACGACGGTGCCGAAGTTGATCCCCGTGTTGTTGACCGAGCAGGTGGTGCCGATCGCGGCGGTGACGGTGAGCGTGCCGGTGGCGGTGGTGAAGGCGAACGCATCGCTGTGCAGTGCGAATGCAGCGAGCGCGGCAGCCAATGCGAGCTTCAAATGACGGTTCATGGGTCCTCCCCTTTGTAAAGGAGTGGCCCCCGGCGCGAATTGTCGCGTCGCAACGCACAACAATTTGAAATGACTCAAGGAGCAGCGGGCGACTACTTCTTGTGCGGCACCTTGGGATGAGCGACCTCTTCCTTGATCACGGTGCCTGCCGGATCGAAGACCACCTCGGCCTTCTGAAGGAGGCTCCGTCGAGGTTGACGGAAGCGGGCTTATCGGATCCCAAAGGCCGTTTCTTCCGCCTATCCCCTCGCGGGCTGGAACGGAGCCTGCTGCGCCACCTGAACGCTGGCATCGCGCGCCGGCTGCAGCTGGAAGGCCAGGATCGGTCCTTCTGGTGGGAGGTGGGAAGCCTCGCGGTGCGATACCAGCCTCGTTCCAACTTTCCCGGCCCGATGCTTCTCATCGCCTCCGAAGAAGAAAGCGCCCGCTACGGTCACTCCGAGGAGGAGTGGCGCGCGGCGGCGCTGAGCCACTGGAGATCCTGCGCGTGCCGAACCCGCACATCGGGTTCTTCGCGCATCCGCACATGGCCGACCTGGCGCAGGTCCTGAACCCGCGGCTGCGCAGGTGAAGTGAATCCGGCAGCGCAACGACATGGTATGAGAGCCGGGAATGGAAGCCACTACCAGCTCGCAGCCGCGCTCAGACCGGACCTTCTACGTCTTCAACGCCGTAGTTTCGGTGAGCGCAGTAGCCTTCCTGTTCTACATCCTGGTCATCCGCCGCGGAACCGCTGGGACCGGGCTCGACTTGCGCTTCATGCCCGCTGTCAACGCGAGCTTGAATGCGCTGTCGGCTTGCTTGCTCATGACGGGCTGGGTGGCCATCCGGCGCAAGTCGGTCCAGCTCCACAAATACTGCCAGGTGTCCGCGTTCGTGTCGTCGTCGCTTTTTCTCATCGGGTATCTCGCGTACCACTTCGTCCACGGCGACACGAAGTTCCAGGGCCGAGGACCCGTCCGCGCAATCTACCTCTTCATCCTCGCGAGCCACATCGTGCTTTCCGTGGGTATCGTCCCCATGGCTCTCACATCCCTTTACTTTGCCTGGAAGCGCGCATTCGTGAAGCACCGCGCGATCGCCCGCGTGACGCTGCCGATCTGGCTCTACGTCTCAATGACCGGCGTGGTCATCTTCTTCATGCTCCGCGGAAGCGCGCCGGCGGTGCCGTAACCTACAGGTCGAACGTGCTGCGGAGACCAAACTGGAAGGAAGTCCCGCTCTGCGTTGTCGCCTGAGTTACGGCAATGTAGGGTCCGATCGCGAACCTGCCGCTCACCCGAACGTGACCGCCGGCCTGCAACGTGAAGTTGAACTGGCCCTCGGTCGTCGTGACGCCCGAAACGATGATGGTCGTATTGCCTTGTACGACCGGGAAATCAGACGACGACACCCGGGTCCAGCCCAGGCCCGCGCCGACGCCGACCCACGGGACAATCCGTGCCTCGGGCAGGATGTCGTAGAGAATCTCGGCCCCCAGGCGCGTGACGCGTCCCGAACAGCTGGTCGCGGTTCCGCAGGGCGCGAGAGGGAATCTGCCAACTCCGGCAGGCGCATACTGAAAGTAGGCCCCAAACGAAAAGCCGCTGACGGTGTAGCGACCCTCGAGCCAGATGGGAAACGTGCGGGTCAATGAACCGGTTCCGGTGACCGGTTCGAACCCCGCCCTCAGCCCAAGCGAGGGCGCGCTCTCAGCGTCGCGCACGGGAGCCACGGCAATCCCGCAAACCAGAGCAATGGTGATTGCCGATTTCTTCATCCGCATTGGCCTCAGCGTTCGCGGCCAGTCGGACATGGGGAGCAGGACTGCCGCGCAGGAGCATCTAGTGCTCTGACCGCCGCGCGGTGAGTCCTTCATAGCGGAAGACCCGGCGAGCGTCGTCCACGCGGACGCGCCAGTCGATGACGCGATGCTCCTCCTCTGCGCGGAGGCGCCACGCGGCGACCAGCGAGATGAGATCGACGAGAGAGGAAATGCGGCGCCGCCCGAGACACTCGCGGGAGACGAGGCTCGCTTCGAGGGGATACGCGGGGGATACGCGGAACAACCGGCCTTTCGGTCCGATAAGGACCTCTTCCGTCAACCTCGGCGAAGCCTCCTTCATCTGCGTCAACGTTGCCACGCTGGTCGAAGCGCCGCAAGGGGGCCCCGAGGCGCCGGAGCATGAAGACCAAGGGATGATGGGTGTGCTTGATGTGATCTGAGGGCACCGCCAGCGCTCAAGGAAAGAGTAGGCTCCGCATGGGCACCGCTGCGCAACCAGATTCGAACGAAGGCGAATCGCCAAAAACGAACAAGGAAAACGTCAGCCGCACGTTGCCCCTCGGGAAGTCAGGAGGAAACGTGAATTCGGTGGACGTGACTCCGGGTTGAAAGAATCCGAATCCGAACAGCACGGGGCCGGGGGCGAGAATGGGAAGGTCGCTCTGAAAAACGAAGATCTGGCTGAAGGAAGAACTGCCTCCGGACGTCCAGCCGATGCGGATGGGCTGGCCCCGGCTCAAGGACGTGCCTTCGGGCGGAGTCGTGAAGGAGACGGCGACCGGACACGTGAACGTCGCAGTGGCCTCGGGAAAGGAGCCGATCACCGAGAGCGTCTGGCGCAGCTCATACCCGGCTCCGGGGAAGAGCGGTCGCGTCCACGTCAGCGTTTCCGGAGGTTGGGAGCCTGGCGGGGGTGGATTCAAAAGATGTCTGGTCATCTCGTCGGCTGGATCGCCGGGTCCCAGCGGCACTCCGTTCAGGGCGACGCCCGCGTCGAACACTGCAACTGAGCCACCGTCAGCGAGTGGCCGGTGCACGACCGCACTGACCTGAACCTCGCTGCCTCCGTCGGGCAGGCCGCGCAGGTTGACTTGGCCGGCAATGGTGAACGGATTGCGTGCAGGCAGGTCGGCGCCGCAGGCGATGCACTGAAGCACGCCGGGAATGATGAGCCATTTCGCGGACCACGAGCGCATGTGAAACCCTTGGTGATTGCGGTGCAGAAGCCAGTTCTACACCCCGCTGGGGGATACGCGGAACAAACGGCTTTTTGGATCCGATAAGCCCGCTTCCGTCAACCTCGACGGAGCCTCCTTCATCTACATCAACGCTGCAACACTGGTCGGAGCGCCGCAAGGGGGGCCTCCGACGCGACCTGGGAGATCCCTCTCGGAGCACTCAGGTCGCTGGCCGGGCCAGCCGCCTCCTACTCGTCCCAGTCTTGGTCAGCCTCTTCGTAGTCCGGAGTTTGGTCGCAACCCTCACCCTCGCTCTCCGGGAGTCGCCCCTTCGCCAGCGGCGGCCCGGTTGTCGGAAGACCGAGGTGCTCCAGGATCCGCCATGCCACGTTCGCGCTGGCGATGTACGCGATGATCTTCATCCGGCCGTTGCACACCGGACAGGCGAGAACGTCAATGGCGAAGACTTTCTTGAGCAGCTCACTCCAAGGGATGCGGTAGGCACGTCGGGCGCCGGCGGACATGGCCGAGACGCCGCTCGATGCGACTGGAGCTGACGGCGCCGGCAGGACCGAACCTGGCACCGAGGCCTCGCCGCCAGCCGGTGGCAGCGCAGGGGTGCATGGCGGTCGTTCTGGCACGACCGAGAGCATCAGCGATGCCAGCGACCCGGGCGGCGAGGCATGCGCATGCGCCCCCGTAGCCGGCGACGCCGCAGGAACGACCCGGCTGCGCAGCTTCGCGTGCGGCGCGAAGAGGCCATGGTAGCGGACACCGTGAACCCGAGGCGGAGGCACCAACGTGGCGAGCTTCGCCAGGAGTTCGTCGGGCGTGAGCGACAAGACGAGTGCGCCGTTGCGCGGCCGCTTCATCTGGTAGAGGAGGCGGCCGTCGTCGCCCCTCGAGAGGCGCTGCAGCGCCAAGGGGGGCCGGAGCGTGTAGCGAAAGAGCTTCTCGCGCCCCTCGTGGTCGTTGCCGTGGATGCGCACTCCGGCGTGCAGCGACCAGCCGTCGAGGTTGGCGCTTTGACGCTGGTGCTTGAACGGGTCGGAGAGGCGCTGGCCGCGATCCACCTCGCCAGCCTGCAGCTCCGCCAGCGCGTCCTCGCGATCCTCGGCGCTGGCGGCGGAGCTTACTGCCTTCGCCGCTCGGCGGATGACCCGGCGAAGGATGGCGTCCAGCTCTTCATCCGCGGGCGCGGGCAACGGCACGAACCGGGTGGTGCCGTCGTCCGAAATGACGAAGGTGCCATCCAGTATCAGCGAATGAAAGTGGACGTTGAGATTGAGCGCGCCGCCGAAGCGCTGGATCGCCGTGACGCCGCCGGTCTGCGGCTTGGCCACGCCCAGCCGGCGCGCTCGCCGACGCTGCCATGCGAAGACGGCGCAGGTGAAGATGGAGAGCAGCCGCGAGGCCAGCGTCGCCTCCCGTGCCGCGAGGAAGCGGACGCGGCGCGGGAAGGCGAGGACCCACTGTCGGACGGGGACTGCGGGGAACACGTTGCGGACGAGGTGGGCCGCGCCGTCCTCCATGCGCCGAGCAGCGCACGATGGACAGATGTGGGCCTTGCAGGAGAAGGCCACGAGGCGTTCGAAGCTGCAGTCCGGGCAGCGGACGCGGACGAAGCCACGGACGAGGATGAGCGGCGAAAGCGCCTGACGGGGTCAGGCTGCCGTCGCCGCAGTCGAGGTAGCCGCGCAGGTCGCGCTCGACGAACGGCGGCAGACCACGGCCGTTGGCCGAGCGCTCCCGGGCCGCGGCGAGGAACGACTCGAGCCGTTCCCGGACGACGGCGTGCAGGATCGTGTGCTCTGGCTCGCGACGGCGTAGCCGGCGAGCGGCGCCCGGGCGGCGCCGGGCCTGGCTTCCCAGACCTCGGTGGATTCTGGCTGCGCAGCCACGGAGGCCGCTCGAAGCAAGGACTGGTCCGCAGATAGGGGCGCCGCTCGCCCCCCCCCCGAAGTATTGTTCATCACGCCCGGTCCCCCTCTACGTATCGACGCCCCGAGGGATGCCTGCCGTGTCGGCTTCCCTGTGGCTGTGTCCTGTGGGGACGCGGTGAGGCGTCCGGTTTTGGTACCCGAAGTGCCCGCAGTGGTCTCGAAACGAGACCCCTCGAGGTGGCGCAGCATGCCCGGCGAGGCGGAAGGGGCCGACCGCCTCGTGGTCTTCACGAAGCAGCTCGCCGCTTGCGGCGCGGCTGCGACGGCTGGCAGCGGCGCCTTGGCGGTAGCAGGCGCACCGCGGCCGCAGGAGGATCTGCAAGCGCCCCGACTTCCCATGCGTGCCGATCCAGGTTTTCGGCACACTTAAGAGCAAGTCTGTTTCATTCTTTTCAGGTTCGTGTTAATGTAGACATATGAGCAGAGGACCATCCGAAGAGGTGCGGCTCTACCAGATCAGGGTCGGGCTGAAGCCTTCCGACGCGATCGAGAAGGAAGCGAAGGACGAGAGCAAGGCAGTAGCCCACGTCCTCCGTCGCATCATCGAGGACTACGCCACTCTGTTCGGGCTGCCTCGCTCTGCCTTCGAGACTCTCGAGGCGGATCGCAAGGCGATGGGGCTCGATCGGCGCGACTACTTCAAAGAGCTGCTCGACGGACGCTACCGCCAGGTTCTCCTCGGCGGAGCGGCGCCGGCGCACGCCACCGAACGGCATGCTCCCGCAACTGGCGGACGGTCCCGGAAGTAGCCTCCGGTCAACTCCAGGCCTCTCTGCGGGCGCGCAGGCTCCGGCCGCGGCGGCTACGTCGGCCGTTCTCACCAGAGGTACGCACCGATTTGCCCGAACCGCCCAACCCAGCACGGCAACATGAGCACTGGCTTGACATGTATATAATATGTTTATATACAGTGCTAAAATGGCTCACGGAGGACTGGTGCCCTCACGAATCTCCACCCGCGCGACCCAGGGAAGCCCGAGGCTTCGCCACACGAAGAACGACACTACCGTGGCCCCGCTTCTCGGTCGCCGCGAATGAATCCCGTACACGACACCGAACGATCTGCGGCGCACCTACTGGACCTGGCTGCGGTCTTGCGGCGTGCCGAATGAGCTCTCGCGCCGACGATGGGCCACAAGGACACGCACATGCTGGCCCCCGTCTAGGAGCACTGCCAGTCGTCAGGAGGACCAAGCCGATGAACGATGCTGAGAGTCAGTGGAAGGTCAAAGAGGCCGCCAAGTTCCTGAGCTGCAGCACCTCGTGGATCTACAAGGCAGCCGCCAAAGGGCTGATCCCCTGCATCCGGATCGGGGCCATGCTGCGCTTCGACCCGGAACAGCTCCGCGCCTTCGCGCGGGCGCATGCGCTGGCGGTTGCTCAGCCAGCGTCAGGTCCGACGGCTGCAGGAGGCTCGGTGATCGATTTCGTGGTCAACTCGGCACCTCAAGCGTCGAGGTAACGATGGCAAGCGTTTACGTGAAGCGAGGGAAGTTCTACGCGCGCTGGAGAGACGCTAGCGGCCGCTGGCGCCATTCGATCACCTCTTGCCGCACCAAGCGAGACGCGCTCCGCGACGCCAACGATATGGAGCGCAAGGCGGATCGCCAGCGCCGAGGACTCGAGGCGCTCCCCGAAGACGCGCCCGACCAGACTTTCGCCGAGCTGTTCGAATGGTGGTGGACCGAATACGGCTCGCGGCACCGCGGCGACATGGGTTCGTTCCTTCGCCGGCACCTGCTCCTCGGCCTCGGCAAGCTGGCTGCGGTCAGCGTCACATCAGCGCGCATCGAGGAGTTCCTCCAGGCGCGCGCCGACGTGCTGTCGCCCAAGAGCCTGAACACGCTTCGCGGCGCCCTGCACACAATCTTCGCCAAGGCGATGAAGCGCGGCCGCTGGGTGGGGCTCAACCCGGCGGCGGCCGTGGAGCGGCGCAAGGTCCCGCGCAAGCTCTTCGAGACGCTCCGCGCAGAGGAAGTGCCACCGTCGCTCGCCGCGCTCGCTCCCGAGTGGCGGCCACTCTTCGCCACGGCGATCTGGACGGGGATGGGCAAGGGCGAGCTGCTCGGGCTACTCAAAACAGACGTTGATATCGCCGCTCGCTCGATCGCGGTCCGGCGCTCCTACGACAGCGAGACCACGAAGGGCGGTCACGCCGACGTGATCCCCATCGCCGAGCCTCTCGTGCCGTACCTGGAGACCGCACTGGCAGCGGCGGAGAGTGAGTACGTCTTCCCCGCTGCGGACGGTTCGATGCGGTCCGAGGAGACGGACCTGCAGCAGATACTCCGCCGCGCGCTCGGTCGCGCAGGCATCGTGCGAGGCTACGACTTCATCTGCCGACGCAAGAGTTGCGGCCACCGCGAGCACGACAAGGCGCTCGCGGAGCGACGGTGCCCGAAGTGCACGATGCGCTTGTGGCCCAAGGCCCTGCCGCGGCCGCTGCGCTTTCACGACCTGCGGGGCACGACGGCGACCTTGCTCGCTCGCGCGGGCGCGCCGCTTGTCGTCGCTCAGCGAATCCTCCGCCACTCCGATCCGCGGATTACTGCAAATGTCTACTCGCGCGTCGATCTGGGCGACCTGCGCGACGGCATCAACCGGATCGTGATGCCTGCGGACGGCGTTGCACCGCCGCAGACGGCTTCGCAGGGCGTCACCCTGCAAGGATTTGTCGCCACCTTGTCGCCACGGGGTGGATCCCCGGAAAATGAAGGCCGCGAGCCCTCGAAGAATCCCCCGGAACTCGCGGCCTTTGCATTGGTCGGGGAGACAGGATTTGAACCTGCGACCCCCTGGTCCCGAAGGGGCGCAAAACGAATCACACGGCGTTTCAGAGGGTAGCTTCGGGTCGCAACCAGTGGAAACCATTCAAGAGCGGCAAGCGCCGAGTCTGGACCCAGTGGCAGAAAACGGATCGGTTGAGACGCCGTTTGGTGCGCCGGTGGTGCACGAACTTCCGCCCGATCCGGGCCCTCATGAGCGGCTGATCACGGTGCGCGCGGTTGCCGCCCGCCTCGGCGTAAGCTCGGCGGCGGTCTACAAGCTGTGCCAGCGCGGCGAGCTGCGCGGCCTGCGGATCGGAGGCGCTCTTCGCTTCAGCCCGCAGGTTATCGATGACTATGTCACCAGATGCGCGGCGCGCAGACGAAGCTCGAGGCGGTCGCCGTGACCTCGTACCGCGACTTCCTGCCCGCCCAGCCGACGCTGCCGCCGCGTGCGTCGTTCCTGGAGCCGGCGGCGCCCTGCCCCGATACCGAGGCCTTCCTCGATATCTTGAAATCGCGCCCGATCTCCCAAGTTCCGCGCACGCTCGACGACACGGCGCTGCTCCAATACACCTCGGGCACCACTGGCACCGCGAAGGCGGCAGAGATCACGCACAAAACCTCGTCGCCAACTGCGAATTGCAGCGCGTGTACATCGGCGCGTGCGACGACGACATCGTCCTGGGCGTGTTGCCCTGGTTCCACATCACCGGCATGGAATGCCAGATGAACATGATGGCCTATCTGGGCGCGACGCTCGTGACCATCGGCCGCTTCGATCTGGTGACGGTGCTGCGCGCCATCGAGCGCTATCGCTGCACGGTGACGACGCTCATCGCCACCGTGAACATTGCCATCGTCAACTATCCCAAGACGCGCGATTTCGACCTCTCGTCGCTGCGCTCGTGCCTCTCCGGCGGCGCGCCGCTGCCCGCGGAGATCGCGCGCCGCTGGAAGGCGCTGATCGGATATGAGCTGATCGAAGGCTATGGGATGAGCGAGACGAGCGCGCCCACGCACATCAATCCACCGCAGCGGCCCAAGTATGGCACCGTCGGGCTGCCGATTCCCCTCACCGACGCGCGCATCGTCAGCCTGCAGGACGGCGTGACCGAGCTTCCGCCCGGCCATTCCGGCGAGATCGCTCAAACCCGAGGCAAAAGACAAGGTCACCGCGGAAGAGCTCGCCGCCTGGTGCCGCGCAGAGATGGCCGTCTATAAAGCGCCCAAGCAGTTCCGCATCGTCGACGCGCTGCCGAAGACTGCCTCGGGAAAGATCTTGAAGCGGGTCCTGCGGGAGCAGGCGCGCGGTGAGGCCGGGGCGCCGGGCGCGAGATCATGAGGCTGCGACCCCAAAAGCTCAGACTGCCCGACGGGCTCGTCGCCTAGAAAGGCGCGCCGGGCAGAACCTTCGTGTGCTCCTTGCACACCGACTGCAGCGCGCGCGGATCGAGCCGAGCGC
>WNFC01019593.1_pt1 | contig 12688 bp, 8 predicted proteins | sample 5400541 | NCBI WGS metagenome assembly WNFC01 (sample SAMN13153342, study PRJNA577476) | soil metagenome | isolation source: 120 cm saprolite under Douglas fir tree site 2 hole 2 replicate 1 | place: USA:California | collected 2015-04-18
ATGGACATTCTCCACGCTATTGGAAACACATCGATGGTTCGACTTCGCAAGGTCGTACCACCCAAGTGCGCAGACGTCTTCGTCAAGCTCGAGTGGGAGAACCCCACCGGCAGCGTCAAGGACCGGATGGCGCACGCCGTGATTTCGCGGGCGGAGGAAGACGGTCGACTGAAGCCCGGAGACACCGTGGTCGAGTACACGGGTGGCAGCACGGGGGCATCGCTTGCGTTGGTCTGCGCCGTCAAAGGCTACCGTCTCCAGATCGTTACCTCCGATGCGTTCAGCCAGGAGAAGCTGGATCAAATGGCGGCGCTGGGTGCCCAGCTCACGCTCGTCCCAAGCGAGGGAGGTCTCACCACCAAGAAGCTCATCCTGGACATGATCGAGGCCGCCCGTGAGTTGAGCCAAAAGCCGCACACTTACTGGACCGATCAGCTCAACAACCATGACAGCATCGCGGGCTACTACTCGCTGGGCGAGGAGATCTGGAGTCAAACGAAGGGAGAGATTGACGCCTTCGTTCATTGCGTGGGTACGGCGGCTTCTTCGCGGGGGGTCGCCACCGTGCTGAAGCGACACAAACCGAGTATCAAGATCGTCGTCGTCGAACCCGCCGAATCGTCGGTGTTGCTGGGAGGTCAGGCAGGGCCTCATAAGATCGAAGGTGTCGGGATTGGCTACACTCCTCCACTGTGGGACCCGACTCTCGTGGACGACATCCTGCCGGTCAAAACAGACGACGCGAAGCACATGGCGAGGCGTATCGCACGGGAGGAGGGCCTCTTCGCAGGGACGTCTTCCGGAGCAAACGTCGTCGCCGCGATTCAAGTAGGAGAGCGGCTGGGGCCAGAGGCCAAGGTAGTCACGCTGATGGCCGACTCTGGCCTGAAGTACCTAAATACCGATGTGTATAGGAACAGATAAAAGTAGAAAGGTGGAACTAGAAAGTAGAAAGTTGAAACGAAAGCGCGAAATCACCAGCGGTAGCTAGGCTTTTCTCGGTTAGGCGACTGCCACGGACTTCGATAATATCCATCGCGGACCAAAGGAGCATAAACATGCGTCGGATGCATGTTCGCACCGAAAATTGGATACGGTGAGAGAACGTCGAAGGCGTCGGTCTTAAGATTCCTTATCCTATTGTTGTCGGCTTTGGCGGCCTGAGCAACACGTCGCGGCCAACCAGGCAAAGTAAAACGCAAAGCACGGCAAAAGGAAGCAGCGCGAGCAGATCGGAATATGCGCCGTTAAGGAACGGATTGTGCACGGTCTGCCAATCCTGAATTCGACGATCGATCTTAGCAACGGCCGGTACCCATTCAGGCAACAATTCTTTGGCCGCGATGACAATTCCCGTGATCGCTCCGCCCGCGATATAACCGGATGCGAGTAGGACACCAGGACTTTTGTCGCCTTCTGCCGTCAATTCAGTTTCGGACAGGTTCTTGTGCCGGAATTTCACCCGCAAGTAACGATCCACCAGCCAGCGAATAAAACCGCCGATGAAAATCGGGCTGGATGAAGCGAGCGGAAGATAAACGCCGACGGCAAAGGCCAGCGACGGAATGCCGCTCATCTCGAGAACGATTGCGATCATGGCTCCGAGCAGAACGAGCGCCCACGGTAGCTTACGGCTGAGGATTCCCTTGATGATGTAAGACATCAGCGTGGCTTTCGGCGCATCGAATTTCGTTACGCTTGATCCGTCTGGGCGCTTCCTGTGCGTGCCGTTAATTCCAGGATCAACAAGGTAAACGGGGACGCCTTCTTGGTTCACCAGATAGCGCTGAGCGGCACCGCCTGCAGGATCTGTCCGTTGCCAGGGCCGATAGGGATTTTGATCTGACAAGCCTTGCAATCCCCGCAGTTTCTCTGGTTGGGGTTGCGGCAGTAATTTTGAGGAGACGAAAATCCCCGTGCGGCTTTATTTTTTCATCGAAGGGCTGTAGCGGGACGCCCGCGGGAGCTACGATTTGCTGTGATATCGGACTGAATGTGCTCTGCGGCACGTAAACCGTATAAGCGTTGTTTAAAAACAAGAGCACGGAGCCAAGCGTCAGCGCCGAGGCGAGGGCGCCGAACAGAATCGCGATTTGCTGGAACTTTGGTGTCGAGCCAACGAGGAAGCCGGTCTTCAAATCCTGCGATGTGGTTCCGCCGTTAGACGCGGCGATGCAAACGATTCCGCCGATGGAAAGGGCGGTGACGAAATAATGCGGGCCGGTCCAACCAACGATCAGGAAGACTAAACAGGTGAGCAGCAATGTCGCCACCGTCATTCCCGAAATCGGATTGGAAGACGAGCCAATCTCGCCGGTCAATCGCGATGACACGGTCACGAAAAGGAAACCGAACAACACGATCAAGAACGCGCCCAGCAGGTTCCCGCGCAGATTTAATTGCGGCACTATCATAATGACGGCGATGATCGCGAGACAGCCGATAATCACAAAGCGCATTGACAAATCGCGGTCGGTGCGCGGTGCGTTCTCGCGAGGCCCGTGCTGCCCAAGCAAATCGGCCAGTCCACCTCTCAATCCATGCCAGATTGTTGGAATCGACCGAAACAGACTGATGATCCCGCCGGCTGCGACCGCGCCCGCGCCGATGTAAAGGATGTACGCGCCACGAATGTCGTCTGGCCCCATTTCACTGATCGGAATTGTGCCCGGTGCAATCGGCGCTGTGGCATGTTCGCCGAAGAATTTGATCGCCGGGATCAGAACGAGATAAGAGAGCACGCCCCCGGCACACATGATCGACCCGATCCGCGGCCCGATGATGTAACCAACACCAAGAAGCGCAGGTTCAATCGTGGCTGAGATTGAGCCGCCCTTGAAGGGTGCGCCAAAAATTCTCTGCGGCGTGTCTTTCCACATTTTGAAGGCGCCCATGGCGGCTTGGTACAGAAAACCGATGCCGAATCCGCTAAAGATTATTTTGCCGCCACCTGCCGCCTCTTCGTTAACGATCTGGGCGTTCGCGGTCGTATGTGTTTTGTCTGCGACCGCGAGCGATTCTTTGGAGGCGGCCGCTTTGAGGACCTCAGCGCAAGCTGTGCCTTCCGGATACTTCAGAATCCCGTGCTCTGCGACGATCAATGCGCGGCGCAGTGGAATCATCATCAAGATCCCTAGCAATCCGCCGAGAATAGCCACGAGCATTACACGCGTGATTTCGAGATCGAACCCGAGAATCATGATTGCCGGCATGGTGACTCCAAGGCCGAACGCGATCGATTCCCCAGCTGAGCCAGCCGTTTGGACGATATTGTTTTGCAGAACGTTCGCGTCGCGAAAGCGGAACTTCGAGAAAATGCGAAAGATGGTGATGGAAATCACGGCCACCGGGATCGAAGCGCTCACGGTCAAGCCAACCTTGAGCACGAGATAGAGCGACGACGCGCCGAACATCATTCCCAGAAATGTGCCGGTGATTAAGTGCGGCAGCGTCAATTCGGGTAATTGCACCGACGGCGGAATGAAGGGCTTGAAGTTAGCGGCGAGGGGATTGGTCGGACGAGCGCCCACGATGTCCGGGTACTCCTGCGGCGGGTTCGCAGTATCGATCGTCGCCATCTAACTACAGACCATTCAGACAAGCGGCGAGAAGTGCAAGCCCGGAATGGTCATCGGCGGGTTGCAATTCACTTGTTGACTTGAGCGGTTGCAAGAAGGTTTGGTTTATGAAGAGAAAGTGGAATTGGGCGCTGTGGTTTGGTGCGCGACGTGTGATCCGGACCCGCCACAGGCGGGTGGCTACAAGGTTGCAATCAGCAGTTGTAGCCGTTGTAGATACGGTCTTGATCGGCAAGAGCAATTTGGTGAGATCATGCGAGAGAGGGATTAAAAGGTTACTGATGTTTGAGCACACCGAAGCTGATGTGGATGAGCTTGCGCATAACAGCGCAAACGATGGCCATTTTGGGTTTGCCGGCGGCTTGGAGTTTGCGAGCAAAGTGCCGTAGCGGCGCATTGTGTTTGATGGCGACCAGTGCTGGCATGTAGAGGGCTTTGCGTAAGTAGCGACTTCCCTCTTTGCCGATGCCTTTGTTGCGCCGCACCGAAGTACCGCTCTGTTGGCGGCGCGGGGAGAGTCCGGCCCGAGCGGCCGCTTGGCGGGCGCGTTGCACCTGGTCAGGGCCAGCCATCTCTGCCAGCAGCACAGTGGCGCTGAGCGGGCCGATGCCTTTAATCGTGCGAAGCAGTTGGTGGTTTCGAGCCAGCTGAGCATGAGAGTCGATCTGTTGGGCAAGTGCCCTTTCCAAGCTGGCTTTTTCGGCCCTGAGCATACTGATGAGTCGCTCGATCGAGCAGCGCACAGTATCGGGGGTAGCTTCCAGGCGGTTTTTTTCGGCCAAAAGCATGACCTCAATTTGATGGCGGCGGCGCACCAGCTCCTGCAGTTGTTGCACCTCGGCCACCGCTGGTCGCCACCCAGGCAGGCGTTCGCGATGCGCACGTACAAAATCAGCAATGACACCGGCGTCCAGCGCATCAGTCTTGTTGCGTAAGCCAGCACTGCGCGCGTAGTCCTTGACTCGCCGCGGATTGAGCAAACTGACCCGGTAACCTTGCTCCTGGAGCCACCGCGCCAGCGCTTGGCTGTAAGGGCCAGTGGCTTCCAAACCGGCGTGAAGCATGGCAGGAGGGTGTTGCTCCAAAACACGAGCTAATTTTTTAAAGCCAGTGGGATTATTGGCAAAAGCAAAACGCACTTTGCTGCCACTAGCCGACTGCAGTTCGGCTTGGACGCTGGCCTTGGCTACATCCAAACCCAGGATTGCTAAAGAAGAGCACGTTGAGTTCATACGCGATTGAGATGGTGTTGATTGGTTAGAGTTAGCATTTGTTTGGACCGCAGGATCTGCCCTTGCGCTTTTTTTGAGGACACCGGCCATTGGAGACATGCTTGTATGCGCGCTTTGGTTTGGTAGTTTTGCGCTAGATACGGTTCGGCTTCACAAAGCCGGAGGCGGGGCGGAGGAGCCAATCTACAATCAAGCTTTCTCACAGAAGCTTGAGCCACGGCACGGTCTTCCTCCTCCCCGGCCTCAAATCGCTGCCCGATCTGCGGCTCAAATAAATTCAGAGCAACGGGACAAGATACAAGCCACGGCACAGAAGCTTGAGCCACGGCACGGTCTTCCTCCTCCCCGGCCTCAAATCGCTGCCCGATCTGCGGCTCAAATAAATTCAGAGCAACGGGACAAGATACAAGCCACGGCCCTGTGGGCCGTCAGAACCGCCGAGCAATCGAGGCAGAACCGCTCACAGAGCGTTAGCTACAAATTTATTTGGCGGTGCGCACCTGCACGCAGTCAAAGCGAGACCCTTCGGCTAGAATGTCGCTGATAATGACCAAATGATCGCCGGGCATGGCGAGCTTGTTCTTGCGCAAAAATTTTTCGGCGGACTCGATCGTTTCGTTCGGATCCTCCGTGAAATCGATCCGCACCGAAAACGTCCCCCAATAAATCGCGAGTTGCCGGTAGACTTCTTCGCTGGATGTGAATGCGAAAATCGGCGCGCGCTGGGGTCGCAAATTCGATACGTAACGCGCCATGGTCCCGTGCCGTGTAAAAACAATCAGCTTCGAATTGCGCAGGGAATTAGCGAGCACAACGGCTGAGGCGACCGTCTTCTGCCGAGCGTCTTCGAGCAGCGCACTTTCGGCGTAGCCGCCGCCGCCGCTACGTTCGATTCGCATCGCCACGCGATTCAGCACCTTCACGCACTCAACGGGATAAAGGCCAATTGCGGTTTCACCGCTCAACATGATCGCATCTGCTTGCTCGAAGACCGCGTTGGCCACATCGGTGATCTCCGCGCGCGTCGGCAGTGGATTCGTGATCATCGACTCCAGCATCTGCGTCGCAACCACGACCGGTTTGCTAAAGCGAATGCAATTCTTGACGATCCGCCGCTGAATGATCGGCAATTCCTCCATCGGGCATTCGATGCCGAGATCGCCGCGTGCGACCATGATCAAATCGGCGCTTTCAATCATCTTGTCGATCGAGCGGACGGCCAGTTGGTCCTCGATTTTCGCGACGATTAACGCCCTGCTCTTTTTCTTCTCGAGGAGTTTGCGTAGCTCGTCGATGTCGCTCCTTTCTCGGACGAAACTTAACCCCACAAAATCGACACCAAGCTCTGCGCCCAGCGCCACGTCGGCGATATCCTTCTTGGTCAACGGCGGAAGATTCACGTGCACGCCGGGCAGATTGATGTGACGGCGCGAACCGAGCAGCGCGCGGGTCAAAACTTTGCAGCGCACTCGGCTCCTTCCCTTTTCGAGCACGAGCAATTTGATTAGACCGTTGTCCACCAAAATGGTGTTGCCGACAGCAACGTCGTCAGCGAATCCGTCGTAATTTACGCTAACCGAGTACCGCTCTTTGCTTTTCGCGCCGCGCACTGTGAACTCGAGAATGTCGCCTGGTTCTAAATGCAGATTTGTCTTCAGGTCACCGGTACGAATGGCCGGGCCTTGCGTGTCGAGTAAAATTCCGACTGATTTGTGGAACTCATCCGCCAGTTTGCGAACCCGCGGCACGATATCGCGCACTTGATCCGGCTGCGCGTGGCTCATGTTCACCCGAAACACGTCCGTGCCGTGCGCAATTAATTGGCGCAGCGTTTCGGTTTTCTCCGTGGCGGGGCCGAGCGTGCAGATAATTTTTGTCTTGCGCATCTAAACGCAGGATTCCGGGTGATTGCGCAAAAGCAAGACCGCTTTTCGAAATGTCGATCTTGTAAAACAGAGCGGTGCCCCGTTTCGAACGCGCCGCGTTGGAAAAAACAGCCGTGCGATTACTTCAGCTTGCCTTGCGTTTGTTTGGCAAGATCGAGATGTTTTTTGACTACCTTGGAATATTTATCGGCGAATTTCTTCAGATCAGGATCGGTCCCGTTTTGTGCTTCCGCTTGGAACTCAGCCAAGTCCTGTTCGTGATCTTTCACCATCATGTCGATGTAGTCTTTGTCCGATTTCCACTTTCCGCTCATTTTTGCGGCCGGCAGTTTGACTCCCTCTTCCGTGGCCAAGGCCATTAGCTCGCTGTTCGCCTTTGAGTGATCGGTCACCATACGGTTGCCGAATTTCTTAACGTCAGCGTTCTGGCCGTTTTGTGCGGCCAATTTTCCCCATTCCACTTCCATTTGCCCGCCTTTGCCCGCGTTCATCATGAAGGTTTTGTCCTTCGCACTGAGCTTGCCGCGGCTGGGCGCGGCAGTGGCCGTGCTCGTTGGATTGGTTCTCATTGTTGGTAGAGAATTCGTGCCAGGCGGCATGCGATTATACTGGGCAAACGCGCCGGCGACGAAGCAAAGACAGAATAGAACGATTCCAAACCGCGAGATGATTCTAAATTTATTTTTCATAAACATTATTGGGTTGAAAGATGCCGCATCGGCATTTGAGATTCGCATGGTCGCACGGGTTTGGATGTAAAGGAGGGCCAACCTTTCAACTCTGCGCCGGCCAGATCGATAATGATCCGGCAGGAAACTTAAGCCCGGGGCAATCCCTGTCGATAAGAGCTTTCCACGCGTTCGGCCACGTCTTTGTAGCCGTAATCCGCTTCGTAAATTTTCTTCATGCAATTGAGCGACTTTTCTCGCTCGCCCATTTGCTCGTAAACCAATCCGAGGTTGTAAACGATCTCTTTTTTCATGGCGTCCATCGACAAGATTTCCTTGGCGGCGTCTTCGAGCTGCTTCATCGCCAAGTCGAGCATGCCGAGCTCGCGATAGCAAAGCCCGAGCAGGTTCATCGCCTTTAACCGCGCGTTGGGATTTTGCCGCGCACGCTGCAACTCGGGCAGCGCTTCGCGATATTGCCCAGCGTTTATCAAATGCTCTCCGAGCTCAAAGCGCAATTGCAAGTCCGTGGGATTGCGCTCGAGCCGCTTGCGCGCTTCGCCGATCAACATTTCAGCCCGTTTCTTCTTCGCCGCCGCAAGTTCCTCGGCTTTTTCCCGGTAAACCTCGTCATGCGCGCCATGAGCCGCGAGAAATTCCTCATGTTTGGCGATCTCGCGTTCGGCTCGTTTAATTTTTAGATCAGAAACTTTTCGGACTAGCCCCGCATCACTCCCGCTCGTTAAGTCGGCCGCGTATTGATGCCAGGCAATGGCCGACTCGATGTCGTCATTCTGCTCATGAAGTGTCGCGAGGCGCCGTGCAAGATCGACATTCTGTGGCTCAGCCTGGTGACGGGCGTAGGTTTCGGCAATTTGTCGATCCAGAGACTCCCCGCTCAAGTGCATCCGGCTCTGTTGTTCGAGCGAGACCGCAGCTTCCTTGTCCTTGATCAAATCGCGATAACTTTCCGCCTGCGTCCAGCCGCCGGTCGTCATGGAAGCGCGCGCCGAAGCGTCTTTGCCCAGTCGCACCGCTTCGGCGTCCAGCGGATCGATTTCGGAGATGCGGTTGTAAACCTCCACCTCGTGGTCGTTTTCGCCCATTTGGTGGTAGAGCCGGCCGAGCTGGTGCAGCACTTTCACGTCGCGCGGATTTTCTTCCAGCAATGTGCGCAACGCGAAAATGCCAATCTCCGGCCAGCCCGCTGCCACCGCCGCTTCCTTTAGAATAAGATTCGCCTGCCGATTGTAGGGCTCCTCTTCCAAAACTTTCTCGATCATTTCCACCGCGCGCTTCGGGTCCTTTTTCATCTCACGCTGCACTTTCATTACCGCGATCGGCGCAGTGGAAATGTTGAAGAAACTTTTTTTTGCCGTTTTCTGCTTGGTGGTTTCGGTTCGACGCAATAACTGGCGGCCGGTCAGAAATTGCGGTTCCTCTTTCAAGATTCCCTGCAAAAGCGAGATGGCGTAGCTAAAATTGCGCAGCTCGATCGCCGCCACTGCTTTGAGCCAGTGACTGCGCTGCCTTTCGCTGAGATCTTTTTCAGTCTTAACCGCCATATCGCCGGTGGCCCGACTATAATTTCAGCATGCCGCGCCGTCATCACAAATGGTGCAAGGACCCTCTGCCTTTCACGTCCCGCGCGAAACGCGGCATGGTCCCGCCCACGCGGGATGATTCCGCATGGCCGCCCGGTCCGGCTACCGTGGATGCATGCGCGCGGGCGGAAAGAAACGTGCGCTAACGCAAACTAATTTCAAGACGCCGCGATCCCCGAGATTGCGAGACGATTCTTATAGCAAATCCAATTGCGGCTTGTCTGCCTTGGTTTTGGCATTGGTCGATCTTCTCTTCGCTTTGATCGGAGCCGTAGCGCCATCCATTTTTTCGAGCTGCAACAAAATCTCCTTTGCGCGGTCCAAAATCTCTTTTGGCAAGCCTGCCAGCCGGGCGACCTGAATCCCATAGCTTTTGTCCGCGCCTCCCGGCACAATTTTGCGAAGGAAAATAATCTGATCGTTCCACTCTCGGACAGCCACGTTGTAATTGCAGACGCCTTCGCGCTCTTCGGCCAGCTTCGTCAGCTCGTGATAATGCGTAGCAAACAGCGTGCGCGCTTTGATCTTGTCATGCAAAAATTCTGCCACGCTCCAGGCGATCGACAATCCATCGAACGTCGATGTGCCACGGCCGATCTCGTCGAGAATGACGAGACTGCGATCAGTCGCGTTATTCACAATGTTGGCCGTCTCGTTCATTTCGACCATGAAAGTTGATTGGCCGCGCGCCAGATCATCGTTTGCGCCGACACGCGTGAAAACACGATCGACCAGGCCGATCTCAGCGCTCGCCGCCGGCACGAAGCTTCCAATTTGCGCCAACAGCACGATCAACGCGACCTGCCGGATGTAGGTCGATTTTCCAGCCATGTTTGGCCCGGTCACGATTGCCAGCCGCACGTTTTCGCCATCGAGCGAGGTATCGTTAGGCACAAACTTTTCTTCAATTAAATTTTGATCGAGCACCGGATGGCGGCCGTCTTTGATTGCGAGGCGCAATGAATCGTTCAGCACCGGCCGGCAGTAATTAAAAAGCCGCGCCGTCTCCGCGAGCGTGCAAATGACATCCACAATCGCAATCGCCTCCGCGGTTCGTTGGATCGGTCCCAGCTCGCGCAACGTTTCCTCGCGCAATTTTTGGAAAAGCTCGTACTCGAGATTGCGGGCCCGTTCATCTGCACCCAGGATTTTTCCTTCCATCTCTTTCAATTCCGGCGTGATGAAACGCTCCCCGCCCACCGTAGTTTGTTTGCGCGTGTAATGTGGCGGCACGCTGGCCAGATTCGATTTCGTCACTTCAATGAAGTAACCAAACACCGAGTTGTAACGGACCTTGAGCGACTTGATCCCTGTCGCGGCGATCTCGCGCTCCTGCAATTCGCTGATCCAGGTTTTGCCGTCGCGCGACGCTTGCCTCAGCTCGTCAAGATCGACATCGTAACCGTCGCGGAAAATCCCGCCTTCTTTCAGCGCCAGCGGCGGATCATCGACCAGCGCTTGGCTTAACTTTGCCGCCAGCTCCGGCATTTCCCGAATTTCGTTTTGCAAACGCTCTGCGAGCAATTCGACTTCGCCTTGTTCGTTTACGCGAGTTGCGCCAAAGGCGAGTCGATCAATTAATTTTTGGAATTCGGCTTTGAGTTTTGGGATTTGTTGCAGTGAAAATTTCAGCGCGACCAGATCCCGCGCGTTACCGGACGCCTGACTCAATCTGCCGACCGCGCGTTCGATGTCGCGAATCGATTTCAACCCGGCGCGAATTGACGCCAGCAGGTCCGGCTCCTGCAAGAAATCGGCGATCATCTGTTGACGGCAGTCGAGTTGGTTAAGATCGCGCAGCGGTTGCAAGATCCAGGAACGCAATCTGCGCGCGCCCATCGGTGTCACGGTGCGATCCAGCACCGCGAGCAAGCTTGTGTCTCGTGCGCTCCGCGATTCAACCAGCTCGAGGTTCGTTTGCGTCGCGGCATCAAGCACCACGTAGTCGGCCGGCGCATCGCAACGCAACGAAGTGAGGTGGTCGATTTTGCGGCGAAGCGAATACTTCAGATAATGAACGATCGCGCCCGCGGGCGCGACCGCTTGCGGCGTTTGCCCGCAGCCGAATCCGTCGAGCGATTTGACCTTGAAATGTTCGCATAACGTGAAGACCGCTTGTTCCGGCAGAAATGCGTAACTGTCGTAGCCGAGCGCGCCGTCGATTTCGCCGAACTCTTCCTTTTGCTCATCGCTGATGAGAACTTCCGCCGGTCCGACGCGCGCCAACTCGTCGAGGAGCGATTGTCGATCCCGCGCTTGCGTCAACCGGAACTCGCCCGTGCTCAGGTCTGCGTAGGCGAACCCGAATACGCCGCGATCGGCACAGACCGCCCCGAGATAATTTGCGCGTTTCGATTCGAGCAGATCGAGATCGCTCACCGTGCCCGCGCTGATGATTTGCGTGATATCGCGCGAAACAATTTTCCCCGGTTGCGGTTCGCTCGTCTGATCGCAAATCGCCACGCGTCGGCCTGCCTTGATGAGCTTCGCAATGTACGTTCGCGCCGCGTGATACGGCACGCCGCACATTGGCATGCCGTTTCGCTTCGTCAGGGCCACATTGAGCAGCGCTGAAGCTTCCTTGGCGTCCTCAAAAAAGAGTTCGTAAAAATCGCCCAGCCGAAAAAGCAGCAGCGTGTCCGCCGGAATACTTTTCCGCAGCCGCTGATACTGCTGCATCATGGGGGTGAGCGCGTCCTGCATCACCTCAGAATTAAATCAGCGAGCCGGAATTGCGAGTTCAGAATTGGTCCAGTTCAGCCGGTCGCCGCGATTTTGCGGGCGAATCCCGCAGCCAAAACAAGGGCCAAATCCAGTTAAGTTCGCTTGAACATTTTCGACCGTCGATTGTCATTTTTAATGAAAGCAAAACTGAACCGAAAGGAGGAAATACTATGGCTATGAAAGAATTAATTCCGTGGAAGAAAAACAACGATCGCCTGGCGCTTCGCCGCCGGGAGATGGACCCGTTTGGAGAACTGCATCAAGAGATTGACCAGATCTTCAACGGCTTTCTCGGCGATTGGACAGGTCGGATGTATCTCCTCGACCGTCGGGTCGGGAGCTTCATGCCGGAGGTCGACGTGACCGAGACCGACAAGGAGGTCCGAGTCACGGCGGAGTTGCCGGGAATGGAAGAGAAAGACCTCGAAGTTTCGCTTATCGATGGTGCTCTGACCATCAAGGGCGAGAAACGCGAGGAACACGAAGAAGAGAAGGGCGATTATTATCGCTCCGAACGCCAATACGGCGCGTTCGAGCGGATGATTTCGCTGCCTTCGGAAGTGGATGCGGACAAGGCCAAAGCGTCCTTTAAGAAAGGCGTTTTGAAAATCACGCTTCCCAAAACGAAGGAGGCGCAATCGAACCGCCGAGTTATTCCGGTGGAAAGTTAATTTGTCGCGAAAGGAGGAAACGCCATGATAACGATAAACAGGAAAACGACGATGGTCGGAATCGTGACCCTGATCGCTGGCCTCGCTCTGGGGCTCGGGATTGGCGTCTGGTCTGTGAAGAATTCACAGGCCAGTAACGCGCCCACCGCGCGGATCAACTCCGACAATCAGGAGTCGATCGTAACCAGGAGCGACGAGTGGGAGCCGATCCGTCAAATGGAGCGAATGCAGGAGGAAATTGACCGCGCCATGCGCAATGCGACCGAGCAATTCCAGCTCGGCCCGGGCGCGACGGCTTTCCGGCCCGAAGCCGGTTATTCCTCTT
>WNFC01006704.1_pt1 | contig 12687 bp, 8 predicted proteins | sample 5400541 | NCBI WGS metagenome assembly WNFC01 (sample SAMN13153342, study PRJNA577476) | soil metagenome | isolation source: 120 cm saprolite under Douglas fir tree site 2 hole 2 replicate 1 | place: USA:California | collected 2015-04-18
GACAAACTACGATCAGGCCTGCAGCAATGGCGACCCCGCGGCCGCCGACTGTTACGGCAGGGAAGAGCTTGCCAAGATATGCGACGAACAGGCTGGGATAGATGGCCATATCAAAGATGCTGGCCACCAGTGACAGCCAAGCCTCTTGGAAGCCCCAGAATGGTCCCATGGCGCGCCGCACCCAGACATAAAAGCCGCCTTCCTGGGGCATGGCGGCAGAGAGCTCGCCAACCATCAGGCCGGTGGGCAGCGCCCAGAAAATAGGAATGATGAATAGGACAATGAGCGCGAGCTTGTAGCCGGAGTCCTGGACCAGTTCTTCAACCCCATAAGGGCCGCCTGAGACCATGAAGTAGGTTGCCGCAGCCAATGAGATCAGACTCAGCTTGCGGCGCGAACCAACCTGAGTTTTCTGCATCGTCGTGAAGCGAAATATAGCACGTGGAGGAGCGGACACTCAGGTTTTTGAAATTGGACAACTGGCCTCCCAGGAGTATTCATGGAAGAATCGGCCAAACTGTAGGCAAACCTGAATCTTTCAGGCAAAATTGGTGGATATATGACCGACGACCTGCTTCGTTTTCGCTCCGAATTTCCCATTCTGGAGCGCTCCACCTACATGATCAGCAATTCGCTCGGCGCCATGCCTCGCGGCGTCTATGACTCAGTGCATTCTTACTGTGACATATGGGCCAGCCGCGGCGTGCGCGCCTGGGAAGAACACTGGTGGATGCTGGCCCGCGAAGTTGGAGATTCCATTGGCGCCATCATGAATGCGCCTTCGGGTTCGGTCAGCCTTCATCTCAACGTCACCAGTTGCCAGGCGGTGGTGGCCAGCTGCTTTGATTTCACCGGCAAGCGCAACAAAGTTGTTTACAGTGACATGAATTTCCCTTCGGTCATGTATTTCTGGGAAGCGCAACGCCCTCGTGGTGCGCGTGTGCAGATGGTGAAGACCGATGACGGAATCCATGTGCCGGTTGAGCGCATTATCGATGCTATCGACGAGCAGACGCTTCTGGTGCCTATTTCTCATGTCGTTTTTCGCAGCTCGTATATCAAGGACGTCAAGGCGATCATCGAAAAGGCGCACCGAGTTGGCGCTCACGTGGTCATGGATACTTTTCAATCCCTGGGCAATGTCCCTGTAGATGTACAAGCTCTGAACGTTGATTTTGTTGTTGGCGGCGTGTTGAAGTGGCTCTGCGGAGGCGCGGGAACGTCTTACCTGTATGTGCGGCCTGATCTGGGATCCAAGCTTGAGCCCAGCATTACCGGATGGTTTGCGCACGAAGATCCCTTTGATTTCGAAATCGGCCCCACCCGCTACGCCGAACCGCCCTTCCGGTTCATGCAGGGGACATCCAATGTTCCCGGGTTTTACACGGCCATGCCGGGCCTCAAGATTATTCGGGAAGCCGGTGTGGAGCGCATTCGCGCCAAATCCAAAAAGATGACCTCGCGCTTGATTGAACTGGCTGACCAGCGTGGCTGGAAAGTGAATGCGCCGCGGGATCCGGAACAGCGTGGCGGGACTGTGGCCATCGATATGCCGAATTCGAAAGAGGTCTGCGCTGAGCTGCTGCGGCGTGATGTGCTGGTGGACTTCCGTCCGAAGGCCGGTGTCCGCTTCTCACCTCACTTCTACAACACCATGGAAGAGATTGATCGGGCGATCGGTACGGTGGACGAAATCCTGAGCGGCATGAGCGTGCCGGCAGGTAGGTGATACCTTCATTGATTGTGGAGCACGGGGGTTTCTTCATCCCCGAGCGGAGCGAGGGATCCCTACATGCTCCAGGCTTTCGATTGCGCTGATTCCGAAGCTAACGGCTAATCGCTATTTTGCTATTTGCTGAAGCCGAACCTTACTTGTCACTCTGCACAGGAAATTTTGCACATTTTTCTTGACAGTTCGCCTTTTATTCGTGAATACTTCGCCTGATGGCTATTACAAAACGGCAACGTCAGGTTTACGACTTTATCCATGGCTTTGTGCAGAAGAACGGCTATTCGCCGTCTTTTGAAGAGATCGGCAACGGCATGGGCCTCAGCTCGCTGGCCACCGTGCACAAGCACATTTCCAATTTGGAGAAAAAAGGGCTGATTAAGCGCGACTACAATCGCAGCCGCTCCATTGATGTTCTCCCTGTGCGTGGCCTGTTCAAGCGGCAGGTGCAAAAAGCTCCGACCGAAATTGCCCTGCCGCTGCTTGGCCGCATCGCTGCTGGCCAGCCCATTGAGGCCATCGAAAACCCGGAAACCATCTCTCTGGGTGACATCACCCGCTCCAAAGATGTTTTTGTCCTGCAGGTCAAAGGCGAAAGTATGAAGGACGAACACATTGTGGATGGCGACTACGTTCTTGTGGAGAAGACCAATACCTCGCGCGATGGCGAAATCATCGTCGCTCTGGTGGACGGTACGGACGCCACCTTGAAGCGCCTCTACCGTGAAGGCGCCAACATTCGGCTACAGCCATCCAACGCCGCCATGAAACCCATCATCGTCCCTGCCAGGTCCGTCCAAATCCAGGGGCGCGTGATTGGCGTGCTGCGCAAGTACTAGTCGGGTGCGAAAAAGGCCGCAGAGGTAACCCTCGGCCCTTCAGCCCGAAAATAAAAAAGGCCCGACTCAGCGGGCCTTTTCACGAAATATTGCGTTATCGTACGTTGGTTTTCTCCACAGCTGTCGACTTCGGCATCTCGACCACATTCACCTGTTTGTTGAGCGCCTTTTCAATTACGTCGCGTCCAACGTAGCCAACAATCTGCTCCTGGACCTGGCCATTCTTGAAAATAAGCAGCGTAGGAATACCGCGTACGCCATACCGCTGCGGAGTCACCGGGCTGGTGTCCACGTTCATTTTGCCGACACGTACTTTCCCCTGATAGGCTGCCGCGACTTCATCTACAACCGGTCCCAGCGCCTTGCATGGGCCGCACCATGCTGCCCAGAAATCGATCAAAATCGGTTGGTCGCTCTTCAGTACTACCTGATCAAAATTTCCGTCAGTTATTTCCAAAACGCTCTCGCTCGCCATTCAGCCCTGCCTTTTTAAAAAGTTCGTCGTCCTTTAAGTTTAGGTGTTCTTCGCTCACCTATCGTAACAAATCATTAGATGTGGACGGCGCAACACAAGGTTCATCTTTCAGTAAGTGCTTGTTGCTAAAGAGGATAGTCATCACAACTTCCGCGCTGCTGACCAACTGGGAAAAACGAGATTTTACATTACCAAAGTGACATGGACGAGGGGCCAGTGCGGAGCTATTCTCCTTCTCGGTGGTAAGGCAGTTCTGGGGGAGGGCTGCCTGGCGTCCTGCGATTCACTTCGCAGGGCGCTTACTTTTTGGGCCTTAAAAGTCAGCACAGAAGCTGCCTGATGCTCCAAGGATCCCGGTCCACAAAATCATTCCTGTGGTCCACTCAACAACAAGTGGACTGAACTCTTGCTATCGCACCGTTTTCGCCACGCGAAACCCAACGATCTCTAGAACCTAGAACAACGACCTCTAGAACGATTACTACGGAGTCCGCCAGCAGTGTCGCTGCAAGTCCGTCTCTACACTCCATCTTCGCGACTCAACTTGGAGAGGCCTCGCCGGTGGTATCCTCAATAAGTAGGATTCGAGTGCGTCCGGGAGCAAAATTTCCTCCGGACAAAACTTTGTCCGGGACCAACTAACTATGAGTACAAGCGCAGAACTGACCAGAACTGAGCAGCAGTCCCTGGAGCGGGAGCGTCTTCTGGACGCGTTTCGCCGCTGGGGATATCTCAACGCCAACCTCAATCCTTTTGGAGGGCCGGTTGGTGACGGCTATCCTGACCTTCCCACGCAAGGTGAAGGCATTGCGGAATTGAAAAAGGCCTATTGCGGCACCATTGGCGCCGAGTTCTTGCACCTGCCCCAGCGTGATCGCCGTGAGTGGATCCAGCAGCAAATGGAAAATCCGGAGAAGCAGGCGCAGACTGTCGATCGTCTCTGGCTGTCCGATCGCCTCATGCAGGCCGACCTTTTCGAGCAGATCCTCCAGACGCGCTACCTCGGCACCAAGCGATATTCGGGTGAAGGCGCAACCGCGCTGATTCCTCTACTAGACACTCTTCTGGAGGCCAGTGCTGACCTGGGCGCCACCACTTCAGTCATGGCCATGAGCCATCGCGGACGTCTCACCGTGATGAACCTCACCGTCGGCATTCCTGCGGAGAATGTCTTTGCCGGTTTTGAAGACGTTGATCCTCGCAGCGTTCTCGGCGGCGGAGACGTGAAATATCACCAGGGTGCCACCGGGGAATATACCACCCGCAACGGCAAGAACTTGCGCATGCATCTGGTGTCAAACCCCAGCCATCTTGAAGCTGTGGATCCTGTGGCCCTGGGCCGTACTTATGCCAAGCAGCGCCATTCCGGCCCTGACGGCGTCAGGCAGGTGATGCCCATCATCATGCACGGCGACGCTGCCTTCGCCGGCCAGGGCATATGGGCGGAGACGCTCAACTTTGCCGGACTGAAAGGCTTTAACGTCGGCGGCGCCATGCAGATCATCGTCAATAATCTGATCGGCTTCACCACCAACCCCAAAGAGCTGCATACCTCGCGCTTCTCCTCTGATCTGGCCAAGCGCCAGCCAATTCCAATCTTCCACGTGAATGCGGAAGATCCTGAAGCAGTCCTGCGTGTGGGCAAGATGGCGGTTGAATACCGTTACCGTTTCGGTAGTGATGTGGTGATTGACCTGATCGGATATCGCCGGCACGGCCATAGTGAAGTGGACGATCCCACCATCACCCAGCCGTTGCTCTACAAAAAGATCAACGAGCACGCGCCGCTTTACAAGATTTACGCAGAGAAGAACCAGATTGATACCAGCGAGATGGCGGCACGGTTCCGGCAGCGCATTGACACGGCGTATGACAAAGCCGCGAGCATGCAGAAGTCTCCCGTGCTGCGCGTGCTTCCCAAGTATTGGGACAAGTACGTTGGCGGACGCTACAACCCTGACTTTGAAGTTCCCACGAAGGTGGCGGAAGACCAGCTCAAGCACATCGCGGAAAAGCTCACCAGCTACCCCAAGGGTTTCGCCATTCATCCCAAGATCAAGAAGCTTCTGGAGCAGCGCGAAAAGATGGGTTCCGGCGCGCTTCCGCTCGATTACGGCATGGCGGAAGCATTGGCTTTCGGATCGTTACTGGTGGAGGGTATTCCGGTCCGACTTTCCGGACAGGATTCGCGTCGCGGCACTTTCAATCAACGGCACTCAGTGCTGATTGATACGGAGAACGAGGAGGAATTTGTTCCGCTCTCAAATATCGCGCCGAACCAGGCGTGGTTCGAAGCCTACAACTCAATCCTTTCCGAAGCCGCCGTACTCGGCTTTGAATACGGATTCAGCCGCGACTATCCTGACGGTCTCACTCTGTGGGAAGCACAGTTCGGCGACTTTGCCAACGGCGCCCAGGTCATCATCGACCAATTTCTGGTTGCCGGCGAAGACAAATGGGGACTGCTTTCAGGTCTTGTTATGTTGCTGCCGCACGGCTATGAAGGGCAAGGCCCGGAGCACTCCAGCGGACGCATTGAACGTTACCTGCAACTCGCCGCCAAAGACAACATACAAATCTGCCAGCCATCGAATGCCGCGCAGTACTTTCACATGCTCCGCCGTCAAGCGCTGCGTAACTGGCGCAAGCCCCTGATTGTGTTCACGCCCAAAGGTATGCTGCGCCATCCTGACGCCGCCAGCCCGCTGAGCGAACTGAGCAACGGCCGCTTCCAGCCTGTGATTCAAGACAACCAGATCAGCCATGCTGAGCGCGTGATTCTATGTTGCGGCAAGATCGGCCATGAGCTCATTCGCGAACGCAAGCGCCGCAATGACAGTAAGACGGCCATCCTGTTTCTGGAGCAGCTCTATCCCGTTCCGGAAGCTGATCTGGAAGCCGCCATTGCGAAACACACGAATGCTCGTGAATTCCTGTGGGTGCAGGAAGAGCCGGCCAACATGGGTGCATTGAATTTTCTGGCGCCGCAGCTTGAGCGACTCACGCGCGGGTTGCCGCTCCGGTCAGTCAAACGTTCGCCGTCGTCCAGCCCCTCTACGGGATCGCACACGGCGCATGAAATGGAGCAAAAGACTTTGCTGGAACTGGCGTTTAAGGCGTTCTGATCGCTCGATGATGGCGATGTAGAGACGTAGCTTGATGATAGCTTGATGCGTCTCGATTTTTTGCCTCGATGGAATGGTCTTTACGGCCCTGCAGCTCCGCATCGCCGCCAAATTGATAAAATGCTTTGCGACGCCCATTTCAGGCCGGACATCATAACTTTCTAAGAAAGGTGATTTAAAAATGGCACAAGGAACCGTAACGGCCCATGAAGTCCCCGCGCTGCCTTATGCGTACAACGCATTGGAGCCGCATATCGATGACCAAACCATGCATCTTCACCATGACAAGCACCACGCTGCTTATGTCACCAAGTTGAACGGTGCAATTGAGAAACACCCTGAGCTGGGCAGCAAGAGCCCGGAAGAGCTGATCCGCAATTTGAATTCGCTGCCTGAAGATGTTCGCGGCGTTATCCGCAACAACGGTGGCGGACACGTGAACCACACCATGTTCTGGCAGATCATGGGGCCCGGCAAAGGTGGCAATCCAACCGGTGCGATTGGCGACGTCATCACCAAGACTTTCGGCAGCTTTGATGCTTTCAAGGAAAAGTTTGAGGCCGCCGGCGTCAATCAGTTTGGCAGCGGCTGGGCCTGGCTGGTGAAGACGAAGTCTGGTGAATTCAAAATTACCTCCACTCCAAATCAGGACAATCCCATCAGCAACGGCGAATTCCCGATTTTTGGCAATGATGTCTGGGAGCACGCCTATTACCTGAAGTATCAGAACCGCCGACCCGACTACCTGAAAGCGTGGTGGAACGTGGTCAACTGGGACGAAGTCAACAAACGCCTCACGCAAGCTGATAGCTTCCTGAAATAAGCTGACTCACTAAAAATTGCAGAAGCCGCTCTTCGGGGGCGGCTTTTTTGTGCCCAATTCGCTCCTCGCTTCGTATAATTCACCGGAACCGGAAACTCCCCAATCGAAGCGATTGATTTCTATGGTTGGTGCAAAAACGAAGACGGCAATTGCTCCCATGCTTTCTGTCCGGCGCGGATCGCAGGCAGTTGAGTTCTACAAAGCGGCGTTCGGCGCCAAGGAGTTGTTCCGCATCGACTCTCCGGATGGTGCCGTTGTAGCCCAATTGTCTGTGGATGGCGCTGTCTTCTGGGTGGCCGACGAATCGCCGGAGCACCTCAACTTCAGTCCAGAATCGCTCAATGGTGGCACGGTCCGTATGATTCTGGTCGTGGAAGATCCTGATGCCGCATTTCAACGCGCGATCAGCGCTGGTGCCAAATCCATCACTCCGATTGCCGAACAGTATGGCTGGCGCGTGGGAAGAGTCGTCGATCCATTCGGACATCATTGGGAGATCGGGAAGCCGTTGAAATAAGTGGCGCCCGTTCGCGCATGAACCTCTGGTAACCTGCGTTCTCTGAAAAATCTGCGAAACTTGATTTACGGAGAGACCATGTTCAGCCACTTTTTCCAGGATTTCCGTTATAGCGTCCGCGCCCTGCGCAAAAATCCGGGATTCACCGCCATCGCGGTAGTCACGCTGGCTCTCGGCATTGGCGCGAACACAGCAATCTTCAGCATGGTTGATAAGGTCATCTTCCGGCCATTGCCCATTGCGCATCCAGAAGAACTGGTGCGCGTATTCAACGGCCAAGCTCGTGGCAATGCTGTTTCGGCTTTCGTCTCGCTTCCGAACTATCTCGAGTATCGCGATGGTATGGGCGCATTTTCCGGATTGGCTGCGTATTGTGATCGTTTTCCAGCCAATGTCTCTGCCGGCAGATTTGGTACCGAGCGCTTGGACGCTGGTTTCGTGACCGCCAATTATTTCAGCGTGCTGGGCGCAAAGGCGGCACTGGGCCGGACGCTGATTCCAGCCGACGACGCGGCGAATGCTCCGCCGGTCGTCATGCTCAGCTACGGCTTCTGGCAAAGGCATTTTGCTCACGATGCCAGCGTACTCAACACTCAGGTACTGGTGGATGGCCAATCCTTCACCGTTGTTGGCGTCACCCCGGCAGGCTTCGGCGGCATTGATTTCACCAACTTTCCCGAAATTTGGGTACCGCTCAGCCATGCCGTGAAGGTCGATCCGCTTCTCAAGTCCCAGATCCCGATAAAGCATCAATCGTTCTCTCCGTTTGGAGTTGTGGGCCGTTTAAAACCTGGCGTCACTCTTGCCCAGGCACAGGCTCAACTCGATGCACTGGCAACCACCATGGGAGCAGGGAAGCCAGTCCCCGAGGAAGGAGACTTCCGTAGGCCATGGCCCACACTGGTCAACGCTACGCAAGCAGCCCGCCAGCCGAACAGCCGGCTTTCACTGCTGCTGGTAGGCGTGGTCTTTCTGGTTCTGCTCATCGCGTGCGCGGATGTGGCCGGTTTGATGCTTGCGCGTTCAGAAGCCAGACAGAGAGAGGTCGCCGTGCGTCTCGCCTTGGGCGGGCCGCGTCATCGCATCATTGCTCTTCATGTGAGTGAGGGCCTGATCGTCTCCACTCTGGGCGCGACGCTCGGTTGTGGTTTAGCTGCCGCGGGACTTCGCGTTCTGGTGCACTATTCGCCGGTATCGTTGTCATTTCCTCTGGAGCATGTAAGTTCTATTCTCGATCTTCGCGTTCTGTTATTTACCGCGTTGATGTCCGTTTTCGCCGGTTTGATCAGTACCTTTGCGCCGGCTCTCAAGTATTCAAAATCGGGGATCGTGCAGGCGATTCACGGCGCAACCAGCAGCGGTTCCACTGCGTTTGCGCGCAGATTATCCCCCCAGTCCGCTGTGGTGGTCTTGCAACTGGCAGCTTCTGTGTTGCTTCTGGTGGGAGCGGGCGTGATGGCCCGTACGTTATGGAACGCGTCGCAGATCAAATTCGGGTTTAATCCCAATCACGCGGCGGGAGCATCTACGGACCTTATCCGGCAGGGATACGATAAAAATGCCGCTGCCGCCATGCTGGATCCATTATTGGATTCCCTGCGAGCACAACCCGGCGTGGAAGCATGCGCGATCGGCCCCTTGCCGCTTCAGGGCGCACAGACCACCGTTGTGAAGCTTGAAGGATACGAATCCGCTGATGCCAAGAAAGATTCTGTGCAGATCCCGCGAGTGACACCCGGATACTTCTCTACGCTCGGCATCCCTCTGTTTGCCGGACGCGACTTCAAACGCGCAGACAATGCTGGAGCTCCAGGCGTGGCGATTATCAATCGCACCATGGCCAATCAATACTGGCCGAATCAAAGCCCGCTGGGTAAACACATAGATCACGTTGGAACGCACGATCAGAGTTTTGAAATCGTTGGGGTGGTGGCTGACACGGCCGGCTATGACGTTCGTCAGACCCCCGGCCCTGTTGTGTATCTGCCTCTGGCCCAGGCTTACCTGATGTTCCCCTGGCAGCCCGATGTTACTTTACTCGCACGCGGTTCAGGCGATTCCCACCTGATGCTGTCTGCCATCCGTGCTGCGGTGTCCAAAGTCGATTCCGGTCTGCCAGTCTTTCGTGAGCGCACCTTCGCACAGCAGATCGAGAACACGCTGGAGGATGAGAAATTCATGGGCCGTCTGCTTATGTTGTTCGCACTCGTCGCTGTTACCCTCGCCGCTGCCGGGGTTTTCGGATTGATCTCTTACAGCACCGCGCGTGCCACCCGCGCTTTCGGCATTCGAATAGCTCTTGGCGCCACACGTGAACACATTCTCTGGCTCGTTTTGCGCAGAGGACTTTCACTGGTGATTGCCGGTCTGGTAATTGGAATTGGATCTGCTCTGTGGCTCACGAAGATTATCGCCAGTCAATTGTTCGGCGTAAGTCCAACTGACCCGCTGACCTTTGTGGCCGTCGCATTGGCGATGACGATGGTTTCGCTGGCTGCTTGCTTTATTCCTGCACGACGCGCCACTCGCGTTGATCCCATGATCGCGTTAAGGAGCGAATAGCCTCTTCGCTCCTGGGTCACATCCATTGCCCGTCATTACTCCCCGTTGATACACTTAAGGGTTTGCCCCTGCTTGATCAGACTCTCATATAAGGTTCTCTTATGGCACAAGCTACAGATATTGCAATCGTAAGTGGCGCACGCACGCCCATGGGCCGCTATTGCGGCAAATTGCGTGATTTTACCGCGATGGACCTGGCCGCTGTCGCCAGCCAGGAAGCTATTCGCCGCGCTGGCGTTGACCCTAAAGAGTTCGACCATGCTGTCTTCGGGAACGCCCAGCAGACATCTGGCGATTCGCTTTACGGCGCACGCCACGTGGCCCTGAAAGCCGGCTTGCCCATTGAGGCGCCTGCGCTGACCGTGAATCGCCTCTGCGGTTCCGGAATGCAGTCACTGGTCAATGCCGCGCAGATGATCCAGCTTGGCGAAGCCAGCACCGTTCTGGCCGGAGGCATGGAATCCATGTCACAGGCGCCGCATGTCATTCGTGGTGCGCGCTGGGGACTGGGCCTGGGTGAAGGCAAGATGGAAGACTCTTTGATGGTCGCACTGCTTGATACCTATTGCGGCCTCTACATGGCGAATACTGCTGAGCTGTACGCCGAGCAGCAGGGAATTACCCGCGAGAAGATGGACGAGTTCTCTTTGCAATCGCAGCAGAAGGCCGGCGCCGCTCAGCAAGCCTGCCGCCTCTCGGATGAGATCACGCCTGTCGCACTCAAGAATCGCAAAGGCGAGCCTACGGGCGAGAAGTTTGAAAAAGACGACCATCTCCGTCCGGAAACGACGATGGATATCCTCGCCAAGCTCAAGCCCGCATTCGGCAAAAACGGCACCGTTACCGCCGGCAATGCCAGCGGCATTGTGGATGGTGGCGCAGCCGTGGTGATGATGTCGCTGGATCAGGCTGCGAAGAAGAATCTCAAGCCCATGGGACGCATTGTGAGCTGGGGCATCGCCGGCGTCGATCCCAAGATCATGGGCAGCGGTCCGGTGCCTGCCACACGCCTCGCCTTGAAGAAAGCCGGGCTGAAGCTGGAAGAGATTGACCTGATCGAAGTCAATGAAGCGTTCGCCGGACAGTACCTCGCCGTGGAAAAAGAGCTCGGGCTCGATCGCAACAAGGTGAATGTGAACGGCGGCGCGATCGCGCTCGGACATCCACTGGGCGCGACTGGAACGCGGCTGGTCATTACTCTGCTGCATGAACTGCGGCGGCGCAAAGCGCAATACGGACTGGCGACTGCATGCATCGGCGGCGGCCAGGGCATTGCGATGATTGTGGAGAATTTGCAGAAGTAAGTTGCTTTGTCTGAAATCTCGAGCGGAGCGAGAGATCCCTATCTGCTTGAATGAGCTTCGGGTTGGAATGCGCAAGATTGTGTCGGGAGCTTTGGTCTGGGGAACAGTTATTTCGGCATTGTTATTCTGTTTGGAGAGGTTCGTTCCGGGGCATTCGCCCAGGGCTGTGGCGATGCCCGGCTGGATAGCGATAAATCATGGTGTGGGGATTCGACGGCGAACGCGGCGGCACCGTGGTCGTGGATTGTATTCTTGATTGCTAACACGGTCGCTTATGCTGCGCTGATATTAGCTGTCCAAACAACAGTGCAGAAATTTTCCACCAGAGCCGTCAAACAAACCACAGCGAAATAGTGGTCGAGGGCCAAAGGCCTTTTGCCGCTCCAGTGGTTGCAGATGGGTAAACGCAGTTGTTGAGGCTTTGGTGGCTGTAGGGATCTCTCGCTTCGCTCGAGATTGCAGAAAGAGGCCCTAAGTGCTCAAAAAGAGGAATAGATGACTATTAAAAAAGTTGGCGTACTCGGTTGTGGCCTGATGGGTTCAGGCATTGCGCAGGTCTGCGCCGTCTCTGGCTATGACGTGGTGGTCCTGGAACAGGACCAGAAATTTCTCGACAAGGGCTTTTCCGGGATTGAGAAGTCGCTGGCCAAGTTCGCCGAAAAGGGCAACCTGAAAGAACCGGTGGAAGCCGTTCGTGCGCGCCTCAAAGGGGTGACCAAACCCGCAGAGCTGGCCGATTGCGACATCATCATTGAAGCCATCATTGAGAACGTGGAAGAGAAGAAGAAGATGTTTGCCGCGCTCGATTCCATCGTGAAGAAAGACGCCATCTTCTCCAGCAATACGTCTTCGATTTCAATTACGGAAGTCGCGGCGGCGACTAAACGTCCCGATAAATTCGTTGGCCTGCACTTTTTTAATCCGGTTCCGCTGATGAAACTGGTGGAGGTGGTGCGGACTATTGCCACCAGCAGCGCTGCTTTTGACGCCGCATTTGATTTCGGCAAGAGCCTGGGGAAAGTCCCGGTCCGCACCAGTGACAAGACCGGCTTCATCGTGAACCGCCTGCTGGTGCCTTACCTTCTGGACGCCATCCGCGCCTACGAAGAAGGCGTCGGTTCGATCCCGGACATCGACAATGCCATGAAACTTGGCTGCGGTTATCCGATGGGACCGTTCACGCTCCTTGATTTCGTTGGTCTGGACACCACGTACTACATCACCCACGTGATGTTTGACGAGTTCCGCGAGCGACGCTTTGCTTCGCCGTCGCTGCTGAAGCGGATGGTGATGGCCGGCTGGTACGGCCGCAA
>WNFC01006705.1_pt1 | contig 12686 bp, 14 predicted proteins | sample 5400541 | NCBI WGS metagenome assembly WNFC01 (sample SAMN13153342, study PRJNA577476) | soil metagenome | isolation source: 120 cm saprolite under Douglas fir tree site 2 hole 2 replicate 1 | place: USA:California | collected 2015-04-18
AAAACCCTGCGAGAGCTCGGCGACCAATGGGCCGGCGGGGGCGGCGCGCAGATTCTCGTTCGGCGCGCGCGTGACCAGCAAATCGAAATCGGGCCGATCGCTCCGTCCCACCGATGTCGCGAAGATCCAGCCGTCTAACGTGACCTGAATCCAGTCGTTGCGAGTTGCGCCGCCCCTCCCAGTCAGCAATGCGCCCCGCGCGAGCCGCGCGATGCGACGGCCGGCGACGTCTTGATAGAACCAGGCATTGTCGACACTGACGCGATAACGGTTTCCGCCCTGAGAAGCCGCGACCTGCGGACTCGCAAGGCTCAGAACCGCTAGTAGCGCGGGAATGATCTGGCTAACTTGCATCCCCTTCAATATGACAATGAGCGGCAGCACGCGCACCCCGGTGGTCCTCGTTGTGCTCGACGGATGGGGCTTCCGCCCCGGCCGCGAGGGCAACGCGATCGAGCTCGGCGACACACCTGTGTGGCACAAGCTGTGGGAGCGCGCGTCGCGCACGCTGCTCGAGGCGTCCGGTCTCGCGGTTGGTCTTCCCGACGGTCAAATCGGCAATAGCGAAGTTGGGCACCTGAACCTGGGCGCCGGCCGCGTCGTGCCGCAGGATATCGTGCGCATCTCGCAATCGATCGAGCGCGGCGAGTTTTTCAAGATTCCGGCGCTGGTCGAGCTGTGCGAACAAACACGTCGACACGGCGGCACGCTGCACCTGATGGGACTCATCGGAACCGGCGGCGTTCATGCGCTCGACAAGCACCTGCTTGCCGCAGTCGAGCTGGGCCGCACGGCAGGTGTGCCGGTCGCGATCCACGCGTGGCTCGACGGCCGTGACACGCCGCCGAAATCGGCGCTCGGCTTCATGGAAGAGCTGGTGCAGGCCGTCGGGCCGTCCGGCCGTCCGACCGTCAGCACTGTCATCGGCCGTTACTACGCGATGGACCGCGACAAGCGGTGGGAGCGCACCAAACTCGCGTATGACGCAATGGTGAATGGCGTCGGGATCCAGTCCTCCGATCCTGTCAGCGCGATCAAGCAAGCCTACGCCGCCGGCGAGACAGACGAGTTCGTCAAACCGCGTGTCATCACCGGCGCGCCATTGATCCGCAACGGCGACGGCATCTTCTGTTTCAACTACCGCGCCGACCGCATGCGTCAGATCGTGCGCGCGCTTGCCGGCGAGGGGTTCGACGGTTTCGACGTCACAGGCCGGCCCAAGGTGCGGCTCGTCACCATGACGCGCTACGACGAGACGCTGCCCTTTCCCGCGGCGTTTGAGCCGATGGTGCTGTCACGTATCGTGGCTGAAGTGCTCTCGGACCATGGCAAAACGATGTTCCGCACCGCGGAGACGGAAAAGTACGCGCACGTCACCTACTTCTTTAACGGCGGCTATGAGCCACCCTACAAGGGCGAGGAGCGTCTGCTCGTGCCGTCGCAGAAAGTCGCAACCTACGACTTGATGCCGGAGATGAGCGCTCCTGGTGTGACCGACGTGTTGTGCAAGGCGATTGCGGCGAAACAGCACGATTTCATTCTGTGCAACTACGCCAACGGGGACATGGTCGGGCACTCGGGAGTGCTGGCCGCGGCGGTCAAGGCGGTCGAGACCGTCGACACTTGTCTCGCGCGGGTGCTGACCACGGCGGACACGGCCGGGGGGGGCGCGGGGGGCGCCACGGTCATGGTGACCGCGGATCACGGTAACTGTGAGCTGATGATCGATCCCGCTACCGGTGGACCGCATACGGCCCACACGACGAATCCCGTCCCATTTGTCATCGTGGGGGAAGGGGCCCCAGCCAGACATTTGCGTGCCGGTGGCTCGCTTCGCGACGTCGGGCCGACGATCTTAAACCTGCTCGGTATCGAGCCACCCGACGAAATGACGGGACGCGACTTGAGGGAGACTGACTGATGATTGGAAGGTTGGAAGGTTGGAAGGTTGGAACGTGGATGATCCTCGGGATGTTTCTCTCCAACATTCCAACAGTCCAACTTTTCGCTCAGGTCGGCCACGACCCCGCCTCCTCACCCTACCACGACATCCTGCTGCACTCGGGGCCGCTATTCTTTGTCGGCCACCTGGGCGCGGACCGTGGCGTCGCGCGTGCCGGCACGAGTAACGCCACGACGTTTGGTGCGCGCTACGAGATCCCGGCCGGCCGGTCGCTGCACTTTCAATTCACCGGCGCTTACCTCCACGGCGACCGATTCATCATCGATCCACGCGCCGATTCGTCATCCCCCGCTCGCCGCACCGGCCCGTTCAAGTCCGATCTCGCATTGGTCGAGGTCGGAATGCAGCTGCGCCTCACCGGCGGAAAGACGTGGCGCGGACTCGCTCCCTACGTGGGGACCGGGCTGGGGATGATGTTCGACGTGAAATCGCCGGGGGACACGACGCAGAGCGGCTACCAGTTCGGCACCAAGCTGACGCTCGCGTTGTCCAGCGGCGTGCGTTGGTATCCTGTTCGTCGCGTGACAATCATTGCCGACGCGCGCGCGCAGCTGTGGCGCCTCAAGTATCCTCTCTCTTTCCACTCGGCGGCTCCGGACGGATCACGGGTGATTCCCCTGACCCAATCCCTCAACGACTGGACGCTGCATCCCTGGATCAGTCTCGGTATTGGATGGATTTTCTAGCCGAAGGCTTCCGGCGGGCGTGGGGACTACTCGTTGCGGGTGATTCCGAGGTTTATGGGATCGCCCTTCTCACCCTCAAAGTTGCGGTCGTAGCGACCGCCATCGCCTGTGCCGCCGGGCTGCCGCTGGGTTATTTCCTCGCGACTAGGGCGTTCTGGGGGCGCCGCGCGGCGCTGACGATGGTCAATACCGCGCTCGCCTTCCCGACCGTCGTCGTCGGGCTGCTGCTGTATGGCTTGCTCTCCCGACACGGCCCGCTGGGGAGTGTCGGCTGGCTCTATACCTGGCAGGCGATCGTCGTCGGCGACATATTGCTCGCCTTGCCGATCGCCGCCGCGCTGTCGGCCGCCGCGATTCAGGGCGTCGATCCGCGCATCCGCCGCACCGCCGAGACCTTAGGGGCCGGTTCGTGGCGGACCGCGTGGACAGTGGCGCGCGAGGCGCGCTTCGCCCTCGCGGCCGTGATTACCGCGGCGTTCGGCCAGGTCGTAGCCGAAATTGGCGCGGCGATGATTGTCGGCGGCAACATCCGCGGCTCCACACGCACGCTGACCACGGCCGTCGCGCTGTACACCGCGCAAGGCGACTTCGGCCTGGCGCTCGCGCTCGGCCTCGTGCTGCTGATGCTGGCGCTCGTCGTGAACATCGCACTGCAAGTACTGCAGGGGCGTGGCCATGCTTGAGCTGCGCGGCGTCCGTCACCGCTATGAAGGACGCGTGGTGCTCCACCTCGAGCAGTTCACCGTGCCCGGCACGGGGACGGTGGCGGTCGTCGGGCACAACGGAGCCGGAAAGAGCACGTTGCTGCGCCTGCTCGCCCTGCTCGAGGCGCCTACAGAAGGACAGGTCTTTTTGAACGGCGCGGCGCTACCCCGGCGCCCCCCTGCATCGCTACGCCGGCGTGTAACACTCGTCGAACAACGACCGGTCCTGTTTCGTGGCACAGTGCGGGAAAATCTGGTCTATGGTCTTGAGGTGAGGGGGCTCGGACGCACAGCGGTGAACGGGATAATCGGGGATGTCGTGGACCGGCTCGGACTGCAGCCGCTGCTCTCGCGGCGGCGTCACGAGCTTTCCGATGGAGAAGTGCAGCGCGTGGCCGTCGCACGCGCGCTCGCACTGCGTACCGACGTCCTGCTGCTGGATGAGCCAGCCAGCTCGGCCGACCGCGCCGCGGCGGGTGCGCTGTACCGCGCGCTCGCGGCGGAGCGAGCCGCGCGCCCCTTTGCGGTGTGCATCGCATCGCACCAGCTCGAGGACGCATACCGCTGGGCCGACGATATTCGGGCGCTCGCGGACGGTCGCCTGTCGCCCGTCACGCCGGAGAATCTGTTTCGCGTCGAGCTTCCCGTGGGCGACGGCGTGAAGAGTGTGCGCGTCGGGAGCATCGAGATCGTGGTCATGACCGATCGCGCCGGGCCGGCCGTCGTCGCGGTCCCGCCAACGGACATCTTTGTGAGCCGCGAGCCGCTCCCATCATCCGCACGGAACGTGTTCAAGGGCCGGGTGACCGGCCTGGCGATCGAGCACCGCGGCGCCGGCGTGCACGTTCGGGCCGATATGGGTGGCGTCGAGCTGGTCGCGGCCGTGACGGCGGAGGCCGCCCGTGATTTGGCGCTCACGCCCGGCGGCCCGGTCGTGTTCTCTTTCAAGGCCACCGCCGTCCAGGTATTCTAAGGAATGCCGACCGGGTACCTCACACGCATCGTCGAGTTCACGGCGACGCACCGATTTCCCGACACGCCCGAGTTTGCCGGGGCCACGAGCGATCACAGCCATCGGTATCGCTGTGCCGTGACGGTGAAGGGTGTGTTCGACCCGGCGCGCGGTGGGGTCATGAGCCTGCCGGTACTCAAGACCCTGCTGCAACGCGAAGTGGTGGCCCGTTTCGATGGACGCCATATCAACGAGGACATCGCGCCGTTCGCTGGCGGAAAGTGGGTCGCGACGGGCGAGGCGATCGCGCTGCACGTGTGGGAGCGGATTACCGGTGCGTTGCCGGCGGGCGTGGGCCTACACTGCGTGCGTATCGAGGAGAGTCCCAATCACTACTCCGAATACCGCGGCGAATCGTAAACAGCCCGGCGATCGCGCCGGCCGCATGCGCGCCGACTCCGCGGTGGTCGAGGAGTGGCCCGTCTGGCTCGAAGTGAACGGCGAGCCAGCGGTCACGTGGATGTGCACCCCCGATCAGCTCGAGGAGCTGGTCGTGGGCTGGCTCCACGGTGAGGGGTACATCGCCTCGCTCGACGATCTCGTGCAACTGCGGCCCTGCGCGCCCGATCTGGGATTCTGGGCCGACGTGAAACCGGAGCGACTCGCCCAGGTGAAAGGTGAAAAGCGCAAGCGGGTGCTCGCGTCGGGATGCGGCGCGGTCGCAACGATGCTCGCCGATCCCGACGCGATGGCGCGCTCGGCACCGCTGCGCGGCGATCCTCCGGCACCCGACACCCTGCGCGCGCTCTTCAAGCAGCTGTTCGCGGCCGGGGCGCGCTACAACGAGACCGGCGGCATTCATGCCGCCGCGCTCACCGACGGCGCGACGCTCCTCTTTCATGCCGAGGACATCGGCCGTCACAATGCGGTCGACAAAGTGATCGGCGCCGGGGTGCTCGCCCGGACGCCGATAACGGGCCGCGGGCTGCTCGTGACCGGCCGGATTTCGGCTGAATTGGCGTTCAAAGCTGCACGCGCGGGGCTGGCATGGGTCGCGACGCCGAGCGTGCCGTCCACACTCGCGCTGACGATCGCCGAGCGCTCCGGGATGGTGGTCGTCGGCCGCGCGGTCAGTGGGACGCCGCACGTGCACAAGCGGGGGGCATGACGCCTTCCGAAGAAGAGGACCTGCGCGCCCTGCTCCGCCGGGCGCGCACCATCGCGGTCGTAGGACTATCGCCCAACCCCATGCGGCCCAGCAATTCAGTCGCGCGCTACCTGCAACGGGCCGGCTATCGCATCGTACCGGTGAATCCGGGGCACAACGAAATCCTGGGCGAGAAGAGCTACCGCACGCTCAGCGAAGCGGCCCACGCTCACACCATCGACGTCGTCGATGTGTTTCGACGCAGCGAGAACGCAGGGGCCGTCGTGGACGAAGCGATTCCGCTTGGGCCGCAATTGATCTGGCTGCAGCAAGGTGTGGTGGACGCGCCAGCGCAGGCGCGCGCCACCAAAGCCGGCATCCCGTTCGTCATGGACCACTGCCTCGCCATCGAACACCATCGCCTCGAGGTCTAAATGCGGGGAGCCGTCCTGGCCGGCGGCGCTGCCAGTCGCTACGGCGGAGTCCCCAAAGGCCTGCTCGCTGTGGGAGGCCGCCGGATTCTCGATCGTGTCGTCGCCAGTGTGCAAGCCGTAACTGGTGCGCTTCCACTGCTGATCGCCAACGCGCCCGGTGCTTCCGCCTGGCGCCCCGATTTGAACACCATCCCGGACGCGCGGCCAGGCCTGGGCAGCCTGGGTGGTATCTATACCGCCGTTGCCGCCGGCACGGAGCCGGTGTTGTGCGTCGCCTGGGACATGCCGTTCGTGCCCGAGGCATTGCTGCGGGCGTTGATCGATGGCGCAAAGGCGGAGAATTACGACGCGTTTCTTCCGGAGAGCTCGGGCCGGCGCGGACTGGAGCCGTTGTGCGCGGTGTATGGCCCGGCGTGTGGTCCCGCGATCGAGCGGCGGCTTGAAAGCGGCGACTTGAAAGCCATCTCCTTCCACACCGATGTAAGGGTCGGTATCCTCTCCCTCGCCCAGGTCAGGGGCTTCGGCGACCCCGATGAGCTGTTCTTCAACGTGAACACGCCGGACGATCTCGAGCGGGCGGAGGCGCTGTGGCAGCGACGCGCATGATCTCCATCATCGGCCTCAAGAACGCGGGCAAGACGACGCTTCTCGTCGCGCTCGCGGCGGAGCTCGTGCGTCGCAAGTTCCGAGTAATGACGATCAAGCATGGCTCACATCCCGCCGACATGGATCAGCAGGGCAAGGATACCTGGCGGCATTGGCACGAAGGAAAAGTCGAACGGGTGCTGATGGAATCGCCGGGGCAACGGATTTTGTTCGAGCACACCGCAGCGGAGTCCGATCCGATCACCCTGGCGGGGCGCTACCTCGGCGACGCCGACATCGTGCTCGTGGAGGGATTCAAGCGCGCTCCGCTTCCCAAGATCGAGGTGTATCGCACCGTCGCGGGACCGAAACCGGTGTTCGATCCCGCGGTGCACGATCCCGCCGATTGGGTGGCGATGGTCACCGACGACCGTAAGCTCCGCGCCCCCTTCCCCGTGTTCCGGTTCAGTGACACATCCTGGCTCGTGACGGTTGCCAATCTCGCGTGGGATCGCGCGAAGATACTCCCACCATGACACCCGCCGAAGCGGCCAAAATCATCCTCGCGCACTGCCAGCCGCTTCCCACGGCGCGCCGGCCGTTGCGCGATGCGCTCGACGCCGTCCTCGCCGAGGACGTGGCAAGTCCGATCGATCTGCCACCGTGGGACAATTCCGCGATGGATGGCTACGCCGTGCGCAGCGCGGACCTGAGCGAACAGAGTGAGACGGAGCTCGCCGTCATCGAGACCCTTCCCGCAGGCCAGTTTCCCAGCAAGACCGTCGGGAAGGCGCAGGCGACGCGAATCTTCACCGGCGCGCCTTTGCCGCAGGGCGCGGATACGGTAATCCGCCAGGAAGACACCGCGCAATCGTCCAACGGTAAAGTCACGATCCACAATGCGCGCGACGCGAAGAAGAACATCCGGCGCCGCGGCGAGGATATTCGCAAGGGGACCGTCGTGCTGCCGGCCGGCACTGTGCTAGGGCCGGCGCAACTCGGGGTGCTGGCTTCGATCGCCTGCGACGCACCCCTCGTGCACCGCCCGGCGCGAGTCGCGTTCATGGGGTCCGGCGATGAGATCGTCGACCTCGAGCAGCGGGACGCAATTCTCGCCGGAACGAAGATCGCGAGCTCGAACTCCTACACCCTCGATGCCCTGATTCGCCGCTCGGCCGCCGAACCCGTCAACCTCGGGATCGCTCGCGACAGCAAAGAGAGCTTGAGCGAGCACCTGCGCGGTGCGACAGGGGGGGGAACCGATCTGCTGGTCACGACCGCCGGCGTGAGCGTGGGCGAGCACGACCTGGTGCGCGAGGTGCTGCAGGAATTGGGCGGCGAGCTGAAGCTGTGGCGCATCGGCATGCGGCCCGGTGCACCGGTCGGATTCGGCTTGCTGGGGGGAGTCCCATGGATCGGGTTGCCCGGGAATCCGGTCAGCACGATGGTGACATTCGAGCTGTTCGTGCGTCCCTTCATCCGGCGCCTGCAGGGACATGCGCTGCCGTTTCGCCGGACGGTGCCCGTCATCGTGCGGGAGCCGATCACGCTCGGTCCCAAGCTGCGACACTACCTGCGCGCAATAGTAGAGGAAGGGGAGGCTCGTTTGACAGGGCCGCAGGGCTCTGGCATTCTCACCAGTATGGCGCGCGCAAACGCCCTGCTCATCGTCCCAGCCGACATGCCGACGGTTCCCGTGGGGACTGAGCTGCAGGCGCTGATCCTCGACGATCCGCAGCACGTCGCGGAACCACCCTACTGATGGCGATCCTCAGCTCACCCGCCATACGCCGCGCACTGCGGCTGACAGGCTACATCCTCCTGTCGCTGGTCGTGTATTGGGCCAACGCCGTGACCCCGCCGAGTGCGAGGCTCGCAATCCTGTACATCATCCCGGTGCTGCTCGTCACCTGGACTGAGGGGTTGGCGTGGGGCATCGTGTTCGCGGTGGCGACGACTGGTTTTCGCGAAGCCATCGCATGGGTCCAGATGCCTGCGGATACACCGTTGGTGTGGCGCCTGGCGAACGCGGGCGCCTACGTGGCCGTGTTGGGGGTCGCGATGGCGGGCCTCCAGACCTTGCGACGCAGAGAGGCGCAGATGGCGCGCCTGGTCATTCAGGACTCGCTCACCAACGTGCTGAACGCCCGTGCGTTCGCCGACCGGCTGGGGCAGGAGCTGGACCGGAATCGCCGCTATCCGCGGCCGCTGGCGTTGATGTACATGGATCTCGACAACTTCAAGGTCATCAACGACACGCATGGGCATCAGACCGGTGACGCCGTGCTGCGCCTCGTCGCCGACGCGATGCGCTCATCGGTGCGGCAGGCCGACGTCATCGGGCGGCTCGGCGGCGACGAGTTTGCGGTGCTGATGCCGGAGACCGATGCCCAGCTCGCGGATGCCGCAGCCAAGCGGCTCATCGCCGGTCTGCGCAACGTGTTCAAGGGAACGCCCAATGTGACGGCGAGTATTGGCGTAGTGTCATGCACGGCAACAGATGCCAGTTCCGACGACTTACTCAGACGCGCAGACCAGGCGATGTACGACGCTAAAAAGTCTGGCAAAGATCGGGTTGTGCAGGTAGCGATTTGATCCTGCTGCTCGCCGCGCTCATCAGCGCGCAAGATTCCAGTCCACAGCTCTACTACAGCGTGACCGTCCCCACCGACCGGTCAGCCTACCTCGTCGAGCTGCAGATCAACAATCCCCCCAATCCCAGCCGTCTCGTAATCCCAAACTGGGCCCCCGGCGCCTATCGGCTTATGGATTCGTGGCAGAACATCCGGGACGTCGTCGCGGTCAGCGCCGCCGGCGATCCACTGCCCGTCCACCAGGACTCGCCGATCTCCTGGGTCATCGACCCGAAAGCCGCCAGCCGGATCACGATTCGCTATACCGCTGGGCTGCGGGAAGCGGACGAGTGGCGGCGGCCCAACAACCGCTGGTTCTTGCGGTCGAGCTCCGGACTCGTGGATGGTCCGCGCACGTTCATGTATCTCGACGGCTGGAAGCAGTCACCGGCCAGCGTCACCTTCCAACTTCCCGCGGGGTGGCGCATCGCAACAGGACTCGTCCCGACGACGATCGACAGCACCACGTTTGCGGCGCCGAGCTACGACGTGCTGATCGACTCGCCCGTGGTGTTGGGCAGGTTCCTGACCTATCGGTTCACCGCCGCCGGCACCCCGCATCGCGCCGTTGTCGATCTCGGCGGCGGCCGCGCGTACGCGCCAGCGGTGTTCGTGAACATGTTGCAGCGCATTTCCACGACGGGGATCCGCGTCTTTCGGGCCGCCCCTTACAAAGACTACACGTACATCTTTGTCGGAGGCCGAGGCGGCGGCCTCGAGCATCTCAACTCGACAACAATCGGGGTCACCACTGAGACGCTGGCCCGCAATCCGCGCGGCGCCAGAACGGTGAGTGCCCACGAGTTCTTCCACGCCTGGAACGTCAAGCGGATCCGGCCGGTCGAGCTCGGCCCGTTCGACTACGAGCAGGAAGTGCGCACGGTCAATCTGTGGTGGAGCGAGGGGGTCACCGATTACTACGCGGACGTGATTCTGGCGCGGGCGGGACTCGACCGTCCCGCCGACTTTGCTCAGCGCCTCGTGACCTCGATTGGGAATCACCACAGTAATCCCGCTCGCCTGCTGATCTCCCCCGAGCGGTCATCGTGGACCGTATGGGATTCGCCCGCCGTCAACAACAACCAAGTCATCTCGTACTATCTGCAGGGCGAGCTGCTCGGGTTCTTGCTCGATCTTGCCATCCGCGACTCGACCGACAATGCGAAATCGCTGGATGATGTGATGCGCTATCTCCTCGACCACTACGCGGGAGAGCGCGGCTTCACTCGCGACGAGCTGGTGGCGGCGGTCCGCAGCGCCACCGGACGCAACTTCGAGGAGTTCTGGCGATTGTATGTGAGCGGCGCGAGCGAGATCCCCTGGGACGACTACCTCCGAGCTGCAGGATGGAAGGTGGTGTTCACCGAGACACCCGCCGTCGACGCGCGCATCGGCTCGATCCCTCCCGCCGTGCAGGGCGGCCGCTGGCGCGCGGTGGCTGCCCCCGGGAGCGCCGCGGAGGCCGCGGGGGGGGGGCTGCGCACCGGAGATGAGCTGGTGCGAATCAACGGCCGCCCCATCATCGACGGGACCGACGTCACCGCGGCGGTGCGGGCGATCGGCCGGGGTGCGGTGGTCGTGGTGGAAGTGGTGCGCGACGGCCAGCCTCTCACGATTCGGTTCTCTGCCGGAACATATAATCGCGTCCGCGCGCAGCTGCGCGAGGTGCCGGCGCAGACGGGGAAGATGCGGCGCATTCGAGCGGGTCTGGTAGGCGCGGCGCGATGACGGAGCGGGCGATCGAGCTCGTCCTGATCTTCACGTCGATCCTCTTCATCGTGGATCCGTTCGCGGTCATCCCCACATTCCTCGCGATGACGGTCCGCGATTCTCCGGAACAACGGCGCGTCCTCGCGCGGCGTGGGGCGTGGACCTGCGCGATCACGCTCATCGCGTTCGCGCTGGGGGGCAGCATCATCTTCAAGATCTTCGGCATCACGATCGGCGCCTTCAAGATCGCGGGCGGCGCGCTCATCGGCCTGAACGCGCTCGACATGGTGCAGGCGCGGCGCAGCCAGCAGCGCGAGACGCCGGTCGAGACGGCCGAAGGAATCCAGAAGGACGACATCGGCATCATGCCGCTCGGCGTCCCGATGCTCGCGGGACCAGGCGCGATCTCGACGGTCATGGTCCTGGCCCTCGGCGCGAAGTCCACGGCCGCGACGGTAACGGTCTACGTCTCGATCGTGCTGACATCGCTGATCACCTATTTCGTGCTTTCAGCCGCCTCGCTGGTCGAGCGGCGGCTGGGCCAGACGGGGATGCGCATCCTGACCCGGCTGATGGGGCTCGTCCTCTCCGCGATCGCCGTACAGTTCATTATCGACGGGATCAAGCTGAGTTTTCGCGATTTCCATCCGACGGGCTAGTCCAAGAGGTTGAGATCAACGCGTTGCATTCCGTCATTCGAGTGATTGTGGCAAGAAATGTAAAACCCTACTCTACGCGATCATGAGCTACCCCCTCTCGCTGTCGATCGCTCGCTAATGTCATCGCCAGTTGTGAGTGCACTGCTGATCGAAGCGCCGGTCAACCGGCACTTCGCGCAACTGCACCGCGACCCGCAGGCCCTCACCGACGCTGTCACGCTGTACTTGCAGACGGGCCTGCGGCGCGGCAACCCCGTTGTCGTGATCGCTGCTCGCGCGCACACCGCCCTGTTTCTCACACGGCTGCGTGAGGACCAGCTCGATCCGGGGGCCCGTCTCAAGTCCGGCCAGCTCGAGCTGCACGATGCCGAGCTGACGCTGCGCAAGTTCATGCGCCATGACATGCCGGATTGGGAAGACTTTCGTCACGCGATGGGAGCGATCTTCGAGCGGGTACGGGCGTTCGGGCACGGTACGACTCGCGTGTATGGCGAGACGGTCAGTGTGCTGTGGCACGAAGGCAAGCAGGAAGCCGCTATTCGGCTCGAGGAGTACTGGAACGAGCTCGCGCGCCTGTATCCGGTTTCGCTGTTCTGCAGTGACATGCTCGACGGCCATCACGCCGTGCTCGAGCGCGCGCGTCACTCCTACGAAGAATCGCGGTAACGAGTGACCGCGCCCGCTGGTAGCACCCTCTTGATTGACGCCCCGACTGGGCGCCATTTCGCCCAGTTTCACCGCGATACCGAAGGCGAAGATCGTCGTCGCGACACGCTCACCGAGTCGGCGCTCGCATTCGTCGAAGCGGGCTTGCAGCGCGGCGACAGCGTGCTGGTCATCGTAGGGGCCGATGAGCGGGACCGGCTGTTCCAACGCCTGGCGGCGGGGAAATTCCGCCCGCAATCGCTGCGCGATCCGGGACAGCTGTCCGTCCTGGATGCCGGACAGATCACGGCACAATTGGTTGCTGGGGACATGCCGGAGTGGGCGCGGTTTCGGAACGCGCTGGCGCCCGTCCTGTCGCGCCTTCAGCCATCCGGCCGCGGCACGCGGATCTACAGCGAGCTAGCGAATGCGTTGTGGCAAGCGGGGAAGACCACCGCCGCGATCCTGGTCGAGGACTTCTGGAATGCCTTGGCCGGTACCTACCCATTCTCGCTCTACTGTGGCTACACGATGGATACGCACTCCGAGCACTCGTACGCGGCCCCGC
>WNFC01018341.1_pt1 | contig 12685 bp, 12 predicted proteins | sample 5400541 | NCBI WGS metagenome assembly WNFC01 (sample SAMN13153342, study PRJNA577476) | soil metagenome | isolation source: 120 cm saprolite under Douglas fir tree site 2 hole 2 replicate 1 | place: USA:California | collected 2015-04-18
GCCCTGCTCGAGGCCTGGAAGATGGAGCGGCCCGCGCTCGTCAACGGCCGCTGCGCGGTGATGCGCGGCCAGGTCCAGCGTGCCCGCGGCGGCCTCTACTACTCCTCCTACGAGGAGTTCGCGGAGACGCTGGGCTGGCTGCTCTCCCATCCCCGCGAGGCGGACGCCCTGGGCCGGGCCGGACGGGCCTACTACGAAGCGAACTACTCCTGGCCCGTGATCATGGCCAAGTACGAGCGCCTCCTCGCCTCCGTGCATGGCCGCTGACGCGGAGCCGCGGCTGCGCCTCTGCTTCGTCATCCAGCGCTTCGGCGTGGAGGTGGCGGGGGGCAGCGAGCTGCACTGCCGCTGGCTGGCCGGCCGCCTCGCCCGGCGGCACGACGTGCGCGTGGTGACCACGTGCGCGCTCGACTACCTCGAGTGGCGCAACCACTACCCGCCGGGCGCGGACCGCGTCGACGGGCTGCCCGTCAGGCGCCATCCCGTGAAGCGGCCGCGCGACGAGCATCGCTTCGCGCTCATCTCGGACCTCGTGTTCCACGACGAGCATTCGCTCGACGACGAGCGGCAGTGGGTGGTCGAGAACGGGCCGGAGAGCCCGGAGCTCGTGCGGTCGCTGCGCGGCCTGGCCGGCGTCGACCTGTTCGTCTTCTACTCGTACCGCTACTACCAGAGCTTCTTCGGCCTGCCCACGGTGGGTGATCGCGCGGTGCTGGTCCCGACCGCGGAGGAGGATCCGGCCATCGAGCTGCCCGTTTTCGGCGACCTGTTCCGGAGCCCGCGCGGGATCGTCTACCTCACCCCCGAGGAGCGCAGCCTCGTGCAGGGCGTGAGCGGCAATGCCGCCGTGCCTTCGGTGGTGGTGGGCAGCGGGATCAACATCCCCGACCGGCACGGCGAGGTCGACCTGCGCGCGCGCTTCGGGCTCGCGGGCCGGTACGTGCTCTACGTCGGCCGCATCGATCGCAACAAGGGCGCGGACCGGCTCTTCACCCACTGGCAGCGGCTGGCCGAGGAATGGCCGGACCTCCCGCCGCTGGTGCTCGTCGGCCGTCCCGCCCTCGCCATCCCGGACCATCCGAAGATCCGCCACCTCGGCTTCGTCTCGGAGGAGGAGAAGTTCGCCCTGATCGCCGCCTGCGACCTGCTCGTGCTGCCCAGCCCCTACGAGAGCCTCTCCGTGATCGTGCTGGAGGCCTGGGCCATGGGCCGCCCCGTCCTGGTCAACTCCGCGTGCAAGGTCCTCGAAGGTCAGTGCGTGCGCAGCGGGGGCGGCCTCTTCTATCGCGGGTACTCCGAGTTCGCGGAAGCGCTGCGACGGCTGCTGGCCAGCGCCGAACTGCGGCAGAAGCTGGGGGAGGCGGGCCGGCGCTACGTGGCCGCGGAGTACGACTGGGACGTGGTGGAGCGCCGGACCGAGGAGTTCTTGCGGAGCCTGGCCCGCTGAGATGCGCGCGCACGGCGGCGGTCAGATGGCGGCGGACACGCGCACGAGCGCTTCCCCGAAGGTGTCGCGCCTCCAGCGGCGCAAGCCTTCGACGGATTCGAGGTCGGACGGGGTGCGCGGCGCGACCTCCGCCACGCGCTCGAGCAGGCGCTGGGGCAGGACCACCGAGACGTCCAGGGCCAGCTTCTTCGCCTCCGCCGTCCGCCAGGTGCGCAGCGCGTCGATGCGGCGTCGCGTCGCCTCCGAGACCACCGGGCGCGGCGGCGCGGCGACGCGAGGCAGCGCGTCCTCCGGCGCCGCCCACGCACGCGTGATGGCGTCCAGGAGCGCCCCCGCTTCCCGCTGCACGCGCGGCGAGAGGCCTTTCACGGCCCGCAGCTCCTCGAGGGTGGCGGGATGACGCTCGGCGAGGTCCAGCAGCGTCTCGGACGAGACGATCTTGAAGGCGGGCACGTCCGTGCGGTCGGCCATGGCCTCGCGCCACGCGAACACGGCCTGAAGGACGCCCTGCTGCCGCCGGGACAATCGACGGGCGCCCTTGATCCTCTGCCAGGCGTCGGCGTCGCGTCCGCGCCGCGCGGGCTCGAGCGCGGCCACCGCCGCGCACTCCTCGCGCACCCATTCCAGCCGTCCGACCTCGCCCAGCGCGGCCACCAGCCGGTCGTGGAGCGGGATGAGATGCGCGACGTCGGCGAGCGCGTACGCCTCTTGCGTCGGCGTGAGCGGGCGCCGCGACCAATCGTCCTTCTGGCTGTCCTTGACGAGGGCGATGCCGAATTCCGTGCGCAGGAGGGCCTGCAGCCCGATCTCCGGCCGGCCGAGGACGCGGGACGCGATCATCGTGTCGAAGACGTTCGCGAACGTGAACGCGAAGTCGCGCTTGAGGGTGGTGACGTCGTAGTCGGCGCCGTGGAGCACCTTCACGACGTTCGGATCGGCGAGGAGGGGCGCCAGCGGAGACAGGTCGCGCGCGGCCAGGGGGTCGACCAGCCAGCCGCCCTCCTCCACCCCGATCTGCACGAGGCAGACCTTCTCGCGATGGTGGTGGAGGCTGTCCGACTCCGTATCGAGCGCGAGCGCGCGCCGTCCGCGGAGCGAGCCCGCCAGCTCGGACAGCTCCGCCGTGGTGCGGATCCATCGGGCCACGGCCGCAGTATAGGTGACGTGGCGCGGACGCGCGCATGAAGGGCCGATGGCGGAGCGCAGCCGGCCTCATCCTGGCGCTGCCGGCCGGGGCCGCGGCCTTGCTGCTGGCATCCTCGCCGCCGACGTATCCGTTGTGGGTGGCGCACTTCCTTTGTCTGGAGCTGAGCCTGGCCGTGGCGGCGGCGGCCGCGCTCGCCCTCCTCGTCACCGTAGGTGGGATCGGCCGCGCCGCGGCCGTCGCACGCCTGATCGCGGTGCCCGCCCTGATCGTGGCCCTGATGCCCGCGCTCCTCGTCGTCTCGCTGTATCGGGAGGAGCGCGCGCCGTTCTCGCTACGCGCGTACGCGCCGACCTCTGGCGCGGAGCCGCCCTCACGCCGCGACGTGATCCTCGACCCCGCGCGTCCCGACCTGGCCGTGGACCTGGACCTGCCCGCCGGCGCGGGGCCGCATCCCTTCGTCCTCGTGGTCCACGGCGGGGCCTGGCGGAGCGGCGACAAGGGCGCGATGCGGCACGTCTCGAGGGCCCTGGCGCGCGCGGGACACGTCGTGGTCGACGTCCGGTATCGGCTCGCTCCCGGCAGTCCATTCCCGGCCGCGGTCGCGGACGTGAAGTGCGTTCTCGGCCGCGTGCGCCAGCGGGCGGCCGAGCTGGCCATCGACCCCGCTCGTGGCGCGCTGCTCGGTCGGTCCGCGGGCGGGCAGATCGCGCTGGTGGCCGCCTACTCGGCCGGAGACGCGCGACTCCCGCCCGCGTGTGCGGTGGAGGACCTCGCCGTGTCGTCGGTCGTCGGCCTCTACGCGCCGACGGACCTCGCCTGGAGTTACGACAGCCCCGTGCGGCCCGACGTCGTGGAGGGGCCGCATGTGCTGGAGCTGTACCTGGGCGGCGCCCCCTCCGAGGTGCCCGAGGCCTACCGTCTCGCTTCTCCGGTCACGTGGGTGGATCGGGCGGTGCCGCGCACGCTGCTCATCCACGGCACCGGCGACCGGCTGGTCTCCGTCGAGAACGCGCGGCGCCTGGCGCGCGGGCTACGCGACCGAGGTCACCCGGTCGAGGTCCTCGAGATCCCGCTGGCCGAGCACGGGTTCGATGCGCACGCCGGCGGCATCGCCGACCAGCTCGCCCGTGAGGTCGTGCTGCGGTTCCTCACCGACGCTCACGGCGCGGCCGCGGCGCGCCGATAACGGAAGAACCCGAGCGCGTGGCGTTCCCGCGTGCGCACCCAGGCCTCGTCGACGAGCAGGCTGAGGCCGAGGAAATACGTCAAGGCATAGGTCTCCGTCTCCATGCCGGCCGCCGTCGTCATGAAGACGGGCAGCGCAAGCGTCGCCGTTCCCAGGGCCAGCAGCAGCGACAGGCGGGGTTCGAGGCGCCGCTTGGTCTCGGCTCTCGAGCGGCCGGCGGCCAGGGCCCACCACGACAGCAGGAGGAGCGTTCCCGCAAGGAGGAGGGCAATGGGCACTTCGACCTTCCATCGGGCGAAGCCGATCCAGTCGACGGGCGTCGTGTACTTGTAGTGGAGGGGCGGCGGCTCGATGGAGGAGCCGTCCCAGGCGCCGTGCGGGCCCAGCTTGGCCAGACTCACGGTGTCCACGAATCGCCGGCCGAGGACGGCCGCGAACCATGCGGGGTGGGCCAGGATGTCCCGCCGTACGGCCTGCCCGACATAGACGTCGTCGTCGTGCGAGACGTAGCGCGGGTGCTCGAATGGTGTCCGTCCGCGCGCGGCGAGCCAGCGCTTGAGGTCCCGGTCGTACCAGGAGTATCCACGGTCCGTCCCGTAGTCGCCCAGGCCTTCCCAGTACGAGATCCAGAAGTTGTGGTGCTGCGGAGGCCGTAAGACGAGGTACGGCACGACGAAGACGCCGGTGAGGAGGGCGGCGAGGAGACACTGTCGCACGAGTCTGCCGCGGAAGCGGCGCGGGCAGACGCGCCCGGCGGCGAAGAGCACGGCCAGGCCGAATGCGGGCGCCATCACCAGCGCGCCCGCGCGGCAGGTGCAGCAGACGGCGAAGCCGAGCGACGCCGCCGACGCCCGCACGAGGAGGCCGCGAAGCGATCCACGCTCGCCCAGGAATGCATACAGCCCGAAGGCGATCAAAATGAAGGCGGCGATGAGGTAGAAGGCCACCGCGGAGTGGGGAAGGGACAGGGATTCGACGACGAAGGGCGACGAGACGCACAACGCCACGAAGAGACTTCCCGCCAGCGGGACGTGACTGGCCCGGGCCTCCCCGAGGATCCACAGCAGCGCCGGGATGCTCGCGAGCGTGCCGATCCAGATCAACAGGTAGGGGGAGACTCCGCCGAGGAGGGTGAAGCCGGCGGCGATGAGGATCGGGCGTCCGGGATCCTCGAGGGGCGGGATCCATGTCTGGCGCTGGACGCGCAGGAAAGGGGCGTCGCGAATGGTCCGCCAGAACTCGTAGGGACGGATGCCGGCCTCGCCCGTCTTCGAGACCAGCACGTCCTTCACCGCCGCCACGTCCTCGTCGGGGTTCCCCGGCCGTCGCTTCGTCCCGTACTTCCAATCCAGGTACCGGCTGACGGCGACGTACGCGTCGTCCCAGAACCGCCAGGAGGCCATCGAATAGACCTGGCCATCGACCCATTCCGCGTACTCGAGGTTCGTGAGGTTCTTGTCCCGCAGGATGCGCGTGTTGTACGCGAGCACGGAGACCGCGATGACGCCGACGATGCCGAAGAGCCACGGCAAAGCGGGCCGCGGCGGGAGGCTGATCATGCGCCGATCATCTTTCTCACACCCACCGCCCGCCGTCCACTCGTGGCCGCCGGCACGGACGGCCTGCACTAACATGTCGCCGTCATGGGCGAGGACCGCGTTCGAGGTGCGGATCGGCCAAGCAACCGGGAGCGCGTGCTCGTCGCGCGCCGATCCGTCCGCACCGGGCTGATCATCTCGTTCTTGGCCCTGGCGGCGCTCGTGCGCGTGTGGGGCCTGCGCTTCGGCCTCCCTCACACCGAGTGCCGTCCCGACGAGTCCGTGATCGTGGGGCTGGCGGGGCAGTTCTGGTCCGGCGATCTCAACCCGCGCTTCTTCCGCTACCCGACCTTTGCAGATGTACCTGACCTCGATGGCCTTCGGGGTGGACTATGTCCAGGGTCACGCGCGCGGCCTCTACGCCGGGTTGTCCGCCTTTCGGGAGCGCATGATCGAGGGCGCACCGCACTTCCACCTCGTGGCCCGTGGGCTCACCGCGCTGCTCGGCACGGCCACGGTCCTCGCCGTCTATCGCCTCGCCCGCGCCGCCATGGGCCACGACACGGGGCTGGTGGCCGCCTTCTTCCTGAGCCTCACCTATCTGCACGCGCGCGATTCTCATTTCGGGACCACGGACGTGCCGTTGACCTTCTTCCTGACCGTGGCCGTGCTGCTTGTCTGGCGAACCTACGTCCGTGGCCGCACGGCCGACTATGCGTGGGCCGGGGTGCTGGCGGGCCTCGCCATGGCCACCAAGTACCTCGGGCTGCTGGTCGCGTTCCCCCTGGCCATCGCCTACTTCGTGCGCTCCCGGCCCGCGGGCGAGTCTGCGCTCGCCCCCGCCGAGTTGCGCAAGCCGGCCCTCTTCGGCCTGTGCCTCGGCCTCGCGTTCATCGCGGGGACGCCGTTTGCCGTGCCGGAGTGGCGCCTCGTGTCCCGCGACCTGCAGGCGGACTGGGACTACGCACGCCGTGGCTACTGGATGGTGTTCGGGCGCGCCTGGTCCCTCCATCCGCGCTTCTCGCTCTGGCACGGGCTGGGCCCTCCGCTCTTCCTCGCCGGTGTGATCGGGCTGGCGCTCTACGCCGTCCGCCGTCCGCGCCCGGCGGCGGTCCTGCTGGGCTTCCCCCTCGCGTACTGCGTCCTGATCGCCCGCGACCGGCTGGTGTTCGCGCGCTACGCGATCCCGCTGCTGCCGTTCCTGTGCATCGGGGCCGCCCTGCTCGTGACCGCCCTCGGCGAACGGATGGCGGCCCGCTGGCCGGCCGCGCGTGCGGGGGCGCTGGTTTGCCTGGCGGCGGTGGCGACGGTCGCGCCCTCGGCGTCCAACCTGTTTCGGCTCGACGGCCTCCTGAGCCGCACCGACACGCGCCCGCTCACGCAGGCCTGGATCGAGGCACACCTTTCTCCCGGCGAGGGCGTGTACCAGTCCGCCGAGCGATGGGGAGGGGTGCAGCTCCCTCTCTCCGAGGGAGCGATCTTCAGTCGCTATCCGGGCAAGGCCGAGGCGAACAGGCGCCGCGTGCTGTTGCGGCAGGCGGAGCGGAGGGGCAAGCCGGGGTACGACGACTGGTCGCGGGAGGGGACGCGCTTCAAGCGCAACGGCGTGCCGACGGCGGAGCTGCCGCGGTTCATCCTCGTCTCGCGCTCTCCGCTGGTGGCCTACAGCGGGGTGCCCGATGACCTGGCCGAGCTGCTCACGACTCGCTATGCCCTGCGCCGCTCGTTCCTCTACAACGTCTGGGACCCGCGCCAGGTCTTCGACCAGCAGGACGCCTTCTACCTGCCGTTCGCCGGCCTCCAGGGAGTCGAGCGTCCGGGACCGAACTTCCAATTGTTCGCGCTGCGGGCGGAGCCGTCCGGCTAGGGGACGCCCGGGAGGTCGCTCTCGGCGGCCTGCCGCCTGGACACGGAGGCCGCACCCTGAGCCGCCCGCCAAGCGCCGGTGAAGTCCTGCTGCCCGCGCGCGGCGAACACGTGGCGGCCGGGCTCGAGGCGGAACCAGAGCTCCTGGCCGACCTCCGCGTACTCGTGCGCCCTCCCGGGCCGGTCGGCGGGGCCGAACACCAGGCGGCCCGACGCGACGTGCAGGACGAAATCGGCACCGCGTGGCGCGTCCACGCACAGCAGCCAGACGCCGGGGCGGCGGCTGTCCTCGTCGGGAAGCGCGAACGGCTGCCCGGCGACGATCCGCTCCCCCGGCGCCTCCGCCCCGCAGAGCCGCGCCGCGAGCGGCGAGGGAGCGAGGTGGCGGCTGGCTTCGAGGAAGCGCTCGAAGTCCGCCGGGCTCAGGTCGAAGAGCAGGAAGGTGTGGTCGAAATGCGTCACCGGCTCCAGGTTCTCGCGGACCCACCGATAGCGCTCGAACCGCAGGTTGCCGCCCGCGTGGGAATGATGCAGGAGTAGGTCAGGTAGGGCTCCGCTCCCCAGCCGCGACTGGCCTGCTTCATGGGACCGGTGAGGTCCAGGAGCGGCCACCCGTCGGCGGCGCTGGCGCGGAAGCGACGGTCAGACATCGCTCTGCTGCTATCATCGTCATCGCTTCCGTCGGTCATTGCGTCACTCCGCGCGGAACTGCCCGGAATTGACCTCCTGGTGATCGATGATGGGTCTCGCGACGAGACGCCGAACCTTCTTCGGGGACTCGATGTGCGATCGGCTCGCCACCCCTGCAATCTCGGGTATGGACGGGCCATCCAGACGGCTCTCCGCGTTGCCGAGGAAGGCGATTACGACTACGTCATCACCGTCGATGGTGACGGCCAGCATCCCGCCCGACAAGCGAAGGCGCTACTGCAGCATTTCCTCGTTGGTGAGATGGACATGTGCATCGGGTCGCGGTTCGTGTCCAACCGTGCGTACTCCGGGATCCCACTCTCGCGGAAACTCGGCATGCTCACCTTCTCCTGGCTCGCGCGCGTCGTCACCGGGCAGCGGTTCTACGACACGACATCGGGCCTGAAGGTGATGCGAAAGACGATATTCGCACCGTTGACGAGATGGAACCTCGTAGACTTCCACGCGGAAGCCATCGTGTACCTGACCCGACTGGGCTTCATCGTATCCGAGTGCGGAGTCACCATGGGCGCCCGGCGGCATGGAACGTCCATGTATTCGTTCGTCGATCTGTTCGCCTACCCACTCAAGACATTCTTGATGGTGGTGATCGCTTCCGTCCAAGCTTCGCTGGCGCGCGCGAGCGAGGGCCGATGAATCTCCTGGGAATCGTCCTGATCCTGCTTCTCGCCTCCTGCTTTGTTCTCTGGGTGATGAACCTCGTTCGCACGGGCCATCTCTACGTCGGTTATGCGGTCGTCGCCGTGATGGCAGTGGCGGCAGGAGTGCTGGGATTGAGCGTCGGCCCAATCCGTCGAATGGCGGTGGGAGGACTCGAGAGGCTGTTCCCTGGCCTGGGCATCGCGGTGGCGTCGGCGATAGTCCTAGCGCTGGCCCTCGTATACGTGTTGACGCAATTGACGATTCTGTCGAATCGAATTGCGGCGATGGCGCAGGAGATAGCGATTCAGGTCGCCGGACCCCCGAGGCGGACGGCCGCCGTCGACGACGCCGTGGATCGCGGCGATCGCCCCAGTTAAGATGATCGCCGTTCGGCGTAGGGACGTTTCGCGGCGCGGTGTTCAGCGCACCGGGGATGGACATTGGATTGTCGTTGACGTCCCGGAAGAATTGACCATCTAGCGGCGCTCGTGCCCGCGATGATCATGGTCGTGCTAGCCGCCAGGCACCTGGCCGTCGAGGACGCGTCGCAGCGTCGCCGTGGCCGCACCGCGGGCCGTGCGCCACGTCGCGGCCAGCCCGTGCTGACCGCGGATGGTGAACGCATAGGTGCCCGGCGCCAGGCGGAACCAGATCTCCTGCCCCGTGTCGACCGCTTCGTGGGCCCGCGTCGGCCGCTCCACGGGCCCGAAGACGGCGGTGCCGGAGACGACGTGCCACACGAAGTCGGCGCCTGCGGGTGAGTCGACGCACAACGTCCACACGTCGGCCCGTTCGCGCTCGTCGTCAGGCACGCGGAACGGCGCGCCGGGACCGACCGCCGTCGCCGCGGCCGAAGGGCCACACACGGCCTGCGCGGATGGAGTCGGGCCGAGCCGGCGCTCGGCGTCGACGAACCGCTCGAACTCCGCGGGGCTGACGTCGAAGAGCAGGAACGTGTGGTCGAAATGGCGCACCGGCTCCAGGTTCTGCCGCACCCACGCGTAGCGGGAGAAGCGGAGGTTGCCCGCGGCATGCGAGTGGTGCAGCAGGATGGGCCCGGGCAGGATGTGCGGCGGATCGAGACGCTCGCGTCCGATTCCCGCGCGCGCGAGGTACTCGTCCACGCGGTCCTCGTTCTGCCGCCAGTCGACGTTCGAGAGCGAGATCCAGCGGAACACGTCCTTCTTCGGCTGCACCGCGACGTTCGTGAACGCGAGCGCGTTGCCCGCGTAGGCGACGTTCTCGGCGATCGTGGCGATCACGATCGCAAGGCCGGCCCACGACGGCCAGCGCTCCGGAGGCAACGCGGAGAGACCCGTCGCGGCAAGGATGTAGCCGAGGGGCACGCACATGAGCACGAAGCGGTATCCGACCTGCGCGCGGAAGAACAACGAGAAGTAGATCAACAGCACTGCGAGCTGGACGGCCAGGAAGCGCACCACGGGCCAACGCCAGCGGCCGCTGCGGACGAGCGCGACGCAGCCGGCGCATTCCGCGACGAGCAGCAGCAGCGGCGTCTTCATCAGCCAGAGCAGGCCGAAGTAGAACCAGACCCCGCGAGGATACTCCCGTCCGAGCATCACGACGCGCCACTGCAGCGTGCGCTCGTGGGCGAGGCTCAGGTCGATGCCGGTGAGGAAGTCCGCCGGCACCGGCAGTCGCAGACCGGGCAGGAGTCCCGCCGCGCGCCGGAAGGGCGTGGAGTCCCACTGGATCGCCCCGAGCGGAGCGCCGACGTGGATGAACAGGTACGTCGCGCAGGTCGTGAACGTCGCGGCCAGGAGCGCGACGAGCAGGCAGACGGCCATGCGTCGCCAGCGGCGAGGCTCACCTTCCGGCCGCCAGACGAGCAGGGCGAGGAGCCCGGGTACAAGGAGCACGGCGGAGAACTTCGCGGCGAACGCGAGAGCCAGTGAGACCCCGCAGGCGAGCGCTCGTCCGATCGAAGGTCGCTGCGCGAGCAACCAGAACGTCCAGAGGGAGAGCAGCGTGAACAGCGCGAACGCGACGTCGACGGTGGCGACGCTCGAGTGCGCGATGAGGTTCGGATCGAGCGCGGTCGCCATGACGGCCAGATGGCCCGCCGTGGCACCGACCCATCGCCGCGTCGCGAAGAAGACGGTGGCCAGCAGCGCGGCGAACAGCGCGACGGTCGGCGCCCGGGACGCGAAGCGGAGGAGATGGCCCCGCACCGCCGGATCGTCGTTGTCGACCACGCGGCGGGCGAGCCGGCGGCCCGCGAGGTTCAACAGCGTGATCGGCGTCCTCGACTCGAAGTGCTCGTTGCTGCGGCGCTCGCTGACCCCCTCGGCCCACAGCCGGCGCGACCATTCCAGGTGCGTCGGCTCGTCCGGGATCTCCGAGAAGCGCCAGGCGCACCAGAGCGAAGCGCACAGCCCGAAGCCCACCGCGCGCGCGGTGATCGGCCAAAGGCGCGACCGGCCCCGCGCGTTCACACGGCGAGCGATGTCGAGGCGTGCCGCCATCGCGCGGATCATATTATGACCAATCGATCCGCCTTGACCGGTGAAGGGGAACGAGGAAAGCTTGGGGTTCGACCATGCGGCATTTCGCGTTCCTTCTCGCGTGCTTGGCCTTCGTGGCCGCGGCGCCGGGTCCCGTGCCCACCGCACGCAAGGTCCTCGCCCCCACGGGATTCCCGGGCTGGCAGACCCACAACGTCTGCTTCCCGTTCGTGGTGCGCGATCCGGTCACCGCCCGGTGGCGGATGTACTACACGGGCTCCGCGACCGATCAGCGCGCGGACAGCGCGTGGGACCGCTGGGTCACGGGAGTGGCGACGTCGAGCGACCTCGTGCGCTGGAAGTATCCGGACGATTACGAGCCCGTGATCGTGGGCCGGCGCTTCCTGGAGGGTGACCTCGTCGAGTACGGCGGCGCCGCGCTGACGTTCGACGCCATCGTCGCCTCCGCGGCGTGGGTCGTGCGGGACGGCGCCCGCTGGCGCGCGTGGTACACGGGCTGGAACGGCGACGAGCGGCCGCTCGGCGGCGGCCGCGTCGAGCAGGTCCACTTCCGGATCGGGTATGCCACCTCGCCCGACGGCTTGCGCTGGACCCGGCGTGCGGGGCCGGCCGGAGAGGGCGCGATGGTGGGCCTGGGTGCGCCGGGCGAGGTGGACGCGCTGGCCGCCGCGCACCCTTGCGTGGTGCAGGTCGGCGCGACCTACCACCTCTGGTACGAGGCCTACGACGGCACGACGTGGCGCATCGCGCACGCGCATTCCGCGGACGGGCTCCTCTGGACGAAGGACGGCGCGGCCCTGCCGCCCGGAGGCGCGGATGCCCTCGATGGCCTGGGCGCGCGCCACCCGGTGGTGGGGAAGACCGCGGACGGGTTCGAGCTGTGGTACCAGGGCCGCTCGCGCGCCGCGCCGTCGTTCCACGTCCTGCGCGCGACGAGCACGGACGGCTTGGCGTGGAGGAGGGACACGCGCGAGGTCGTCCTCCACCCCGACCCGCCGCTGACGGGCGACGAGCGGGTCCACGTGGGCAGCGTGCTGCCGCGGCCGGACGGCTCGCTCCTCGTGTTCTTCGCCAAGGAGACGGCCGTGCCGCGCGCGGCCGCCTGGGGCACGGTGATCGACCGCAGCACCGCCATCTACAGCGAGACGGTGCGGCCTTGAGCCGCCGGCAGGCCGGCGCGGGGCTGGCGGCGGCGCTGGTGACCGTCGTCGGCCTCGCCGCGTCGCGCCAGGCCGCCCCGGCCGCGGGCGCGCCGCTGGTCTGGGCCTCGCCCGACCGCTACCGCATCCTGCTGGAGGTGGACCCTCGCGGCGTGCGCCGCTCGCATTCGCCGGCCAGCGTGGACGTAGATTTCGCGGCCGAGCTGGCCGCGCGTGGCGCGACCGGCACGCTCGACGAGGACACCATCGAGGTGGTCGCCTACGACGACGCGGGGCAGCCGCGCGACTTCGATCGCGCGCGCGGCCCTGCCCGCGCGCTGGTGCCCTGGCGGCTGGAGCGCGCGTATCCGCTGAGCCGCGTGCGGATGAGCTTCGTGATGCCGGACGAGCGCGCCACGCGCTACGCGGTGTACTTCGACACCACGGCCGCGGGCCGCTCGCGTCCGCCGCGTTATCCCGGCATCGTCGGCGACGGCGACCTGTTCACCGAGGGCTGGGGCCG
>WNFC01032269.1_pt1 | contig 12684 bp, 17 predicted proteins | sample 5400541 | NCBI WGS metagenome assembly WNFC01 (sample SAMN13153342, study PRJNA577476) | soil metagenome | isolation source: 120 cm saprolite under Douglas fir tree site 2 hole 2 replicate 1 | place: USA:California | collected 2015-04-18
CGTAGTCATAGAAACCGGCATAGACCTTCGCCATATTATGCCGCTTGTGACCATCCGAAATCGCGACGTAGGAATGCGCTTCAACGTCTTCAGGTTCAATCACGAACTCTTTCATCATGGATAGGACAATTTGCGGAGTGGTCTTGTCATTCCCAGCACCTTTAACCATGCCATCCGCGATGACCAAGATAAGCTTGTGACTATTCGGGTAGTCCGTGGTGGCAAGCGAATCGAGAGTCGTGCGAAGCCCCTCCACTGATTCGGAATACGCGGTGACGAGACAGATCGCGTGTGCGAGCGGGAAACCAAATGGCTCATAATCTGGAGCGGGCTGGGGAACGACGTTGTTCAAGGGGAAAGGACACACGGTATCCGCGAATCCACGAGGATCGGTGAGAGATGTGGAGCTCCTCGATTCACCATAGGGAGCGTCTTGGTGGCCAGGCTTTCCACTCTTCCCTGCAACCAAGGGGGAACCGTAGACGCTCATTGTACCACGTTTGTACGAGACAGCTTCGACCGCGCCGTATGCGGTGATTGGCCGGGCGCCAACGCCTTTCATGACGTTCTCAGAGGGCGTAAAGCGCGATTGACGGGGGAGAAAGTGGCCCTTCTTCTCCTTCTTATTTGGAGTGTACCCATTCTTCGAGACATTGGGCCGATATTGGCTCGGAGCGGGGCGGTAGATGTCCGTGGTCCAATTCTCGATTGCAGACATCCGTTGCATACGTTGTTCATACGTTTCGTGTTTCGACATGCCTAGCTTGTTGGCGAAAAACCACGCGAACATTACAGCCATGACGAAGCGAATGGCGACAACGCCAACGATGAAAATGAGGGAAATGTAGAGGACGATGTCTGAGGCGACACAGCCGATAGTATTGGTGTCAATGAAACCGACCCCGATGATATTCTGTAGGCAGTGGGCAAGCGTCTGTTGTCTTGTGCGTTCGATATACATGGAGATGTCTTTGCCATTGAAGGTCCCATTCGGATTTGCGAACTGATCGAAAATCGCTGGATACTTGACTTCCCCTTTACTGAGCCAATTAAGAAGGCTGAAATCCAAGACGGAGCTGCGAGGAACATTTCATAAATATAAATGCGGCTGGCGAGAAGCTCAGCGCCACTCACGACTGGTAAACAGCGAGATTCCGGCTTGAGCTCTTGAGGTCATCCCACGAATAGTAGACTTGGCCCATGGGTTTCATCTTCGCTAACTGTGCCCGTGCCTGGGTATTGACATGACAGTTTGTATTGCTCTCATAACCCGTAAGATTGACCCCCGATGTACCATGTTGATTGTAGATATTGCATGGGAAATACCAGTCCAACTGGCCATTGTTACCTGTAATGCTCGAATTCGACGCCTTGGTAATAATCCCTTGACAAGCACCATTGGTATTCTGAAACAAGAATGAAATATCATTGCCACCGGCATTCCAGCCTCCTTCGAAGAGAGGGTTGCTGTGACCGTCAAATGGTCCCACTTGGGGATGGTTGAAGTGGGAAAAGTCATAGTCGTAGCCGTGGATGATGACGGAAGCTGTATCGATGGAGCCGCCATGATAACGATTAGGAGGCTTCCCACAGACCACTTCAGTGAAACCAAAAGTCAAAAAGCCGACACCGGCCATCAGAATGAGGATTAAGCTGATTAACCCCAATTTTTCTCTCCAGGCGCGCTGTTGCTCGGGACTGCGGATGCCTGAACAAAAGAGTAAATAACTCCGCATTGTTATGGATGAAAAATTGCGCACTCACCACATGATCGTAGCAAGAACGGAGGTGCACAGATGGTGAGGAGATAGCAATACGTCACCCAACCGTCATGGGGCCCGGGGATATTCCCTAAGCAGCGACGACGGCGCTCTGGTGCTTCGTCTGCATCACCTGTGGATTGGCGCTTCCTTCGGGTCGTGCCACGCCTGAACAACGCGAGACCAGACTCATGAACATCTTCTTCACGACCCAAGAGCGATCGGCCCCGGCGGATGGGAGCACTATGAGGGGCGTTTCCGGTGGCTGAGAGAGAATGTTCAGGATAGATGAAAATGCAGACGGATAGGAAACACACTGGACGGTTGAACGAGGTTTGCATTGGCATCCTCGAGCCTTGCGGCGTGGGTGCGGTAGTGCCAATGTCGATGACCGGGTTCGACCTTTTCGCGATCGGGGCGCACTAGGCTTTTCTTTCTACCGATGAGCGCGGCATCCACCATTGTGAAACCAGATTCAGGGTCGGGACTAGTCGGGTACAAAACATTCTGGTAAGCAGAGTGTTGTCGTACTCTGTCGGGTTGATCGAGCGGAGCTCGCCGGTCTCCTCTTTCGGTACTTTGAAAAGACACATTGTTGGCGCTGTGACCAGCGTCTTGGAGATGAGAGGAGCGATTGAATGGACTATAAGGGGTTGAGGGTTGATCAACGTAGGAAGAGGGAGAAGTTGGAGCCAGAGGTGGTTGGGAATATTGGGAATAGGATGGTCTACGCGCGCGAGGTGGGCGCTGGCCCGAATAATCCATGGTAAAGACGGTTGAAGGTGGGAGCTATGGGGACATGCACGGGCCAAGGGTGCGTAAGAAAGGACGGAAGAAGGATGGGAAGAGGAAAGGCGTGGAGGGAGCGTGTGGCCAGGGAAACTGTGAAGGCCAAGTTAAGTGGTAAGTGGTCAAAGTGGTTGAACAAGCCGCGAGCGGCACTGCAAGCGGAGTGGTGACAGCACGGTGCACTAACACTCACCTCCTGGATAAAACACACCCTTTTAGACACCCACTAATTTGATGGCTCTTAGTAAGAAAGCCCTAGGGTCCGGAGAAAAGAGGAGAGACGAACTCAACCGTATGTGACGGTTTCGACGTAACGTGGTTTCCGTTTCCACCGGTATTCCATGAGTCTATAATTTCATTAGAGAATAAAATATTATCCGGCGAGATGGCCGAGCGGTCTAAGGCGCCAGACTAAGGATCTGGTCTCTTCGGGGGCGTGGGTTCGAATCCCACTCTCGTCATTATTTTCACCCTTGGCTTCTTTTTGCGCACACGCAGGAGTAGAACAGTTTTTGTATGGAATCGAGCTTACCTGTCGTGTCTTACTGTTCTACCATGCACGGCAAGATATATTGATTTCTCAGTTTGTCACTCGCTGTATTCCACCAGTTTCAGGTCAAACTGAAAGCATTTACTAATTACACCAAACACGTAGAACACGTAGAATAACAAGGTTGCGACCCGCTCATTCATGGATGGTTCATACAAGCGTCTCGCCAATCGTGAAGTGTACGTGGTCCCCTTCCCCCAAAGTAAGCCGTACTGGCAAACGTGGGTCAATCCGAATGGGTGCCGAAGTGCCAATATAGAAGTCCCCACGACTGAAGTTGCGCGTGATAGCAGCGGCCTCCTCTTCGGTGAGTGGTCGCGGGCGCTTGTTTGGACGAAAAGTTGAAGTGGAGGCCCCAGTAAAGGAGCCATTATACTCATAATATTGTTGATGAGTGAGACTGGGAGGTTGCATATAAGAAATCGGCGCGGCTGGAAATGGAGGAATGCCAGGAGCTACGCACGTTGCCTCAGCCGACATGGGCACGAAGGATATCAATGAAGACGAACCAGGGGTCTGCTGTTGTGAGTGGTCAACGGGAGCCTCTGGATCTGGATAGGCACAGGTGGCACCAAGACCACGCTTGAGGCAACTCTGAAAATGACATGGTCACGACATTGACATACGTAAAAAAAATAACAGATATAGAGAGGCTCATACCTGACATGGAAGGATCTCGCTGCAGCGAGTCTTTCCAGAATGACAAGAAGTGCATGCACGCCTTACGGCTGGGGCTTTTGCTAGGGTCGAAAAACAAAAGGTAAGAGATAAAAATTTGATTTGGGGCAGAAGGGTAAGCATGAGATCATGTCGACAGGAGAGGAGGATGGGAACGCACGCTTCCGAGGAGGATCGGAGATAGTCTGTTGAGGGTTTTGGTGCAGCTGAGCATGAAGTTGAGGGTCTTGCACGAGCGACTGGGGCGGTGGAGGCTGCTGCAGTTGTTGAGTGTCGATCGACGGCGTGGCCGTATCCTGGGCCGGGGTGGGAGCGGAGTCGGACATGGCGGGTTGACGGAGGGGCCGGTGGTCGAAGAGGTTCTGTTAGGCCGTGAGCCGCTTTATGTATTGATGTTTGGTTCCGGTTTTCGGTCGGTAACCGGACAGTTCCGGAACCGGCCGACTTTGCCCCGCGGCCCCGCAAAAGGCAATCGCACTACCGGTGCGGATGGCCGGTCATCTTGCGAGCTCACTCTGCAGCCAGGCTAGCCTCAAGCGCAAGCGACCGATCATCCATATCCATGGCCTCTAATCCAAATCCAAATCCCAATCAACCTCCCGCACCATTCACAGATTTCGACTTCTCCTTCGATCCTTCTCTTTTCCCGCCGCCTCCACCCTTGCCTCCCTCAGCCGGCCTTTTCTCCGATTCAGAGACAACCGACTTCCTCGGCTTTCTCGATAACTTCAATTGGGAGTTTGACGCTTCACCCCTTCCCTCGGAACATCAACAAGAACAACCCCCTCCCTTCCATTATGATACCTCTCCGTCTGCACAACTCCCCACACTACATCCCTCCGGCCAGTTGCAACAACAGCAATCCCAGTCTCAGCTGCAACAGCAGCAACAGCAACAACCTCCGCGACCGCCAACTCCTTCGGCATCAGTTCCGCCAACTCCTCGCAATAAACCCCTCCTCTCGAATCCTCAGAAACGTCTGAATCATATCATGTCAGAACAGAAACGACGAAACGCCATACGAGAAGGCTACGCCCAATTGACTACATTGCTTGCACCCAGAGGTGCTCCGCCGGGGACCGGTATGCCTACGAGAGGTCGCCCAAAAGGCAGCGGTGGTAGAGGAAAGGGCAGGACAAAGGGTAAAAGTGGTGTTCTTTTCCGTGCTGTCGAATATTGCAACTGGTTAGACGAGGGAATCGATGCATTGAGGGAAGAGGTCAGAAGGGTTGAAGCAGCCGCTGGCATCCGTGCTGGTTGACACCGAATCGACTGTGTTCTCCATTCCTCATCGTACGTCACGATACCTCGGACAATTTTCGACATGGTCGCGCTAATGTATGCGTATGTATTCATCGGCAGAGATTTGCCGTTGTCGTGTATGTTTGCTGTACACTTTGCCTTTGCACACCCCTTATGTATCACATGATTTCACCCACCCCTTGTTGACCTGTTTGATCAATGATCTCTTAGCCGCCCTTCTATGGAACGCGCGTTGCGCCCACGCCCACCATACGATCATGGCCCCACTACCCCCGTCGTCATCGTCATCACCACTTCCTACTCCACGCCCAGACTGGCCGATCCCAACCTTTAGTCTACGAATTGACGACCTATCTCATCCGGGAATCAAGCTTTTCTTTGACAATGTTGATCCTGTTCAGGTTATGCATGATGCTACCGTCGCGATCTTCCAATGGTTATATGTAACCACGGCAAAGACACCGAAGAAGTGAGTGGTTGCAAGCACCGTAATACAATACGGTGAATCGTCAACCGCCGCGTTTTACAGTGTGCAAACCATACTACTTGTCCTTCGACCCATGGACGGTGTTGCTTATACGACGGGCTCAGAATCAGCCAAGGAAATCCACTTCGCATGCCAGCACATCGTGAACAGCGCGGACCGCTGCGCAGACGAGATCCGCGGCGTTTTGGTCCACGAGATCGTCCACTGTTACCAATACAACGGCCAGGGCGCCTGCCCCGGCGGTCTCATCGAAGGCATCGCAGGTGCGTACGTACACCTTCTCGCACCGTCCTCTTGGGGGCCTCTATTTCTGTGGAGTCCCGGCGGTAGTACCTGGGACCAGGGTTATCACGTCACGGCCTACTTCTTGCAATGGCTGACTGAGCGCTATGGCGAAGGGACGGTGCCAGAGATCAACGAGTTGATGAAGGACGCGCCATATGATAAGCGTATCTTCAAGACAGTGACCGGTCGTAAGGTCAGCAAGCTCTGGAAGCTCTACAAGGAACATCTCGGCGAGGGAGGCGGAGGCGGGGCCCCTTCAGCTACGTGTGACCCTTTCACATCTGAGGATGACGTTGAGGGACCTTCCGATGAGGGGGCCCGGTGATTAGGACCGTCATCCACGATTAGCTCGAACAATTAATAGATGCTAGATCCACGAATTGAATACAGTTCCAGAGAGTGCAGACAAGACAGGAAAAGAAAAACACAAAAAAAAAGCGAGACAAAGTAAGCGGAGAGTGGCTATCCCATGTCCTCCTCAAGCTCCCGAGCTAAAAAGTCATCGTCATCGTCATCGCTAAATATACTTTCGTTGTCATCGTCCTCCTCCTCCTCATCCTCGTCGCGAGAACTTGCCACTGTTGGAAGCGCATATTGGACGAATTCCTCTGGAGAGATGGATTCTTTGAGTTTCGAGGTGCTTTGTCGATCTTTGGCAAGTTTCTTGCGTTTCGACAGCGGTGAACGGAGAAAATCATCATCGCCTGCATTCAACCCCGCTTCTGATGGTGTAAGACTCCGTAGTCTCTTGCGTCTGGTTCGTGGGGTAGATGGACCGCTGTGGGAACGACAGTCTTAGCCTAACCATCTACGACGAAAAAATAATAATCAAACGACGCACCTGCCAATGCTGCTTGTCTCATCTCCTACGCGCCGATCGTGTCCGCCCGTGTTCGCAGACTTGCGACTTATACCCTTTAAGCTCGCGACGTCATCGCCCTCTCCCTCTTCGTCGTCGTCGTCGTCTTCATCATCCTCATCCCCACTCGCCAGAAACTCCCGCAATTCCTCATCCACGTCGTCCCACGCTAGCGACAGCTCCAGATTCCGCGATTCTTCCGAGATGCGCTTCAAGTCGTCCAGCTCATCCCTGTCGGCCGTGCCATCCCTCTCCGCCGCCACCCCAGGAGCAGCCCCAGAGCCGCTCTTCCGGGACTCGGGTTCGACATCCCAGTCATCTGCGTCAGGCTCTGGGTCAGAGGAAATCTGCTGAGCGTCAGGCGGCGCTGGGGAACTCGCCGTGTCCGGCGCAGGGGCACTCAAGGACCGGGGTTCATCCATCAGGTAAGGGGTCTCGTCCTGGCGTTCCCAGCGTGCAACTGAGTCGGTGAACCAGGCGAGCCACACTATCTTTATACTACCGCGCTTGCGTGCCTGGTCGATTTTCGCCGTGCCTCTCTATAATTCGATGTGAAGTTAGTACAATGCAGTACTAAAGGGGAGGAGAAGAACCTTTGCAGCGACAAGATGCGTGACTTCGCTTGATAATTCCGTGTGACAGGAAGCGCCGAAGGCCTCGGCCAAATTCCATATGTCTGTGCTCTCTGGTCTAGTGTCTAGGGGTATGACACTTGAGAAGAGTATATGCATGCCATCGAACGTTTGTAGCCTAAGCCCGGGAATGATGATCTGCGCCAAAAAAAAATACTGAGCCCCCATCTGCAACTGATATAGTGACTGCACTCACTCGAACGTCGTAGAGTATAGATGATGAAGGTTGTGCTTTGCTTGGGAGTTTGGTTTTTTCACCATCATCGGGAGGCCGGTTGTTGTAGGCTCCGAAGAACTGTTGATGCACAGTGTCCAGAAGCTGAGAGGGTTTTCAGAAAGTTTATGTATCACAAGGAAAGCCACAACTGACCTGCTTTATTCGCTGAAGTTCTATGTCATCATTCTTCAGTAGGGCCTTACGATGATGTTTCTCGCCTGGGGTCTCAGATGGCTTCGAGGTGTTCTCGCTTTCACCCAATGGACCATGAGTCGCTGGAGTCTCGCTTTCAAGCTGGCCATTGGCCGCTTCTTGAAGCTCCTCTTGAAGTTTAGCCAAGGGACGTTCCTCCACCTGGGCTTCAAGAGCCAGGGAGTTGCGAGTTATCATCTCCTTTTGCAGTATTTCCTCAGCTTCTGCTTCGTCGGTGCCGACTACGCTCGACGGGGCATTGTCGGGCATAGGACCTGGAACAGAGGTCGAAACTGCAGATCCTGAGATAGTCTGTGGCTGCAGGCCAGTTGTTGTCGGCGACATCTGAGGGACGGTGGACGTTGATGCATCCAATTTGGGCAGAAATGTTGAGTTGATATCTCCGATCCCGACAAAAAAGTCATCTGTTGGTGTGTCAATGAGATCTCAAGTTCAAGTAGAAGAAAGTTCTAACATGGTATGACTTTCATAAGATTTGGGCTCCATTCCCAAACATCTGCGCGATCATCAATGATTACAACCATCGATGTGTCGACAGGAAATAACCGCTGGAGGCTCTTCTGTGTAAGACCTTGCAATATATCAACTAAGGAAAGTGGCAAGTTCATAGCAGCAGACTTACTCCCACTCTCATCGCGACTCAAGATTCGACCGCCGAAAAACTTCCCATCCGGATCAATGGCCTTACAGACTTCCTCGGCGTAAGCACGTGTGCCCATAGTATAAACATGCATTTCATACTTGTCTCTACCACCTTTTCTTTTCCCTTTATTCGACGCTTGTCAGGGCCGGGCGGGAGACCAAAGGACTCGGGACGGAGACGAAACTTCTTCACATCCTTCAACGCCTCCCAATTTGGGTTTACCTCATCATCTTCATCTTCGCTTGACTCGTCAGAGTCACTTTCCGCTTCTGAAGATACCCTTTTACGGGTTTGACGCGCCTCCCAGGCTTCGCCTTCGGCAATCCAGTCGCCCACAGTGGGGTCAACGGTGGCATGGACAATGGTTTGATCAAGGTCAACGATGAGTGAGAGCTTGCGGGCGCTGAAAAGGTGTTCAGCTGTCTCCTGCTCGATGCGCTGTGCCTCCTCGAGGGAAACCTTTGGCCCATTGGCAGAATGCGTCATCTGAATCGAGGCCCGCGCCTCGTTAGAAAACCCGGTATAGTCGGACCTATTGTCGGTGAACATTGACATACATATGCCATGGAAACATACGCACTCTGTCATGTCTTTCCCACATAGTGCGCAAAGGCCACCCATCTGCACGCCATGTTTGCAGGGCTCGGAAATATAAAGCATGATCTTCTCATCACTTGTGATCACATCGCGTTCCTTGACGCACCATCTTTCGATGGTGCCCTCTACCGGGCAGTCCCATGTGCCAAACAGAACTCGTGCGCGCCCACCAGGTTCGGAAGGTCGGGAAGTAAAAGAATACGTTAACAGCGGAGTACCTCGCTGAACTGAATCGGATGCCTTGGTCTGTATTTTGACGACATTAAGAGGGAAGGGTGTTCCCGGGGGTAGAAAGAGTTGCGAAGAGGAGAGGGACATTGGACCTTGAAGGTTCTGTACTAAAAGGTCGGAAGACTGCCTGGCGCCGTAACGGCCGACGCGGAATCAACAAACGGGAAACTTGGGTGAGAGTGTGACCGAAACCGAAGGAGGCAGTCGTGTTGTTCTAAGCGATAAAAGGTCATTGCGGCGATCAATTTAGGGAGGACGACCGCGACGTTATAATGAATTATCTCTACATAGTTCGTATGGTACATACAATATCATGGGATTGGATTAAATCATTCAGAGCCTGTTCCAGGGTCGAGCGTATGGCCTGTGGCGCGCCGCTGCCTGTCCGGTCGAGCCTCGCCTGAAATAGCAAAACGGTTCTCTTCCTTCCAACCAGGTCACCCGATTATTGCCTTCATACTCTCTTCATACCCTTTTCACACCGCCCTAGCTGCTTCCCTGTGTACGTTTCCCCGTCAATTCTTTATACCCGCCGTGATTTAACCTCCTGATCAGATTGCCAATAGCCTTGAGAGATAACCATGGATCCAGGACTCGGAGTCGATGAGGTACCATCCCTCTATAACAAGCTAGATAATTCTTTCTTACTCTTCTCAAGATCACGCCAATTGCCTTGCTCATGGATGAGCTACGTTCCGAGGATGTCCAACTACGACTGAATGCCATTCGTCGTGTGTCTACGATTGCGCTCGCCCTGGGCCCTGATCGCGCACGAGACGAACTCATCCCCTTCCTTCAAGACTCGGTAGACGACGAAGATGAGGTTCTCTTAGCCCTGGCAGATGAGCTAGGAAAGAATTTCGAGGAATACATCGGCGGAAAGGAGCATGCCCACGTGCTACTCGGACCGCTAGAGAATTTGTCTGCAGTTGAAGAGACTTTGGTTAGAGATAAGGCACGTTTCATTGTCGAGATGGCTTCTTGTCGCATGGATCGGGGATCACGAGCTCATGCCACGCGTTTAACGCGTTACAGGCCGCAGAATCTATCACCAAGATCGCCGCTGTCCTTGCCCAGAAACAAATTGAGCAACATTATATTCCTCTTCTCAACCGACTGTCTCATGGAGAGTGGTTTACATCTCGCACATCATCGGCTGCCTTGTACGCCCCCGTGTACGCCAAAGTATCACCAGCAGTTCAAGAAGAGTTGCGGAAGGGCTTCGCTGCCCTTGGGTCGGATGACACGCCGATGGTTCGGCGAGCGGCTGCAAAATGGCTGGGAGTGAGTGCAAATTCTCGCTTCTCGACTGTAGCTTGCTAATCGTGTAACATAGGCGTTCGCGAAGAACCTTTCCAAACAACATATTTTATCAGATGGACTGAACATATATCGACGTCTTCAAGCAGATGATCAAGACTCTGTGCGGCTACTGACTGTGGAAGACTTGGTTATCATCGCTCAACAGCTTTCTCCCCCCGAGGTGAAAGAGCAGCTACTGAAGCAGATGAGACAGAGTGTCACAGATAAAGCTTGGAGGGTCAGATATATGGCAGCCAGTCACTTCAATGCGGTAGGTTGTCTTGCCACCGTACTCCTCGTCTTACTTGACATGTCGCATTCAGTTATCCGAAGCCGTTGGAGTGGAGCTAGTGAGGGAGGAACTTGTCAATCATTACGTGCAATTATTGAAGGACAATGAAGCAGAAGTCCGCACAGCGGCCGCGGGGCAAATTCCAGGTATTGTGACAACAATTTCCTACGGGGGTTCTTAATCCTCGACTTTCGTCTTTCAAGGTTTCTCGAAATTGTTGGAACCAGAGGTTGTCATTGCTCGCATAGTACCGTTTGTTCGGGATCTCTGTCAAGACGGCTCCCAGCATGTCCGGGCTGCCCTTGCAAATCAGATTACTGGGCTTGCACCTCTCCTTGGACATGGACCCACCATCGATCACCTTCTTCAGCTCTTCTTGCACTTGCTGAAGGACGAATTTCCCGATGTCCGGCTGAACATCATCAGTAAACTTGAGCAAGTCAATGAAGGTATGCTCTCCTCCGTAATTGAACACCCAGTCACAAAGAGTTCTGATCCGGTCCGCGGCAGTCATCGGGATCCAACTACTAGCTGACCACCTCTTACCGGCCATCGTTGAGCTTGCGGAGGACAAGTCATGGCGGGTACGGCAGGCGATCATCGAATACATCCCTCTGCTAGCCACGCAACTGGGCAAAGAGTTCTTCGATGAACAACTCTCAAGCCTATGCATGTCTTGGTTGGGGGATACAGTATACAGCATTCGGGAGGCGGCGACCATCAATCTGAAGAAATTGACGGAAGTATTCGGCGTAGACTGGGCCAGGACGCAAATTGTGCCAAAGGTGGTTGCAATGGGATCACATCCCAATTTTCTTTACCGAATGACGACTGTGCAAGCAATCGGGGTACTTTTCGATACCGGCTACTCGGGTAGCATCGCGTACTGACTGACTTTTCTAGACCATCGCACCGTCTCTAAATATCGATATTGTCTGCGACGAGATAATCGATGCGCTTCTGCGCCTCGCTAATGATCCTATTCCGAATATCCGGTTCAACGTAGCGAGGTCCTTAGAGGTTGTCGCGACGACGTATGGGAAGACAGCGGAGGGAAAGGACCTTGCACAGCAAAAAATCGTACCCGTTTTGGAGGAGTTGATGGCAGACCAAGACGCGGATGTTCGTTATTTTGCCAGCCTCGCATCTCAGAGAACGCTCGGGACGATACAGGGCTGAGGTGATTCAGTTTGCCAGTCAATATATTGGCGGAGTCCGTTGACATTTGACTCTGAAATTATTATAGCGGACCTGTCGCGATAGTTAGGGTACTAGGGGCGGGGGACATGAGCGCATTGTCCCATTAGCTTTCCTTTACGAATATGAAGATAAGAAATGGTTATTGTACAACGCTCGTTCCTGCGGAGGGCAATAAAAAAAATGGATTGATTGAAAAGGGGTTGACCCGAGAGGCCCGAGCCCGACTGTGAGCCAGAGACCAGGGAGAGGGCGGGATAGCGAACCGAGCTGAGCTGATTAGCATCGAACGGTGGACACCGCCTTCTGTTTCTGATCTGACTTCTTCCTTCCCTTCCTTCCCCTTCCTCGCCTTCTCCTTAACGCATTTTCATGTCCAGAGAGCCTTCCCTTCCTGAATTTGACTTCTCTGACGACGACCAACAGACAGCGGAGGCCTCGAATAGGAAAAGGAGCAGCAGAGGTCTGCAGCGCTCGTCCCTGATTCACCGATTCATCCCAACTATCGCTCTCCTTAGCTTGTGATCAGTGCCGGAAGACCAAGAGCAAATGCGAGAGGTTTAAGGGCGATGACGAGCCCTGTAAGACCTGCTCGGCAGCCGGCACAGGCACGTCCACACCCCTCTCCCTTGTCGCTTGGCCCTGCTGACTCAACCCGCCTTGGTCCGTTAGCTTGCACATTTTTGGGT
>WNFC01016301.1_pt1 | contig 12683 bp, 7 predicted proteins | sample 5400541 | NCBI WGS metagenome assembly WNFC01 (sample SAMN13153342, study PRJNA577476) | soil metagenome | isolation source: 120 cm saprolite under Douglas fir tree site 2 hole 2 replicate 1 | place: USA:California | collected 2015-04-18
ACACGAAGGGCGTGAGTTTTCATTGGCACCTGGTTCTCAGAATCAGAATGTTGGCGGCGTGTTGATCCACAGCAGCCAAGTCTCCGTCCGTCCGGGATTCTTCCAGCGGTGCGGAGTCGAACTCTCGAAATAGAGGCTGTCGCCGGGCTTCAGATGGTAAAACTCTTTGGCATCGAGCCAGATCTCAAAATGACCGCGAAGGACATGCAGGAATTCCTCGCCTTCGTGCGAGTAGGATTCACCGCTGCCGCCACCTGGTTTGATACGGAAAAGATGCGGCTCCATCGCCGTGTTTCCCCAGGCCAGCAGCTCCATGCGCACGTCCGGCGTGGTCTCCAGGATTTTTCGCTGATGCGGGCGCACCAGGCGCGGATTATCACCGGCGGTTTCGAAGAGAGAAAGGATGTTCGTGCGATAGAAGCGGGCGATGCGGCGCAGCGTGGCAATCGAGGAGCGCATCTGGCCGCGCTCGAGGGCGCTGAGAAAACCGACGGAGACGCCGGTGGCGCGAGCTACTTGAGCCAGCGAAAGGCCGCGGCGCGTGCGCAAGCGGCGGAAACGCTGTCCGGGGTGCGACGAACTGTCCGCTGGAGGAGCGACAACCCCCTGGCGCTTGAGCACATGAACGATGGCGGCGGGATTGAGGCCGCGGGCGCGGCGCAAGAAAATCGCGCGCTGCAGCAGGCGCACATCGGATTCGGTGAAGAGGCGGTAGCGGCTCTGCGTGCGCTGCGGTGAAACGAGGCCCAAGGCTTCCCAGGCGCGCAAAGCCGAGGAGGAAATGCCCACGCGGCGGGCCACTTCGCTGATGCGGAGAAGACGCTGTAGCAGGCGTTTTCCCGAACCGTTGGAGAAATTTTTTCTGCTTGACACAGGCCCCAGCTTTCTCTAAGTTTGCTGGATTATAGTAAGGTTTTAGGGACACAGCAACCTCGAAGAATCCGCCGTGAAAAAAACGTCGGGGTAAGGGGTGAGTTCATGAAGATAAAGGCACGACTTGAGCAAATCCATTTGATCTGGTGTCGCAGCATTCTGTTGTTTCTGGCCATCACACTGGGGATTCTGCTCGCCGCGCCTTTTGCCGGCGCGCAGAGCACCGGCGGCCGCATTCGCGGCACGGTCACGGACCCTAGCGGTGGCGCGGTAGCAACCGCGACAATCACGCTCATCAATGAGGCGACGCACGCCACGCGCTCAGTGCAATCCGGCGCGAACGGCGAATACATTTTTATCGAGGCGCCGGTCGGCAGTTACGAAATCGATCTGACCGTGAAAGGTTTCAAGAAATATGTTCGTAGAGGGATCGTGCTGGACCTCAACCAGGTCCTAACCGTTGACCTCGCGCTGCAGCTCGGAGGTTCGACGGAGGTAGTCGAAGTAACGGGCGCGCCACCGGTCGTGGACACGACCTCGACGCAACTGGGCGCGGTAGTGAACGAGAGGGCCACCACCGAGCTGCCGCTAAATACGCGCGACACCTATCAGCTTCTCCAATTGCAGCCCGGCGTGCAGTCGCAGTTAGGTTCCAATCTTTTCTTCGGCAGCAACGATGCCGGAGTTGTGTCCGTGAACGGAGGACGTGGCCGCGCGAACAACTACGAGGTCAACGGAGGCAATGCGAACGATGTCTTCGTGAACCTGCCGGCGATCCAGCCTTCCCCGGACGCGATCGAGGAATTCCGGATTCTGACGAACACTTTTGATGCCGAGTTCGGCCGGAACTCGGGAGCGGTGGTCAACGTAGTCACCAAGTCCGGCACAAACAACATCCACGGAGATGTTTACAATTTTTTCCGAAATACTGTGCTGGACGCCGGAAACTTCTTTGACAACGCCAACAGGGTTCCGACAGCGGAGTTCAAGCAAAACCAATTTGGTGGCACCCTGGGGGGGCCGATTAAGAAAGACAAGACCTTTATCTTTGGTTCTTACGAGGGGCGCCGCACCCGCCAGGGAATTTCCTCGGGACCAGCGATCTTACCCACGGGGACCCCAGGCGGGACAACCGGAGAGCTCGGCGGTGATTTCTCGGGAATAGGCGCCCAAGCACAGTTTTACGGGGCGCTCGTGGATCCATTCTTTGCTGGGATACTTGCGGGCCGTTCCGGTGGGGCGTGCAACAACGACGCGATGGCGCAGGAGACAGCAACCCCTTTTATGGGATACACCGGAGGGATTGTCGCAGGTCCTCCTCCTTTTGGTACCCCCTATGCGGAGATCTTTCCCGGAAAAATCATTCCAAAATCTTGTTTCGATCCCACTGCCGTTTCCCTGCTAAATTATCTGCCGGTCGGGAATCCAACCACCGGGAATGTCGATACGGTTCCCGTTCAAAGAGTCCGTGGCGACCAATTCACCCTGCGTTTTGACCACAAGCTCACGGCGACCCAGCAACTTGCCGTTTACTACTACTTTGACGATTCCTTCACCTTCCAGCCTTTTTCCTTCTTCCAGGCTGCCGGGGCCAACGTGCCGGGTTTTGGAGATAACGGCACGACCCGCTTCCAGCAGTGGAATGTGAGTCACACCTGGACGCTGGGGGCCTCGGCGGTTAACGAAATGCGTTTCACCTATTTCCGTGAGGGTCAGAAACTGCTCGACCATCCTGTCAATGTGAGCAGTGACGGCACCGCCCACACCGTATGCCAGAAGACGGGCCCCTATACGACCGTGCTGCCCCTAGCGGCGAATTGTTTCCAGGATCTGACCACACCTCTGCCTCAGAGCGCGGGAATTACCACGACTTTGCCGGGACACGCGGGTGTGCCGGACATTTCGGTTAACGGTGGATTCACGATCGGAAACAATTTTGAAGGGGAACTCCCCCAGGTTGGAAATGTGTTCAGTTGGTCGGATAACTACAGTAAGATCATCGGCAAGCACAGCTTGAAGTTCGGCGGGGAAGCGAGCCGGGAACGGTTTGACCAGACTCTGTTTTTCGAAACAACCGGCCTTGAGACCATCCTCAGCGTTCAAAACTTGTGCCAGGCGGGGATCAATCCGGATACTACGAATTGCACGCCGATTATAGTTGGAAATGACGACGTTGGTTTTGCAGACTCCTACCCGGACTACCTGCTGGGCTTCGTAAATACCTATAACCAGGGTGGCAACCAAAGCGAGAATCTGCGCAACACCATGGTTGCTCTTTTCGCGCAGGATAGCTGGAAAATTAAACCGAACCTGACTCTCAATTACGGTCTGCGCTGGGAACTGAATACGCCCTACGGCGATAAGGGACATAGACTTCAGACGTTCCGGCCCGGCGCAATAGATACTACATTTAAGTGTCAGCTTAGTGGAACTTACCCCTCGAACAACGTCCCTAATCCGGACTTTAACTTCTTATCTTCGCCCGTAACTGGCTTTGGCAGCACGGATTGCAGCCCCACGGGTCCGGCCAATGCAGTGTTCCCCTTGGGTCTCGTCTTCCCGGGAGACAAAGCGAACGGCAAAACTGTTCCCGAGGGCGTGACCCAGACCTATTACAAGTCCTTCGCGCCGCGGGTTGGCCTGGCCTGGAGCCCGGGGGCGAACTCGGGCTGGGTGAAGAAGCTGACCGGCGGGCCGGGCAAGTCGAGCATACGTATGGGCTGGGGGATTTTCTATAACCCGATCGAGCAGCTGGTCCTCGAACAGTTCAGCGCTGAGCCTCCCTACGGCGGCAGCAACACGCTCTTCAGCACCCTTTTGAATACACCGTTCGAGTTTTCAACGGGAGGAGTTGCTTTAGATGGATCAATTCCCGCGCCCAATCCCTTCGGGAGCAGATTGAATCCCGCGCGGGGCTCGAATGTCGATTGGTCCCAGTTCCGGCCGCTCGTAGCGTTCGGCGAATTTCAGCCCAATCTGCGCTCGCAGTATTCGGAGCAATATAACCTCACGATCCAGCGCGAGATAGCCAAGGACTTGGTCTTCCAGATTGGTTATGTGGGAACCCAGGGGCACCGGCTGCTCCTCACGCGCGATCTGAACGCCGGGAATCCTCAGACATGCCTCGATCTGATTGCGATAGAAGGGACTTTCTCTGGGTGCGGCCCCTTCGGAGCGGATTTCGGATACACTGCTATCCCTGCGAATTCGCTTCCGCCGAATTTTGTCTTCCATTTGCCGTACACCAACGGTCCGGTGGCAGGGGGCCCCAATGTCCCTTGCCCGTACTTTAACCCTCCTCCGGCGTGCCTAGTGACAGGTCCAAGTAATCCTTCGATATCGATCGTCGGCACTCGCCCTTTCTCTTCTCCCTTTTGTCAGCCGCTCAACGTCGTTCTTCCAACGGGGGTCGGTGTTGGCTGTCCGCCGGACTTCGTTCCCGTCTTCAGCAGCATTTTCGTACAGGATACGGTCGGCAATTCGAACTATAATTCGTTGCAAGCCTCGCTCGATAAGCGCTTCTCGCGTGGTTTGCAGTTCCAGGCGGCCTACACCTTCAGCAAATCGATTGACAACGCTTCGAGCTTCGAAAACATCGTGAATCCATTTAATGCCCGGAGGAGCCGCTCTTTGTCGCTGTTTCACGCGGCTCACCGACTGGGAGCTTCCGATTCCTAAGCACGCGGGGTTTGCGGGCAAGGTGGTGAACGGATGGCAGGTTTCCGGAATCATTACCTATCAGACAGGTTTCCCGATCAGATTGTTATCGGGCGACGATACGGAGCTGACGACCAGTGACGCTGATTTTGAGCCGGTCGGTCAGCTGCAGGTTGTTGCGCCCGTTCAGTTCGTGGACCCGCATAAGGTGACCCCGGGCGGGCAGCACTTATTCTTTAACCCGGCTTCGTTCCAGGATTCAGCCGCTGGGACGTTCGGAAACGGGCCCCGCGCCCTCTGCTGCGGGCCAGGGATCAGCCAGTCGGATATCTCAATTGAGAAGAAGACGCCCATCAGTGAGAGGATCAATACGGAATTCCGGGCGGAGTTCTATAATGCCTTCAACCATACGCAGTTTCTGACTCCCGACGGGAACTTCTCCCATTCGGCCACGTTTGGCACGGTCAGAAATGCTCGAGACCCGAGGCAGATCCAATTCGCGCTGAAGATTCTCTTCTAGCGATCTTACAGCGGAGGGGAAGTATTCAACAGGGCGCCCCGACCTGGTCGGGGCGCCTTCGCGCGCATAAAGAAATTGTTTCGCACGAATTCTGACCGCAGGGAATCGACCTGCCACGGGTAACCGCAAGACGGCCACCCCACCATGGAGCAAGCAAATGCACGACGCACTACAAAGAGAAATCGCCGCCTACGAAAAGCGCACGCCGAAATCGGCGGCAGCGCACAAGCGGGCGCTGGAACGCATCCCGCTTGGAGTCGCGAGCAACTACCGCCACTACGAGCCCTATCCGATTTTTGTGAAGGATGGAAAGGGAAGCAGGATTCACGACGTCGACGGCAACGAATACATCGACCACAACCTCTGTTTCGGCGCGCTGATGGCCGGGCATTGCCATCCCGCCGTCGTGAAGGCCGTCGAACAAAAGCTGCATGAAGGAACGACGTTCGGCATGCCGCACGAGCAGGAATGGGAGCTAGCGGAAGAGATTTGTAAGCGCTATCCGGTAGAGATGGTGCGGTTCGGTTCCAGCGGGACGGAAGTCACCATGCATGCCTGCCGCATCGCGCGCGCCGCGACGGACCGCGACAAAATCCTGAAGTTCGAAGGCTCCTACCACGGACTGCATGACGCCGCGCTCGTCAGCGTCAAGCCCAAGGCGGAAGATTGGGGCGATCCTGAGGCTCCCAACTCCGTGCCTGGCGGCGGTGGCGTGCCGAAGGCCTCGCTCCAGAACGTGGTCGTCGCCAGCTTCAACAATCTGCAGAGTGTTGAAAATCGGTTTAAGCAGTATCCCGGACAGATCGCCGCGATCATTCTCGAGCCCATCCTCATGAACGTCGGACTGTGCATGCCGCAGCCCGGTTTCCTGCAGGGGTTACGCGATATTTGCAGCAAGAACGGCGCGCTGTTGATCTTCGACGAAGTGAAGACCGGCGCGAAGCTGGCCTGGGGCGGCGCGAGCGACTTTTTCGGAGTGAAGCCGGACGTGATCTGCCTGGCCAAGTCCATCGGTGGCGGCTTGCCGCTCGGAGCTTTCGGTGCGAGCCGCGCGGTGATGGATCTGATCTCGCAGCATAAGGTTTTTCACGGCGGCACCTACAACACCAACCGCGTGGCCATGGCCGCTGGTCTCGCAACCTTTCGCGAAGTTCTAACGCGCGAGAATTATGCGCACGTCGGCAAGCTCAGCAAGAATCTCACCGAGGGCTATCGCAAGATCGTTGCGAAGTCCGGCCTGCAGGCCTACGTCGCCAGCGCGGGCGTCAACGGTGCGCTGATGCTCTATCCGCAGGAAATTCGCAACTACCGCGACTGGACCAAGATTGACGTCGATCTCTGGCGCCACTACTGGTTCGGCATGGTCAATCGCGGCGTGCTGGCGCAGCCTTATTGGTGGGACGAGCAGTGGACGATCTCAGTGCAGCATACCGAGGCCGATATCGACAAGCATCTCGCGGTGTTCGACGAGGTCGCGCCGGCGCTTGCGAAGGCGCAGCAGGAGCGTGGCCTGGAATTTGTTGGTGCGGCTGGACACTAATGTGCTTCAGTTGGTAAGTCAGGAGAAAATGCCATTGGGGAGCGAGGTCACTACTGCGCCGGCAGCGCCCGTGTCACAAGAAGCGCCGCATCTGCGCTGTGTCCTTGGGCGGTGGGACCTCGTTCTGCTTTTTGTTGTCGCCGTTTTCAACCTCAACGTCGTTCCGTCCGTCGCCGCCAACGGCGGCGTAACGGTCTGGCTATGGATCATCTCGCTCGTATTGTTCTTCTGGCCGCAGGGCATCGCCGTGATTGAGCTCGCGCATCGCTATCCGGGCGAGGGGGGCGTGTACCTCTGGGCCAAGGAAGTATTCGGGGACTTCCACGGTTTTCTCTCCGGCTGGTGCTACTGGACGAACAACATGATGTACGTGCCGACGGTGATGCTTTATTTCGTCGGCGTGTCGGTGTTTGTTCTGGGAGCCGGGCACGAATCGCTGGCGGACAGCAAATCTTTCGCGTTAACAGCTTCCCTGGTGTTGCTATTTTTGCTGGTGGTGCTGAACATTCTTGGTCTGGGCGTCGGAAAGTGGCTGAACAATTTCGGCGCGATCGGGACCGGAGTTGCGGCGGCTGTCCTGATCGGTTTGGGAATCGTGATATGGCTGCGGTTCGGTGCCTCGGTAACGGCTGCGGATTTCCGGATTCCGGCAAACCCCCGTTTTGTACTGAATTCATTTGGTGTGATCTGTTTTGGCCTTGTAGGTCTGGAACTCGCCTCGGTCATGGGCGATGAAATCGAGAACCCTCAAAAAACTCTTCCCGGAGCCGTCGCCTGGGGCGGTGTTTTATCCGGTTTGCTTTACATCGGGGCGACGCTGACGCTCCTGGTCGCCGTGAGCAAGAAGGACATCAGCGTGCTGCAAGGCATCGTGCAGGCCGTGGGCCACATGGCCAGCCGCGTTGGAGTTGGCTGGATCGTCGCACCCTTCGCATTTCTGTTGAGCATCTCGATCGCGGGGATTGGCTCCGCCTGGCTCGGCGGATCGGCGCGAATCCCCTTCGTCGCGGGCCTCGATTCCTATATGCCGTCCTGGCTTGGCAAGATTCACCCGCGCTACGCCACGCCGTATGCCGCGCTGATCGTCCACGCGGCCGTATCATTGATCCTGGTGGTGATCAATTTCACTTTTACAGGCGCGGGAGTGCAGGAAACGTTTCAGAAGTTGCTGTCCCTCGCCGTCGTGCTTCAATTGATCCCGTTTCTTTATACGTTTGGCGCGCTGCTGAAGATCGCCTTCAGCGATTCCTTTGCAAAAGGGCATTACGGCAGACCTACGCTGCTCCTCGCCGGCTTCAGTGGATTCACGACCACCAGTCTGGGAATCGCCCTGGCATTTTTTCCGGCCCAACAGATTAAGTCGCTGTTGTCTTACGAGATGTGGATGTTCGGGGGCACGTCGTTTTTCATCGGCCTCGCGGCATTTTTCTTCTTCGTGTACGGGAGGCGCAAAGCCGCGCGCAAACTGGCGGCGGCGCCGGCGCTTTGAATTTGGGAGGCAGTCATGTTGAGTAGCGCGAAAACGGTCGCTCGAGCCTATCAAAATTACATCAATGGGCGGTGGGTGAAGAGTTCTTCCGGCGAGATGTTTCCCGTCTACGATCCTTCCAGCGAAGAAGCGATCGCGCAGGTTGCATCGGGTACGGCAGCCGATGTCGATCACGCCGTGAACGCCGCGCGCGCCGCGTTTGATTCCGGCCCGTGGCGGCAGACCAGCGCCGCCGATCGGGGCCGGATTCTCTACAAGCTGGCCGAGAAGATTCGGGCGAACGCCGCACAACTTGCCGAGCTGGAATGCCGCAATTCGGGCAAGCCCATTGTTGAGGCGGAGTACGACATCGCCGATGCCGCAACCTGTTTTGAATATTATGCCGGCCTGGCGAACAAAGTTTTGGGGCACGTCAATCCTGTTCCCGCAAACGCGCTGAGCTTTACACTGCGTGAACCGGTTGGCGTGGCCGGACAGATTATTCCCTGGAACTATCCGCTGGTGATGGCTTCGTGGAAGCTCGCTCCCGCGATCGCCGCTGGCTGCACCTGCGTCCTTAAGCCTGCCGAACAGACGCCGCTCACCATGATGGAAGTCGCCAATTGGTTTGAAGAGCTGGGCCTGCCGGCAGGCGTCGTCAACATTGTCAACGGGTTTGGCGAGACGGCCGGAGCCGCGCTCGTAGCTCATCCCGGGGTCGACAAAATCGCATTCACGGGCAGCGCCGCGGTCGGAAAAATTATCGTCAAGAGTGCAGCAGACACACTCAAGCGCGTCACGCTCGAGCTTGGAGGCAAGTCTCCCAATATCTTCTTCGATGGCGCCGATTGGGAAGCGGCTGTTGATGGCGCGCTCTTCGGTATATTCATCAATCAGGGCGAGGTGTGCTCCGCGGGCAGCCGCATTCTGGTCGAAAAGAAAATCTACCCGAAATTCGTCGAGGCCATGACGGAGAAGGCCAAGCGCATCAAGCTGGGCGCTCCGCTGGAACGCGAAACAAAGATGGGGCCGCTGGTCAGCAAGGAGCAATACGACCGCGTCAGCTCCTACCTCGAACTGGGCAAGAAAGAAGCGAAAGTCGCCATCGGCGGCGGGCGGCCGAAGCATTTTGGCAAGGGCTACTATGTCGAGCCGACTATCTTCTATGATGTGGATAACAGCGCGCGCATCGCTCGCGAAGAAATCTTCGGCCCGGTCGCTTCGGTGATTCCGTTCGAAGGCGAACCGGAGGCTATTCGCATCGCCAACGATACGCCCTACGGACTCGCAGCAGCGGTTTGGACGCGGGACATTTACAAAGCGTTCCGCGTCGTGAAGTCGCTTCGCGCCGGCATCGTGTGGGTCAATCACATGCAACCGACGTACGTGGAAGCGCCCTGGGGCGGTTACAAGCAGTCCGGCTTCGGCCGCGAGCTGGGTCCCTGGGGCCTCGAAGAATATCTCGAAACAAAACAGGTGTTCGTCAATCTCGACGAGACGCCGATCGGCTGGTACTAAAATGGCTACCATTCAGATTCGCACGGAAATTCCCGGGCCAAAGTCACGCGCGTTGATGGCGCGGCGCGAGGCCGCGATACCGCGCGGGCCTTCGAATGCCACTCCGGTTTTCGCCGCGCGCGCGGACGGCGCCGCCATCGAGGATGTCGACGGTAATCGCTATCTCGATTTCGCCGGCGGCATCGGCTGTCTGAATATCGGCCATCGCTCTCCTCGGGTGCTCTCCGCGATCCGGGAACAGCTCGAGAAGCACTTGCATCTCTGCTTCGCCGTCACCCCCTACGAGAGCTACGTGGCCGTTGCGGAAAAACTGAACGCGCTGGCTCCCGGCAATTATCCGAAGAAAACCATTCTTCTCAACTCCGGCGCGGAGGCCATTGAAAACTCCATCAAGATCGCGCGTGCTTACACAAGGCGCCCCGCCGTTATTTGTTTCGAGGACGCCTTCCATGGCCGCACGCTTCTTGCCATGTCGCTGACCAGCAAGACGCATCCCTACAAAGCCGGCTTCGAGCCCTTTGCCAGCGATATCTACCGAATTCCTTTCGCCTATCCGTACCGGGGCGAAAAAGGCGCCACGGCGGAAACCTTCGCGCATTACCTGGAAGATGCTTTCAAGCGTTCCGTGGCTCCAGAATCCGTCGCCGCCGTAATCTTCGAGCCCGTTCTCGGGGAAGGTGGCTTCGTCATTCCGCCGCGCGAGTACTTCAAGCTGCTCCAAAATATCTGCCGCAAACACGGCATTCTCTTCATCGCCGACGAAGTGCAATCCGGCTTTGCTCGCACCGGCAAGTGGTTCGCCTCGGAACATTTCGGCATTGAGCCTGATTTGATCACCATGGCGAAATCGCTGGGCGGAGGCATGCCCATCGCTGCGGTGACGGGTCGCGCCGAAATCATGGACGCACCCGGCGTAGGCGCTCTCGGCGGCACGTACTGCGGGCATCCCGCTTCGTGTGCCGCGGCGCTCGCCGCCATCGAGACGATTGAGAAAGATGGACTGCTCGCGCGTTCCACTGCCATTGGCAAGCATTTTGAACAGTGCGCCCAAGGGTGGCAGAAGAAATGGCCGTTGGTTGGGGAAGTTCGCGGCTTGGGCGGCATGTGCGCCATTGAATTGGTGCGTGACGCGCAGACACGCGAGCCGGCGGACTCCGAGACCAAGGCCATCGCCAAGTATTGCTACGAGCACGGTCTCATCACGATCACCGCTGGCACATTCAATAACGTGATTCGCATCCTCGTTCCGCTCGTGGTCGCCGACGAGCAGCTCGACGAAGGAATGGGTGTGATCGAGGCCGCGATCGCGGCAGTTGCGGAGCACAAGCACGCGGCCCTTTCTCACGCGTAGTCTGCCGTTGAAGTCCGTGAAGCTACCGGACCACCAGCGGCGGCATCGAAAGGCAAGGAAGTTCCAGGAGCATGAATATGCAAGAAATCGCCACAAAATCCGCGAGCATTGCGGCTGAGCTCAAGGATGCTCATCTGTTCCGCGAAGCTTGTTACCTGGATGGGAACTGGGTTCAGGCAAACTCAGGCAAGACGATCAACGTGGACAATCCGGCCACCAGCGAAATCATTGGAAAAGTGCCGAAGCTGGGCGGTGCTGAGACGAGGCAGGCCATCGAAGCGGCGAACCGTGCCTTCCCCGCATGGAGCAAGAGAACAGCCAAGGAGCGGGCCGCCGTTCTGCGGTGTTGGTTCGACTTGATGATGGCAAATCAGGAAGACTTGGCCCGCCTCATGACCCTGGAGCAGGGGAAGCCCCTTGCTGAATCAAGAGGCGAAGTCGCTTACGCGGCGGCGTTCCTCGAATGGTTCGGCGAAGAAGCCAAGCGCGTTTACGGCGACACCATTCCCCAGCATCAGGCAGATAAGAGAATCGTCGTCATTAAGCAGCCCATCGGTGTGGTCGCATGCATCACTCCCTGGAATTTCCCGCTGGCGATGATCACGCGCAAGGCGGGGCCTGCAATAGGCGCGGGTTGTACCGTCGTGCTGAAGCCGGCCTCGCAAACTCCCTTTTCGGCGCTCGCTCTCGCGGAATTGGCGGAGCGGGCCGGTGTTCCCAAGGGCGTATTCAACGTGCTCACGGGTTCAGCCACGGAAATTGGCGGAGAACTGACTTCGAATCCCATCGTGCGCAAGCTATCATTCACGGGTTCAACCGAAATTGGAAAGATTCTGATGGCGCAGTGCGCTGGCACGGTGAAAAAGCTCTCACTCGAGCTCGGGGGCAACGCGCCGTTCATCGTTTTTGACGACGCCGACCTGGATGCCGCCGTCGAGGGGGCGATCGCTTCCAAGTATCGCAACACCGGCCAGACTTGCGTGTGCACGAACCGCGTGCTGGTGCAGGACACGGTCTACGATGCGTTCGCGGCGAAGCTTGCCGTTGCAGTAAAGGCATTGAAGCCCGCTCCCGGCCTCGAAACCGGAGCCACACAGGGTCCGCTGATTGATGACGCAGCCGTCGAGAAGGTGGAAAGTCACATTCGGGACGCGCAGTCGAAAGGAGCGAAAGTGCTCGTGGGTGGGCGCCGCCATGCCTTGGGCGGGCGCTTTTTTGAGCCAACCGTTCTTACGGATGTCACGCCGCAAATGGCCGTTGCGCGCGAAGAGACTTTTGGTCCCGTTGCCCCGCTCTTCCGATTCAAGACGGAATCGGAAGCCATTGCCCTCGCTAACGACACGGAATTTGGCCTTGCCGCCTACTTCTACGGCAGCGACATCGCCCGCGTCTGGCGCGTCGCCGAAGCCCTCGAATACGGCATCGTCGGCATCAACAGCGGAATCATCTCCACCGAGGTCGCCCCCTTCGGCGGCGTAAAAGAATCCGGCCTCGGCCGCGAAGGCTCCAAGTACGGCATGGACGAATTCGTCGAAATCAAATACATGTGCTTCGGCGGCATCTCCGCATAGCCGCGGGAGTCAGGAAGCATGCGGCAGGGGCTGCGAATCGGCTCAATTCAGAATCAATTGAGGAGGTTTTATCGAGGCTCACTCCCTGCCTGGGTGCGCGACAAACTCTTTCCATGTAGGATATTTCAGTAGTGGCGGGCCCGTAGCTCAGCGGTTAGAGCAGCGGACTCATAATCCGTTGGTCC
>WNFC01006708.1_pt1 | contig 12682 bp, 11 predicted proteins | sample 5400541 | NCBI WGS metagenome assembly WNFC01 (sample SAMN13153342, study PRJNA577476) | soil metagenome | isolation source: 120 cm saprolite under Douglas fir tree site 2 hole 2 replicate 1 | place: USA:California | collected 2015-04-18
GCTCGGCATCCGAGACGCTGGCCGACGTGGTCGAAGCGACGCCCCATGCCGCATGGCGGCAGCTCGCCGTGCTCGACAGCGCCGGCCGGGTCGCCGATTTCACTGGCGCCAAGGTGATGGCGCCGAAGGGCTCGGCAGTCGGGGCGGGGGCGGTCGCGGTCGGCAATGCGGTCGCCAATGACGCGGTCGTCGATGCCATCCTCGCCGGGTTCGCGGCGGGGCCGGAAAAGCCGCTCGCCGAGCGCCTCCTCGCCGCGCTCGAAGCCGGGCTCGCCGCCGGCGGCGAGCTCGCGCCGCTGCGCTCGGCGGCGCTGCGCGTCGCGCAGCCCGGCGTGCCGTTCACGCCGATCGATCTCAGGGTCGATTTTTCGGAGACGCCGATCGCCGAATTGCGCCGCTACTGGACACTGTGGGCGCCGATGGCGGCCGGTTACGTCGAGCGCGCGGTGGCACCGGACAGCGCGCCGTCGACCGAGGCCATCGAGCGACAGAAATGATCGGCCTCGCTCGATCGTGATTGGGTCGACGTGCGCGGGGGCGACATATTGCGTCCTTCGAGACGACCGCTATGCGGTCTCCTCAGGATGAGGGAAAATTGTGAATGCCATCAATAACGTATCTCATCCTGAGCAGCGCCGTCAGGCGCGTCTCGAAGGACGCAATATGATCGTGCAAGCGGCCTTTCAGACGGCCCGAGGATCTTGACGTCAAAGACTGCCATGGAACGACGCAAACGCCCGTGGCGCGACAATCGGGGTCGCCTCTCGCCGCTCAAATTGCTGGTCTTCGCCGCGCTCTTCGTTCCGGGCGCCTGGACGGTATTCTCCTATCCGCTCGGCGAGCTCGGCGCCCGGCCGCTCAACGAGGCGATCCATCAATTCGGTCTCTGGGGCTACCGCTTTCTCCTCATCGCCCTGGCGGTCACGCCGTTTCACCGCCTGCTGCATTGGCCGCTTCTGGTTCTCGTCCGCCGCATGCTCGGCGTCGCCGCCTTCACCTATGTCGCCATCCATTTTTCGCTCTACGTCGTCGACCAGGCGTTCGATCTCGGGAAAGTGGCGTCGGAGATCGTGCTGCGTTTCTATCTCACCATCGGCTTCATCGCTCTCATCGGCCTGACGGCGCTCGCCGCGACTTCGACCGATGCGATGGTGCGCCGCCTCGGCGGGCGCAACTGGAGCCGTCTGCAGCGAACCGTCTACGCCATCGGCATCCTCGCCACCATCCACTATTTCCTGCAGCGCAAGCTCGAGATCTACGAGCCGACGGTGACCGCAGGACTGTTCGCCTGGCTGATGGGCTACCGCATCCTCGTCCGCCTCCACGGCGAGAGCCGATTGCTGCCTTCCGGCTTGATCGCGCTGCTCAGCCTCGTCGCCGCGCTCGCCACCGCCGCCGGCGAGATCGCCTATTTCCGGCTTGTCATGGGCATCGACCCCGCGCTCATCCTCGCCGCCGATCTCTCGCTCGATGTCGGGCTTCGTCCCTGCTGGGTTGTCCTCGCTATCGGCGCGGCGGTCACCATCGTCGCGGCGCTGCGCGCCCGGCGCAAGCGCGCGCCGGCACGGCTGCGGACGGCCTGACCCCCGGGCAGCGGGATTAGGTCGATGCCGCTGCGCGCGCCCGGACCGCGGCACGTATATGATCGGGGGTCAGGCCGCAGCAGCCGCCGATGATCTGCACGCCCGCTGCGATCCAGTCGCGGCAGAACGATTCGAAGCGCTGCGGGGCGATGACGTCGACGAAGCGCCAGTCGGGCATCTCGAAATAGCCGGAATCGGGATAGGCCATCAGCGGGCCGTCGAAATGCTGCCGTACCACGTCGAGCGCCTCGCCTATCAATTCGGCGCCGGTGTGCATGATGCCGGCGGCGGCGATGCCGGATTGCGGGATCAGCCCGGCTATCGCCGCGAGCGGCAGCTCTTCCGATTGAAGGAAGCTGACGGGCTTTCCGTCGCTCCCCCGCCGCGCGCTGGCGCCGAACCAGACCGGCAGCTTGGTCGACCGCGCGGCGTCGAGCGCCGCGCGGACCCGAGCCGGATGGTACATCATCTCGAGGATGATCAGCTCGCAACCGGTGCCGGCCAGGATCTGCGCCAGCTCGTGGAGCGCATCCTCGATCTCGGCGTCGGAGGGCAGCTGCCGGGGGTCGGCCGCTGCACTCCCTCTGGGCATCGGCACCATGTGCGACAGCGAGCCGGCGACGACGGCTCGCGCGCCGTCCGGCGCCGTGTTGCGGGCGCGCAACGCGGCCGCGACGGCACGCTGGTTGATCTCGCGCACGCGGTCGGCGAGCCCCGCCTTGGCAAGCATCAGGCGTGACGAGGCGTAGGTGTTTGCCGTGATCACATCGGCGCCGCCAGCTATGTAGTCGGCGTGGATCTCGCTCAGCAGCCGGTCATTGTCGAGCGTCGCCGGGCCGCACCAGGCTGCGGGATCCATCGGCACGCCGCGACGCTGCAATTCCGTGCCGGTCGGACCGTCGAGGATGACGATGTCTCCTTCGCTCAGCCGCGTCTCGAGTTGTGCATATCCCATGTTGCATTCCCCGCTGGTGCGACAGCTCAGCGTCGCGCTGACTGGGCCTCGTGGATCGCCCGCCACACCCGCTCGGGCGTCGCCGGCATGTCGAGATGGACGATGCCGAGCGGGGCGAGCGCGTCGGCCACCGCGTTCATGATGGCGGGCAGGGCGCCGACCGTGCCGGCCTCGCCGGCGCCCTTGACGCCGAGCGGGTTGGTCGTCGTCGGCACCTCGTTGGCTTCGGCTTTGATCTCCGGCATGTCGTCGGCCCGCGGCATTGCGTAATCCATGAACGAGCCGGAGAGCAGCTGGCCGCCATCGCGCTCGTAGACGACTGCCTCGAAGAGCGCCTGGCCGAGCCCTTGCGCGACGCCGCCATGGATCTGCCCCTTGACCAGCATCGGGTTGAGCATACGCCCGACATCGTCGACCACCCAGTAGCCGATGACGGCGACCTTGCCGGTCTCGGGATCGATCTCGACCTCGCAGATGTGGCAGCCATTGGGAAAGGTCGCCCGCTCGGGGGCGACGATGGCGGCACCGTTGAGGCCGAGTTCCATGCCCGCCGGCAGCGACGCCTGGAGGAACGACGCCTTGGCGACGGCGTCGAGCGCGATCGCGCGGTCGGTGCCGGCGACGGTGAACATCCCGCCGCGCTCGCCAACCGTGAATTCGAGGTCGAGCGGCGAGGCTTCCAGCCGATGCGCCGCGATCGCCTTCGCCCGCTCGACGATTTTCGCCGCGGCGTGGACGAGCGCCATCGAGCCGACCGTCGCCGAGCGCGAGCCGAACGTGCCCTTGCCGTGATAAACCTGATCGGTGTCGCCGTAGACGATCCGCACGCGCTCGGGCGGAACGCCGAGCGCATGATCGATCACCTGGGCGTAGACCGTCTCCAGCCCCTGGCCGTGCGAATGCGAGCCGACGAGGACGAGGACGTTGCCGCCGGCATCGAAGCGGATTTCGGCGCCTTCCTCCATCGGCCGGTCGCCCGGCCCGCCGGCGATCTCGATGACGCTGGCGATGCCGATGCCGCGCAGCCGCCCGTTTTCCCGCGCCGCCGCGCGCCGCTTCTCGAACCCGCTCCAATCGGACATCGCCAGCGCCGCGTCCATGTTCTTCTCGAACTCGCCGCTGTCATAGGTGTAGATCAGCCCGGTCTTGAACGGCATCGCTTCCGCGGGGATGAGATTGCGCCGGCGCAGCTCGGCGCGGTCGATGCCGAGCTGGCGTGAAGCGACGTCGATGATTCGCTCCATCGCATAGGACGCCTCGGGCCGCCCGGCGCCGCGATAGGGTGCCGTCGGATTGGTGTTGCTGAAAACGCCTGTGACGCTGACGAAGATGTGCGGCGTGCGATAGGTGCCGGCGAGGCCGCCGAGATTGCCCGTCGTGCAGTGGATGCCCGCCATCGCCAGCGTGGCGCCGAGATTGGCGGTGGTGGCGACGCGTAGGGCGAGGAAGGCGCCGTCGCGATCGAGCGCCAGCGCGATCCGCGAGACATTGTCGCGGGCGTGGAAATCGGAGAGCAGCGATTCGCCGCGCTCGGCCTGCCAACGCACCGGACGGCCGACGCGGCGTGACGCCCAGAGGACAAGCGCCCATTCCGGATAGGCGCCGCCCTTCATGCCGAAGCCGCCGCCGACGTCCGGCGAGACGACGCGCAGCCGGTCTTGCGGGATCTTGAGGATGGCGTCGGCGAGCTCGGCGCGCAGCGTGTGCGGCGCCTGCGCGCCGACATAGAGCGTATAGCGCGCGTCGTGCGAATCGTAGTGGCCGATCGCGTTGCGCATCTCCATCGAATTGGTCGAAACGCGGCTCACCGTGAACTCGAGCTCGGCGACATGGGTGGCGCCGGCGAAGGCGGCATCGACCGCCGCCTTGTCGCCGAGCTCGTAGAGGAAGCAGACATTGTCCGGCACCTCGTCCCATACCGCGGGTGCATCGGGGCGCGCCGCCTCCGCCGTCGCCGTGACCGAGGGCAAAGACCGGTAGTCGATCTCGATCAGCTCGGCGGCGTCCTTCGCCGCGGCGAGGGTCTCCGCGACGATGGCGACGACCGCCTCGCCGACGCGGCGGACGCGGTCGAGGGCGAGGACGCGAAAGGGCGGCACGAAATTCGGCCGTCCGTCGGGCCGTTGCCGTGTCACCCGCGAGGTGAAGGTGCCGAGCCCGTCCGCCTCGGCATCGGCGCCGGTGAGCACCGCCAGCACGCCTGGCGCCGCCTGCGCCGCTGCGATGCCGATAGCGCCGATGCGTGCCGCGGCGTGCGGCGAGCGCAACACGTAGAGCACCGCCTGCCGCGGCAGCACGATGTCATCGGTATAGCGGCCGCGCCCCCGCAGCAGACGCAGATCCTCGCTGCGCGGCAGCGACTGGCCGATCCCGAATTCACGCATGCGCTACTCCCGAGAATCGCCACACGAATCCCTCTCCCCTTGCGGGAGAGGGAGGGGCCCGTTGGAGAGCAACGGGAAGGTGAGGGGTAAAGTGCCGCGTCGCGATATTCTTATCTTAGCAACCAGCCCCCTCACCCTCCCCATGCTCCGCATGGGTCCCCCTCCCTCTCCCGCGAGGGGAGAGGGCAATACCGGAACTATCCAACATTAAAGCCGGGAGGAACAACGCCGATGTCGAGATATCTTACCGCCGCCGACGCGACAGCGGGACCTGCAGGGGAGCGAACTTGGCGCGGATCGACAGGTACAAACGAAGGAGGCCGCCCGAAGGCGGCGTCGCGTGCTGGCGGTCTCTCTTGCCGCTGTTTAGCCGGCGACGGCGCCACGCTGGCGAAGGCGCACGCCCACCAGGCCGAAGCCCAGGATCATCATTCCCCAGGTCGCAAGCTCGGGAACCGCCGGGACATCGATCGTGTCGTTGAGCTGAACCCCGATGTCGGGGCCGATATCCGGAAGCAGGTGGCGAAACCCGAAAGAATTGTAGCCCTGACCGGGCCCTCCCGTGTAGCCGGGAATTCCGAGATCGGAGGGGTTATAGATCGCGATATCATAATCCCCGGCGGCAAGAGCAAATCCGCCCGTGGGATTGACGCTGACGATGCTCGTGTCGAAGGCCGTGTTGATGACGGACACGAAATCTGCCGGTGCGAAGACCTGGCTGAACAGCAGGGCGCCCAGCGATCCACCGCTGGCCTCGTGGATGTCGATCGTCACTGCGGTCGGGAAAAAGTAATCCGTCTCAACGTCGAAACGTATGTTCAGCACGTTCGCCGCGCTGGCTAACGAAAACACTTCGGAAACAATCGAGTCGCCGCCACCGCAATCCGAGCACCAAGCGTTGATACCGGGATTTGCGGAAAGGCTGGAGATCGATTGGTAAATGACGGCGGCGCTTGCGCCACCCGTCGAAATCGCCGAACCGACAATGAGGGCAAATACAACCGCACTCGCGCGGAGCACGCCATCTCCAAGTAGCTGCATAAAGACCTTACCTCCCCAAAAATTCCATTATCGCGGGTGTTCCAGCGAAATGACGATTGCTCAATACAATCGTTAAAGTAGAAGATTTAGTTAATATATAGCTGGCAAGGATGAACTGAGCCGCGGTTTGTCGCCGGCGGAACCGGTGAAAAACGGCTGATACTCCGCCGAGGCGGATACCCCTTCGTCAAGTCGCGTCTCAACGGAGGGTTGCTTAACTATAGGAGGTTGTCCATAGCCCCCATCGCGTGTCGTGCGAAGTCGATCTGCGCGGCAGGCAACAATGTGGCGAACCTGCCGGACCAGATCGCGTTGTGATGGCGAACGATCTGCCGCGCGGTCAGCCCGTTGCCATCCCACGTGCTGTGGCCGTCGCTGACGACGATCGTCTCGAAGCCGAGGCTGAAGGAGCGCCGGCAGGTCGTGTCGACGCAGATTTCGGTCTGCGCCCCGGCAATGATCAGCTTGCCGATCCCGGCATCCGCCAGTGTCTCTGCCAAGCGTGTCTGGTGAAACCCATCGGGTGTCCGCTTGTCGATCACCGCCTCGCCCGGGCGCGGCGCGAGCGCCGGATGGACTTGCCATCCCGGCGTGCCCCCTTCGAGCTCATCGCCGGCGCCGCCGTCGTGACGCACGTAGACGACCGGGACCGCAGCCCGGCGGGCGCCGGCGATGAGACCCTGAACAATATCGAGCAGCTTGCCGCCGCCATCGATCGGCGGATTTGTTTCGAACATGGCGCGCTGCAGGTCGATGACCAGCAAGGCCGTGCGCCTGTCTGGTTGACTGCTGCGTTCCATCGCTTCTCGCGCTCTCCCGATCGCCGCCGCTCAGCACCGGGTCCGGTTGACAATGGGACAACCAGACGGGGATGATCGGCGCAAAGACCTTGGCATGGCGCGCGCCGGGGAAGCAATCGCCGGGAGGATGCATGCGCATTCCAAGATTTCTTGTCGCCGCGGCCTCGGCGACGCTCGCGCTGGCCGCCTCGCTGTCGCATGCCGCACCGTTGCCGATCCGCGCCGGTTGGGCGGTGGTGCCGGCGCAGCTGACGTCGATCCTCTTCGAGAAGAAGGACATCCTCAAGCATTACGGGATTTCCTACACCTGGGAGCCGATCCGCTTCCGCGGCAGCGCGCCGCAGATCACCGCGCTCGCCGCCGGCGAGATCGACATCGCCGCCTTCGCCTTCTCGACCTTCGGCCTCGCCATCCAGAACGCCAAGATGGAGGATATCCGCGTCATCGGCGATCTCTATCAGGACGGCATTCCGGGCTACTACACCAGCCAATACGTCGTCCGCGCCGACGGGCCGATAAAGACGATCGAGGATCTCAAGGGCAAGGTGCTGGCCTCCAACGGCATCGGCGGTGCCATCGACATGGCGATGCGCAAGATGCTCAAGGATCACGGCCTCGAGGAGAAGCGCGACTACAGCATCGTCGAGGTGCAGTTCCCCAACATGATCGCGACGCTCGAGGAGAAGAAGGTCGACCTCGCCGGTCTCGTCACGCCGTTCTCGATCCAGGCCGAGAAGAAGGGCCTCGTGCGCACGCTCTTCACCATCAAGGACGCGATGGGTGAGACGCAGACGACCTTGATGGCGGCGCGCAAGCCCTTCATCGACAAGAACCGCGCTGCCCTCGTCGATTTCTTCGAGGATCTGCAGCGCGCGACGCGCTGGTACCTCGATCCCGCGAATCACGACGCGGCGGTCGAGATCATCGCTAGTTTCACCAAGCAGCCGAAAGCCGAGTTCGCCGATTGGGTCTTCACCAAGGACGACTACTACCACGACCCCGACGGCCGCCCGAACCTCAAGGCGCTGCAGAACAATTTGCGCGACCAGAAGGCGCTCGACTTCCTTAAAATCGATATCGACGTGATGAAGTACGCCGACCTCTCGCTCGCCGACGAGGCGGCGAAGCGGCCGCGATAGGCCCAGAACGAGGCTGTCGTCCTACGACGTCGGATCTTGCGGCGCGACGCAGTGCACGATTCTGTCCGGCGCGTAGTCGATCGAGTAGACCGAACGCTCGGGCAGGGTCGTGAAGACCTGGGTGATGCGGGGGATCTGTGCGTGCCCGGCCTTTGCCGTGCCCTTCGATGCCGTGCCGTTTGATCCTGTTCCGGTCGAGGGCGGGACCTTGACCGTCTCCATCGCCCCGAACATCTCGTCGACGGTCTGTGCCGGAAGATCGTTCAGCGATACCGCGGCTTGAATTCGCAGCTCGACGGTTAGGTTCGGCTGCGCCGTATTGAGATCGAGCACGTGCGAGCATTGCGGGCTGTAGCGGGCGAGGAACGCGCGCAGCGCCTCCTGCTGCGTCATGCCGCGCTGGGCGAACGCTTCATCGAGCGTCTCGCGTGGCAGGACGACCGAGACCCCATCGGGGTGAACGGTGATCGCCGGATTGCCGTGCAGCCCGGTCGATTTGCTGCTCCAGGCATCGTCGAGCCAATCCGCTCGCGCGAGGCCGGTATCGGCAAGGAATACGAGAGTGACCGCCAGTACCAAGCGCATGTACATGCTTGCGTGCCCCAAAGGTGCGTGTAACCGGCACCAACGTCGTAGCGAAGACTGTTCCTCGCTCGCTCGTCGCTACAAGAAAACTTCTAAATGATTGAAAAATTATGTACAAGCCGGACGGATCTACCGCCCGGACGAGTCGCGATAGGGCGCCTGTCCCTATTTCGGCGCCTCGAGGGCTATGCCGTAACGCGCGTAGATCCGCTCGACCGTGCCGTCTTCGCGCAGCCGATCGAGCGCCTCGTCGATCGCCTCGCGCAGCTTGTCATCCGGACGGACCATGCCGACAGCGACGTTCCAGCTGAGATCGGGCTCGCTTTCGTCGAAGCCGAGGACGCGCACCGCATTGCCCGGATGGGTCAGGTTGAAATAGCCGGCGGCGCTCGGCGTCACCGTCGCGGCGTCGATCTCGTGACCGGCGACGGCTTCGAGACTGTCGACCTCGAAACCGAAGGTCGATGTCGGCACGTGACGCCGGCTGAGCACCATGGCGGCCATCGAGCCGACCTGGACCCCGACCTTGGTGTGGTCGCTGAGGCTGGCGAACGAGGTGAGGGTGCTGTCAGCCGGCACGGCGAGGGCGACGCCGGTGCGGTAATAGGGCTTCGATAATCGGAGATTGGTCTCGCTCTGGGCTTCGCGGTCGGCGATCGTGTCCATGACGATGTCGCAGTCGGCGCTGCGCATCTGGAAGATGGTGATGATCCAGTCCGGCTTCAGCGTGACGCCGAGCCGGGCGGCGAGGGCGCGGCCCATCTCGATCTGGAATCCCGGTGGATCGCCGGCCTTGCTGGCGAAGGGCAGCGAGTTCGGGTGCGCGCACAGGCCGATGGTGCCGAGCGAGCGGATCGTCTCGAGCGACCGTGCCGCCACTTCCTGTCCGCCAAGCAAGCTGGCGGCGAGGATGACCAGCGGGAGAATTGCTTTCATCATCATCCCTGATCGGGCTTCAACTCGCGGATATACTTGACGATGGCGTCGATCTGCGTGTCGTCGAAGACCTCGCCGAACGCCGGCATCGCGCCCGACTTGCCGGTCTTGATGCGGTCGCGAAGGAAATCGTCGGTACGCTGCGAATGCATGAGCTGCGGTCCCTTGCCGGCCGCCCGGCCGCCGTCGGAATGACACCAGCCGCAGGTCGAGGCGAAGACCTGGTTGACATCGATCGATGCCTGGTCGGGCGTCTCGCTCGGCGCCGGCTGGTCCGGTGCGGTGCTGGTCTGTTGTGCCGCGGCAGGCAGCGCGGCGGCGAGGGACATGGCGAGGACGCCGACCGGCGCCAATGCGGAAATGCTGAATTGTCTCATCGAGTCCCTATCCAATTGGGCAAGATAGTCGAAACATCATTCCAAAAAATCACCGGGGAGCGCGGCTTGCGCCGGCCCCCCGGGAAACGATGATGACGACGACGGCCTATTTCAAGGCGTAAACGATGAGCGCGCCGTCATCGCGCGGCATGCTCTTGTAGACGCCGCCGAAGGTCGGTGCGTAGTCGTCCGACGCCATGCCGCCAAAGCCGGCGGTGATGGCGATGTACTGCTTGCCGCCGACGGCATAGCTGACGATGCCGCCCTGGTGGCCGGTGCCGTCGGAGTGGTTCCACAACTCGGCGCCGGACTCGGCGCTGTAGGCGTGGACGGTGCCGCGCGAATCCGGCACGAACACCAGATTGCCGCCGGTCGAGAGCACGCTGGCGAGCGGCGGCTCGGGGAAGCGGACCTCCCATTTCTTGGCGCCGGTCACCGGGTCGCGCGCGTCGAGATGACCGTAGATCTCACCGCTCGGCGGCGGCGCGATCTTGAAGTTGGCGCCGATATTGAGCTGGGCGGCCGGCGCCGTCACCGGCGTCGTCTTGACGATCTCGAGCGTCATGCACCATTCCTGGCCGAGCTTGTAGTAGAGCCCGGTTTTCGGATTGTACGAGCCGGCGTTGAAGCTGACGCCGCCGGAGATGTGCGGGCAAAGCGGCTCGGCGACCTTGCCGACCGGGAAATCGCGGCGGCCGATCAGCTCGCCGGTCTTCGCATCGATGTCCTTGACGAAATTGCTGTTCTGGGTGATCCGCCAGACGTTCTTGAGGCCGGCGCTGCGGTCATAGACGAAGATGTAGCCGCTCTTGTTGGGATGCACGACGAGCTTCTGGCCGTCGCGTTCGAGCATGACGAACTCGCCGACCGCGCTGTCGAAATCCCAGGCGTCGTGCGGCAGCTCCTGATGATAGAATTTGAGCTTGCCGGTATCGACGTCGAGACCGATCACCGAGGAGGTGTAGAGATTGTCGCCAGGACGCGCGCCCTGCGATTTGTAGTCGGCGCCGGACCAGTCATAGAGCGGCGCCGGGTTGGCGGTGCCCCACCAGACGGTGCTGGTCTCCGAATCGTAGGTGCCGGGCATCCAGCCGCCGCCGCCGCCGGTGCGCCAGGAATCGTTGCCCCACGTCTTCATCGCCTCGTCGGTGCCGGCGACAGTGAGGAACTCCCATTTCTTGGCGCCGGTTGCGGCATCGACGCCGAAGATCGGTCCGCGGCTCGGCCACTCGCCGCCTTGTGCGCCGATGATGACGCTGCCCTTGGCATAGAGCGGCGCGCCGGTGAAGCCGACCGTCAGCTTCTGCGAGTCAACCAGCTTGGTGTCCCAGACCGGCTTGCCGGTCTTCATGTCGAGGGCGATCAGCCGCCCGTCCATCGTGCCGACGAACACCTTGCCGTCGCCGATGGCGACGCCGCGATTATAGGGCGAATGCGTCTGGCGGGCGATCAGCGCCTCGTCGAGCTCGGGGAAATAGGACCAGATCACCTCGCCGGTGGCGCCGTTGAGCGCGAAGGTCCGACTGTAGGAGCCGGTATAATAGAGGACGCCGTCGGCGACGATCGGCATCGATTGCAGGCCGCGCGTCGAGCGCCCGGGAATGTGGATCCAGGCGACGCCGAGATTGGCGACATTGCTCGTATTGATCTGGTCGAGCGGGCTGTAGTGATAGCCTTTATAGGAACCGTGATAGGTCAGCCAATCGTTCTGGCTGCCGGCGTCGATGCGCGCCGTGTCCACCGGTTGCGCAAATGCCGAATTGGCCGCCAGCATGGCACCGACGGCAACAGCAACCGATATCGCGAGACCTTTCCGCGTTGTCTCCATAGGCCCTTCCTCCAGTTGGTTTTTCACGGGACTTGGCTAGCAGAAACACACGCGAGGATTGTTATCCTCGCATTCGCCCCCTCGGATTACCGCTAGCGGAGGACCTAAGGCATCCCACGCGTGGGCGTTACCCTTCGGAGATTTGGTTAAGAATGATATCAACCATCGCGTGAAGGGGGCAGAGCACGGTTGGTAACAAATGGAAACAGATTGTATCCAAGGATGTAACCGGCAGCCGGCGGGGACGGCCGGTCGCGTTTTGCGTGTTCTATCGCTCTTTGCCATCCTCTTCGTGGTATTGCCGGTCCGGGCCGCCGAATTCTCCGTCGAGCAGTTCGACGATACCGGCTTCCGCGCGATCTTCGACGGGCACAGCCTTGCCGGCTGGCACCCGAGCGCGCTGTCGACGCACAGCGCCGCCAGCTTGCATCGCAGCGGCGGCAGCTGGGGCGTCGAGGACGGGGCGATCGCCGGCACGCAGGATCGCCCCGGCAATGGCGGCATCCTGCTCTCCGACGAGGCCTTCGGCAACGTCGAGATCGTGCTCGAGGCGCGCATCGATTTCGGCGTCGATAGCGGCGTCTTTCTGCGCAGCAGCGAAAGCGGCGCAGCTTATCAGATGACCGTCGACTACTATCCCGGCGGCTCGGTCGGCGGGATCTACGGCGAGGCGCTCTCGGGCAACATCTTCGTCAAGAATTTCGAGTTTCTCGATGCGCCGAGCCGCATCCATCCGCTGGCGTCGAGCGTCCCGCTGCCGGTGTCGCCGGAGGCGTGGCCGCGCTTCTGGCAGGTCGATGGCTGGAACCAGCTGCGCGCCCGCATAATCGGCAACCCGCCGACCGTGACGACGTGGATCAACGGCGTCCGCTTCATGCTGTTCGAGGACCATGAAAGACGGCTGCCCGACGCCGGTGCCATCGCCCTCCAGGTCCATGGCGGTGGCGATCACACCAATCAGTTCGCCCGCTACCGCAACATTCGCGTGAAACCGCTCGACTGAGCAGGCGGCATACGCAAGGCAAGCCGGGTGCGTGTCTTTTTGACGACACGC
>WNFC01006710.1_pt1 | contig 12681 bp, 10 predicted proteins | sample 5400541 | NCBI WGS metagenome assembly WNFC01 (sample SAMN13153342, study PRJNA577476) | soil metagenome | isolation source: 120 cm saprolite under Douglas fir tree site 2 hole 2 replicate 1 | place: USA:California | collected 2015-04-18
AAAAGAGCTTTCTCCGCCTGATCGCCGTTATCTTGTTGTTATCGAACTGGATTTACCTGCTGTCGCGCCCGCGCGGTTTGTTTTGAGTTCGTTTCAAACGCTCGAGCTCGGATTTTGATAAAACGCGCCATTGCCCGCGCGGCAAGTCGCCCAGCCGCAGATTTCCAATCCTAGTGCGCACGAGCCGTTTCACTTCGTAACCGACCGCATAAAACATCCGCCGGATCTGCTGGTTAATTCCCTGGCGAAGGACAACGCTAACTCGGGTGGGCCCGATTGAATGGATCCGCGCCATTTGAGCGCGCTGACCATCCAGGAAAATTCCGCGCAAGAGTTTTTGTGCCTGCGCGCTTTCCCATTGTCGATCCAACGTGACCTCGTACTCCTTCTCGATCTTGAAGCGCGGATGAGTCAGGTGCTGCGCGAGGTTGCCGTCATTCGTTAACAGCAGCAATCCTTCACTCTGGGCATCAAGCCGGCCGATATTGAACAGTCGCGGAAACTTTGGCGGCAGCAGATTGAAAATGGTGTCGCGCGCGCTAGGGTCGCTCCGAGTTGAAACAAAACCAGCCGGTTTATGCAACGCGATCGTCATTGCAGGCTCGAGATGAACGAGCTTGCCATCGACTTTCACGTGATCGCGCTCGCTTGGTTGCGCGCTGAAATTGGTGCAAACCCTGCCATTGATCGTGACCCGTCCGGCCGCAATCAACGCATCACATTTTCGCCGCGAACCGACGCCAGCTGCGGCCAGGAACCGATTTAAACGCACGGTTCAGGTTCGACGAAAGATGGATGTCGATCTAGCGAAAGCGAAATCAGGCGTCCGGCTTCGTTTTGGGAAGGCCCACAACTCTGCGGCCTTCTTTCCATTGGCCGCGTTTTTTGAGCAACTCGATCCGTTCGAAACGCTTCAGGACATTGCGTTTCGCGACGATGGTGCTGGCTCCTCTGAGGCTTCGATGTTGTGACATAGGTCGGAAATGAGCGCCAAAACTAGCGCGAACGAGGGAAATTTCAAATGCGCAGCTGCGGGTGGTTCAGAAGCGACTTGGCTACAGCTGATTACTCAGAACGACGTATCGACCAGCTGCCATCATCTGGTGATAAATATGGAAACGAGTCGTTAACAGCCGCTGCCAATACGGGACACGCTCTTGTTTGATAATCAGAAAAGTCCCCTGGGGATCTCCCCAGTGCCGCAGAATGGCGTCCTCGCTAACGGAAACGTTCATACTGCCGGCAATGTGCATCTCGTCGTCGACGGGCTCGTTCACCAGATAAAAGCGGCGATGCAAATAAAAAACGAGACTGCTCGCGTCATCCAGTTCACCTTCGTAGACGACCGCATCTTCGTCAGTGAGTCGGCTCTCCAAAAAGCGGGCCGCATCGGCGAGTGAAAATTGTGGCGCCATCCGCGCCACGCTGTCCGCGAGCGAAAGGGTAATTGGCACCATCGCCGCGGCCAAAAGGCTCATGCAAATTCGCGGCCGGTTTTTAGTCGCCGCATAATCGGCGACGATTGACCCAACGATTAGAGAAACAGCGACGACGGCGATCATCGGACGCAAGATTCCCCACGCCGACGGTGGCAGCGTTTGTAATGCATCCCATGTGGTCCAACTTCCGTCTCCGTTATTGCCCCGATTTTCGCTCGCTTGGATCAAGTGAGGTTGGAACAGCGCCAGCAGGCCAGCAGCGACGCCCGTTAGACCGATCAGGCTAGCGCCGAGAAGATGCCATCGTTGCGATAATCTTTCCCACGCGGTCGCGGCAAAAAGTGCGAACGCGCTCCACATACTCATGGAATAATAATCCTGACGTTGGCCGATTATAAGGAGCGGTAGAAAAACCACGGCCATCCAACACAACGGCAAAGCTTCGGCGAAATCCAATTCGTGGGGACGGATCACTTTTCGCCAGGCAAAGATCGCGCCCGGAATAACCGCGATCGACCACGGGAACAACCAAATAAGATGCATCCAAAGGAATGGGAGGCGTGGAACTCCGTTATCGCTTCCCGGAACGTTGGAAAAAGAGCGCAGGTGCCCCAACCATTCAATCCGCAACAGTTGCTGCAAAAATCCAGGAAAATGCAACTCGGTCGCGACGTACCAAGGCACGAACAGCACCACGAAGATCAACATATAGCTCCAGTGGAACAATCTGCGGAAACGCAGGCGCGTCTCGCGATACAATGCGCCCAGCACAAGGAAGACCACCAACGGATAGATTAAGCCGACCAAACTCTTCGTGAGGCAAGCCAGCACGCAACAAATCCAAACGCCGAGGAACCAGAAGTTACGCGCGCGGCGCCGTTGATAGCCGCACACCCCGCAAAAAATCGCGCCGGCAATAAACGCGCTGAATACAGGTTCGGGCATAATGACGCGCCCCAGCAGCGAGGTGCCGCAGCTGCAAAGATAAATCAGGCCGGCAAAAAATCCGCGCCAGTAACCTCCTAATTTTTCGCCGATTAGAAATGTCAGCGCGACGCTTGCGATCGTTGCCAATGCGATGGGCAAGCGCGCGGCCGCGGAATTGATCCCGAAAACCTTGAAAGAGCCGATGATGAGCCAGTAAAGAAGCGGCGGTTTCGGCAGCCGCGGCAAGCCATCGTTCGTCGGCCAGAGCCATTGATGCGTTTGAATCATTTCGCGGGCAGCGCCGGCGTACTGGCCTTCGGTGTGACCATAGAGATCGCCCCAGCCGATCGTCGTCAGATGAAGCAGCGCCGCGAGCGCGATCAGCGAAGCAAAAAGCGCGTGACGCAACGGAGGCGGAGCCAACGCCGGTGGATCAAGCAACGCATCCTCAATACTAAACGTGCGGGTGCCGGCAGTCATCGCCCTAATCGTTAGGCCGAACTCGTGCGAGCGCGATATTTTTCCCAATCGGCCGGTAGCGGCAGCAATTTCGCAGCCGGCATTTCAATTAGGGCCAACGTTTGCCGACATTCGGCGATCAATGCGTCATCCGCTGGCCGTGTAATTCGGAAAGCGCACCAGAATCGCACGCGTTGCAGTTGATCAAGCCAACCATCGATCACGAGTCGGTCGCCCAGCTTAGCCGCCCGGCGATAATCGATCTCCGTCCGGACAACGACCGGATATCTTTGGGTTTTCGCCATCTCGGCGAGAGGAAGTCCCAGTTCTTCCACAAGCTGCGTCCGCGCGATTTCGATAAAACGGAGATACGCAATGTTCGAGACCACACCGCCGCAATCGGTATCGAAGAACATCACCTGCACTTCGGTTCGGATGCGTGGCGCGTCGGAATTCATCGCAAGATAGACATCACGGCATCCACGACTTCTGGCACGGTCACTGTTTTCATGCACCGAAAATCAATCGGACATTCGCGCAAGAAACACGGACTGCATTCAACGTGATGCCGAATAATCACGTGGCCATTTCCGAGCGGGCCGGTCAGCGCCGGTTCGGTCGAGCCGAAGATGGCAGCGACCGGGACACCCAGCAACGTCGCCAGATGCATCGTTCCGGTGTCGTTCGTTAAGAGGGCGCGGCACCCGCGCAATTCTTCGATCAATTCGTCCAACGTCGTTTGGCCGATTCGATTCGAGCAATTGTCGCCCAGCGCCGCAGCTATTGTTTCGCCGATCGCTCTGTCTTTCTTCGTTCCGAACAAAATCCATTTGGTTTTGGCTTGCGCCGAAATCGCGGCTGCTGCTTCCGCAAAACGCTCGGGCAACCATCGCTTGGCTGGTCCGTAGTCCGCTCCGGGACAAAGGCCGAGCGTTGCGCGTCGATCTTGTGGAGGGACATGCTTCTGCATGTCCAAGACGCGCGGAAGCGCGTCCCTCTGAGCAAGATCGACATCTCCCCCGCAATCGTCCGCGATTCGCAGGAAACGAGTCGCGTGATGTTCCGGTGGACCTGGCTGACGCGGTTCGCGGACGATTTGATTTAGCAGCCAGCTCCGGGCGTGTCCGCGATAGCCGACTTTTCTCGGAATTCGCCACGCTTCCAGCGCTACCCGCAGCGAATTCGGAAACAAGACTGCAGCGTCAAATCTTGCTTGTCGCGCGATCAAGCGAGCGGCGCTGAAAAGAGATTTGTTAGGTAAGGACAAAATTTCGTCCACTTCCAAAATCAGTTTCCACATCGGCGCGATTTTTTCTGGCGCAAGAATCGTAACGTGCGCGTCCGGCCGACCTTTTTTTATTGCGCGCACCGCCGACACGCTCATGACCGCGTCGCCCAGCCAATTGCTGCTCCGAATGAGAATCCGGAACGGCTTCAATTGTTGCAACGGCAAGTCTTTCGGGAGAAAGACGCCGCGCTTGTAGCACGCGAGAAGGAAATTCGGGCGCGGCGTTTTCCAACGATTGTGCAGCCAAAAGCCGTCTTCCGGTGCGCGTCGGGTTTGGGTTGCGATCAGATCGTTCGCTTTGGCGGTGAGCGCTTCGACCGAATCGCCCGAAGTATCGATTCGATCGGTAAACGACATTCGCCAGCGGCCCGGCGCGTCGGTGTAAATGGCGGTGCCAAGCACCGCGGCGCCGGTGCGTTTTGCCAGTAGCGCCGGCAAGGATGTGGTTGATGCGAGTTTTCCAAAAAATGGGACCCACAGACCCTGATCGCCCGCGTGTTGATCGCTCAGAATTCCGATGGCGCCGCCGCCACGCAACAGTTCAATCGCTTTCTGAAAACCTTCGTTGCGATCGAAAAGTTCGACGCCAGCGCGGCCGCGTAACGTGCGAACGTGTTTGTCGATGTAACGATTTTTCAGCGGCTGATAAATTGTGCTGTTTCGCACGTAGCCGATCGCAGCCGGAAACATTTGTGCTTGCAGCTCCCAGTTTCCGATGTGGCTCAAAATAAAAACAATCGGCCGCCCACTGCGTAACTCGCGATCGGCGGCATCCGCATTTTCGATTCGAACATGCGCGCGCACTTTGTCGAGCGGCATCGCCGCCAGTTTCAATCCAGAAAGAAGATTTGCGCCCAGTCGCTGAAAATGATGGCGCACGAGACGGCGCATTTCGCGGGGCGATTTTTCCGCGCCGAAGGCGATCTCGACGTTTTGAAATCCGAGACGCCGATATTTCCCAAGAACGAGCCAGGCGCAGAAGCCCAACGCGTTTCCAAGTGCAAACGCAGCCCGTAATGGCAAAAGACCAATCAGGGCAAAACCTGCGCGGTAAATAAGATAAACGAAATACTCGAGCATCGATCTCGGCCAGCGCGCTCTCCGAAGGCGTCCAGCGTAAATTTGCCTGGGCGTCGCTGCAATGAATATAATGTCGCGATTGGCCCGGAGCTTCGTTAGGTATGTAAGCGGCTCTGCCAAACAACGATGAACAAGAAAGATTTGTGGGTCGGCCTGAATGAGCGCGCAAGAAAAGGGCTCACACCGCGCAACTACAAAAGCGGCACCCTCGGCCAACGAATCGCTGAATCAGGTGTCGATGCGGGCGAGCTGACCGCCAGTCGCAGCAAAACAGAGTTGAAAAAAGTTTGGATTCCAGGTGTTGAAATTTTTTCCAGGGAGACTCATCCGCAACGCCATCGCGGCAGTTTTGGCGAGCTGGCGCGCCAGTCGGAGGGAATCCTCGGTAAGATCAAGCTTTGGCCACGGCAATGGTCAGCTGCGCGGATGTTCGCCAACAGCGCCAAAGGATTTCATATCCATCCGCCGAGCATTCCGGCGGATACGACGGCGGAAAAATGGTTGCGACGTCTGTTTGTCGCTCAACCGCAAAACTATTCGTTGCGACCGTACGACCACGAGCAATGGGACATCATGTTTTTTCTACAGGGCCGCGCGGAAGTTTTCCTGCGTGATGTGCGCGCAGGTCTTCCCGCGCGCAGCATGCGTTTTTTTGCGGACGGCGACAATCATCGGAGCAGGAACAACGTCGGCGTCGTGATTCCTCCAGGAGTGGCGCATGCGATTCGGGCCGAAGGTTCGGAAGACGTGGTCATGGTTTATGGCACGAGCACGACGTTCCAGCCAGAATTCGAGGGCCGCATCGCCAGCGAAATTGAAACCGCCGAGTTGCCGGAATCCTGGCGGAAATTTCTTTCTTCGTAGCGGCGCTCTGTGAGTGTCGAACGAATTAATGCGACCGTCGCGGAACGCCGCTACAGTTTCGCTCAATGAAGCGGCGCTTTAATCCGGCCGAGCTTGAGTTGATGGATCGGCCTCAGCCGGTCTCAGCCGAGCTGGAGCGCGATCTCGAAAACATTCGCCAACTCAATCGCTGGTTCGGCAGTTACGCCCTGATCTCGATCTTTCTAAGCCGTTGGATCAAACCGGGTGCCCGCTTGCGAATTGTCGATCTTGCAACCGGCTCGGGCGATATTCCTCGGCTGATCGCGGAATACGGACGCAAGGTTGGCGGCGAATTACGAATTGACGCGCTGGATCGACAATCCGCGACTCTTGAGATCGCGAAGAAGCTAAGCGTGCATTATCCGGAAATTAGTTTTATCGAAACTGATGTGTTCAGTTGGCAACCCAGCACGACTTATGATGTCGTTTTCTGCACTTTGGCGCTTCATCACTTTAGCGACGACGACGCGGTGCGCCTCCTCCAACGTTGCCGACAGTTATCGCCCAAGTTCGTGCTCGTGTCCGATCTGCGCCGCGGCTGGTTGGCCACAATAGGCGTGCATCTTTTGACCACGACCATGTTTCGCGAGCCAATGACCAAACACGACGCTCGCCTTTCGATCGCGCGGGCATTTTCATTTTCTGAAATGAATCAATTAGCGCAGCGAGCTTGCTGGACAAATTTTGGTCACAAAACTTTTCCCTTCGCCCGACAGGCGATCTGGCTGGAAGCAGCGTGACGCTGCAGCCATTTGTCATTCCGAGCCAAGTCGAGGAATCTCTCGATATTCGATTCGGTTAACACACGATGAAGGTTGTGACGACAATCGCCGAAGCGCAGAATCACGCGAAGAGAGGACGGCGTGTCCTGTTTCCGACTATGGGGGCGTTGCATAAGGCGCACGGTGAATTGATTCGGGTTGCGCGCGCGAAGGGGGGCAAAGATGGCGAAGTGGTTGTCAGTATTTTCGTCAATCCACTCCAGTTCGAACCAGGAAGCGATTACGAACGATATCCGCGACCCGAGAAAGAAGACGAAGAATTCTGCCGAAAGTCGGATGTCGATCTTCTGTTCAGGCCAAATGCAGCTGAGATGTATGCCGATGGTCGTTCCGTATTCGTCGATGAAAATTCACTGTCGAATGTGCTCGAGGGCAAATCGCGACTGGGGCATTTCCGAGGCGTTTGCACGGTCGTCGCGAAGCTCTTCAACATTTTGAAACCGGACGCGGCGGTGTTTGGTGAGAAAGATTTCCAGCAACTTGCAATCATTCGCCGAATGGTGCGCGATTTGAATTACAAGATCGACATCGTGGCGGTGCCGACGGTGCGCGAAGCAGATGGACTGGCATACAGCTCACGGAACGCGTATTTGAATGCCGAGGAACGCAAGCAGGCTGCGGTGTTGCGCAAGGCCTTGCTGGCCGCGAAAGATTCGGAAAAAAAAACCGTGAATGAGATTCTCGGCTTTACGCAGAAGATGATTGGCGCAGCGCCGCTTGCGCGGATTGATTATGTTGAGCTTGTTGATGCGGAAACTTTGCAGCCGATCGAATTCGTTCAGCCAAATTCGCTCCTTGCGCTCGCGGTTTACTTCGGCAAAACGCGTTTGATCGACAATATTCTGTTGGAATGAAGGAATACGATTTCGTCGTGATCGGGAGCGGGATCGCCGGACTGAGCTTTGCGCTGAAAGCGGCGAAGCACGGGTCGGTGGCGGTCATCACCAAGCGCAAAGGACCGGACACGAACACGGCGTGGGCGCAGGGCGGGATCGCTTGTGTGACGAGCGATGAAGATTCGTTCGAGCTTCACGTGCGCGACACGCTCGAAGCGGGTGCGGGATTATGCGACGAAAACGTGGTCCGCACGATTGTAACCGAAGCTCCGGCGCGAATTCAGGATTTAGTCGAGCTCGGCGTGCAGTTTGATGAACGTGAAGTTTCCGGTCATCGCGAATTCGACCTTGGGCGCGAAGGCGGGCATTCCAAGCGGCGAGTCCTTCATGTGCAAGATGTGACGGGGAGAGAAATCGAGAACGCATTGCTGCGCGAACTCGGCCGACAATCGCATGTCGATCTTTTGGAAAACCACATGGCTGTCGATTTAATCACGGCCGCCAAGATCGGTTACGCGGCGGAGGACCGTTGCCTCGGCATTTACATCCTTGATGAAAATAGCGGCCAGGTGGAGACAGTCCGTTCGGACCGGATCGTGCTCGCGACCGGTGGTTGCGGAAAAGTTTATCTCTACACAACGAATCCAGATATCGCGACCGGTGACGGCGTGGCGATAGCCTGGCGCGCCGGAGTGACGATTGCGAACATGGAGTTTGTTCAATTTCATCCGACCTGTTTGTTTAATCCCAAAGCGAAATCGTTTTTGATTTCGGAAGCGGTGAGAGGCGAAGGCGGCAGCTTGCGGAACAATCGCGGCGAAGACTTCATGAAACGCTACGATCTGCGTGGTTCGCTGGCGCCGCGGGACATTGTTGCCCGTGCGATTGACGCTGAGATCAAACGCTCCGGCGCGCAATATGTGTTTCTCGACATCACCGACAAGCCGGTGGAATTTTTGCGCGAGCGGTTCCCAAATATTTACGAGACCTGTTTGCATTTTGGGATCGACATGACAAAGCAGCCGATTCCAGTGGTGCCGGCAGCGCATTATCAATGCGGCGGGATTAAGACCGACGTCGACGGCGCGACCAGTCTGCGCGGTTTGTATGCAATTGGCGAAGTTGGTTGCACCCGATTGCATGGCGCGAATCGTTTGGCGAGCAATTCGCTGCTCGAAGGTTTAGTCGTGGCGCACCGCGCCTGCGAAGCGATGATGCGGGAACGCCGGCCACCGCGTGCGACGCCGCCAATCTCACTGCCGGAGTGGCAATCGGGCGACGTGCAAGACGTCGATGAACTCGTCGTGATCTATCATAATTGGGACGAAATCCGGCGGCTGATGTGGGATTACGTCGGCATTGTGCGGACGGACAAGCGGCTGCAGCGCGCAAGCGCGCGTTTGCGCAATCTTCAGCGTGAGATCCGGGAATTTTATTGGAACTTCAAAGTGTCAGTGGACCTTTTGGAATTGCGCAATCTGGCCACAGTGGCGGCGTTGATCGTTGATTCGGCCCTGAGTCGCAAAGAGAGCCGCGGTTTGCACTACACACTGAACTATCCGCAGACGGAAGATCGACAATTCAGACACGACACGCTGCTGAGCCGTGGCTAAGGATGGAATGGATAGTACTTTACGAATTGCAACCGCCACCGGCGTTGGTTTTTCCATAATGAAAAAGCCTTGCGTGAGGCGGGAAAATCGAATACAAACAGGCCACCTTTCGGCGATGAGACGAACCCTTGCCCTCTTAGTCCTGACCGGCGCCATTGGTGCGCTGCGGGCTGAGGAGCAATCGAGTTCGCCCTATGCGACCGCGGCCGACTTTGCCAAATACGCGATGAAGCTGCGCGAGCAGGCGCTGCTTAAAGTCGAACCGCAGGTGTTTGTTCCAACGAGTTCTCGCCCGGCGGTCCAGCGTTACGCATGGAAAACGAACATCGTGACGACGGTATTCTGGGTTGGCGAACAGGCTGGAGGGAACAATCCGGTGCCGAATTTTCGTAGCTCGTGGGATTTAAATTGGCAGGCGAATTATGGTGGATTCGATAACCCGGAGAAATCGGACCGGCGAAATTACATCCCGATCTCCTTCGTTCCCCGGCAGAACCCGTTTTATTGCGCGTTGCCGTACAACGACGTAACGCACGGCCAATTTAAACCGGAAGCGCCGCTGGTGATTCCGTGGTTCAAACAGGCCTACATGGGACAGGGGCAATCAGTTTGCTGGCATCGTTGGATCGCTATCCGCAAAGGCAATCGCACCTGCTACGCGCAATGGGAAGATTGCGGTCCGTTTCGCACTGATCACTTTCAGTACGTCTTTGGCAACGAGCGACCGAAGCCGAACCTCAATCATGGCGCTGGCCTGGATGTTTCGCCCGCCGTGCGCGATTACCTTGGGCTGCAACCGACCGACGTGACCGATTGGCAATTTGTTAACACGCAGGATGTACTGCCCGGACCGTGGCGCAGTTACGGCGAGAACAACAATTTTGTCCTCGCCCGGCGCCAAATGGAACAAAAACTGGTGCAACAAGGCAGTTCCGGAAACGCGAAGAAATAACGACGGCTTCCGCCCGCCTGATCTCAGCCGAGCCGCGATTTCAACTCTGCAAACTTCGGTTTCAAATCGTCTGCGCGTCGCGACCACGGCTGGTAGCGTCGCAGTCGTGTCTGGCAAATTTCGCCCAGGCTGCGGAACTTTTTAGCCATTTCGGCGCAGAACGAGTCAATCGCTTTGGCGAATTGTTTCTCGAGCGTTTGAGTAAACTCGGTGCGTTTTGGAGACAATTGCCGTTCGTAGTCGCGCAGGACTTTTCGACGATGATTGAAGGCCAAGAAAATCGCAGTGATACCGCCAATTCCTGCGATGACGAGCGCCGACGCGGCCACCACGCTTTGCGTTTTGGTGAAAACAGCAACCGTTCCCGCAATTATGATTATGGCGACAATAATCCGCAATGAAATTGAAGTCTGCGAGTAAGATCGAGCCAGTCGTTCCTGAAGCGCTTTGCCCGCAAGAATGTCGATGAACGCGGTTTGAATCGATTCGGAAAACTCGCGTCGTTGGCCAGCGAAATCCGGCACGCTTTGCCGGGCTTCCTTTTGCAGATCGGCGGACAATTGATTTTCGAGAAGATCTTGCATTTGCGGCCAGAGACCGCGCAAATCCGCTTCCAGCGTTCTAATCGATTTTTCCATTTGCGGTTGCATTAACTGTCGCAGTTGCGCCTCGAGTTTTGAGTGCAACTCCTGCTGCCCGGCAGTCCGGCGCCAGATCAAGCTAAAGCTGCGCCACCAGCTTTGGCTCTGCTGAAGAAGTTGCGCACGTTCCTTGGTCGTCTCGTCATAGGCGCGCTCAACTTCGCGCACGAGAGTTGTCGTTTGCCGAAGCATTTGCTCACGGCGGGTCGCGAGTATTCCATCGAGGCGATCCAGGACGGCCGTGTCCGCTGAAATTTTGTCCAGGAATCCGCGAATTTCCCGATTCAAATCGTCCAGAGCGACCCGCGCAGTCTGAAACGTTGAGCGCAGTTTCAACATTCGCGGGCTTGATTGAGTGACGATGAAATCGATCTGTTCTTCCAATGGCGCGAACGCGCTCTCCTCCCAGAGTTTCTCCTTGTCCAGGCCACTTGTCCGCGCGAGCAAAGCTTTGCGCGCCGACACAGCAAAGATCGGCGGGACGAAGCCGAGTCGGCGCATCGCCGTGTCCTGAAGGTGGCGGTGGATGACATCGATTTCCGTTGGCTCGCGCAAGTCGATTTGCTGGAGCACGAAGATGAGATTCTTGAGCCAGGTTTTTTGCAGGAAGTCTAAAAATTCCCAGTTGGATTGTGTCCATGGATTAGCCACGGAGAAAACAAAAAGAACAATGTCGGCGCGGGGCATAAAATCTTCCGCTGCCATTTGGTGCTCTTTCACCATCGTGTTCGTGCCGGGTGTATCGACGACATTGAAATCGCGCAGGAACGGAATTGGGAGATAACGCTCGGTTAGTTTCGATGAGACCGCGGTCGATTTCTCTTCCGATGCGTAACGAAAAATGTAAACGCGATCGGTCGCCGGCAATACGTCGACTTTGGCAAACTCATCGCCGAAAAGAGCATTCAGCAGCGAAGACTTTCCGGATTTCACCTCGCCGGCCACGACAAAGAGCAATGGTTCGCTAATATCGCGCAGAAGCGCTTGTAGCGTATCAAGCTGTTCAGCCGGCCGCTGCATCTCCGAGCCGAGCTTGATTAATCCGGCGAGTCCGCTTTCGAGCTCGCCCTTGAGCTGCAAATATCGGTCGGCGATCATGCCGGCAAAATCAGTTAGGTGGTGTTGGGGAGGGAGATGTCGATCTTGCGGCGTTCGACTTCGGCGATGGCGAAGGTTTGGGCGGAAGGGGCGTTTCCATCGCGATCAGCTCAGAGACGGTCACGAACTTGAATCCTTTTGCTTCAAGTTGGTTCAGCACGCATGGCATCGCCTCGATTGTGCCCGGATGAATGTCGTGCGCCAAAACGATGGACCCGGCGCGCGTATTTTTGACGATGCGATTACAGACGACATTCGGTCCTGGCCTTTTCCAGTCCAATGGATCGACATCCCACATCACGATTTTGTAACCAAACTCCCGGTTGATCCATTTTTTTTGACGGGCGCTAATTGAACCGTAAGGCGGGCGCAGCAAAGTGGGCCGATTGCCAATTGCGCTCCGAATTGCATCCTCAGTTTTGCGCAGCTGACCGCGAATCCCGTCGTCCGACATCTTAGCGAGGTTCGGATGCGACCAAGTGTGATTCCCGATTTCATGTCCTTCGCGCACCTCTCGCGCCACGATTTCAGGGCGCTCGGCCACGTTTTCACCGATCAGGAAAAATGTGGCTTTGATGTGATGGGCCGCGAGCAAATCAAGTAGCTTCGGCGTCAATTTCGCGCTCGGGCCGTCATCAAACGTCATCGCGATGTACGGGCCGTCAACGTGGACCCAATCGA
>WNFC01013773.1_pt1 | contig 12681 bp, 15 predicted proteins | sample 5400541 | NCBI WGS metagenome assembly WNFC01 (sample SAMN13153342, study PRJNA577476) | soil metagenome | isolation source: 120 cm saprolite under Douglas fir tree site 2 hole 2 replicate 1 | place: USA:California | collected 2015-04-18
TAATTCGGCTGGCGGTGATTGCCTTTCAGCATGTTGCTGGCGACTATGTGCCCTTCCGCGCTGGCTACTGGCGTCAGTGGCAACCCACTGCTGGCCGCTGCGTCACCGGCGGCATAGACCGCCGGGCACACACTTTGAAGGAACTCGTTAACAGACACGCCATTCTTTTCGCGCGCGATGCCAGCCTTGTCCAAATCGAGATCGTCAATCTCCGGAACGCGACCCGCGCCGTGAACAACCAAGTCCGCCGCGAAAGCTTGTTTGCCTTGTTCGCTTGAAGCGTTCACAACAAAATGATCGCCATCTTTTTCGACCGATTCCACGGCTGTGTTCAGGTGAACATCTACGCCAATCTCGCGTGTGGCTTTTACCAACTGTTCGACGAGATCGGCGTCAAAGCCTTCTAACGGACGAGTACCGCCCGGCCTGGCTCCTGCTGCGACGAGCACAAAGCGACCGGTCAACCTATCCTCACCCACTTCGACAGTCGTTCGATCAAGGAAGCGCGTGCGACCATGGAAAGGAGTGATCCCAGCCTTGACGTATCCGCGCTCCTGATTTTCGGGAACAGGTTCAGTGAAGGTCTTCTTGAACTGCATGAGTGACGGCCAGTCTATCTCACTGCCTCTTGCTGAAACGCCTTTCCCTTCCATGCGTCTGGTCCAGTCGCAACGTCCCAGCCCGCCTTACGACACTTGTAAGCCGCTGCAGAACCGGCTGCCCCGGTTCCGATCACGACCAGGTCGAATCTCCGCTCCATTCCTATACTCCCATTATCTGGACGGACGACTTGTGTTGTGCCAAAAGGCGCTTGACTGTTTGATTGACTTCACCGAGACAACACACTCCTGCTGGATTGCGTACCTCGCAGGCGCACATCCCTGATTTAATCAACCGGCTGATTGTGGTTGGGATCGTGGTCGCGCCGGTCCCCGCAATTTCGTCGCGGGCGTCGCCTTCGGTAAACCCGAAGCAGTAGCAGATTGGTCGCTTGTCGCCTTGTGTTTTCACAGTGACAAGTTCGCGCACATCATCGACAGTGAAGCACGCTCCTTTGTCGCCGTAATAGACGATGGGGCAATTCGGTTCAGCGCAGAAGCGATACGACTCGCCATTCACGCGATCAAGCTGTTCGTGCTTGACGTGATGAAGAATCGTTTGTTGTTCGACAGGACGGCCTTCAGTCCGGCACATCGAGCAGCGCGAATCTGCATCAGGAATTTCTCTATCAACGACAATAGCGCAGGCTTCTGTTGAACCTGGCACGGCGCAGCAATCACTCATGACGTTCCACCGTGTCCTTTTTCTTTTCCCATCATCCGCCATCCGACAAATGCTATTAGAAGTCCGACGACAGCTACGGCCATTACCACGACACTCTTAAGAAGGAAGCCGAGGCCCAACGCGACCAGCGCACCGGCGAAGATCCACGGCGCCACGCAACAGATGAGCGCCCACAAAGCTCCCAACCCACCGATACCGACCAACACTCCACCAAGTTTCCGGTTTGTCGTACTCATTCGTAACCAGCCCTTTTCATTTAGCCTTGTATCCAGTTGAACTGATCGCGCGCTTGATCTGCTCCACGTTGGTTTGTTTCGGATCAAACTGTACGCGCGCATCGCCGCGCTTGTAGCTCACGTCGGATGAGCGCACGCCCGGCACCTTCTCGAGAGCCGCCTTGATCGGCATCTCGCAGCTAACGCAGTCCATGCCTTCCACCTGAACGGTGACCGTTAGTAGATTAGACTGTGACACGGAGTTATCGGCGGCAGGTGCTACTGACGGTGTCGCCGCAACGGGCGGCTGACGGCGTACGATAGCTGCGGAGATGTATCCCACATAGTACGGTGAGAGCGCGAAGGCGAGCACAGCAATGGATGCAATCCAGAGTCCGACTCGGCTTGCCTTGTTAACCGGCTTGGTGGCGCATGCCTCACCCGGAGCACACGCTTTCGCGCGTCGAAAGTACGCCCGGTAAAATCCGAAGGCCAGGATTAATACCGCCAAACCGAGAAGATAAGGACGCGCCGTTTCGAATGCGGCAGCCGCTCCGAACGCGCCCAGACCAAGGACCACGAACAACAATGGTCCAATACAACACAAGCTCGCAATGAAGGCTGTAATGATCGCGCCGCCAATGGCTAGTCTTTCTTCTCTCATTTCTTCTTCCCCTTTTCTCGTCCATTCGGGTGCGCTATCTCGATCACCACCGGGCATCGAGCTGCGTCACCGTGCCTTTTCAATTCGCTTTCGCATTCGGCTAGATGATCAGCAAGAGTGCCGCGAAAGGCGCGCATAGTTCTCATGCGTCTGTCCAATTCTGTCAGCTTCGCCTTTAGCAGGTCGCGCACGCTGCGACACTCACTTGCGCCCCCACCTGTTGTTAGAAGTGCGCTAATTTCATCGAGAGAAAACCCTAATTCCTGGGCCTGCTTGATGAAACGCACCCGCTCCACTGCATCTCGCGTAAACACACGAAATCCGCCCTGTGTGCGTGGCGCACGCGGCAACAGGCGTCGGCGCTCGTAGTAACGCACCGTGTCTATGCTGACGCCGGCGCGCTCAGCAACTTCACCGATGCGAAACTCTGATTGAGTCATGGAGGAAGTCTACACCCTGGAGCTAAGTCCAGAGTCAAGCGATCTCTTTGTTCGGCATAACTAATGGAAAGGAGATGAGGAAAAAGACATTTCTATTCCGCGATCGCGGTTTCGCGCGTAACGCGCACCCTTAATTCAATAAGGCTGCGGCTTTCATTCCATTCTTCCATTCCAGCCGAGAAATCCGCCGCTTTTTTCGTTTTCCCGCTTCTTCGTTTCGGATTGTGCCACGAGAGCCCGACCGACAACTCGGGAAAAGCGTCCGAGTCCTCCACTGCGTTCCGGCAGTCCCTGTGTCGGTCGAGCGCCCACTCGTGTCCCAACCTCACTACGAAGCGGGAAAACTGCATGTTTTAGACCAAAGACCAAAACCACACGCAGCGAAAGGAGTGCCAACAATGGACAGACACGCAACTCGATCAGTGGACATTCCCAAGTGGTCAGCCTTGCTGGTTGAAGCAGTCAACAAGCCAGGAATGATCATGGAAGCTTACTCGGCTTTTCACTCGTACAGCATCGGCAATCAACTTCTCGCAATGGTGCAATGCCAGATGCGCGGACTACAGCCCGGCCCGATCAATACCTTTCCGAAATGGAAAGAGCTTGGCCGCATCGTCAAACGCGGCGAGCGAGCCTTGATCCTTTGCATGCCGATCACGCGCAAGTGTCGCGATGAGGAAGCAGAGAGCAACGGCGACGATGCAAAAGGTGAACGCACATTCACGAGCTTTATGCATAAGGCGCGATGGTTCGTCATTAGTCAGACCGTCGGCGACGAATTCACGCCGCCACGTTTGCCGGAGTGGGAAGCCGAGCGAGCATTAGCAGCCCTCGACATTGAACAGATCGCATTCACCGACACGGACGGCAACTGTCAGGGATACGCGCGGAAGAGACAGATCGCGATCAATCCCGTGGCCCAACTCCCGCACAAGACGCTATTTCACGAGACGGCCCACGTCATTCTAGGACACACCACAGACTTTACGGACACCGAACGAACGCCCAAGAACCTGCGCGAAGTAGAAGCCGAGTCAGTCGCTTTGCTCTGCTGCGAAGCCTTGAATCTTGAAGGCGCGAACTTTTGCCGAGGCTATATCCAGAACTGGTTATGTCCCGCCATCTACGACGCCGACGCCATCCCCGAAAAGAGCGCACAGAAAATCTTCCGCGCGGCTGATCAAATCCTGCGAGCCGGACGATTGAAGTCTAGCGATGAGCAAACCGAAACCGCAGGGCAAGACGAGCCTTAATTTCAGCCGACGTTAATTGGACACGGCAGCGCGTCCGGGATGATGCGCTACCGCGTCCGATTAGGACGAGAAGGGAGCAACGGTCAAATGAGCGACGAGACTAACAAAGCATTCGACACATACGATCGACAGATCGGCGCGTTGAAGGGACTGCCTGACGTGATCGAGGTCAAACCTAGCACAGTGCGCGTCACGATTCCGCTGCTAGGTCTATCTCAGACATTTATCGTTCAGACCATCCGGCAACGCGAGGTAGGCGATCACGTGTTTCTCGAAACTGTCTCGCGTGACGGCGCGGTCCGTATCGTGCTACCGCCGCAGGTAGCGGACGCGATCGCTCGACAACGCGACGCGCTCACCGCAAAGAGCCGCAGCAAAGCAGCAAAGGCGCTCGCCCAAGAACGAAAAGAGCGCGGCGAGTTGCCCGCGTTTCTTGTGCGTAAGAAAAGCGCGTGAACGAAGAAAAAGCGAGCTAGGAGAGCGCTGTCACGCTCGCCTAGCCCAGGCACCAACTTTCACCCGGTAAAGGAGAAATGATCGATGCGAAGAAACCATAACACAAACCACCAAACCAGCGTGACACGCTTTGTGCTGGGTCGAACCTACATCACGCCCGGAGCCGAAGAAGCGCTCCAAATTGCCGGACAGACAGCGATTGAGTTTTTGCGCCGTCACATGTCCTGCGATTGGGGAGAGTTAAGCGACGACGACTTACGCGAGAACGAGCTTTCACTAAAGAAAGGGTTCCGACTGTTGAGCAACTACCAAACCGGAAAAGGCCAACAGCTTTGGATCATCACCGAAGCAGACCGCAGCGCAACTACGGTCTTGCTTCCGTCCGAGTACTGAAACGAACAAACCGAAAGAAAGGAGCAGCGCGGGTGTCACTACCACCCGCGCCGCTTACACCGTGACTTTGCCCACCTTCAAGGAGAAAGCCAGATGCCAGATCAGAGTACAGGTGTTTGCGCGGCCAGAACAAACGCGCTTGTTTGCAATATCCACGAACTGATCACTGAGTTAGAAGAACGAATCGAGGACGGAGAGCCGTTCGACAATCCGAAGCTAACCCGAACCGCAGAGCGAGTATTCGGCGGCAGCCGAGCGCAAGGCAGATACACGCCGCGCGACGCTTACGACGCCGTAGAAATCGCTGTCAATAACTACCTATTAGAGAAACACGCCGGAGAACTAATGCAGATGGACGTAACAGAAGCGCTTGCTTCCGTCTTGCGTCCATTGATGCAGCGATTGCCGCGACAAACGGATCGCACATTAGAGCAGACCGAGCTACAGCAATTCTCGACACCACCAACGTTGGCTTACCTCGCCGCGCGGCTTCTAAATCCAAATCCCGCTGACATAGTTCTAGAACCGTCAGCCGGAACCGGCAGCCTCGCGATCTGGCCTCGCGCAATCGGCGCGAAGGTAGTCTGTAATGAGACCAGCTTAAGGCGGAATTCATTGCTTCGCTGTGTCCTTAACCTCGATGCGTTTCCGCTTGATGCCGAGTTTATCGACGACCTGCTACCCGCCGAGATTCAACCGACCGCAGTCTTGATGAACCCGCCGTTTAGCTCCACCAGCGGCAGAGTCACGAAAACAAATCCACTCTACGGAGCCCGACACGTAGCCAGCGCCTTGCGTAGACTCCAGGACGGCGGGCGCTTGGTTGCCATTGTCAGCGAAGCGATGAGCTTCCATCATCGGAGCTTTAGCGAATGGTGGCAACGCATCGCTTGTCTCTGCAATGTCCGCGCGAATCTGACTCTGGACGGCAAAGAGTATGCGAAATACGGAGCAGCGCCAGACGTTCAGATACTTGTTATTGATAAGACCGGCGAGACGCCCGGAGCAAACTGGCAGGAACAGCTAAAGCAGATTAGTTGGGGAAGCGCAGCGACGCTTGAGGACGCCTGGGAAACACTCAAGCACTTAGTTGAGTCGTCGCCACCACCAGACAACGATCCAGACAACGAAGAACCGAGCGGAAATCTGTTTGTCCCATACGTATCGGCGAAGCTACGAGGCGGCAGATCTCACCCGGCCGTAATCGTTGAATCGGCATCAATGGCCTCAGTCACGCCGCCAGACATTACCTACAAGCCGCACCTCGCGCCGGAGATTGTCAGCGAAGGACTACTGTCAGACATTCAGCTTGAGCGAGTTATCTATGCCGGACAGAGACACGAGCAGAGACTACCGGACGGATCACGCGCAGGGTTCTTTGTTGGCGACGGCACCGGAGTTGGCAAAGGCCGAGTATTGGCCGGCATCATCGCCGACAACTGGAATCAGAATCGACAACGAGCGATCTGGCTTTCCGTCAATAATGACTTGCTCGAATCAGCCCGCCGCGATCTCACGGACCTAGGACTTGCGAGCATTCCACTATCGCGAATCAATGACTACCCACCAGCGGGAGAAATCACTTTACCGCGTGGCGTTATCTTTAGCTCTTATTCATCCCTCATTGCCGCAGCCAAGACGGGAGAGAAGCGCCTAGACCAAATCCAAAGATGGCTTGGCCGTGACGGCGTAGTGATCTTCGACGAAGCGCACAAAGCGAAGAATGCGCTCGCAGGTGGACGCGGCGAACCGACACTAACCGGCCAAGCCGTCATAGACCTGCAAGACCCGGAGCGCAATGCAGACTATCGCGTGGTCTATTCATCTGCTACCGGAGCAACCGACGTTCGTAACATGGCCTATATGACAAGGCTTGGAGTTTGGGGAATCGGAACCAGCTTCCCCGGCGGCTTTCAAGAGTTCATGCAGGAGATTGAATCCGGCGGAGTGGGCGCCATGGAAATGGTCAGCCGCGATATGAAAGCCCTTGGCATGTACCTATCCGGCTCAATCTCTTTTGGCGAATGCCCTAACAGCCGAAAGGCCGTCGAGTATCGCGAGCGCATTCACCAACTCGCAACGCAGCAGCGAGAAATGTATAACCGCGCAGCCGATGCTTGGCAAAGTGTGTTGCGAAACATCGATGCAGCTTTGGAAGCCACGAATGCGGGCCACGAGCGCGAGCTGTCGCCCTCAATAAGTTTTGGGGAGATCATCAGCGATTCTTTCGCCAAGTGATCTGCGCTTTCAAAGTGCCGAGCGTGATCGCTGAAACCGAAGCCGCATTGAGCGAAGGTAAGTCAGTTGTGATCTCGCTGGTAGGAACTGGCGAGGCGCGAACGAAAGAGCAAGTTGCAAAGGCAACCGCCAACGGCGGGATGCTTGAGGACTTGGACTTCTCACCGCGCGAAGTAATCGCCGCGATGGTCGATCGCGGCTTTCCGACCACCCTCTATCAAGACGTCACAGACCCAGGAACGGGCAAGACAATCCAAGTACCTGTGAGAGACGGTCAGGGTAACACGGTGCAGAGCAAAGAAGCTTTGCGCATGAAGCAGGAAGTTATCGACGGACTCTCAGCTTTAGAGCTTCCCGAAAATCCGCTCGATCAGGTTGTCAATCACTTTGGAGAGCGCAACGTTGCCGAGCTTACCGGACGAACGCGGCGTTTAATTCGCGATTCACGCGGCCATGTTGAATACAAGAAGCGGAATCCCGAAGGTGTCGCGATGCACCGAACGAACGTTCACGAAATGGAACAGTTTCAATTAGGCAAAAAGCGAGTGGCGATTATCAGCGATGCCGCCGCGATGGGAATCTCGCTACATGCTTCCAACCGCGCCGAGAACAAGCAGCGCCGCGTACACGTCACACTTGAGCTTGGTTGGAGTGCTGACAAGCAGATGCAGACCTTTGGCCGGACGCATCGCAGCGATCAAGCCGTGCCGCCTGAATACGTCTTGCTTTCAACCGAGTTAGGCGGCGAGAAGCGCTTTAGTTCAACCATCGCGCGAAGGCTTGGCAGTCTGGGAGCGTTGACCAAAGGCGACCGCCGCAGCGCTGACAGCAGCGACCTCGCAAAATACAACTTTGAAACGGAAGAAGGACGAGCGGCTTTGTGCTTGATGCTCAGGCGTATTGTCGAAGGCGGCAATGTCCCAGGACTCGCGAATCCGCGTCAGACGTTGCGCGACATTGGCTTACTTGTTCGTAACCGCGACGGCTGCGAAGAAGTGCGGAAAGACGATCTCTACAACGTGCCGCGATTCCTTAACCGCGTATTGGCACTCGACGTGGATCACCAAAATGCATTGTTCGATCACTTTGTTGACTTGTTCGATCAGACTGTCCGCTACGCCAAAGCTAACGGCACATTTGACGAAGGAGTGACCGATATCAAAGCGCTGGCTATACGGATCGCCAAGCCGCAGCGCGTGGTACACACCGACGAGATCACGCAAGCCCAAACGACCCACTACACTTTGGAAATTGACGTACCTTCTAAGGCAGTCAGCTTTGACGAGGCCGAACGAGTACGAAAGCGAAAGACGGGAGCATTCTTTCGCCATCGCAAGAATGGTCACTTCATTCTCGCTATTGAGTCTGGACTTCATACGAACGCGGAGAACGGAAACAGCTATCGAACCTTTGCAGTCTGGAAACCGGAAGCGGCGCGAAGTAGTTACATTCACGACGATGAGCTTAAGGAAAAGTACCGCGCCGTGATTCCATCGAAAGCCCGTGACTGGTGGATCAAGAAACACGCGACGGTCCCGCCGATTGAAACGCACGACACGCACATCATCGGCGGCGCGATTATCCCGCTGTGGCAAAGATTCAAGACACACGAAGAAGCCCGCTTGCGTGTAGTGCGAGTTACCACTGACGACGGGCAGCGGATTGTCGGCATTCGAATCCCGCCCGAACAGGTTGGCCCCATTGTCGCGGCGCTTGGCGCGACCCGTGACCTTCGCGAGCCGGACGAAATCTTTACCGGCATTCTGGACGAAGGCGAAGAAGTCACGCTCGTGTCTGGTTTGAAGCTTTGCCGAAAAATGGTTCACCGAGAACCGGTCATAGAGCTAATCGGAGTCGATCCGTACAGGTTTGCCGAGATTCGCAGTCTTGGCCTAATTAACGAAACAATCGATTGGAAACAGCGATTCTTTGTTCCGACTGATGAGGAAAGCGGCATAGCCGTACTGACTGACTTACTATCGCGTTATCCGATGCTGGCAAGCGACGCTTTGACCGACGATGAACCGATCGCGGAAGTTGAACCGACCGAGTTGGCAGCCCCTCAGATCGTTGACCTCGATGAGTGGTTTATCCTACCGGCCGAAGCCAAGCCGAACGCTGAGCCGGAGACGAGATTTATTGATCAAGCCCGAGAGATTGAAAAAGGAGAAGAGGCGTTCGCTCTACCCGCGTTCTACTTTACTCGGTCAGAACCGACCCGAGAGGTTGAAGAAGTACAACTGGCCCTGGATTTCGGATAAGGCGAAAATCAATGCTTGCCATTCCAATCATCAGCTGCGTTGAAGAAGCAGGGGCGTCGCGCGGAGTGAATGCCAACGGCCAAGCCTCGACTATCCGCTGTTACACTTACCCGATAATAGCGACCTCGCCACCGAAGTCTTTGCCGCCTGATCGTAAACTGGCTGTCCAAGCTATGACGCTCTTCATGCGGATCGAAAGCGAAGTGAGGGAAGCTCGCGCCTGGTGGAATCAGGACCGTTTCCGGCGACTCATGCGCTTGCGGCCAAGAGTGGTTATCCGCCTGCGCCGACGTTGGGAGCGCCTTAACCCGCAGCCGCGAATACCGCTTGGGACCTTGCGCCGGAGATACCACGCCAATCTCCCAATCTCTCCGGCTACCTCTACAGATCTTCGTCTTAGCGAGGCTCGATGCCCTGTTCCTGCCTGTCTCCGGGGTCTTTTCCTAAAGCCTGAATGCTCTTCTGAAATACTATTAAAACGCGCTAGCCGGTTGTCTCTCCCTTACTCTGTTCACTCACACCTGCCTACGGCTAATTTAGGTTAATGAGGACAAGAACCCCTCTAGCGGGAGGTTTGGGTTTGGCGCGTCTCAACGCGCCCCCGCGTGTTGGTCGAGGGGCTAGTCTCCGCCTTGGGATTCCTCAACCGAAATTACTGCCAGCTTCATATCTTCGCTCGCTGAGTAGTACCCAATTCATCGGAGACCTGTGACGGCTGAACCATGAAAAAATTTGTTCGGGGGATTGGAATTTCTGGTCAAATGTCGCGTCTTTGGAAGTGGGCGATAAAGCAATAAAGCAGGGCGATAAAGTGGGCAGACAAGATAGGGACGAAAACCAAACTCAATTCGCGCGTAAGCCCTCTATTATCAACAGCTTTGTCATAAAGAAAATAAATAAATAAAACTGGTCACACTGGTAATTAGAACAAGTCTCTTTAGTTGCACCACTTGCAGACTTATTTTTCGTTCTTAAATCCGAAAGGGTGATTCAGTCAAGGACAGGGAGAAACCACCATGCAAAAGCGGTTCAGAAGTAGTAAACGGGCGCTCACAAAACGCGTAACGTCGTTCAATTTTTATGTGGATCAAGCGACACAAATACAGGCCATCATGGAAGCCACGGGAACCACAATGGAAGCTCCGCTCGTTCGACAATTAGTGGACGAGGCGCTCGCCGCTCGTCGCCGCAAGCTCGTCCCATTAGAGACACCGGCGGCGCCAATAGCCCCGCTTCAGGACGGCTCCGAAATCCTTGAGACTATCCAGACGCTCCTACTTCGGATCATTGGCCAAGGCGAGACAAACTACCGCATTGGAAGCATTACCTTGGAACTCTTACAGGAAGCGCTCAGTGAAGCCCGAGCAGCAAGGCTTGGTCTCTGGGATCACCTCGTGGCACCTGAATTGAAAGGAAGAGGGAACAGCAATCAGGAGATCGCCGAGTTATTTGACGCAAAGACGAAGCAAGCCCAGGAGTTTGCCTATGGGCTGGCTGGAGAGATTAAGAACCAACTCTTAGCGGCGGAGGGGGCATCAGTTGCGGCGATGGTTTCAGTCGATGATAACGATCGTCAAGGTCGGCTTCTCTATGAAGTCAGTGACACAAGTGATGAAGGTCCCCAAGCTGCGTAAGGCACCAAACATCGTTCTCATCAAAGTACGTACAGATCAACCGTCACGCTTTACGCACAGGTAGGTTGAAACTCAAGACAAGTAATTCCGAATCTCCCTAACTGAGTGACAAAAAGCTAGGGTTTTTAATGATGTGCCGAACACCGCATCCGTGGCACACCTCTTGAACCTGCAAGTCAGCGGCGTTGTACAGCATCGAAGCAAGACTCGCCTGACGAGGTTCGGAATAAATGAACAATTTAAGTCAAAGAGTTTCTGATTTCTCTCTTGGTCACAATTCAACCGGATCGATCTGGAATAGTTGCGAGGCTGCGCAATATCTTCGCATCAGTCCGCGCACCTTAACTCGCATGGCGCGGCACGGCGAAATCCCGTCAATTCAAATCGGCAGACTCTGGCGATTCCGGCGCGCCGATCTAGATGAGTGGTTGACTCGTAAGGTAAACTTAGTCAGCTATCCATGCCGCCTCAACTCTTAAGGAGGTAAGTATGAGGCGTGCACGTTACCAACGAGGCCAACTGCGACTTAGCAGGCGCAAGGACGGAAGTAAGGTCTGGGAATACCGATGGCGAGAGGCTCAAACAGATGGAACTCGCAAGAGGCGGTCGAAGATCGTCGGTTCTTTCGAGGATTATCCGAACGAGTCACTCGCTCAAACCGCTTTAGATGGCTTGCGCCTAAACGCCAACCAACTCACTCTTCAAGGAGCCAACAAGGATATTAGCGTGGAAGCTTTAGTTTACCACTATCGAGAACATGAACTACCGGATATCTTCTTTAAGGAAGACCCGGAGAGAATCTCGGATGAGGACGAGCGAAAGTCATGGTCCACGCAGGATACTTACGATGGCTATTTGAGGAAGTGGATTTTGCCTCGCTGGCGGTCCCACCGTTTGTCTGAGGTCAAAGCTGTGGCAGTAGAGCAATGGCTGAAGACTCTCAGTTTCGAGAATGGTGATCCGCTGGCGAGAGGTAGCAAGGCAAAGATCAGAAATATCATGAGCGCGCTTTACTCTCACGCGATTCGGTGGGAGTGGGCCACCAGGAACCCGATCACGAGTGTTCGACAAAGCGCAAAACGACAATCGGTTCCCGAGATTCTGACAATCGACGAACTCGTCAAACTACTGAATGCCATTCCAGAACCTTTCCGTACGGCTGTTTTTCTGGATGGAGCAAGTGGTTTGCGAGTGGGCGAGTTGTTGGGACTCAAATGGGAGGATGTGGATTTCAAGAAAAGTGTCATTTACATCCGGCGCTCGATTGTGAAGCAGAGAAGTGGGCCGCCAAAAACCGAAGCTTCGCAAAAGCCAATTCCGATGAACTCGGAATTGGCGAAAGCATTGCGGCTCTGGAAGATGAAAACGATTTACAACCGTCCCAGCGACTGGGTGTATGCCAGCCCTGCCAAGAAAGGTACGCAGCCGTATTGGCCAAAGTCTATCTATCGCGTTTACATCAAGCGAGCAGCGGACAAAATTGGCTTACGGAAGCGTATCGGCTGGCACACCTTCCGTCATACGTTTGGGACGATCCTGAATGCCAATGGAGAGAACCCCAAAGTCATTCAGGAGCTCATGCGTCATGCCAATCTCAAGGTCACGATGGACACCTACGTCCAAGCTGTGACAGATGAAAAGCGAGAGGCGCAGAACAAGGTTGTGAAGATGCTTCTTCCAGGTATTCGTAGGGCAGCGATTTAGTTAATGGACCTTTCTGGACCCGCGGCGAAATGGCAAGATCTCGTAAGTGATTGAAGGAATTGGCGTCCCGTACGGGAATCGAACCCGTGTTACCGCCGTGAAAGGGCGGTGTCCTAGGCCACTAGACGAACGGGACGCA
>WNFC01019500.1_pt1 | contig 12681 bp, 9 predicted proteins | sample 5400541 | NCBI WGS metagenome assembly WNFC01 (sample SAMN13153342, study PRJNA577476) | soil metagenome | isolation source: 120 cm saprolite under Douglas fir tree site 2 hole 2 replicate 1 | place: USA:California | collected 2015-04-18
CAACCGCCGCGGGTTTGAAGTCGCTGGAGCCGGAAGCAAAGACGTGCTCGAGGTCGGCCACCGGCTCCGGGCTTGCCTGGCTCGCGCTTGCCTGGTTTGACCCAGCTTTCTGCTCCGCCGGGTTGGTCAGCACAATCTTGATCGGTAACGACCCAACTGCTTCCCCGGCAGTCGCCAGATGTTTAACATCGCAAAATAACAGCGAGCTGCCACTGTCTTTCAGCAGGGTCGTGATCTGGTCGGCGTGCAACGCTGTATCGAGGGGCACGGCGGTGCATCCAGCGGCCACCGCGCCCAGAAATACGGCCACCCACCGGGGATGGTTGTCGGCTAAAATGGCGACCCGCGCGCCCGGCTGCAATTCGCTCTTTGACAGCCAGGAACCGACGGACTCCGCCATGCGCCGTACTTCCGCGTAGGTGTAACTCTCAACCTGATCGCGACGCTGGATCTCCAGGGCCGCATTTTGCGGCCAGTGTTCCACACACTCGACGAAGCGATCGTAAAAGGTGGGCATTGGTTCGCGGGAAATCTTACATGAGAACTGCGGCGGTTGCTGAAACCGGAAGCCGGCTAGCAGGGTACTCCGCATCCCAAGATTCCTCCCAGCGACTTACACGCTGTGCCTGCATCTAATATGCTAGGCTCATACTAACGGGGCAGTGTGCCTCCAGAAGGTATTCCGATTTGATTAACACTCTACTAGGCAAGGTCTTCGGGACCAAGAACGAGCGCGAACTGAAGCGGCTAGTGCCTCAGGTCGAGGCCATCAATGCGCTCGAGCCGCAGATGAAGGCGCTCTCGGACGACCAGTTGCGCGCCAAAACCGACGAGTTCCGACAGCGCATCCAGACCCGTCGGGCCACCATTCCCGACGAACCGGACGCCGATCCCGACCGCCTTAAGCAGCTCGAGGACGAGCGCATCAACCTAATTAGGGAAGCCCTGGACGAGATTCTGGTGGAAGCTTTCGCGGTTGTCCGCGAGGCCGGCCGCCGTGTCCTGCAGATGCGCCACTTTGACGTGCAACTTATCGGCGGAATGGTGCTGCACCAGGGCAAGATCGCCGAAATGAAGACCGGCGAAGGAAAAACCCTCGTCGCGACCCTGCCGGTCTATCTCAACGCTCTGGGCGGTCGCGGTGTCCACGTGGTCACGGTCAACGACTATCTGGCCAAGCGCGACTCGGAGTGGATGGGTAAACTCTATCGCTTCCTGGGCCTGACCGTAGGCGTCATCATCCACGACCTGGACGACGAAGAGCGCCGCGAGGCTTATGCATCAGACGTCACCTACGGCACCAACAACGAATTTGGCTTCGACTATCTGCGCGACAACATGAAGTTTGATGTTCACGATTGCGTGCAGCGCGGGCACAATTTCGCCATCGTCGACGAAGTCGACTCCATTCTGATTGATGAAGCTCGTACTCCGCTCATCATTTCAGGCGCCAGCGAAGAGTCCACGGACAAATACGCCCGGGTTAATCGGATCATTCCCAAGCTGGAAAAGGGTGAGGAAATTGACACCGCTCCCGGCGAGCCGAAAGAGCTCACCGGCGATTTCGTGGTGGACGAGAAACACAGGAGTATCACCGTCACCGACGCCGGCTGGGAAAAGGTGGAGCAGCTTCTGGGCATCGGAAATATTGCCGATCCCGAGAATTGGGACCTGAAGCACCACGTCGATACCGCGGTCAAAGCGCATGCGCTCTACAAGCGCGATGTCGAGTACGTGGTGAAAGACGGCGAAGTCATCATCGTGGACGAGTTCACCGGCCGCCTGATGCCCGGTCGCCGCTGGTCCGATGGCCTGCACCAGGCAGTCGAGGCCAAGGAAAATGTCAAGATCGAACGTGAGAACCAGACCCTCGCTACCGTCACTTTCCAGAACTATTTCCGCATGTACAAGAAACTAGCCGGCATGACCGGCACGGCGGAAACCGAAGCCTCCGAATTCGACAAAATCTATCGTCTGGAAGTGATGGTGGTCCCGACCAACAAGACGATGCTGCGTCTGGAAAACCCCGACGTCGTCTATCGCACCGAGAAAGAAAAGTACTACGCAGCTTCGGACGAAATTCAGACGCTGCATGCAACCGGCCGGCCGGTGCTGGTCGGCACTACATCCATCGAAAAGTCGGAACGCCTCTCCGAACTGCTGAAAAAGAAAAACATCAAGCATGTGGTGCTGAACGCCAAGTACCACGAGCGCGAAGCCGAGATCGTAGCCCAGGCAGGACGCAAAGGCATGGTCACGATTGCCACCAATATGGCCGGCCGCGGAACTGATATCCTGCTCGGCGGCAACCCCGAGTTCATGGCCAAGCAGGAATGCGTGAAGAAGGGAATCGCCCAGCCGCTACGCGCCGCCCAAGGCAAGATTCTGATTGATGTGGACGAAACCAAGAGCACGGTTTGGTACTACGCCGGCAACGAGTACGTCGTTCCCACCGATCAGTGGACCGAAATCTTCAACCGCTACAAGGTTCAGACCGATAAAGAGCACGACGAAGTGACCGCCGTCGGTGGGTTGCACATATTCGGCACCGAGCGCCATGAGGCGCGCCGCATTGACAATCAGCTTCGTGGCCGTGCCGGACGCCAGGGCGATCCCGGTTCCTCCCGCTTCTACTTGTCACTCGAAGACGACCTAATGCGCATCTTCGCGAAGGAGTGGGTGTCGAAACTGCTACAGCGACTGGGCATGGAAGAAGGCATCCCCATCGAGTCACGGCTGATTACAAGCCGAATTGCCACCGCGCAGCAAGCCGTCGAGGCCCAGAACTTCGAAGCCCGCAAACATCTGCTCGAGTACGACGACGTCATGAACAAGCAGCGCGAGGCGGTCTACGGCCTGCGCCGCCAGCTGCTCGAGGGTGTGGAGCAGAAAGAACTCATCCTCGAAGACTACGTCTCCGGCATCCTCAGCGACGTGATGGACCAGTTTTGCGGAGCCAAGGTCCACCCGGACAATTGGGATGTCAAGGGCCTCAAAGACGCGATCTTCACTCGTTTTGGTGTGGACATTCTGGCGGAAGGAATCAAGCCCGAATCGCTGAGCCGCCAAGAACTCGGCGACGCCATTTTCGCCAAGCTGAAAGAGCGTTACGACGCCAAGGAAAAGCTTATCGGTCCCGAGGCCATGCGCTACCACGAGCGCATGATCATGCTGAGTGTGCTCGATTCGCAATGGAAAGACCACCTTCGTGATATGGATCACCTGAAGGAGGGCATCGGCCTGCGTGGCTACGGGCAGCACGATCCCCTGGTCGAGTACAAGCGCGAATCTTTCGACATGTTCGAAGCCATGATGCAGCGCTTCCAGGAAGAGACCGCGCGATATCTCTACCTGATGCAGATCCTGGAGCGGCCTTCGGGACGCGGCGGCTTGCCAGGTGAAGATGGTGTTCCACCGGGCCATGACGGTGGCCCCGGTAGTGGAGCACCTGACGCGGGCGTGCCCGTGCTCCGTTCAGGCGGGAGCAGTGGAAACCACCGCCCGCCTCGTACTGTCGCAACCTCAGTGGACGAACTCGAAGAATCCTTCCAGCGCAAGAAGCGCCGCGAACTGGATCAGGCTCGCATGGCCGGATCTGGAGACTCTCAGCCGGTTCAGCAGGTAGTCCGCGGCGCCGCGAAGGTCGGCCGCAACGACCCCTGTCCCTGCGGCTCAGGGAAAAAATACAAAAAGTGTTGCGGTGCCCAAAGCTAACTCTGTAATCCTGAAACCGACCTCTGTCATCCTGAGCGGAGCAGCTACTTCGCTTCGCGAAGTAGCTACGGAGTCGAAGGATCTCTACCCTCTTCTAACTGCCTACCTAGTCCCGGCAAAATCCTTCGCCCGTCCTGATGATCAGGCAGTTTTTCTTTTCCAGCAGCCATTTCATCCCCGTCTCTTCTCCCTTGCCGGCGCGAATAAATTCGGTCTTGCCCTGACGCTCGAACTGAATTTTTTCTCCGGACGCAACACCATCGTAGGTTGCCGGGCCATCAAGCGACTGGATTTTCACCACGTATTTCTCGCCGTTGCGGGAGAGCAGGAGATAGGTTCCTTCCGGCCCAATCCATTGGCCGAGCCACACGTCAGTCGGACGGCTAGCCCCTGCAGGCGTCTTCGGTGGACTGGCCGGAACAGAACTGGGTTCAGCAACGGATGGCGCTGTGGACTGATTGCCGCCCTGGCACCCCGCCATCACGACCAATACCGTGACAACGGAGATGAGACGCTTGGTTTTCCTAATTGAACCCTCCCGCGGAAAACTCTATTACAGACCTATGGCACCGGCTTGGCCAGCACAAACGATTTCACCACAATATTGTTTGGCTGTAACCCGACCGGAATCATGGTAAGCAAAGAATACTCGGTAGGCTCGAGCTTGGTCGGTTTGCGTTTCTGAATGACGGTCACGTCGCCAGACTGCGAATCTAGGACCAGCAAATAGTTCTCACTCTTCGAAAGCGCCAGCCCGTCCGGATGACTGCCCACTGGCAGAGACGCGAACAACTTGCCGATATCGATGTCATAAACCGCGATCGTATTCGAGTCGAAGTTGCTTACATAAAGCCGCGAATTGTCCGAAGTCACGATACCCCGCGCCGGGTGGGTGCCGATCAGGTAGGTGCCGCTCACTTCGTTAGTGGGCGTCTCGATGATCGAGACATCGTTGGAATCAAAATTGGTGACCACCAGTTCGCCACCATCGGGTTTGAGGGCCAGGTTGACGGGTGTCTTGCCCACATCCAGCAAGGCCAGAAGCTTGTCCGTTTTCAAGTCAATGGACGCCACCTGCCCCGAGCCGGCACAGGCAATGAACGCCTTGCTGTTATCTGGCAGAATGGCGATGTCTTCGGGTTGCTGACAGATCGGGATTGTGCTGCGCACCTTGAGTTGCGTCGCATCAATCAGCGACGCTGTGTTGTCGCCCCGGTTGCTGACCACCAGGGTCGAGCCGTCCGGCGAAACCCGCGCCAGTCCCGGCGAAGCGCCCACGCGGATATTGCCTAGGACCAGCCGCTTCTCTAAATCCAGCACGGAAACATTCGCGGATTTCGAATTCGCGACATAAGCTCGTCTGCCGTCTTCAGACACGTCAATAAAATATGGGCTGGCATGTACGCCGATCGTTGCCACCACTTCATTGCGTTCCGCATCAATCACGCTGACGCTGTTCGACTGCGTGTTGACGACGTAGATTTCGTTCTTCCTGCTGTTGGCTGCAATCCCGGTAGGCTCGCCTCCCACCCGAATCGTCTTGGCGCGCTGGAACGTGCGCAGATCAATTACGGAAACCGTATTGCTCTTGCCGTTGGTAACGTAGGCGTACTCGCGATAAGCAGGACCATAGGAGGGTAGCTCGCGCTCATGGAAATACCACCAGCCAAGCGCGGCCACCAGCAGGAGTGTGACTGCGAGAAAGAGAAATTTCTTCAAGCTGATGGACTGATGGAGGGTACGACTCCTGGCCGAACCGACAGTGGTTCCGGCGCTGGCGCGTGCGTGCCGATCGCTGGCACCATCCTCCCCACCACCGGCGCGATCTGCCGCACCTGCCGCATCAGTTCGTCGAACTGCTCCGGATAGAGCGACTGTACGCCGTCCGACATAGCCCGGTCAGGGTCGTGGTGCACCTCGACGATCAACCCATCCGCGCCCACCGCGATGGCAGCCCGCGACAGCGGCGTAACCTTGTTGCGTTTTCCCGTGCCATGGCTGGGGTCCACAACGATAGGCAGGTGACTGAGCCTCTGCACAGCGGGCACAATGCTGAGATCGAGCGTGTTGCGGGTATGATCGGCGAAGGTCCGCACGCCGCGCTCGCACAAGATCACCCTGTAATTGCCTTCGCTCATGACGTATTCGGCCGCCATCAGGAACTCTTCCAGGGTCGCCGACATGCCCCGCTTGAGCAGCACCGGCTTTCGGGCTCGGCCCGCGTGCTTAAGCAAGGAGAAATTCTGCATGTTGCGGGCGCCAATCTGGATCACGTCGGCGTATTTCTCCACCAGTTCCAGCGATTCGTTGTCGATTGCTTCGGTGACAATCTTCATGCCGAATTTTTCCCGGACCTCGGCCATGATCTGCAGGCCTTCTTCGCCCATGCCCTGGAACGAATACGGCGAGGTGCGGGGCTTGTAAGCGCCTCCGCGGAAAAATTGCGCGCCCGCGCGGCACACCTGTTCCGCCACCGCCATGGTCTGTTCGCGGCTTTCGATGGCGCAGGGCCCGGCAATGACGGCCAATCCGGGCCCGCCAAAAGTAGCGCTCGTACCGGGAAAAGTGATGATTGTGTTCTCCGGCTTGACGTCGCGGCTGACCAGCTTGTAAGGCTTGCTGACGCGAATCAGTTCCTGGACGCCCGGCATCTCGTCCAACGTGCCCGGCTCTACTTCGCCCCGGTTCCCGGTAATGCCGATGGCGGTACGCTGCACGCCCGGCATGGAGTGGGCGCGGTACCCCAACTCTTCAATTTTTTGGCAAACGGCGCGTATCTGCTCTTCCGTGGCTTGCGCCTTCATTACGACTAACATGACCCACCTCGAAACCATTAAGTTTATCGTTTGCCGACCAGTCGCGGCAAACGGCACTGGCTCTGTACGCTTGTTTTGCTCCGCTCGCTATACTCTCCTGATGCCCCGCTTGCATCGTTCGATCGCGCGTGAACAAGACATTCTCGCACGGTCCCAGCCAAAAAAGCCGCCCCGCCTCACTTCGCGGCGCATTGGCATTCATACCTCAAGCGCGGGCGGAGCACAGAATGCCGCCGAGCGAGCCTATCGTCTCGGCTGTAACACCTTTCAGATGTTTTCTTCCAGTCCACGTCAGTGGGCTCCTTACGAACTGGCTCGCCCGCAATGCGACGAAATGAAACGGTTGCGGGAAAAATACAGCCTGAAGCCACTAGTGATTCACACCAACTACCTGGTGAATCTGGCGAGCGTGAACCAGCTGTTCTTGAAGAAATCAATTGAGGCATTTCGGGGAGAAATCGAGCGCGCCTTGGCTCTGTGCGCGGAGTATCTGGTCCTTCACCCTGGATCGTTTCGTGGAGCCGATCGGGAGAAAGGTCTGCTCCAGACCGCGGCTGCTATCGCCGCCGCAGCGCAGGGACTGGACCTGGCCAGGCACAATCTGACTATTCTGATCGAAAATACCGCTGGAGCCGAGTATTCACTGGGTGCGAGCTTCGAGCAGGTCGCCGAGGTACTGGAGCACCTGCGCCACCTGGTTCCGATTGCCGCCTGCATCGATACTTGCCACACCCACGTCGCGGGTTATGACATCGTCAGCGAGCCGGGGATGCAAGATACACTGAAGCACTTGGACGAGGCGGTTGGTCTCAAGGATGTTCGAGTGTGGCACTGTAATGACGCCAAAGCCGCACGTGGATCGAAACTGGATCGTCATCAGCACATCGGCAAGGGTCAGATCGGATTGGCGCCGTTTCGCTGGCTATTGAATGACGCGCGTCTGGCCCACGCCGCCTTTATCGCCGAGACGCCGATTGACGAACCGGGAGATGACGGCAGGAATGTAGAGGCACTGAAAAAGCTGGTCAAAAGATAGAATTCAGGTCCTGGAATCACTGGGCAAAATCTTCAGGCAGGAGATCTCCGATCTTAAGGACTACGATCCTGCCGATACCGCGAAGCTTCAGTCCCAGGAGCGTGCCCAGGAACTGTTGGCGAAGGGCATCGCCCGGATGGCTGAACTGCAGGACAAGCTATACGCCCAAAACCGTTGGGGCTTACTGCTGATTTTTCAGGCAATGGACGCCGCCGGCAAAGACGGAGTCATCAAGCACGTGATGTCTGGTGTGAATCCGCAGGGTTGCCAGGTTTATTCCTTCAAGACTCCTTCCACCGAAGAACTGGATCACGATTATCTGTGGCGCAACGTGAAATGCCTGCCCGAGCGCGGTCGCATCGGTATTTTCAACCGGTCCTATTATGAAGAGCTGCTAGTGGTCCGCGTTCACCCGGAGTTGCTGGCGAACGAAAGAATGCCGCCGGCTCTGGTCACCAAGAGCATCTGGGAGGATCGATTCCAGGACATCTGTGCCTGGGAACGCTATCTTTCCCGCAACGGTTTTGCGATCCGCAAATTTTTTCTCAACGTATCCAAGAGGGAACAAAAGAAACGTTTCCTGGACCGTCTGCAGCAACCGGGGAAAAACTGGAAATTCTCCGCCGCCGACCTGCACGAGCGCGAACGTTGGGACGACTACATGAACGCTTACGAGGATATGATCGCTAACACATCGACTCCTCATGCCCCCTGGTTTGTCATCCCGGCTGATAACAAATGGTTCACCCGCCTGGCCGTGGCCGCGGCCATCGTGGATACGCTGGACGATCTCGATTTGTCCTATCCCAAGGTAGATCCGCAGAAGCAAAAGGAATTGGAAGCCGCGAAAAGAATCCTGCTTCGCAATAAGCACAGTTGAGTGCTCGTGGGCGGTCGCGGGCCCAATACGCCGTTGTCCAGGTGCAGATTTCAGAACCTCCTGGAGGGAAGACTGATAATAGCCCGGCGTTTCAACGCCGGGTCGCCCGGCAAGAATGATTCCCGCCCCGTAGGGACGGCTGAAATGTTACCCGCGGCGAAAGACGTCCATTTCAGGGGTGCCTACGGCACCCGCGTTTCCTCGGTACAGGTGACTCGCCACTGAAGTGGCGGGCTACTATCAGAGGTCCCTCTGGGGCCTTCAATCCGCCAACCCCAAAGAGACATTCGCGCCGAAGCGGCCCGCAGGGATGGCTGAAATGCTGCCCCCGCGTCGCGAGTTCGTTTCGGGTGTGCTGACGGCACGTGCGCGAACGATTACTTTAGAGTTAACGGTGGCAAGGCCAGCCTTGTCGCTGGGTGCTAGAATTGTGATCATTAAGTTGTACTGGGTAAGCTTCACACGAATTGTTGCATCTAACCTGCAGGAGAAGCTTGAGTTTCAGCGACAGAAAAACGGTTTGGACGACGTGGCTGGCGGGCCTGTGCATCGCCATGCTTCTGTTGTCAACCACCGCCCAAGCAGTCCACTTCTGTGAACTGAGTATCTCCGGCGAGCGGGCCGTATTCCAGTCGCGGTCGGCCTCACCCAATAGCGCGGTTTGCCTGATTTGTCTGATGGCTCACTCCGCCGCTGCAGCCGTGCTGGTGCTTGTGTTTTCTCCGACGTTTCGCAAGCGCACAAAGGCGTCGGTTCCGCAGGTCCGCCCGAAGCTGTTCCTGGAATCCTTCCAGTTGTACGTTCGCCCTCCTCCGGCCATATAAACCGCCAAGGCCGTTACATGATCCAGATGTTCGCCGCTGTAAGGCTCGTCCTTCGGTGAATGGAAGCTGGAATTCATGTTTTGAATTTTCCCTTAATAACAATTGTCGATTTTTTTCGGTTGAAAGATGCAGACATTTAATTCCGCATCGAGTTCTAAGTCCGGAGGTGCCCGCGCCTGGTGCGTGCATCACGCGCTGGGCCGCCTTCTTCCGGCGCTGGTGCGGTTGGCCTGCCTCCCAGGCTTAGCCACAGTGGCGGCGATTCTTTTGATCGCAGGAAGCGCAGCCGGGCAGAGTCCTACGCTTCTTAGCCTCGATCAAGCCATTGATCTGGCGCTCACCCACAATCATGCGTTGAAAGCCACGCGGACACTGATCCTTCAAAATCAGGACCAGGAAATCACGGCCAACTTGCGTCCCAATCCTACTTTCGGAGCAGATTCCCAGTTCATCCCGATTTTTACTCCCCAGGATTTCTCCGTCGATACTCTCAACGTGACACAGCAGTTCGACATCGGGATCGGTTACCTGTTCGAACGCGGCCACAAGCGGCAGCGCCGTCTCCAAGCCGCGCGTGATCAGACCGCGGTTACCCGTGCCCAGGTTGCCGACGCGGAGCGTAGTCTCGCGTTCAATGTGGGACAGCAGTTCGTCAGCGTCTTGCTGGCGGAATCCACCTTGCAATTTGCGCAGCAGGATTTGCAGGATTTTCAGCAGACCGTTGACATCGCCGACGCCCAGTACAAAGCCGGTGCCATCAGCGAAGGCGATCTTCTTAAGATCAAGTTGCAATTGCTACAGTTTCAGACCGACGTGTCTTCCGCCCGTCTGGCAAAGGTGCAAGCGCTGGCTGGCCTGCGTCAACTGCTCGGTTATGACGCCGCGCCCGCCGGCTTTGATGTCACCGGCGACCTGGCCTACGTGCCGCTCAAGTCGAAGCTGGAAGACTTGAAGGCCATGGCGTTGCACGAGCGCCCCGATTTGCAGGCTGCTGTACTAGGAGTCACCGCCGCTCAAAGCCAGATTCTTCTGGCAAAGGCAAACGCCAAAGTAGACGTGAACGGCACCTATGACTTTACCCACACCGGCGATCTGAATTCGGCTTCGATTTTCGTAGGTTTCGACTTGCCTATCTTTAACCGCAACCAGGGCGAGATTGCGCGCACCCGTCATGCCCTAACCCAGGCGGAGGAACTGCAGCTGTCGGCCAGCGACACGGTGATGACCGATGTCGCCAGCGCCTACGAGGCCGTAAGAAGCAACGATGAGGTACTGCAACTCTACGTTTCCGGATATCTGAACCAGGCGAAGGACTCCCGCGACATCAGCGAATATGCCTACAAGGCCGGCTCGGCCAGCCTGCTGGATTTTCTCGATGCGGAACGCAGCTACCGTTCTACCCAGTTGGCATATCGCCAGGCCCTGGCCTCGTATCTGACGGCGCTGGAACAGTTAAAGCAAGCCGTAGGAACGAGAAACTTGCAATGAGGATGAGGAACCCGCAATGAAGACGCGCAACCATCGCCAGCTGTCATCGACCGGGTCGCAGGCGCTCGCGCTGGTGTTGCTCGCCGTCTTGGCCGGATGCAGCGGAGAGACGGGCGCGCCCGGCAAGAATGCAAAAAGCTCAAGCAACCCTGAACTCTTCTCCATTCCCCAGGAGCAGATGTCGCACGTGCAGGTGCTCACGATTCAACCTTCCACCCTGACTCGCACCCTGCGTCTGACTGGCGCGGTGGCCTACAACAGCTTCCGTACCACGCCCGTGATCACGCAGGTGAGCGGCCCGGTCAGCCGAATGGTTGTCGTGCCAGGCCAGAGAGTGCGCCGGGGCGAGCCCATGCTCTACGTTGCGAGCCCCGATTTCTCCCAGCTTCGTACCAACTATCTCAAAGCCCGGGATGCCAGCGCCCTGGCCCACAAGACCTACATCCGCTCCCAGGATCTGTACCAGCACCATGCCATTGCGGTGAAGGATCTGGAGCAGGCCGAATCCGCCGAGGTGCAAGCCGCCGGAGATTTGGCCTCGGCGGAAGCCGCGTTAAAAGTGATGGGGGTCAGTGATCCCGAAGCGCTGGCGAAAGCTCCTCCCTCGTTCGAGGTTCCGGTGCTGGCGCCGATAGCCGGCGAGGTCGTCGAGCAGAACGTGTCCGTGGGGCAACTTCTCCAGCCGGGCAATACTCAGTGCTTCATGATCTCCGACACCAGCACGGTGTGGGTGCTGGTCAACGTGTATCAGAAGGATCTGCCCTACGTGCGAACCGGAGATAGCGTCACCATCCAGACAGATGCTTATCCCGATGTTTTTCAGGGACGCATCTCGTACGTGGCGGCTTCCCTTGATCCCACTACTCGCACCTTGCAGGCCCGCATCCAGACCAACAACCCCGGCGAAAAGCTGAAGAAGGATATGTACGTCACGGCGTCGGTCCGGGCGGGAACAATCAAGGAAGCGATTGCGGTGCCGGATGCCGCAGTCCTGCGCGACGGACAGAACCAGCCTTTCGTCTACGCCGAGCTGTCCCCTAATCAGTTCGGAATGCGTTCGGTTACTCTCGGCGAAAGCCTGAAAGGACAGACGCAAATCACCAGCGGCCTCAAACCCGGTGACCGAGTTATTGGAGACGGCAGTTTGTTCCTGCAGTTCGCGAACTCGCTGCAGCGCTAGGCCGGGCGAGCCGTGGTCATAGCCATGACACTATCTGAATGATCCACAGAATCGTCCAAGCCGCACTTCGTCAGCGGTTCCTGGTGCTGATGCTGACCGCCTTCATCACCATTGGCGGCATCATCTCGTTCCAGCGCATGCCTGTGGACGCCTACCCCGACCTCGCGCCTCCCCAGGTCGAAATCACCACCCAGTGGCCCGGCCATGCCGCGGAGGAGGTCGAGCGGCTGGTCACCCTCCCTCTTGAACTCGAGATGAACGGCGTTCCCCACATGGTGGTGATACGTTCCATCTCACTTTACGGTCTCTCAGACGTCAAGCTGACATTCGAAGAGGACACCGATAGCTACTTTGCCCGGCAGATCGTCTTCGAGCGGCTGGCCGATGCCACGGTTCCCAGCGGAGTTACGCCAGGTCTGGCGCCGCTGTTCAGCCCCAGCGGCCTGGTGTATCGCTACGTGCTGCAGAGTCCTGATCGCACGCCGCAGGACTTGAAGACGATCGAAGACTGGGTAGTAGAACGCGCCTACCGCTCGGTTCCGGGCGTGGCCGATGACTCCGGCTTCGGTGGCACCACCATGCAATACCAGGTGCTGCTCGACCCGGCCCGCATCTACGGATATCACCTTACGATTCCCCAGGTCGTCAACGCTCTTTCCGCTAACAACGCGAACGCCGGCGGCGGATTCTATTCGCAAGGCGGACAGTTCTACTACGTGCGTGGCATAGGACTGGTGCGGAAT
>WNFC01029991.1_pt1 | contig 12681 bp, 8 predicted proteins | sample 5400541 | NCBI WGS metagenome assembly WNFC01 (sample SAMN13153342, study PRJNA577476) | soil metagenome | isolation source: 120 cm saprolite under Douglas fir tree site 2 hole 2 replicate 1 | place: USA:California | collected 2015-04-18
GATCCGCGTATCCACAGCGCCGCCGACAACGGCCACAACGGCCCCACAACGGCCGACTGTCACAGCACGGTCACAGAACTGTCACAGCTCCCGAGCATGCTTGCCGTGTGCCTCGCGTGCCGGCTTACCCGGTTCGGCTGCCGACGGTGCCCGCAAAGGGGCTCCTTTGATCCGCTTCCGCGAGGCCCGTCGAGAGGACGCGTCGCCCCCGACTGTCCATGGAGGCCCCATCCTGGGCGAGACACATAGAGGTAGCCGCGCGCGAGGCCGTGGCGGCAGGCTCAGCCGTAGCGACGCGCTCGCGACGCTGACCGAGTTCGATCGTCAGCTGCTCACCGTCGTCAGCTCACAGCGGGTGCTCACCCAGACCCAGTTCGAATGGCTCTTCGCTGCCGGGAAGTGGCCCGCGGCGGCGTTGCCGTTCGCTCGTGTGCGATCGGCAACGGCCGTCGGCACGGCCGCGCGCAGCGGTGCGGCTTCGCGCGCTGTTGGCCGCTCCCGACTGTTATGGGAGGTTCAATCGTGACCGATTCCAGGAAAGGCACACGCGCTCGCGGCCGCAGCGCCGGGGCAAGGCGGGGTGACGCGCTCGCGGCGCTGACCGAGTTCGATCGGCAGCTGCTTACCCTGCTCAGCTCGCAGCGCGTCCTCACCCAGACGCAGCTGGAGCGGCTCTACCCCGAGGTGCCGGTGAGAAGTGCCGGCGGGCGGGGAGCGGCCGGAGCCAAACCCGCTCTTCCTCACTCACGCCGCGGCGCTCAGCGAGCTCTACGTGCTGCTCGCCACCCAGGCGGCCGTGCCCGGACTCAGCCTGCGCGCATTCCACCGCGAGGGCGAAGCGCGGGAACCGTTCCAGGCGCTCGGGCGCCAGCGGGCACTCGCCCCCGACGCGCTGCTCGACCTCGAGGACGAGCGCGGCGTGCGGCTGCTCGCCTTCGTCGAACTCGACCTGGGCACGATGAGCCACACCCGCCTGAGGACGAAGGCGGCCGGCTACGCCGCCTACGCCGCCGAGGAGGCCTGGGCGCAGCGGCACCCCTACTGCCCCTGCCTGCTCTTCCTCACCACCGGCGACGCGCGAGCATTCAAGCTCCTGAAAGCGGTGCAGGCGGCGCTGGAGAAAGCCGCGCGCGAGCACGCCGGCCACGACCACCGCGACTGGTTCGCGTGCTGCGCCTGCGCGCTCGCCCGCGAACCAAAACGCGCGTTGAACGAGGCCTGCTGGGACGACCTCACCCTGTCGGGTGGCGGGCTCCGGCTGCGCGACTGCCTCCAGGCCGCCCGCGCGCCCTACGAGCGAGGGCGCGCGCGCGAGGAAGCGAAGCGGCGGGCGCGCGAACAGCAGCTCGCCCGCCTGCGTGCCGATCCGGCGACGCTGCGTGCGCACCTGCGCGAGCGGCGCTGCGCCGATCTGCACCAGCGCCTGCAGGAGTTCGGCGAGGACGGACGCGAAGCGCTCTACCTGCTGCTCGACTCCGAGCGGTCGCTCTTGGAAATCGAGCGCTGTGCGCTCGAGGCGCTCGCCGACTATCTCGGCGAAGAGCTGGTCGAGTGGGACTACTCGCTCCGCGCGAAGCAACCGCGCCCGGAAGAGACGGCCGCGGTCAGCCGGCTGGTCGAGCAGGAGCGCGCCCGTCAGCTCGCCCGCATCGACACGCTCGCGGGCCAATACGGCGAGCTGCCGGGGCTGCGCCTCGCCCGTCACCAACTCACAACCGCCGGCACGCTGCTCGGGCGCTACGGCGTCGACACGCTCGCCGCCGACGCCCGTTCCGATCTCGAGACCGCCCGCGAGCAGTCGGAACGGCGCCAGCGTTACCTCGCCTACCGCGAACGAGAGGCACGACGACGCGCCCGCCAAACCGGCCTCACCACTCGACTGCGCTATGGCCGTCAACCCTTCGCCCACGCGATCGACTACGAACTCTTACGCGAGTGCGAACGCTGCGGCGAGCTGATCTACCCCGACCAGCGAGGCGCATACGCCCGGCTCGAGCCCGCCAGCTCCTGTCCCTACTGCCGCTACGCCGGAGCGCTGCACCCGCTCGCCAACGTGGTCGAGAGCGAGCAGGCGGCCTGGTGAGCTCGCGACGGCACCTGCGCGCCCTCCCGCCTGCCGGCGGCGAAAAGGCCGAGACCGCCTGCGAGCGCTTGCCAAAACCCAGCGGCCTGACGATCCAGGTCACCATCAGGCCGGCTACCGGTGCCGGCGCCAGGGAGCGGCGCGAGCGCCAGCTGCGCGCGATCGTACGGCTGCTGCGCCGCGCCGCCGCCCTGAACGCGCAGGCCAGGCGGGCTGCGTGAGCTGGGACTTGCGCTCCGCGCCGACTTCTGGCTCCATGTGCAGCCGACGCAAATGACCAAGCTAGGCCAAAGGTGAGGTTTGCCTTTTACGGGCGCGTCTCGACCGAGGACGCCCAGGACCCCTCGCTCTCGATCCCCCGGCAGCTCGCCAGTTGCAAGCGGAACGCGGCAACGGGCCTCGCGGCGATCGCCTCGCTGTCGCCGTGCCCCGTGAGGGCGGCATCCGCGACCTGCTCACGGCCGCACCCGACGGCGGCTTCGACGCGGTGATCGTCGAGAGCATCGACCGGCTCTCGCGCATGACCGCCGACGCCACCCGGATCGAGCGCGAACTCGAACAGCAGGACATCGCCCTGTTCGCGACCGACGAACCGATGACCGGTAACGCAACCGCCCTCCTCACCCGCCGGGTCAAGCAGGGCGTGGCCGAGTGGTACGTGCGCGACCTGATCGAGAAAAGCCGCCGAGGCATGGAAGAAAGCGTCCGCCAAGGCTGGCACACCGGCGGCCCCGTCGCCTACGGCTACCAGCTCGAGCCGCACCCCCACCCCAACCCACACAAGGCGCGCGAGGGAAAGCGCAAGCACCGGCTCGTCCCCGACCCGATCCGGGCGCCGATCGTCCGGATGATCTTCGAGGACTACTGCCTGCACGGCCTCGGCCTCGGCGCGCTCTGCGACAAGCTCAACCGCGACCTCGAGCGCCACCCACCACCCGCGCGCAACAAGAAGGACGAGAACGACCTGCCGCAGACCTGGAGCCGCTCGCAGCTGCAGGCGATGCTCCGTAACCCCAAATACACCGGCTACAACGTCTGGGGCCGCCACGACAAGCGCCCCGGCCGCCCCTTCGTCCGCCCGCGCGGGCAATGGACCTGGAGCGCGGCGCCGACCCACGAGCCACTGATCCCCAAGGAGCTGTTCGACCTCGTCGAGGAACGCGCCGCCCGCAACGAGCGCCAAGCGCAGTTGACGGCGCCGAAGCACTACGTGCAGCGCACCGGCCACCACGGCGGCCGGCTCTACCCGCTGCGCGGACGCGTGCGCTGCGCGCTCTGCGGCCGTCGCATGTCAGGCAGCCACCAGAAGGGCGCCAACTGGTACCGCTGCCAGTACGTCTACCGCCACGGTCTCGCCGCCTCAGAGGCCGCCGGTCACCCACGCGTGCTCGGGATCAAGGAAGAGACCGTCCTCGACGCGCTCGTCGACTTTCTCTCCCGCCGCCTCTTCGCCCCCGGCCGACTCGACCTCCTCCGCGACGAGCTCGCCCGCACCGCCGCCGACGGCTGGCACGAGCACGAAGCGGAGACCACGAACCGACGGCGCGAGCTCGCCGAGCTCGACCGCTCGCTCTACCGGCAAGCCCTCCGCCTCGAAGAACACGACGACCCCGGCCACCCCGTCATCGCCCTCGCCAAACGACGGATCGTCGAGCTGACCGCGCAGCGCGACCAGCTCGAACGAGAACTCACTGCACTCGAAGCACAACGGCCTGCCGACGTCCACCCCGACGCGATCGAGGCCCTGCTTACCTCCATTCCCGACCTGCGCGACGCGCTCACCGACTACGACGAACGAGAACTCGCCCAACTCTTCGACGACTTCGACGTCGAAGTCACCTACAACAAGCACAAACGAACGCTGCAGCTCGCCGCCACCCTCGCGCTCGAGCCGGCCCCACAAACAGCGCGACCGCCTCATCGGCGGTCGCACACTTCTGACATAGCGGGGGCAGGATTTGAACCTGCGACCTCCGGGTTATGAGACCAGCCGATCCAGGTCAGCTGGGGTCAGCTTGGCTCACCTAAGGCACCTCGGATCACGTCAGGTCATGTGGGACCAGCTCAAATGGGTACAAAATGGGTACAAAATTCGCGCCAGTTCTGGCAACACGCGATTCGATGTTCGAACCCGATTTGGCGGGCAGAACGTGTCGGTGTGCAAACCAGGTGCTCGTGGACGGCGGACCAATCGCGGTGACCTGACCGCCCTGACTGCCGCTCTTCTCTAAGCGCCAGGCGAGGCCCTAGACTGGGACCGTGGCTTTGCGCGTGGAGCGGCTGCCGGTTGCACCTCGCAGGCGCCCCGCGGTCCGGAGCCGGACGTGTGCGAGGCTTGTGAGCGGTTCTTTCTTGTAGCTCGCCGTGGACCTCCCAACGATCCGCTACACGCGCACGACAGACGGTCTGAGCATCGCGTATCAGGTTGTAGGCGAGGGTCCGTTCGACCTGATCTTCGTCCCACAGGTCATCTCCAACGTCGAGATCTTCTGGGAGAACCCCCGCTGGGCCGCCTTCATGCGCGAGTTGGCGTCGTTCTCGCGTTTGCTCCTCTTCGACCGTCGTGGCGTCGGGCTCTCCGACCGGCCGAGCGGCGTTCCCCAGCTAGAGGAGCGAATGGACGACGTACGGGCCGTCCTCGACGCGGTCGGATCCGAGCGCGCCGCCCTCTTCGGAACAGGGCCGGACGGCGCAATGGCTGCCCTGTTCGCGGCGACCTATCCGGACCGCGTGACAGCGCTCGTCCTCTGGGCCGTGCCGCCGCGCGGCATGTGGGCGCCGGACTACCCGTGGGGACGGCGTGAAGACGAGGCGCGGGTGCTAGTCGATGAGGCGGAGAGGCGATTCGCGGACGCAGAACTCATCCGTGGGCTGGCGCACCGCATGTACCCGACCATCGCGGCGGACGAAGAGGTCATCGCGTGGGCGGTGCGTGCAACGCGACTGAGCGCGACACCGACCACGCTCGCGGCCTTGCGACAGATGAATCTCGAGATCGACATCCGAACCGTGCTGCCGACGATCCGCATCCCGACTCTCGTCCTACATCGCAAGGGCGATCGTCACGTCCCCGTCGAGGTGAGTCGATTCGTCGCTGAGCAGATCCCGGGCGCGGTCTATCGAGAGCTCGAGGGGATCGACCACATTCCATGGGTGGGCGACCCGGAGGCGGTCCTGAAAGCCGTCCGCGAGTTCGTCGAACGCATCTGGCGCGAACGTCCGTGGGAGGAGGTCGAACCCGACCGCGTCCTCGCCACCGTTCTCTTCACGGACATCGTCGGCTCGACGGAAAGGGCGATGATGCTCGGAAACGCCGGCTGGAGCGAGCTCCTCCACGAGCACCACTCACGCGTGCGCGGTCAGCTCGCTCGGTTCCGGGGCCACGAGATCGACACCGCCGGCGACGGCTTCTTCGCGAGTTTCGATGGGCCGGCGCGTGCCATCCGCTGCTCCAGAGCGGTCCGCGACGCCGTGGCGGAGCTCGGCATCGAGATCAGAGCCGGGTTACACGCCGGGGAGTGCGAGCTCATCGACGGCAAGGTCGGCGGCGTCGCTATCCACATTGGCGCACGCGTTGCGGCTGAAGCCGCCCCGGGCGAGATACTCGTCTCCGGCACCGTCAAGGATCTCGTCGCGGGCTCCGGAATCCAATTCGAGGATCGCGGCCTCCACACCCTCAAAGGCGTCGGAGAATGGCACCTCTTCGCCGTCCCGTCGGGAACTGGATGATCCTCCGCGCCAGGCGCAGCACGGCAAACCACGCGGTGGTCGAGGCGGAGCCGCTCGTCGTCAGCCGAACCTCGGATCTCGCGCAGGTCTCGAAAACACGGTAGCCGTCGCCAGACGCTCGCCGTTCCTTCTCGGAGTCCTGCGGGGTGGTCGACGCCGACGAAAGATCGCGCGAGGTATCGCCTCCCTAGGCTCCCGGCCTTGCGCCTACGCCAAGTTCGGTGGGCGGAACTTGTGAGCTTCGGCTCGAAATCCGGTTCGTTCGGCATCTCGTGTGTTCAGCCATTCGTCGGCGGCTTCGTCTGCCGAGGCAATGGCACGTCGTTTGGTGGCGGCAAGGTTCTGCCGTCGCGAAGGACGATCTCCGAGACCGGCTGAGGCGTGTCTGTCGGTGGCGGCGGCGGCGGTTTTCCCGCCGGGGTCGGCTGGAGCGGCGGCAGCAGTGCGATCTTCGTCCCGAAGGCGGGTGGCGGCGGATTGACGATGTTGGCATCGACGAGGTCGGCCAGTCCCGGATCGTCGTCGAGACGCGGGACGCCGAGGTCGGGGAGGCCCAGCAGCTGGATACGACGACCTCCTCTGGGAGACCACCCTCTTCACGTTCATGGTAGAGAGGTCGCGACGTCGTCACCCGTGAATGGGTATCGGTCGCCTACGAGTTGCGCAACGCGGCGACGCTCGTCTTCGGCCTCGGTCTGCTTGCCGGGCCTCGGTCTGCTTGCCGTACTGGCTGCGGCGGCCGGAGAGCGAGCTCGGGCCGACCGCCTCTGGGCGCCGTCGAGGCGCTCGAGGAGAGCGCAGAGGCGAGCGTCGGCCGTGAAACCCGTGCCCGACACGAGGCGGCGATTTTCACGGCGTCGGACGGTGCGCTCGAGGCCGACCGCGAGGAGGGTCATAAGATGAGCCTCGACGAAGCGGTCGAACACGCGCTCCGCGCCAGCGGATCCGGATCATCCGGATCGTCCTAGCGATCACCGCGATTCGCGGGCGCACTGCCGAGTTCAGTGGGCGGAACTTGTCGGTGCGCAAACCACGGCCTCATTCGGGCGCGCGCCCTCGATCTCAGGTGCTGCGCTCCTGATGCGTCCTAACTCGTGGTCCGGATGAACTGCCCTCGGATTCCGGGGGCGCTGAAGGCCAGACGGGCGAGCGCGCAAAACTCTTCCGGGGCTCGGAACATCTCCAAGATTGTGGTGAGCTCAAGATGGTCTGAGCCGCTCGCCTGTGGGGGATATCCGAGGCGAAGCACCGGGGCGGGAACTTGACCGCGCGCGCCCTGACAGAGTCCCGACTCGCCGACCTCCATTCCGGAAACAGTGATCGTGTAGGCGACCTGTTCACGCTCGGGAGCAAGGACGAGGACGACCGTTCCCCGGCCTGTCGGGTGGCCGGGCTGAGGCACGTACTCAGCACCGCTCATCTCCGCGCGGAGCGTAAACGGCGCGGGCAGATCGCTTGCCGCGATCTTCGCGATCGCGCGGCGCGTCCTGATCCGCGCCCCTTGCGGACGGGAAAGGTGGAGGAAGAATGTCTCCTCGGGTTCCGGCACGGTGTCGCCAATGATCCGAACAGGGAGCTTCCTTGAGGTCTGGCCGGGCTTGAAGACGGACGACACCCTTGCTCGCGACGTAATCCGCACCCGCACGCGCCGATCCGTTGGCCGTGGCGAAGCGAACGCTCACCGCGCGGGCGCTCGAACGCGAGAGGCGCACCGCGAAGGCGACATCAGTCGTGCCCGCGTCTCCCTCCACGAGGGCCAACGGTCTCACCGAGATAGCAGGCGGCGGTGACGCTGCACCACCTGCCACCGCGGCGACAAGGCCGAGCAGTAGCGCGACGGGCACAACTGCAGCGAAAATGAATGAACGCATGGAGGCACTGATGGGATTGCCCGACCTTCCACCGCTTACTGCCAAGTTCAGTGGAACTTGGCAGTGCGCAAACCGGCTGGACGCGCCGCCGATAAGCGTCTGAGTGCGAAGGCGCCCACGCCGGCTCCTTGGCCTCCGCGAGCGCCACCTCGGCGTCGCGAACGAGCTCGAGAAACGATCTCGCCTGCCGGCTTGATGTCGTTGACGACCGAGCACGACTCGCCCGCCCAGAACGGGGCGTAGTCAAGGTCGCAGTCGAAGTCCGGGGTCGCCATCCCGGTCGCGTAGCGAGGCCAATCCACGACGACACCAGAAGGGGCCGGCCGGCGACCGATGAGCGTTCCTTCCCCGGGACGCGTGCCCGGCGGCGGTCGGCCGGGCGGCGTAGTCACGCGCAAGACCCAAGGCTCCTGCCATCGCCAGCGTTGCACCACAAACCGTGCGCGTTTGCAGGGAGTTCCTACACGCTTGAGTGGCTAGCCGGACCGCGCAAATGTGCGCGTAGAGATCGCCGCCGTGGGAGCGCGATCGGGCGCGCGCCCGGAGGGGAGCCAGGTTTTTAAGACACGATTGTGACTCGCGCGCTGTCAAAACAGCCCAATTTTCGCTCTGACGCAGAAACCGCCCCTAGTCGGTGGCACCCCCGGTTTCACCAGGTGCCCTAGGTGGCAGCCGCCGGTTTCGCACCCCGCGTCTTACGCATCGCAACCAATAAGCACGGCGTTCAGGAGTAAGGGTTTTGTTTGCTTCTGTTTCGCTTGGCCGCGGCCGGAGCGAGAATGTCGTGCCCCCCTACGTTCCGTAAGTCCCACCCAGAAAGGAGGATGGCAATGAGACGCCGTGCGGCTGCCGTTTTCGCCGGCGGACTTCTCCTGAGTTTTGGCGGTGTTGCTGCCTGGTTTGTCAGCGGCGCGAGTTCAAGCGCGTTGCAAATCAGTTCGAGCACGCTCAGCTCGACCAGCAGTACGACCACCACGACGGTCACGACGACGTCGACGACTACGAGCACCACGCCCGCACCTCCGAAGGTGACGATCTGTCACCGCACCCACTCGAAGAAGCACCCATTCGTGACGATCACGATCAGCATGCGAGCCTGGCCTGCGCACAAGCGGCACGGAGACAAGATGGGTGCCTGCTCAACCGTCACGTCCACCACGTCTACTACGGCCACCACGTCGTCCACGCACGGGCACGGACATGGTGGCGGTCACGGCCACCCGTAGGGGAAAACGCCAGCGGCTGAGGCTTAAACGGAAAGGAGAATCAAACGAGGATTCAGAGGCGGCCCCCAGGACCGCCTCTTTCTTGCACTCGTGCCTTTCCGGCGTCTGACTCACCGCCCGCCGATCCGCCAGCTCTTGGCCGCGCGCTTACTTGGTGCAGAGACCAGCTCTTTCAGAAACGCCGTGAACACGTAAAACAAAAAGTCCCGATTCCCGGGGCTTTTCTGATGGGCCCGGCAGGGATCGAACCTGCGACCTGGGAACCCGATGTACGCCTGATGCTCCCGCTCGCTCGCTAGCCGGTAGCGAGTAGTGGCCGGAAGACGCGGACGAGATCGTGAGCGTTGTCATCTTCGCCTATCTCCCAAATCATCGCGCCACGCAAATGCAGCGACCTGATCAGCCCAACTCGTTCGGCAAGCGAGCGCGGGTTGTCGTAGCTGATGAACACGCCGCTGCGTCGTCCGAATTGCCGTGTTGGGCGAGCGTACAGCCACGGCTCGCCGGCACCGAGGTCCCAATGCCGGCTGAAGCCGCGCAGTCTCGGGTTTGCGCTCGGGCCGGCGATGCCGGCGATGTCGACCAGTTGGTGGTAGCTCGGCGCCAGCGCCTTCGTCCAATCGGCGACGCTCGTCGTTAGCCCTTTGTTGTTGAACGGCTGGTAGAGACCGTTACTCAGGGCGCGCACGCGTAAGTACTGTCTGGCGTAGAAGGGCACGCCGACGACGAGCTTGTCGGCGGGCACACCGAGTGCACTGTAGAGGGAGATCGTTTCGGTCGTGTCCTCGTACAGCCCTCGCGCTGACCGCGTCGGATCGCTCGTGCTGCGTGCAAAGGGCGAGTTGAAGTTCGTCCGCCGGTCCCAGGGGCCGTGGAAGTCATAGCTCATGACGTTGATCCAATCGAGCGATCCCGTGATTTGTGGGAGCTCCCAGGCGCGGGCGCTTAGGTCACCGGCGGGCAGCGCTGCCGTGAGCAGGTAGTGCTTATGGAGGTGTCCGCCGAGTGCGTCGAGCTGACGGCGGAACTCCTGCAGAAGCAGCGTCGCGTTGTGCCCGTCAGCAGCGCTTGCGTGTGCACCGACCCCAGGAAACTCCCAGTCGACGTCGACCCCGTCGAACAGACCGGCGGCAGAGCCGGGGCCGCCAGCTTGGGCAAGCCAACGACCGGTCGGCAAATTGCCTTTGATGAACACGTCGAGGCAGGAAGCGACGAACTTCGCGCGCCCAGCCGCTGTCGCGGCGACGTCGGAGAAGTACCGCGACGAGGAAGCGCCGCCGATCGAGATGAAAACCTTCAGTCTGGGATCAGTCGCCTTCAGCTTACGCAGCTGGTTGAAGTTGCCGAACAGATGCTGCCCCGCAAGCGGAGCACCAGTCGCATCCACATCGGGCACGCCGTCGACGGTATCGCCGGCGTGAACGACCGGCCGCTCGTAGTCGGCACGCGGACTACCGGGCACACACTCGCCTCCGGCGGTCGGCTCGGCGAAGGCGTAGTTGAGCTCAGTGATCGCCTTCGCCGGGATCTCTTTGACGTCATAGCCATGACTTGAATCCCAGCCCGCAAAGTAGGCAACAACGACGTAGGGTCCCGCACGCTCTTGCTTGCGCTCTCCGCTTGAGATCGTGACACCCACGGCGCCGATGCCGATCAGAGCGACCACCGTGCAGACGGCGGCGAACCTGGTCACCGACTCATGCTACGAGCTGTCCCAACCTCTCGAGCGGCGCGACGAGGCTGCCGTTGCCCGTCGTGTCCAGCCGCGGCCCAGCTGGGATAGGCGAGAGCGTAGGCCTGTGGCAGCGCCGTGAAGGCGTAGCCGCGGCGCTCGATCGCGCGGACGATCGTCGGGAGCGCATAGGCATCGAGCGTCGAGCCGTCATTTGGGTTCGAGCCGACGTGCATCAGGAGGATTGCACCTGGCCGGAGCGCCGCGAGCGCGCGGCCGATGACGGTCCGAGTCGACTGACCGCCGCTCGGTCCGAGCCATCCCGCAGTGTCGGCTGTCCAGCCGACGGCGGCGTAACCGAGCGAGTTGACGATCCTCAGCGTCCGCCGACTCTCGTCGCCGTATGGGAAGCGGAACAGGGGTTGCGGCCGGCGCCCGGTGATTCGGCCGATCGTGCGCTGCGCGTCGAGTATCTCGGCGCAAACCTGCGCGTCCGAGAGCGTGTTCAGGTCGTGGTGGTTCATCGTGTGGTTGCCGACGTCATACGCAGCGCCGATCCGCCGCGCCCATCCGGGATAGAGGCGGGCGAAGTGCCCGGTCATGAAGAAAGTGGCGGGCACTCTCAGTCGCTTCAGCGTCGCGAAGATCCTCGGGACGCCGGCATCGTTCGCGCCAGCATCGAACGTCAAGGCGATGAGGCGCTTCCGTGTCGGAAACGTCGTCGGAATCCGTCCGATCAGGGCACGCGGCGGCTTCCCGTGCAAGGGGTCGGGTACGGAAGCGCGCGGCGGTTTATGGACGCCAAAGTAGGCGCTGACCGCCGTCGCGATCCCGCCATGCCCTGGGTTGAGGACGACCGAGTGGCCGTTTGGCGCGTGCAAAGGCGAGAAGTCGACACGCGTGCGGCGGGGGAGCTGGGGCCGCTGTTCGTGCGTGCGCGCGGAAGGGAGGCCGACGGCGCAGACAACGGCCGCGCCGGCTGCGATCGCGACGGCGACCCCGGACGGCGCAGCGCGCGACCCTCCTCGCTGCGCTTGCACCTCGCCGCAACGGTAGCGCGTCCGCCAAGCGGCGCGGTCCTCGGGCTTCTCAGCTTCCTCAACGGGCTTCCACGCGCCCTTCCGGCCTACTAATCAGGTGGGCCGAACCGAGCATTACGCGAACCGCCCGGAGGGCGAAGTAAGGGCGGCGGCGCTTGCAGTCTGAAGCCGACTCAATCCATCCGCACAAGTCCAGCACCGGGCTCGAACCGGCGATTTCGGGCCTGATAGGCCACTTCGAGGGTCGCGACGTTGGCGACGATCGACGCGAGTCTGTCTTATCGCTTGGTTGAGGCGCTCTTCTTCGCCGGCGTCTCGATGAGCGACTCGCCACTGCGCAGGTAGCGCGTCGCCTTCACCGAGCGCCAGAACGTGAGCGCGCGGTCGAGCTGCCGGTCTCGAGCACGCCGGCGAACCGCAGATCTTCGGGCACGACGCGAACGTACTCGTTCTGACACGGAGAAGGCAGCGAACCTGGAGCGGGCTTCAGGCCCGTGTCGTCATTCGGCTCGTCCGCGACAGAAACCCTCGCTCCGCCGTTGCCTGTTTGGGAAACAAACTTCGAGGATTACGGACCTGGTATCTCCTGGCATTAGAACGTGCGCAAACCCAGGCCCAGCTTGAAAAAGGGCACTGCGCTGCTAACGTCATTTGCAGGCTCGAATCGAGGCACTTTTAGGCCGATTGGGCAACGTCGGCATGACCGCCAGCCTCCGCGTCGGTCTTCAAGTCACCGCCGCCAACAGCCGCCGGCGCCAGAGGGTGAGAGCGGTGCCGAGCGCGATCATTTCGCCCTTACCGATGAACTGCCCAACGAAGAACGTCTGCGAATTAAACGCCAGCTGCAGGAAGCCGAGCGTGAGGTTGCGTCTGCGCAGCGGCGTGAAAACGACCGCCTCGACCGTCTCGCTGACCGTGAACGCGACAACGCTCGCGACGGCGATCTTCTCCAGGCTCGTCCAGCCCGCCGCATCACCGATCGCCCAGGACGCCAGTCCCGCCGCGTACACCAGCGGCATCGTCCACAGCAATCCCCGCAGCTGCTGCAGCCAATCGCGCA
>WNFC01013226.1_pt1 | contig 12680 bp, 14 predicted proteins | sample 5400541 | NCBI WGS metagenome assembly WNFC01 (sample SAMN13153342, study PRJNA577476) | soil metagenome | isolation source: 120 cm saprolite under Douglas fir tree site 2 hole 2 replicate 1 | place: USA:California | collected 2015-04-18
ATCTCTGCCATGGCGGCAAGACAGAACTCATTGCCCTCAGGGTCGGTCATGACGAAATAGTCGTCCTCGGGATCGCGATTGTGTCGCACGACCTTCGCGCCGATTCCGACGAGCCGTTCGACCTCGCCAGGCTGGTCATCGGTATACAGGTCCAGGTGCATCTGGTCGCGGGCGGCGACTGGCGTCCTGGCGAGCTGAAGCGAGACATTCACGTGCTGTCCGCGGAGTACACGGAAGTCATCGTCCGGCGCCAATGACGAAGGAACCAGGCCGAGCGCTCGCGACCAGAAGCTGGTCATGAGTTCCAAGTCCGCGCAGTTGATCACCGTGCTGCCGAGCCGGATTGCCATCTGCAGAGCCTCCCGAATCTTGAACTGCAACCTGACGGAGTGCAGTAACCGACCTGGCCAGGTTCCTCGAGAGCGCTGGCGCCCCTCCATCAGATCAGCAGCCCAGGCTAGGTCATCGGTTGTTAGTTCCCTGATCACCCGGCCAGTTCGGCTGCCGTCAGCGGCCGCAGCACGCAGAACTCGTTGCCAGCCGGATCGGCCATGACGACCCAGTTGGCGTCCGGCCCTTGGCCGACCTCGATACGCCGCGCCCCAAGCCCTTCCAGGCGTGTGACCTCGGCGGCTTGGTCGTCCGGCCGCAGGTCAATGTGGAGGCGGTTCTTACCAGCTTTGTCCTCAGGCACTCGGAGAAACAGCAGGTCAGGAACTATCCCTTCCTCCGGGCTGCCCTCCGGCGGCTCGAGTACGACCTGCTCGTCCTTGTCGTATGTCCGTCGCCAGCCGAGGGCAGCTTCCCAGAAGAACGCGAGCCCGGCCGGATCAGTCGCGTCGATGCACAGGCACTGGATGCGAATACTCATGGGGTCGACTCTGCTGACGCGGTCCGGCTTCTGTCCACCGCATTTTCCGCTCGGCGGCGGAAGATCAGGCTGACCGCGGCTACTCCTCGCCCGAGAAACGCTCCCACGCGGACTGGCGGGTCATGCCGAGCGCGGCTCCGATCCTGGTCCATGTGATGCTGCGAGCACGCGCCACCGCCACCCACTCGGCCAGCTGCCGGTCCACCTGGGTGCCGGCGGCCGCGATCTTCGGGAGCGTCGCGAGCAGGTCGTGGTCCGACACCCGCTCCTTCCAGCTTGGGAGCTTCGGAATGACGGCAGGTTTCGTCTCGATCAGCTCCACGCAGAGGGCCACGCACTCGTTGCAGATAAATACGCCAGGACCGCCAACCATCGTGGTGACCTCGGTGGTCGGCTTCAGGCAGAAAGAGCAAGCGATGCCGGCCGTCACGTCCTCGGTCGGCGTCTCCTTGGCCCCCGTCATGGCGGCGTTCCTCCCGGCTCGCAACCGTCAGGTAAATCCTGACAACTTGTCAGGCCTCACCTTACGCCGTCAGGTCAATCCTGACAAGACTCAGGAGTACCCGGCTGAGCTCGTGGCGAGGAAGGCCGCCTGCTTCTCGTGCTCGGTGATCAGCCACTCGGCGATCGGCCGCGGATCCCGCAAGTCTTGCCCGCGCCGCAGGTCATCTAGGTAGGCGCGATCCAGCTCAATTCGGCGGCGGAACTCGGCGCCATCGCCGACGGCCCCATGCCCAGGGATTACCCGCTCGACCGGAAACTCGGAGAGCCGGTCCAGGCCTGCCAAGTAGTCGCCGATCGGGTCGGCCTGGTCGAGATCGAGAAGCGGGATCTCGATGTCGGAGCACATGTCGCCCGCAACCAACGTCCCGCTGCCGGGGAAGAACACCGCGCTGTGCCCAGGCGCATGAGCCTGATGCGTGACGACGAGCGCCCGTGGCCCGTCCCACGCGATCGCATCGGGCCGATCCAGCGGGTTGAGCCGGCCGAAGAGGTCCAGGTCATGGCCGGGCGCGGACCGCTGTACTCCCTCGATCAGGCGAGCTCGCTCGCGTACCGCGGCGGCAACGGTCAGCGGCGAGGCGAATCTCGGCACTTCCCCAAGCTCGGCGCTCCATAGCACGTGATCCCAGTGCGGGTGAGTCGCGAAGCCCGCGCGCGGGTGGAGCTGCAGAATGCGCATATCAGCCGCGAGACCGGCCAGCTCGGCGACCGTGACCGCCGGATCGATCACCAAGCAACCGCCGTGACCATCGGCAGCGACGGTGCTGTTCGTGACATAAAGATCACCGGTAGCAACGTAAACCCCGGTGCTGACCTCCATCAGTCGCTTCATGTGTCCTGGGGTACCACAACCGGGCCTCCGCGCGGGTCGGTCCTGTTGGGTCGCGCGCGCAGCGGTCGTCCCTTGATCGTGCCTGACAGTGGCTAGCCGGCCGGGTTGTACCAGGTTTCCCCATCGGGCAGCAGAGCGTCGGCCTCCTTCGGGCCCCAACTGCCCTTGGCGTACTGGTGCGCGGGCACCACATCGCCCATCACCGGATCGACGACCTGCCATGCTGCCTCTACTGTGTCCTGCCGGGCGAACAGGTCGCGCTCGCCAGCCAGGGCCGCGCCGATCAGCCGGTCATACGGCCGCATCTCGGCCGCCGGCTGCTCGGCGAAAGTCAGCGTCTCGGTCTGCGGCTGCCAGCCCGGTCCCGGTTTCTTGCCGGTCAGGGTGATGCCGACCCTCGCGGCCGGGTTGACGCGGAAGTGCAGGGCGCTGACCGAGCCCTCGGCCGATCCGAGGCCGAACACATCGCACACGGGCGGCCGGAACCTCAGGTAGACCTCCGTCGCCTTGACTGGCAGGCACTTGCCCGCCCTGATCAAGATCGGAACGCCGCCCCAGCGCCAGGAGTCGAGCCCGAGCCTCACGGCTACGTACGTCTCGGTCGTCGAGTTCGGGTCAACGCCCTGCACGTCGCGGTAGCCCTCGTACTGGCCGCGGACCGTGGTCTGCGGCGTCAGCGGTGACAGCGCCGCGATGACCGTAGCCTTCGCCGTCCGCCACGGGTCGAGGCCGCGGCCGTCCGGCGGCTCAGCCAGCACAGACGCGAGCACCTGGAGCAGGTGATTCTGAAGGACATCCCTGATCGCACCGGTCCTGTCGTAGAACGCGCCGCGATCGGAGACGTCGAAGTCTTCGGCCATAGTGATCTGGATGCTCTGAACGTGCGTCCGGTTCAGCAGCGGCTCGATGATCGAGTTGGCAAACCTGACGAAGAGCATGTTCTCGACCGGATCCAGGCCCAGCCAGTGGTCGACCCGGTAAATGTCGTCCTCGGCGAAGTTCTGGTGCAAGGTCGCGTTCAGCGCCTGCGCACTGGCCAGGTCTTGACCGAATGGCTTCTCCACCATGATGCGGGAGCCGGCGGCACGCCCGGCGGCCGCGACGCCATCGGCGATCCGGCCGAACAGCGCAGGCGGCACCTCCAGGTAGTACAGCACCTGCTTTCCGGGCCCGACCTTGGCGGCCATCTGCTCGTAAGTGTCGGTGGCCGTCAGGTCGCCGTCGATGTAATCGAGCAGGCCGAGCATCCTGGTCGCTGCTGGTGACTTGGGGTCAATCCCGTGACGGCGCAGCGAGTCCGCGGCGTAGCCCCGGAACTGGTCAAGTCCCCAGCCGCTCTTGGCGATGCCGATGACCGGCATGTCGAGCACCCCGCGCTCGACGAGGCCGACCAAAGCAGGGAACGTCTCGAGCTTCGCGAGGTCGCCGGTAGGGCCGAAAATGACGAGCGAGTCCGCCCGCGCCTCATCTGTCGTCATGGTCATCGCCCCTTCAGTGCGCTGTCCGCCGCACCGGCAAGTCCTTGTCGCTGAGCCTGCGCCTAAACCCCTCGTAGGTCCAGGCCGATCATCGCGACGCACAGAGAAATGGCTGATTGGGTCAGCGCGAACTACCAGGAGCCTACCGTTCCGGGACGGTCAGCTCTGTGGCACCACCCGCGCGGGGGGATGTGTAATTCCCGGGACTCCGAGCATGTTTAGGACGTGTCGGATCGGTACGATGTCATCATCGTGGGCAGCGGCGCCGGGGGCGGAACGCTCGCCCACTCACTCGCCCCTTCAGGAAAGAAGCTCCTGCTCCTGGAGCGCGGCGACTTCCTGCCGCGCGACCTCTACCTCGCCGACGCGAGCATCTTCCCGAGCATCGGCGCGGTCAACCCGGCCCTTACGGTGATGGCCAACGCGATCCGGGTTGGCGACCACATCACCGGGCGGCTCCGGTGACCCGATCCCCGCCGACAGGGTCCGGGCAGAATTGCCGGTGCCGGGCGCGCGATGACAGTTCGCTCATCCGCCGGCTGCGCGACCAAGGGTCCTTAGTCGCTACTGCCCGCTACCGCGGGTGAGCACACTATGGGCAAGACCTGATCGGAGGAGGAGCGTCATGGTGATGGTTCAGGATCCGTATCCAGTGCAGTTCTCGGTCGATTACCCGGATCGGCCACTCAACAGGCTGACGACGTTTTTCCGGATCTTCACAGTGATTCCGATCGCGATCGTGCTCGGCACTGTCTCGGGCGGGACGGTGGGGCTCGTCCGAGGGCCGGTACTACATCGTGGGTGCGGGCGGCCTGCTGGTCCTCGGGCCGCTGCTGATGATCCTCTTCCGGCTCAAGTACCCCAGGTGGTGGTTCGACTGGAACCTGGAGCTGCAGCGGTTCAGCAACCGGGTGGGGGTTTACGTCGCGCTGATGGACGACACCTACCCGTCGACCGACGAGCACCAGTCGGTGCACCTGGACTATCGATACCCGGACGTGCCGGTCGAGCTGAACAGGTTCTTGCCCCTGGTGAAGTGGCTCCTCGCGATCCCGCACTACATCGTCCTAGCCTTCCTGCATATCGGCGCAGTGGTCGCGGTCATCGTCGCCTGGTTCGCCATCCTGTTCACCGGGCGCTATCAGCGCGGCATCTTCGACTACGTGGAGGGCGTGATTTGCTGGAACAACCGCGTCCTCGGGTACGCGTTCGTCCTGATCACCGATCGTTACCCGCCATTCAGGCTGCGGCCCTGAGGCCAGGCGGAGGCGAGGCGCGATGATCGTGATCGTGGCCGGCGTGTCCGGGAGCGGCAAGTCGACGGTCGGCGCCCTCCTGGCGGGTCGGCTCGGCTGGCCGTTCATCGACGGTGACCTGCTGCATCCGTCAGCGAACATCGCGAAAATGAGGCGCGGTGAGCCGCTCACCGATGAGGACCGGCTGCCGTGGCTGCGGGCGATCGGTGATTACCTGGACGAACAAATGGCCGCTGGCGGTTCTGCGCTCGTGGCGTGCTCGGCGCTGAAGCGAAGCTACCGGGAGCAACTGCTGGGCGGCCGCCCGGAAGCGAGGATCGCGTTCCTGCAGATTGACGAGGAGGTCGCGGCGCGGCGGCTAGCCGCACGGCACGGTCACTTCTTCAATTCCGGCCTGATTGAGAGCCAGTTCGCCGATCTGCAACTGCCGCGTCCTGACGAAACCGGAGTCGTGGTTGTTCTGGTCGGCGACCGGCCAGAGGCGACGGCCGATGAGGTCGTCCGCCGCCTGGGGCTCGATGGTGCCGGCGGCGCCCTGAACCCCGGCCCGCCCAGGCCATTTACTGGCCTCACCTAAGCGGCGCCGCCGCCCATGCGACTCTGGATCCGTTTGCTAGCAGCATAACGGGCAATTCGGGCGGCAATTTGTTTTGAACGGATCCATAGTGCGGGGCAGGCCTATATCGCCCAGGGCGCCTTCGCCGGAATCCGGAACATCGCCGCACACGACGAAGACGAATGGCCAGAGCAGATCGCGCTCGAGCACCTCGCAGTCCTGTCCGTCGTCGCCCGATGGACCGACGAGACCGAGGTCGTTACCGGCTAGTCCAGCCGCATGAGCCCGCCGCGCGGGCCACGCTCCCATCGCGTTCCGGCCGCGTCTGTGAACTCGATGCTGGTCACGTAAACCTGATCATCGCATTGGTCGATCATCTTGCTGACGTTGTCTGGTATCTCGACGAACTGGTCAGCGCCCGGCGCAATGACACGGACCCGCTCGACCGGCCCTCCGCGCACGCTCGAAGTCCAGTCGCCGCCGGCCTCCTCCTGGACGTAGTGGAAGAATGCCCGCACCTGGAAGACCGGCAGATCTGACGCGTTCCGGATGAAAGGCCCCCCACACCGTTCCGACCGGCCTCGTGATCTGCTGGCCGGCCCACTCGGTAATGGTTATCTCCCGGCAACCGAACCAGGTCGTCACCATCGCGGCCTGCGCAGAGCCGCGCTCCTCCGCGTCGCGCTTACGCTGGTCCAGCGATTCTTCAAGGTCCTTGCGCTGGAGCTCCAGAACTCCGATCTGCTCAGTCGTGAGCTTGCACTGCTCCTCAAGCTGCCCGGACTGGATCTTGATCAGTTCCGACTGCTGCCCGATCAGCGTCTGGCCGTGCTGCACTTCGGTCTTGAACGCGGTCAGCTCCTCAGACTGCTTCCCGAATGCCCGCCTGGCGCACCACGCGGTGATGCCTGCGCCGATCAGCAGACCCCAGGTCGGGGCATCACCCCAGGCAATCGCCCCCCAGTGCGGAAATGACATGCACGGAGCTTACCTGCCGTCATGTACGGCGATTCCGCCCGTACATCAAGCCTCTTGGTACGGCAGCGGCACTTCGTGAGTAAGCGGCTGAGGGGCTGGCTCATCGCGGAGAAATCGTGCGGTGACGAAGCTCGGGGGGATCTCTGCTTAGTTTCAGGCTGGCAAGCCGGATGCCGTCCCGCGCGAGAGCGTAGACGGTCGGCCCGCGGCGGTTCGCCCAGGTCAGGACGGCGTAGCCGTGGCACGGCAGGTCCAGCACGCGGGTATCGGCATGGAGCTGGTGAACCTCGGCGCTGGCCCTGAGCATGGCGTGGAACGCATACCGGGCCGGCCAGGGAAACCGGCGCGTTACTTTGAGGCATACCTGGCCGGAGCCGAGGCGGCGCAGGTAGCCGTGCTGGCTGGCGGCCAGGGGGCGGTCAGGGATCGGGTAGTCGCCGAACGGGCCGCCGGCTCCGCCGCCCAGGTATGCCCAGGTGCCGTCGCGCCGCTGGAACTGCGCTGTCTCGATGCCGGGCATCCCGGCCAGTGGCCCGTGCTGCAGCCTGCGGACGAACACGGTCACTGCCACGTTGCCCTCGACATCGGCGGCCAGGGGAATGAGGCGGTGCTGGCCGCTCAGTTCCCGCGGCACGGTGCCGGGCAGCCCGTGGCGGAGCAGTTCCTGGCTGGCGGCGATCAGCTCGTCGTCCACGGTTCCGACGATAAGCCCGCGGCGGCCCGATGGCCTGCCGCAGCGCCCTGCCATCCGGCAGTCAGTGACCGCGTTCACGCCTCCGCTGGTAGTGACAGTTGCGGGCGCGGGCTTGATGTCGCCGACGCCATAGGGACCAGCGCAGGTGATGATCCGGCGGCTGCTCGGGCCGGCAGAATCTGGCGTGCATCCGGCGGATCTCGTTTGACGGTCAGGCCGATCATCGCCGGGCCGTCGCGGTCAGTGACCGGACGGATACGGCTGAACCGCGCCGCGCCCGAAAGTTGTCCACAGGGCGTCGGCCCCCTCTCTAGCCCGGCCACCATCACCGGGCCTGCCGGGCACCGGTTCTGGCGGAGGGCGGCACGCGCCGGCGGTAACGGCGAGCCAGGCGTGCGCGCACATGGCCAGAGTGATGTGCCGGTACCAGGCAGATCGCTGGCGGACCTGGTAGTGGTCCAGCGCGGTCTCGTTCTTGGCGGCCTGGAACGTTCTCCCGGGGTCGCCCCGTGCAACGCGGCCTTGATCCTCGCCTTTGCGCAGCTCAGAGGCTGACGAAGATGACGTTAGCGACTGCGACAGGTGTAGTGAGTCCCAGTGCCCGGATGCGGCCCAGGATCCGCCGGATGTCCCGGCAGACCGCTGTGCGCCTCCCGTCAAGCGCTAGTTTCCGCCGTCATGGAGCGTTGCGGCCGCGCGCTGACCTGGACAGTGGCCGAACAGTTGGGTGTCGCTAGCTGGCGGACACTTGTCGATACGGCACCCGGCGCGATGGCTCGCTCGTGAGAGCGTTCCCTTTTGGGCTGGCGAGTTGCCGTTCGAGGGCTGTGAATGCTTCGATGACCCCCGTTGCTTCGAAGGCGCGGTTTCGGCGGCCCACTCTGACTGGGCGCAGTATCGCTGCATCCACAAGTTTCTTGATGGCTTCATTGGCAGCCGGGAACGTGCGTCCGATGAGCGCCGCCGCCGACTTGACGGTGAGGAGCGGTGCTCCGGGCAAGGCGCGCAAGAGCAGATCGGTGGCCGAGTTAGCTCGTACTGGGCCGAGCTTTGCTCGCCACTCCTCCTGAAGCAGTTGTGATCGTTTCTCGAAGTCCGATGCGTCAGCGACAGCGCGGAGGCAGGCGGCGGCGAATCTAGCCACCCAGACGTTGATCCCATTCTGTGCGGCAGTCGACGATGCCGGACCTCGGTACCTAGTTGCCTGCAATCCGTCGACATAGTCCTTTGCCCACGTCGCGAGGACGAGCGAGATCGGTGGCAGCACGCGGGTTGCCAAGCCTCGTCTGCGGAGGACGAAGTGGATTAGGGCCCGGCCTGTCCGGCCATTGCCATCAACAAAGGGATGGATGGTCTCGAATTGCGAGTGCGCCATAGCCGCCTGGGCAACGGCGGGAAGTGCGTCGTCGTTGCAGAAGCTGCAAAGGTCCTCAAGCAAGTCGAGGACGCATTCCGGCGGGGGCGGGACAAATGTTGCCGAGCAGGGGTTGTAGTCACTACCTCCGATCCAGTTCTGTTCAGACCGAATACGCCCCGCGTAGGTCTCCAGTCGGGTACCGCTGAGGAGCCGCTTGTGGAAGTCAAGAAGAGTGTCGACGGTGATCGGATCTCCCGACATGATCTGCTGGACTGCAGATGCCATCGCTTCGATGTTCCCCAGTACCTCGGCAGCCGTCACGTCAGTTGGCTGTTCGCCCAAGTCGATGGCCGCCTCTGCTCTGAGCAGACGACGTGCGCCGACCTCTAGTCCTTCGATGCGTGAGGAAGCGACGCATTCTGCACGAAGCAGGATGCGTGCAAGCGCCTCCGTATCGACCAACGTGGAAACCTGTGCGTCGAAGACGGCTATAGCGCGCTCTGCATCGGCGATGTCGGCTGCGGTACTCCCTTCGAACATCAGCTTCCGGCCAGTCAGGAGGTCGGGCACGTATGCTTCGTAGTCGCAGGATCTCCGGTCCCGTCGAGCCACCCCAGGGCTGGCTTCGGTGGCCCAGTGTCTACGGATAACCTTGGCCATGTCGCCTCCTTATTAGAGGTTAGCCTTCAACTTAGGGCGATCGCAGTTCAGTGGCGGGGCTTTCGGAGCCTGTGTGTCGGCATGCGGGGTGTCCGATCTGGTCAGACGTGCATCACACGAAGGTGACGGGGAACTTGTTGACAGTGGCGACACAACCCATAACCCCATGCATGCTGGCTGGCGAGTTCGCGGTCCGGCAGGCGGCGTGACGGCCGCTATGCCTCAGGCTCTTGGGCCGCTGAGTTCGCCTGTCCGTGCCCGGCGGCGTCCTTCAGCGCCGGTCAAAGGGATAGTCGGAGCCGTAGACGGCCCGTGCAGAATTCGAGCGCTCGCCGCAATATTTCCGCTGCCTGTTCAGCCTCCCCGCTACCGGCTGGCAGGTTGGCCAGCCTTTCTCATGAGACGGCCAGGTCGTCCTGTTAGGTGATGTTGGCGGCGTCGTGGCGGGCGAGGTCTTCAAGGTCGCGCACCTGGAGCCAGCCGGGCAGCCACTGCTTATGAGCTTCGTCATCGCCTTTGAGTACGAACAGCTCGTAGAAACCGAATGCCGCGATCATCAGCGTCGCGCCAACCAGGAACGTGTCCATGACGATCTGGAACAGGCCAAGCCGGCCGCCGACATGGGCAGGCTCCCCGAAGACGCCCGTGGCTGTCCGGACGAGGATGTCGGTGCCATAGATGAAGGATCCGGCGGCGTCGAGGAGCAGGAAGACTACCGGGATCAGCACCAGAAGCCGGGACAGGGTAAGCAGGCGCTCGAATCCGCGCTGCACCGGTGGCATCGGCGGTTCTCGGTTGCCCGATAGTGTGGCGGGCTCGGTGTCGTGGGCCGCCACGGGCTCGGTGTCCTGAGCCGCCGCGGGCTCGGCTCCTCGCACCGGACGCTCGGCACCAGGCCGGTCCTGCCCGCCCGGCACCTCGCTCACGAGGCACAATCTACCCGCCGACGTAGGCGGGGACGCTCTGTGACCGTCTGAACTGGGCGGATACCGCGCAAGGCCGGACACGACAACGCCCCCGAGAGCATCTGCTCGCGAGGGCGCGCCCAGGCCGGTGTGAGGTCGCCTCTCGGCGAAAGGCTCAACGCGGCTCCAGCCGAACGGTAGTCCGCGAAGGCAATGGGTTAGGCCCGGGGGACACATCACACCGACGGTCGTTGGAACGTGTGAGCACTCTGAGGTATTCCGTCGTCCCGAGGATCTTCGAGCGGGGCTACCCTGTGGTTGAGGTCACCCGTGGCAAGAGGAGCGGCGTGGTTGCGAATGTCTCGGCCATCGGCTGCATCGGCGTCGTGATCGTCGCGACGCGCGGCGAGGCGGGGCCCGGCGAGGTCCTGGTAAAGATCCGGGGGGGCTCAGAGGCGTTCATCGCGTGGTCGCCGGAGCCGTTGCCGAAGGGCACAACAGTTCTCGTGATCGATGAGCGTGGCTCTCGCGCCGTTGACGTCAGCGCCTGGACGGATCCGCTCAGGCCCGATTCCCCCAATCCGTGATATGCGGTACCTTTCCATGCCTTCGTAAATTTTCAACACCCAGCACCCCATTGTGGAGATGACAAATGCTCGGCTACCGCGTTCCGAGGCCCGACGAGGCCATGCTTGTTGCCGGCGGCAGGTACGGGATGAACGGCGCGCCGTTCAAGGTCGTGACCGGTCATGGCGCCTTCGTTCTGCCGTTCGTCAGGAAGGCGAACTTCCTCACCCTGTCCATGTGCGAGTCCGAAGTTTCCGAGACCTGCGTTACCAAGCAGGGCATATCGCTGAATGTGCGCGCCGTGATCGCGTTCAAGGTCGGCAACGATCAGGAGAGCATCGTCAACGCGGGTCAGCGGTTCCTGTCCGACCAGGACCAGATGTCCACCCTGACCGGGCGGATCTTCGCAGGGCACCTGCGCTCGATCATCGGCTCGATGACGGTCGAGGAGATCGTCACTGAGCGCCAGAAGCTCGCGACTGAGGTCCTGGACGGATCGAAGGCCGAGATGGCCAAGATCGGCCTGACCGTCGACTCGCTCCAGATCCAGTCGATCGACGACATGAACACCGGATACATCGACGCTATGGCCGCGCCGCACAACGCAGCCATCCAGCGGCAGGCGCAGATCGCGCAAGCTCAGGCGAACCAGGCCTCCGCCGAGGCGCAGCAGCAGTCGCAGCGGGCCCAGGCGGAGTATGCCAGGCAAACCTCGGTCGTCCAGGCCCAGTACAAGGCCCAGGTCGATAAGGCTCAGGCTGAGGCCGCCCAGGCGGGACCGCTTGCACAGGCACAAGCGACGATGGAGGTGCTGGCCGCCCAGGCCGAGCTCGCCAAGCGCCAGTCCGAGCTGCGCGAGCGCCAGCTCGTAGCCGAGGTGATCAAGCCCGCGGAAGCTGAGGCGGAGAAGGTGCTGATCCTCGCCAGGGCGGACGCGCAGCGCGTCACCATGCAGGCCGAGGCTGCCGCGTCGCATAACAGGGTCGCGCTCGACCGGATGCTGATCGAGCAGTTGCCGCAGATCGTGCGGGAAGCCGCCGCGGGTCTGGCAGGCTCCAACCTGAGCGTGCTGAACGGCGCGGACGGGCTCAGCGAGATCGCCTCCGGCCTGGTAGCTCAGGGCCTGACGATCTTCGAATCGGTGAAGAAGGGCCTCAACGGCGGCTCAGAACAGCAGGCGGACGGGACGCAGCTGCCGTCCGCCGGGCGGCAGGAAGGAACACCGAACGGACAGGCGACTTCCTGACCGCGGCGCAGCAGCCGTGCGGGGCAGGCGTCCAGGGATGGCGGGCAACCAAAGCGTCGGGTGGCCGCATCAAATAGCCAGGTACTCGCTGACCCCAGCTCGCACCTGCGCGGCGCGCCCGTGCCGGCGGCTACGCGACCGCGCGCACCTCGGTGCGGCGGCGCACCGGATCGGCAAGAGCGCTAGTTAGCTCGTCGAGCGCCTGCACCGTATGGCCGCTCACCACCGCGTCGCAGTGCGGCCAGGCCGCGGCCATCCCGCCAGCGAGTGGCTGATAGGTGACGCTCTTGGTCCGCGGGTTCACCCAGACGATCCGGAACGCGACAAGCGACAGCCGCTCCATCTCGCGCCTAAGCAGTTCAGGGTCGCCCGTCTCCCAGCCGTCGGAGATGATCACGACGACCGCTCCGCGCGCCATGCCGCGGCGGCCGAAGTGATCGTTGAAGTCCTTCAGCGCCGCACCGATCTTGGTGCCGCCCAGCCAATCCGGCGCCGCCTGCCCTGCCCGCTCCAGCGCGATCCCCGGCAGCGTCCTAGCGAGCACAGGCGTGAGCCTGGTCAGTTGGGTGGCGAAGGTAAACACCTCGGCGCCTGCTCCGCCCGCGGCGCAGTAGAGCAATTGGATCATCGCCCGGGCGTAGGGCTCCATGGACCCCGAGATATCGCAGAGCGCGACCAGCCGGCGGGGTCGCGCGGCCGGATTGCGGCCGATCAAGCGGAATGCGTGCCCGCCGGTCCGTCGCGCCTGTCGCAGCGTGGCCCGCATATCGATACGC
>WNFC01014704.1_pt1 | contig 12678 bp, 9 predicted proteins | sample 5400541 | NCBI WGS metagenome assembly WNFC01 (sample SAMN13153342, study PRJNA577476) | soil metagenome | isolation source: 120 cm saprolite under Douglas fir tree site 2 hole 2 replicate 1 | place: USA:California | collected 2015-04-18
GCCGGGGGTGTCCGCCGAGCTGAGCTCCCGGGTGAGCGCCGCCGTGGAACGCCTCGACTATCGGCACAACCTGACGGCCAGCAGCCTTCGGCGGGCCGACGGCAAGAGCGCCACCATCGGCGTGGTCCTCGAATACATCGCCAACCCCTTTGATTCCATGCTGCACCGCGCCATCGAAGACCTGGCCCTCACCCGGGGGGTCCTGGTCCTGGCCGGCAGCCTCGAGGAGAGCGAAACCCGCGAGCGGGAATTGATCGCCGCGCTGGCCTCCCGGCGCGTGGACGGGCTGGTCATCATGCCCGCCAGCCATGACCACAGCTATCTGCTGAACGAGCGCCGGGCCGGCACCCCGATGGTGTTCGTGGACCGCCCTCCCGCCTTTCTCGATGCGGACACCGTCCTCACCGATAACGTCGATGGGGTTCGCCGCGGCATTCGCCACCTGGCGGCTTTCGGCCACCGGCGGATCGGGTACCTGGGGGACCTGCAGACCATCACCACCGCCGCGCTCCGGTATCAGGGCTACCTGGAGGAGCTCGCCGCCCAGGCCATTCCGGGTGACGAGCGCCTGATCCGACTGAACCTGCGCGGCATCGAGCGGGCCGAGGCGGCGACCCTCGACCTGCTCTCGAAGCAGCCGCCACCGACGGCCCTGTTCGCCGGGCAGAACCTGCTCACCATCGGGGCCTACCAGGCGCTGCGGCGCCTCGGGATCCACCACAAAATCGCCCTGGTGGGCTTCGATGATGTCCCGCTTGGCGACCTGCTCGAGCCCGGGATCACGGTCATGGCCCAGGATCCAGCGGCCATGGGTCGAGCCGCCGCTGAGCTGCTCTTCCGCCGCCTCGACGGTGACCGGTCACCATCGGTCCACCGCGTGATCGCCACCCGGCTGATCGCCCGAGGCTCAGGCGAGATCCGTCCGTGATCGTGGTCGCGGGGGAGGCGCTGATGGACATGGTCGCCACCCGCGACGGGACCCAGCAGCCGCGGCCGGGAGGGGGGCCGTTCAACACGGCGCGCGCGCTCGCCCGTCTGGGCGTGCCGACGGCCTTCCTGGGTCGCCTCTCAACCGACGCCTTCGGCCGCCAGCTGGCCGATGCGCTGGCGGGAGATGGGGCCGACCTCTCCCTGACCAGCTTTGGTCCTGAGCCCACCACGCTGGCGATCGCCGAGGTCGATAGCCGCGGGTACGCCGCCTATCGATTTGTCACCGCCGGGACGTCGGCCCCCAACCTGACCCCCGCCGCGCTCCCCGCGTCCCTGGCTGCCGACGTCAACGCCCTGCACGTGGGCACCCTGGGGCTGCTGCTCGAACCGATCGCGGCCACGCTGCTCCAACTCGTGCAGCGGGAGAACGGCCGGCGCCTGGTCATGGTGGACCCGAACATCCGGCCGGCGCTGCTGACCGATGTCCGGTCGTATCGTGATCGGCTGGACGCGATCATGGCGCACAGCACGATCGTCAAAGGCAGCGAGGCCGACCTGGCCTGGCTCCTTCCCCAGCTCGAGGTGGAGGCGGCGGCGACACAGCTGCTCAGCCACGGGCCCCGCCTGGTGATCGCGACGCTGGGGGCCCAGGGGGCGTTGGGCGTCAGCGCCGCCCTCCGGGTGCGAGTACCCGCGCCCATCGTCAACGTGGTCGACACCATCGGCGCCGGCGATGCCTTCGGCGCGGCCCTGCTGGCCTGGCTGCATGAGCATGGATCCCTCACGACGGATATCAGCCTCGACGCCGTGCAGCTGAGGTCGGCGCTGGAGTTCGCCTGCCTCGCCGCGTCTCTCACCTGCACCCGGCCAGGCGCCGACCCACCCTGGCGGTCGGAGCTCGGTCCCCTCGAGGCGACCGCGAGGACGCCCGATGCTGCTGGGGATTGACCTCGGGACGTCTTCGATCAAGGCCGCCGTTATGGCCGAGGACGGATCCGTCGGGGAAATTGCCTCGGCCAGTTATCCGATGAAGTCGCCGGCTCGGGGGTGGGCCGAAACCGACCCAGCCGACTGGTGGCTGGCCACCCGACGTGCGGTTAGGAGTCTGGCCGCGAGCCACCGTCAGAAGGTAGCGGGTATCGGTCTGTCCGGCCAAATGCACGGCGTGGTGCTGACCGACCCCGACGGCCAGGCGCTCCGGCCCGCCATCCTGTGGGCCGATGGCCGGGCCGAGGGCGAACTCAGTCGCTACCGTGAGCTCCCTCCAGGCCTTCGGAAACTCCTGGCGAATCCCCTCGCCGCCGGCATGGCCGGACCCACCCTGCTCTGGCTTCGGCGCCATGAGTTCCCAACCTACGACGCCGCTCGCTGGGCCCTGCAGCCAAAGGACTGGCTGCGCCTGCGGCTAACTTCGCAGGCGCGAACCGAGCCCACCGACGCCTCGGCCACCTTGCTGTATGACCTCGGCAGAGACACCTGGGCGCACGACGTGGTGCGCGAGCTCGACCTTCGCCCGAACCTCCTTCCGGACGTCGTCCCGAGCCATGAGATAGGGGGCCGTCTCACGGATGTGGCAGCGCAGGAGCTGGGGCTCGCACCAGGGTTGCCGGTGGCGGCGGGCGCCGCGGACGCGGCGGCATCGCTCCTCGGTCACGGGGTGCTGGATCCAGGTCCGGTGCTGTTGACCATTGGGACCGGTGCGCAGCTCAGCTCGATTCGGACCCAGCTTCACCACGACCCCACTGGGCGAACCAATCTGTATCGAACGGTCGAAAACGGCAAATGGTATGCGATGGCCGCCATCCTCAACGCCGGCCTAGCGCTCGATTGGGCCCGCACCGTGTTCCAAATCGAGTGGCCCGTTCTCTATCGGAGTGCCGAGGAGGTCCCTCCTGGAGCTGGTGGCGTCACCTTCGTGCCGCACCTGGTTGGTGAGCGGACTCCGCACCGTGGCTCCGGGGCGGACGCGCGCTGGTCCGGGATCGCCCTCCACCACCGGAGGGAGCATTTGCTCAAGGCGGTCTTAGAGGGGGTGGCGTTTGCGTTGCGAGAGGCCATGGAACAGCTGGAAGCCGCCGGCATCCCGGTCGCGGAATTGCGTCTGGCCGGCGGTGGAGCGGTCGATGCCGCCTGGCAACAGCTGCTTGCCGACGTGCTGGGCAAGCCCCTGATCGCGACCCCCAGCTGGGTTGGATCCGCCCGCGGCGCCGCCCTCCTGGCCGGCGTGAGTGCGGGGGTCTACAAGAGCATCCGTGACACGCCGGCCGGGGATCCGCGCACCGAGCTGGCGGCCGAACCCGGTCCCAGAGCCGACGAGTACACAGCCCTCTACCAGCGCCGCATGCATCCGTGATCGATTCTCCGACGTTTCTCAGTGTGCTGACTGGCTCCTTCTCCTCTCCGGCGGCCGGAAACCCGACGGTGGCGATGATCGAGGCTGCCTACCAGCACCACGGTCTGGACGCCCGCCACATCAACTGCGAGGTGCCTTCTCATCTGCTCGGTGACGCGGTCCGGGGAGCGCGGGCGATGGGATGGTCCCGCTTCAACCTCTCGATTCCGCACAAGGTCGCCGTGATTGCACATCTTGACCGGCTGGCCGAGTCGGCGCAGATCATCGGGGCCGTGAACTGCCTCGTCCGGGTGGGGGACGAGCTGGTGGGCGAGAACGCTGATGGCCAGGGTTTTCTCTCGTCGCTGCGGACAGTACGTGATCCGGCCGGCAAGGCGGTGGTCCTGCTCGGAGCGCACCCCCGGCCAGGGCGCGCCTGGTGCGCTGGGGGGACCTCCGCGATTCCGGCCGACACCGACATCGTGGTCAACCGCGACCTCCATCACCGGAGTAGACGCTGACCCGCCTGTGATGCGGCGCACCCTGGAAGAGCTGTTCGAGACCTCCGCCGGCTGAGTGCCAGGCTCGGCGTCAGGCGGGTTGTCTGCGCTCCCGCTGCTGGCGGAACAGCTCGGCGATCTCGTGCACGGTCGTGGCGTCCTCTGCCCGCTTGTCCGCTCCCCGGAAGGAGACCACCCGTGGAAAACGGAGCGCAAACCCAGGCTCATCGCCCACCTTGCCAGCCGTATGTCGTGGGCTGGGCGTAATCTCGTCGGCCATCGGACAAGCCGGTGCCAAGCTTGGTGATGGTGGCAAACCGGTCGTTTTCCGCGTCGTAGACGCCGGCAAGGAGCGCACCCACGCCGAACTCCGCACGCTTGCCTTTTCCAAAGTAGTAGCCGAGCAGCACGAGGTCGACCGTGTCGCTGAGCTCACCGCTGGTGTGGCGCTTCAGCTTGACCCAGTTGAAGTTGCGCGCACCGGCCTGGTATTTGGAGTCCGGTCGCTTGACCACGACACCCTCCAGACCCTGGCTGATGTAGTCGAGGAGCGTCTTGGTGAGGACCTCGACCGAGTCGGTCTTGATGATTGGAGCTGGGAGCAGCACGGTCGAGCCGGCGATCACCTCGTCCACCAGCGCGAGCCGCTCCTCGTAAGGCAGGTCGGTGAGGTCGCGGCCGTTGCGGTAAAGGATGTCGAAGACGAACGCGACCAGGGGCAGTTCCCGCGCCGCCTGCTCGATCCCGTGCTGCCGCCGGCGGCTGGCGGTCAGCTGGAAGGGTAGGTACTCCTCCAATTCCTTGCTGTAGGCGATGGCCTCGCCATCGAGGATCAGCGTCGCGTCGCTCAGCGCCCGTGCCGCCGCCGTGAGCTCGGAGAACATGAGGGTGTAGTCCTCGAGGTTCCGGGAAAAGACGCGCACGACTTCGCCGCTTTTGTGGATCTGCACCCGGATTCCGTCGTACTTCGGCTGCACGGCAACCAGCCCCAGCTTCTTGATCACCGCTTCCGGGTTCGGTAAGCGCTCGGCGAGCTGGCTCCGGATCGGCCTGCCAACCGTAACCTCGAGGGCGTTGACTTCGCGTTCCCCACCAGCCCAGAAGGTCCTCGCGATCAGCCCCAGGTCGGACACACGATTGTATGCGCCTTCCAGCACCGGCCGGAGGGAGCGGTCGCCTTTCCTGGCGAACGACAGTGCATCGAGCACGGTCGGATCGCCGATGCCGAGCCGCAGGCGGCCCAGCGCGATGCGAACCAGGTGCTTGGCCGAGGTATGGTCCACCCGATTCAACAAGGCCGCGAAGAGCGAGCGCTTCTCTTCGACCGACCCGGCACCGGCCGCCCTGGCGATGTCCAGCAACCTGGCGTGGACCTCCGTGACCGGCAGCGCCGAACTCGAGCCGTGGCCGGCGAGTTGGGCCGCCACCAACCCCAGATCACCCAGGCGGCCGAAGAGCTTCGCGACGTAATCGAGCGACGTCCCAAAGGCCTGCGCGATGGCCGCCATGACGAGCTTCTCGCCGAGGCCGATCTCTACCGGCTCGAAGAAAGGAACCAGCCTTCCCTGGATCAGGTAGGTCAGCGGCTGAATCTCGTCGGGCGAGGTCTTCGTGTAGAGCTCCGCAAGCGTCTTCACCAGGTCGTTCCTGCTGGTGGTCGACTCCAGCCGGTCGAGGTAGCCGCTGAGCTCGGGGAATGTCACCGCAGCTCCTCGAGCCGATCAATGAAGCGGCGCTGTGCGGGCAGCAGCTTGCGGCGCGCCAAGTCCAGGTCGAACCAGCCGGCTCGATCGACCTCGGGGAACCGCTGCACCCTCCCCGACCGGGGCGGCCACTCGAGCTCGAACGTGTTGCTCCGCGTTCGCGTCACGTCCAGGTCGCCCGGCACCGCCCACGCCTGGACGATCTTGCCTCCCGCCTGGCGTACCGCACCGAGCGCCGTCGGCTCACCATCAGGCGGCGGTAGCCCGAGCTCTTCCTGAAACTCGCGGCGCGCCACTGCAATGCCCGTTTCATTCTCGGCGAGCTCCCCCTTCGGGATCGACCAGACCCCGTCGTCGCGTCTCTGCCAGAAAGGACCGCCGGGATGGACCAGCAGCACTTCCAGCTTCCCGTCCCGCTGCCGGTACAGAACCAAGCCGGCACTCTGGGCGCTCAACGCTCGTCCCTCATTCCGTCCGTTCCGGACAAGTTTCGCATCAGGCTCGAGGTGCCTGAGACCAGCGCGGTCCGAAAGTCAATCCGGAGCAACCGTTTCCTGAAACCATGTCCTCTGTCATTCTTACCGAGTGAATCTGATCCCGGGCAGCCGGCGCCGCTACAACGAGCTGGCGGGCACAAACCTCGACCGTCTCGTCGGAATTTCGGATGGCATCTTCTCCGTCGGCATGACCCTGCTCGTCCTGGGCCTGGCGCTACCGACGTTGAACGCTCACGGCACCGAGGGAGACCTCGGGCAGGCGTTGCTGGGGCTGGGCCCGAATGTCCTGGTGTACACACTGAGCTTCATGACCCTCGGCATCTTCTGGGTTGGCCAGGGGACGCAGCTCAATCTGCTGGCGCGGAGTAATCGCAACTACTCGTGGCTGCAGCTCGTCTTTCTCTTCGCCGTCACCCTCGTCCCCTTCTCGACACAGTTGCTGGCGCATTTCCCAACCTATCGCGTGGCTCTCGTCGAATACTGGCTCAATATCGTGCTCCTGGGCATGACGCTGCTGGCAGGACTCCAATACGGCCTTCGGGCGCACCTCTTCAAGGAGGCAGAGATGCCCGAGGTGGCCCCGCTGATGCGCGGCCGGATTTTCATCGCCCAGTCCCTGTACGCGATCGCCACGGCCGCCTGCCTCGTCTTTCCGACCTGGGTGAGCATCACGCTCATCTTCCTGGTCCAGCTGAATTACGTGGTCGCGCCGCGCATCCCGATTCTGCACCGCTTCTGACACGTTCGATTCGGTGGATCCGACTAGGCTGCCCGGTCCTGCGTGCGTTCCCACTCGGCCAGCCAGGACAGTAGGCCAGCCGCCGGCATCGGCCGGCTGATGAAAAACCCCTGGGCCGAATCGCAGCCCAGCGCGGCCACCAAATCCAAGGTGCGAGCATCTTCGACCCCTTCGGCCACCGTCTCCAGGCGCAGGCTGTGGCCAAGTTCGACCGACGCCCGCACGATGCTGGCTCCACTGGTCGCCCCCGCCACCCGCGAAACGAACGACTTGTCGATCTTGATTTCGTGCACGGGCAGCCGGTGCAAGTAGGCCAGCGAGGAGTACCCCGTCCCGAAGTCGTCCACCGCCAGGCGAACGCCCAGCTTACGTAGCCGCCCCAGGGTTTCGATAGCGCGCTCGGGCTCGGACATGATGATGCCTTCCGTGATCTCCAGGCGGAGCCAGGACGGCTCTGCCTGCGTCTCGCGCAGGGTCGTGGCTACCAGCTCTGGGAATCCCGGATCAACCAGATCGCGCATCGATATGTTGACGGCGACCGGGATCGTATGACCACCTGCGTGCCAGGACCGGCACTGGCGCAACGCGGCGCCGAGCGCCCACTGCGTCAACGGCTGGATCAATCGCGTCTTCTCCGCAAACGGAATGAATTCCATGGGAGGAACCATCCCCCGGACTGGATGATTCCAGCGGACGAGGGCTTCCACGCCGGTGATGCGTCGGTCGCGAAGACCGATGATGGGCTGATAGTGCAGGACCAGCTGACCTCCGGCGATCCCCTGACGAAGCTCTGCCATCAGGGTGAGGCGACTTAGGCCACGCCGGTCGTACTCCGGTGCATAGACCACGGACTCACCACGCGAGCGCTTGGCCACGAACAGCGCGATGTCACCGCAGCGCAGAAGGCCGTCGGCCGTGTCGCCGTGCCGGGGATAGACGGCGATCCCGATACTGCTGGCGATGTCGAGCAGCTGGCCGTGCACTTCGAACGGACGCTCGAGGGCGACCAGCAGCCTCCCTGCGGCGGCGCTGGCCCCCGGCTCGTCCGTCTCCGGGAGCACGATCCCGAACTCGTCTCCGCCAAGCCGGGCCACCACGGCCCCTGTGGGGAGCACCTCCCGCAACCGAGGGCCGATCTGTCGCAGCAGCACGTCCCCGGCGTCGTGGCCAAAGGTGTCATTCACCTCCTTGAAGTGGTCCACATCCAACATCAGGAGGGCCACCGCATGATTCCGGCTTTGGCCGTCTTCCAGGGCGGCGCCCAGCTGGGCGTGGATGAGGGTACGGTTCGGCAGTCCGGTGAGCGCGTCGTGCTGCGCCTGGTACTCCAGCGCCCGCCGGGCTTCGTTCCGTTCGGTCATATCGCGGGCCAGCGTGAAGACGAGATCCCGCCCACCGGCTTCGAATTGCATGTCCGTCCCCTCGAGCTCGATGATGCGGCCATTCTTGGCCGTGATCGTGGTCGCGAACGCTTTGGCCTTTTGGCCCTGCAATCGCTCGAGGAGGTTGGGCGCTAATCCCTTGTACTCTCCCGAGGCCACCAGGTCGAAGAGCGACTCCTTTTGCATCAGCTCATCCGAGCTGAAGCCGGTGATGCGGCTGAACGCCTCGTTGATGTAGATCGGCCGGGCTCCGTCCGTGAGGATGATGATCTGGTCGAGGTCACTCTGCGCCCTGATCAGGGCCTCGTACAGGCTGGTCTGCTCCTGGAGCTCGTGCTCGGCCTGTTTCCGGGCTGTGATGTCCTGGACCTGGTTGACGAGATACTTCACCCTGCCATCGTCCCCGATGACGGATGACACGCTGAGCAGCACCCAGAGGGCCTTCCCATTCTTGCGAACGTATCGCTTTTCCAGGTGGAAATAGCCGATCTTGCCCGCGATGAGGTCTGTAAGCGGAGCGACGGCTAGGTCCTGGTCGGCCGGGTGCGCGATGTCCTGCCACCCGTTGGCCAGCAGCTCGCTCTCCTCGTAGCCGACCATCTGGCAGAACGCGGGGTTGACCGCCAGCCATCGCCCGTCCGGTGCCACAAGGACCTGGCCGGCCGCCACGCCGTAGAACAGACCGCGAAACCGCTCTTCGCTCTCACGGAGTGCGAGCTCGGCTCGACGGCGCTGGGTCACGTCGGTCACCATGGCCAGGGAGCCCGTGTAGGTCCCGTCCTCAGCCCGCGACGGACTGGCCTCCAGCTCGGTCCACAGCTCGGATCCGTCCTTGCGTCGAAAGCGCGTCTCGTGATGGGCCTGGGGTTCAGCCTGGCGCCTGCTGGCATTGGTCGCGAACGTCGCCTGGGCATCCGCGTCCATGAAGTCGAGCACGGATCGGCCGATCACCTCGTCAACCGTGTAGCCAAGCATGCTCGCCATACGCGGATTGACAAACGTTGTCCGGTTCTCCGCGTCGATCACCCAGATGCCTTCGAAGGCCGTCTCCACAATCCGTCGATACCGCTCCTCACTCTCGCGCAGCGCCGCCTCCGCCCGCCGTCGTTCCGTAATGTCTCGTAAGAAGCTGCTGAACACGTATCGGCCGCCGGACCGCGCGACTGCGATCGAGAGCTCGACCGGGAACTCGTGCCCGCTCCGATGGAGCGCTTCGATCTCGACGCGCCGGCCAAGGAGCGGTCCCTTTCCGGTAGCCAGAAACCCGGCCAGGCCCCGGCGGTGAGCCTCGCGGTACCGGCCTGGGATAACGGTCTCTTCCAGCAGGCGTCCGACCGCCTCCGCCCGGGACCAGCCGAAGGTGGCTTCCGCCTGGGGGTTCCAGTCTATGATCCGCCCCTCCTGGTCCATGGTCACCACCGCGTCGATCGCCGAATCGAAGATGGTGCTGAGGCGCTCGAGGTGGTCTTCCTTTGCGGTGCGGGCGGCGGTGCGTTCTTCCCAGGCGCGACGCTCGCGTTCGATGGCGGGTGCGAGGCGCGACAGGTTGTCCTTGAGCACGTAGTCGTTGGCGCCGGCGCGCATGGCTGCCGCGGCCGCTACCTCGCCGATCGACCCTGACACGATGATGAAAGGCACGTCCGTGCCGCGCTTTTTCAGGATCTTGAGCGCGGGTACGGCCCCGAACTGGGGCAGGTCATAATCGGCAAGGATCACGTCGGGCGAGGTCTCGAGCGCGCGCTCATAGGCTTCGGCTGTGTTGACCAGCTCCGAAGTAATGTCAAAGCCGTCCCGCTTGAGCTGCGCGATGATCAGCTCGGCATCGTCCGGCCGATCTTCGAGCAGCAGGAGGCGAAGCCGTCCTAGTGCCATGGCGATGACCTAGGCGGCCGCTCGCTGCGAAGGACGGTTGCGGATCAGCCAGCCGCCCATGGATCTGTTCGGTCAACGAGTCCCGGGGCGGGTCCATGCGACCTAGGCACTTTTGCCTAGGCTTCAAAAAGTGGACCGGTATGGCCCGCAACGAGCAGCGGGGGCACCGGAACGCCTCCCTCGTCCGAGGTGCAGGCAAGACGATCTCCCCCCTCGCGTTGGGGAGGGGAAAGTTAACCTGTAAGGATGACGAGTCGCTCGGCCGGCGTCGCCACCGGCACCTGGCTGGAACTTCCGTACGCCGCGTGGAAGGACACCATGGAAACCCTTCACATGGAGCTCCAGATCGTCGGGAAGGTGCGCCTGGCCCTCTCCCCTTTCGAACCCCAGTGGGCCAACGTCCCGCTCTACCTGACCGCCCGCGGCCTCACTACCACCCCGATGGCATCGGGCGACCAGATCTTCCAGATCGACGTCGACCTGATCGATCACCAGGTCGTCGTCGTGACCACAGCCGGCGACTCGCGCCGGGTGGCCCTGACCGCGCGGCCGGTGGCAGATTTCTACCGCGACTTCACCGCGGCACTCCGCTCGCTCGGCATCGAGGTCCAGATCTCGCCGCGGCCGTCCGAGGTCGCAGACCCAGTCCCGTTCGCGGAGGACGTCATCCATTCGGCCTACGACCCGACCTGGGCCACCCGGTTCTTCCACGTCCTCTCGCAGGTCGACCTCGTCCTCAAGGAGCACCGGGCACGATTCCGCGGCAAAACGTCATTGGTCAGCTTCTTCTGGGGCACCTTCGACCTGGCCCTCGCCCTGTACTCGGGTCGGGCGGTCGAGCCCCCCGTGAACGCCGGGGTCATTGAGCGTCGAGGCGGGGACGCCGAGGTGATCTGCACCGGCTTCTGGCCGGGCAACGCGCAGGTCCCGGCGCCGACCTTCTTTGGCTATGCGTATCCGGTGCTGGAGGGAATCGAAGAGGGGCGCCTACGGCCCGCCGGCGCCCACTGGGATCCGGCCATGAGGGAGTTCCTCCTTCCGTACGATGACGTCCGCCGTGCCGCCTCCCCACGCCAGGCGATCCTCGAGTTTTGTGACAGCCTCTTCGAGGCTGGCTCTCGCCTCGGCCGCTGGGACGACCGCCTGATGATCGCCGACCAGGCCACCTGACACCCTCCCTAGCCCTCCCTCAAGGGAGGTGAGATCCCTCATAAGTTCACGCTCCGTACACCGGCTTGATTAAATCTGGACAATCTGGTAAACACCTAGGCATCCGCGCGCCCCGACCCTTCATACGGCCAGCCAGGGAGTTCATCCGGCTAGCAGTAGTTGCCCTGACGTACTGGCTGGCGGCTCGCCTGAGCCTGAATCTGGCGCTGGTGCACGGCCAGGTCACGCCCATCTGGCCCCCGACCGGGATCGCCCTGGTGGCCATGCTGGTCATCGGCCGACGGGTCTGGCCGGCCATCGCCGTAGGGGCGTTCGCGGTCAATCTTCCGATTGGCCCATCACCACTGGGCGCGGCTATGATTGCCGCCGGTAACACCCTGGCTCCCCTCGTTTCGGTCGAGCTCCTTCGGCGGGTTGGCTTCCACCGCGAGCTAAACCGGCTCCGCGACGCGATCGCCCTCATCATCCTGGCGGCGCTGGCCGGCATGACCATCAGCGCGACCGTTGGGAGTGCCGTGCTTGTCTTCTCGGGAGCCGTCCCGCCGACCGAATTCTGGTCGACGTGGGCGGTCTGGTGGGTGGGCGATGCGATGGGTATCCTGCTGGTGGCGCCATTCCTCCTGAGCCTGCTCACAGGACCTTCGATGCCGGCCTTTACCTGGCGACGGGGGCTGGAGCTGATGGGGCTGCTGGCCGCCACGGCGGTCGTGACCTACGTGCTTTTCCAGAATCGGCTGCGGCTCGAATACCTGGTTCTTCCGCTGATCATGACCAGCGCCTGGCGGTTTCGGCTGCGAGGCGCCGCCCCGGCTGCTCTGATTGCATCCGGGGTCGCCATCTGGTCGGCCATCCAGGGAGCCGGCTCCTTCACCGGCGAAACACTCTTCCAGAAGATGGTCACCCTCCAGGTCTTTAACGTGAGCGTCGCGCTGGCGTCATTCCTGCTCGCCTCTTTTGTCGACACCCAGGAACGGAAGGAAGAGATGTCGCGCCTGTACGAGTCCGCCAGGCTGGCCAGCGAGGCGAAGACCGAGTTTCTGCACATGGCTGCCCACGAGTTGCGAAACCCGATTTCGGTGCTGACTGGCTACCTGGTGATGCTGTCCGATGGGTCGCTCGGCCCGGCTCCCGAACGATGGAAAGGACCGCTCGAGGTTCTGACCGCCAAGACTCGCGAGTTGAACCACATCGTGACCAGCCTCCTGGAGGCTTCGCGGGTGGAGGCCAATCCGCTGCCGCGCAGCCGCGGCCTGATCGACCTGCGCACGGTCGTCCGGGAAGCCTGTGAACGGGCTCGGCCGCAGGCCGACCTGCTGGGGGCCGAGGTTGCCTCGAGCTTGTGCGCTGATCCAATCAAAGTGGAGGCGGACGCGGAGGAGCTGGGTCGCATCCTGGACAACCTGATCAACAACGCGCTGACGTACAACCTCCGATCGCCCCGGCTGCTCTGATTGCATCCGGGGTCGCCATCTGGTCGGCCATCCAGGGAGCCGGCTCCTTCACCGGCGAAACACTCTTCCAGAAGATGGTCACCCTCCAGGTCTTTAACGTGA
>WNFC01008129.1_pt1 | contig 12677 bp, 12 predicted proteins | sample 5400541 | NCBI WGS metagenome assembly WNFC01 (sample SAMN13153342, study PRJNA577476) | soil metagenome | isolation source: 120 cm saprolite under Douglas fir tree site 2 hole 2 replicate 1 | place: USA:California | collected 2015-04-18
AAGTCGGCGTTCCACTGGACCTGCCGGTCCAGCGGCGGAAAGTGCTCGGTGGCCTGATCAACGAGTATTACCAAGCGGCCTAGCTGATCTTATGAGATCCCAGGTCAGAAGCCGTGTATGTGGTTTTTGAAGCGGTACAGGCCACCCGGTCGCCGTCCGGCGTGACACCGAAATACACGGTTCCCATGCCGCCCTCACCGAGCCGGCCACGCAGCACGATGCCACCAATTTTGCCCGGATCGCCCGACTTAAGCGCCTTCATGCTCACCCCGATGCCCCCTAAAAGGTTCCCTTGCGCAATGACAGCGGAATCAAATTGACCTGCACAACGCACCACTCGACGGTGTTTCATTATCATTTTCTCTTATGTCTGATGCATCTGGAACCGCATGCGCTGCTTCATGCCGGTAGATAGCTTCCAGTCGGCGAGCTCACAGCGCAGCGCCGAGAACACCTCGCCGCCGGCTGCGGCGGCCGTGAGCTGCTCGGCCGTGACGGCCGCGATCTTGGGCTCCACCCTGGCGATGGTGCGGGGGGTGAACGCCTCGGAGACGAGCCGGCGCAGCCGCGTGTGATCCAGCGCTCCGCAACCGCCGAGGGCCCGTTCCGGTGGTTTCGCGGTGCCCGGCTCCGCCTGGCATCCTCAGGCGGGTGAGCGGAAATAACCAGCATTACCTGCCTGCGTCCCTGATCGGCGGCTTCGGCCAGCTGGCGGCAGGCGGGAAGCTCCGCGAGGCCAGGGTCGCGGTGCGCCGGAAGGCGACCGGAGCGGTGGGCACCGGATTCCCGAAGCGGAAACGCTCGCCTACCGGCCGGGAATGTACCGCCTGGCCTCGCCCCCGGCCGGCGTCGACCGCGATGTTGTGGACAGGCTGTGGGACCCGGTTGAGGACGGCCTGCGCGACCTGGCCGTGCGGCTGGCTAGCCGGCGCTTGCAGCCTGGGGACGACACGTTGCTGTTCGACTACGCGGCGACCGCTGGCGTGCGCCATCCTTCGTTCGAGGACGTCGTGGCCGATCACCAGGCGCGGCAGGGCATGCCCGCCCTGCAGGGCGACAACGTGCAGTACGCGCGCGTGCTCGCACTGGGTAACCAGCGTCCGGTGATGCCGGCGTGGCGGTGGCGGGTGCTGCACAGCCCGGCGGATGCGCCCAGGTTCATGATCACCGACCGGGGCCGGATGTACGTGGGCCAGGAGGACTGGCCAACTCACGGGCTACTGCTTCCGACGGGTCCGCAAGTCGCGATCCTCGGCTATCTTGACGACCCTGACCTCCCGCCCCGCCGGCCGGCGTTGGAGGAACACCTCGACCCGTGCCAGAGCATGATCGATTATCTCAACGCTGCCGCCTGGGACGACCCCTACATCGACCTCCTGATCGCTCACCCCGATGACCGCAGCCGCCTCGCGGCCCTCCCGGATCACCGGAACCTCCGCATCAACGCGCTCGGCCCCTTCCGCAACCGCAAGTCCGTGGGCCTGTTCGACTAACATGCCCGGATGCCCGGGGGATCAGCGGGCGTGACCGGGCAGCTGCCGATGCCACAATGAGGTGGCGCGCGGCGGAGCGCCCGCCGTGGCGGTCTGGGGGCGGGAGTGGAACCGGCGGTCGGCGAGGGCCCTGGCGGGCTGGTCGCGGAGTACGGCGCTTGGCGTGACGAGCGGTTCCGGGTGACTTTGCCCAGCCAGTAGGCGCCGGAGCGGCAGTGATCGGCGCGCCGTGGCATGGTCTCGCCGCAGGCGACGCCGCATTGACCGGCAGGGGCCCCGGAATCCTCGTGGCTACGGCCCGTCGTCTCGGGTGCGGACTGTGGGTATGCGATGATTGTGACCGATAGGTGCATGCCATTGAGCGGATGGCGCAGATCAACGCGGCCAGCGGCTTGCAAGCGCTTGCGGTCCTCCGCGACCTGCCGACTGACTAGCTGAATCTGAAGGGCATCCGCAACGCCCGTCAGCTCAAGTACGGCGACACGAGCTTTTGCCTATGTCGATCCGAGGGTTCGTCGAACGCTACGCACACGCGATCGACGAAGACGAGGGTCGGCCAGGCCCCTGGCTTCGGGCTCGGCACACCAGATCGGTGCAGGCCGAGAGGAGGCCCATGGACGATTCAAGGGGTGGGCGAGGACGGTGCACCTGAGCCGACTGCTGGTCCGTGGCCTGCGCGCGAGCGCAGACCATGAGATCGACGTGTCACTGCCAGCGCGCTTCGCCGTGCTGGTTGGCGCGAACTCAGCGGGCAAGACGACGATCGCTGATGCTGCCTACATGGCGCACTCGAAAACCTTCCCGAGGCTGCCGCGTCCCTCGTCGGCCGGGCTCGGGGATGGGGATCGCTTCGTGGACGTCGAATACCGGTTCGCGGACAATGAAGCTGACGAGGGGCCCTTGGGTCGGCAGATCCAGGCACAGAGCGGCCGGAACGCGCCGGGAACTGTGGCCGCGGCCTGGACTAGGAGCCTGTACCGGGACCTGGGCAAGATCTCAGCGAAGACGGTCGCCGCTAACCTCGATTCCCGGTCAGGTAATTGAGTTGAGGTTCCCTGGGTTCTGGCGATCATCGTGGCGGGAACCGGAACCGCAGTTTGCGGCCGTCCCACCACGGGATCGGTGCTTCAAGGTCGCCGAACCCGGCGTCGATGAGGACCGGGTGGTGGCTGCGCAGGTTCAGCGCGCAGGTGACGCCGGTGGCGTCGATGTGCAGAGTGCCGGTGGCGTCCAGGAAGTCCCGCCAGATCCGGTCCGGCGTGGCGGTCTCGTAGCGGGACAGCGTGCGGGCGAGCAGCCGGTAGAGGTTCCCGGCGACCACGGTCAGGGTGGTGTCCAGGTCGACGTTGAGCGGGACGCCGCTGGTGAGGGCGTCGAGGTGGAACCCGCCGATGTAGGCATCGAGCTCGTTTTCCACCATCATCCGCTCGGCGTAGCGGGCGAACAGGTCCCTGGCGGGGGTGGCCAGGTCGTGGGTGATCAGCAGGGTGGGCTCGTCCCGGCCGATGTTTTTCACCGCGATCTGGCGGACCTTGGAGCTGACGTCGGTGAGCTTGACCATGTCCTCGTGCAGGCGGGGCCGCCGGTAGCGGCCGGACCGGGCGATGGTGACGGTCGTCCACTCCGTGGCGGGCAGGGCGGCGAGGCGGGCGAGCTCGGATTTGCCGCGCTGGCGCAGGGTGAGCCAGTTGATGCCCCGCCCGGTGAGCTGGCCGAGGATCTTGTAGGTGGTGAGCTGGGAGTCGAATACCAGCTGCCCGGGGTCGGCTCCGGTGGCGGCGTTCCAGTAGTCGGCGAAGGCGATGATCTCGGCTGCCTGCTCGGCCTTGGTGAGGTCGGCGTTGGCGTAGACCATCTCGCCGCAGGCGTGGTCTTGGGCGAAGAACGTCAGCACGGCCTTGGTCCGCTGGGAGCGGCGGGGCACGTAGTGCTTTTCCAGCACGGTCTGGGTGCCGTGGTGGCGGATGGCGTGGAAGTCGCAGTTGAACCCGTCCTGGCCGGTGGCCAGGCCGAGCGGCCGCACCGCCTTGATCAGCCCGGCCATGAGTTTCTGGTTGGAGTCGCGGCGCACTCGCCAGGAGTAGGTGCCCAGGTGGGTGGCCTTGGGCAGCGCGGTCAGGCCGAGGGTGAACGCCAGGCCGGTGTCGTCGGTGAGCGAGCCGGCGTGGTGCACCCGGGCCTTGCGCGCGCACTTGGCCAGCAGCAGGCTGCCGACCGACTGCCATGATGACAGCGCCCGGGTAGAGGGGTAGCCCGCCGATCTGACCAGCCCGGGCAGGTCCACCTCGGCGATGGCCGGGAACAGCAGCAGCAGCCCGGCGTGATCACACGGCAGCGCGGTGTCTTCGGCTGGCCACCCGGGCAGTTTCGCGGCCTTGACCGGGTCCAGCTTCGCCGGCGGGCCGCGGCGGCCCTCGTCGCGGCGGGGCAGCCGCGGGATTCCCTCGGCGTCCAGGATCTGCCAGGCGGTCTGCGCCGACACCGGCATTCCCTCACTCTTAAGCGCGGCAGCGATCTCGGTCACGCTGTGCCCGGCCGCGCGCAGCTCCAGCACCCGGGCCCGTAGCTGCCCGGTGGCCTTGCGCGGCCCTTTCGGGCCGGGCCGGGAATCAGCGAACAGGCTCAGCTTGCCCTTGCGCAGCAGCGTGGCCATCTGGTGGACGCTCGCGGTGGAGTACCCGAACCGGTCGGCAACCCGGGCGGCGGGCATGTCGTCGGTGAAGTAGGCGCGCAGCGCCTCATACCGGCGCTGCGCCGCGCCGGCGGGCTCGGTGAAGTACTCCGCGCCTTCTCTCACCAGATATCTCAACTCGTCTTGCTGAACATATCTCCTCAAGCATAGAGCTGTATCGAGAAATGATCGCCGCGACGCGCCGGTACAGGGCCTGCAGGTACCTGAACAGACTGATTATCGCAACGACCAGGAGCAAGATGCTAGTTCAGGTTAACTCGTTGAGGTTCGCCGGGTTGCGATGGTTGACGTGCTCACCTGCCAGCAGAAACAGCGATCCGCTGCACGTAACCGCCGGGCGAGGAGGCCTCACGTCGGCCCGCCGGGAATCGAGGCTAACGAGCACAGCGACGCGTTCCGGCTGGTCTACCTGCCCGCATGGCGCAATCCCGTCGACGAACTCGCGCGGAGGGAGGCGCGTATCCTCATCGAGCTGCTGCGCGCGCAGCAGCAGAATCTTGGCCGGGGCCGGAACCTTTCCGGCCTGCGTGTGCGCGCGTCAGGGCTGCTGGAATCGCTCGCGGCCGACGAGCTGATCGGAGCACTGGAAAGCCGTATCGGGGAGCACCTCCGCGCCTTGTCGGCCGGCGTAACCCGGACCTGGCCATACGTGCGCGGCCAGGTCATCGATGATGCCTACCTGGCGCGCGTGCTTGAGCTGATGCTCGCCCTCCTGGAGGGAAGGGAGAACGCACGGCCGCTTGAGGTGTCCGGTCTCGGATACGTCAATCTGCTGCACATCGCAGTGACCCTCGCCGCGATTCCGGACTCGGTCGCCGCCCAGGAGAGCGTGCTGTCGGCCAGCGCAGAGGCCACACCCGAGCAGGCCCCTGTCGACGGCCGTGAGCCTTCTGACCAAGCCCAGAGTCCAGCCGCAGGCGACGAGGCAGGCGAGCTCGCTGAGGCCAGCAACCTCCTCCGGCAGGCGCGGGCGGAACGCGACAGCGAGGAGGACTCCTTCTTTCCGTCGGCGCCCTTCCACGTGACAGTGATCATCGAGGAGCCCGAAGCGCACCTGCACGCGCAGCTGCAGCACTCCCTGGTGCGGTATCTGCGCCGAACTGTCCAGCGCCGCCCCGAGCTGCAGGTGATCTTCTCGAGCCACGCAACCGATGTGATCACGTCCTGCGAGCCCGCGGACATCGTTGTGCTGCGCCGCGGCCGTGACGGCCGTCGCGTGTCCCGCGCCATCGCAAAAATTCCGTTCGACGGCCCGGACGAGGTGCTGCGGATGACCCGGCTCCATCTGGACGGAAGCCGGTCCGCCGCGCTGTTCGCCGAACGGCTGCTCCTGGTTGAGGGCGTCACCGACGCGGCCCTCGCCCGCGAGTTCGGCTGGGTGTGGGCCGGGCAGGACCCCGACCGGCAGGCCTTCATCGACGCGCTGAGCATCGTCGCGATCGGCACCAAAGTCGGATCCTGGCCCGTCCGGCTGCTCGCCACCCGCGGAAACGAGCTATGCGCGCGGCTTGCGGTTCTCCGCGATAGCGACCTGGAATTCGCCGACCAGCCTGCCCAGCCCGGATGGTCAGCAGCGCACGATCCAGACGTTGTTCTTATCGAGCACAGCCACCCCACCCTCGAACCCGAAGTCACCGCGGGCAACGAGGCACTCGCCGGGACTGCGCTCGCCGATATCAAGCTCGACGTTCCGGTACCGGTCACGGCGCAGGCAGTGCACGAACTGTTCCGCAGCGCGCGCAAGGCGACCGCTGAGCGGGCCGCGATCCCCGCCGGGCCAGGCGCTCGCCACAAGGGCGAGTTCGCCCTGGCACTCGCCTCGCGCATCGCCGAAGCCAGCAAGGCAGCGGTCCCTGTAACTGTCCCGGCTCCCCTCGGCCGCATCTTCGAGTTCCTGTACCCGCCAGTGACGCCAGCCCCTCCCAGCGCTCCTGTCCCGGCTCCGGAAGCGACGACAGAATCGCAACCCGCCAGTGCTGAAGGTGCCGTGCCGCATGCCGCCGCCCCGGCCAGCGGCACGTGACCGGCCGGGGCGCGGGAACGACTGCCCAGGTCGCACTGACCGAAGGCGATCAGGACTCCACAGTCCAGGGCCTCACGGAAGACCAGCGCCTCGCCGCGGGCACGAGCGCGAGGAACGTGTTCATCGAAGCAGGGCCGGGCACCGGCAAGACCACGGTGTCGGCTCACCGCTTCGCCGTCCAGCGATTCATGCCCGCAGCGCGCGGCGATAACCGGGCCGTAGTTGCCGTCAGCTTCACCCGCTCAGCGACCTGGAGCCTATGGCGCCGCGTGCAGCGCATCTGGGGACCGTCCGCCGCGGTCTGGCCGCACCGCATAATCACTCTCGACACGATCATGAGCGACCTGCTCCACGACCTTCTCGGCTGTGGGCTGCTCAAATGGCCCAACAGTCACACGACCCTCAGCGTCCACGACAGCTGGGCGTCATTCAGCGGCACATTCAGGACTCGAACGGCCTACGGCCTGCGGATCAGCAACGGCAACGTCGAGATCGTCACCGGCTTCACGCGGCAACACGGCTTCAGAGTCCCCGCAACGATCATCACACCGCTTCTGGAAGCCGGTACCTGCACCCATGAGGACGTCCGCTCAGTCCTTCAGCAGGCTCTCACCGACGGCCGCTACGCCGACCGTGTCCGGGACCGGCTGGTGGCCACGATGCGCGCCCTGATCGTCGACGAGGTCTTCGACGCCAACGACCTCGACATCGCCGTCATCGAGCTGGCCATTAACGCCGGAGTCGCGGTGACGCTGGTCGGCGACCCCTGGCAGGCGCTGTATGTATTCCGGGGTGCCCGCCCAGAGGCGGTGCCTGAGCTGCTGCGGCGGACCGGCGCCCGGACCCTGCCGCTCACGCGCTCGTTCCGCTGGCAAGACGACATACAGCGGGATCTCGCCGGGCGCCTGCGGGCTGGCAAGCCAGTGACACTGCCGTCCGATGGAAATCAAGGCGCTGACTTCGGCGTCGACGTGGTGCTCGGGCTGTTCTGGAAGCCTTTGTGGGAGGTCGGCAGCAGCGTGCTGCCGCTCGCTTTTCAGGCATTCAAGGGCGGCACTGAAGAGGCGGCAGCGACGCTGCTGCTCAACCACCTCACCCGGAACATCTTCAGTGAGGACGCCACCTACCTGCGCGATGCGCTGACCACACTGGCGATCGAAGATCCCGATGTGCCCCGCCGGCTAGAGCCGGAACTGCAGGAGATCGCCGAGCTTCTGCGCCGGCCCGGCAAGCCTGCGGTCAATGCCGCCTATGGCAGGCTGATCGAGGTCGTGGGGACAGTGTCTCCGCGCGAGATGCGCCGCGCCCATCCCGCGCACACAAGCAGACTGGCGGACATCGGGCGTCGGGTCGTCTACCCCGGACGGCCAGTCCCGGGTCTGACAGCTCATCAAGAGAAAGGGCGCGAGTGGGACGTCGTAGGGATCCGCCTCACGCCCAGTGAGCGTGAGGCGCTGGCCGGAGGCCTGACAGTTCACGAGGACACCCACCGCAAGCTTTACGTCGCCTGCACGCGTGCCCGGCGTACCACAGTGGAGATATAGCCGAACTTCCGGGTCGACGTGACACTCGCGCAGCTTGAGACTCGGTGCCGGCCGCTGCATCTCGGCCTGGCCCAGTGGGTCGGGCACGCTGTCCAGTGCTGTGTCGCTGCGGATATGGCAGAGAACGCCGGAACACTGTGCATCGGTCACATACCACAGGGTCCTCGAGAGCAAGGACAAGGTCGGGCGGCTGCGGAGCTCTACGCCTGGCCTGGGCCCGCCGTTACCAGTCGCCGGATGGCTCACTGCGGCAGTCCCGGTTCTTCCGGTTCGGTACTGCGGGTGAACGCACGCGCGATCCGGCGCAGTTGGCGATTCGCCGCGTACACCGCTGCCAGGGGCACGCCGACATCGTGGCCGCTGACTGGGCCGACCCATTTTGTCCGCGGGACACACGACCGGTAGAGCGGGTTGTCGAGGCAGGGTGTGCGGACGGATCCCGCGCTGTCTTGGTCGACGGGACACCGGGCCAAGCCGATACGTTGTACGCCTGCGACGGCCGCTCCCGAGTGAGGGGGATGATCAGGGACGGCGCGGCAAAGCCGGGCGCGGCGTGCGCCCAGACTTTCGAGATTCACCCACTCTTTGCGTCCGCGCTGCTGGCTAAGTCGGGCAGAAAGCCACTTGTGACTCGGCGCGCCGGACCACGAAGTCTGGAGGTTGCATCCGACTGGGTTGTTCACCCATCGATGGCGGCTGCGTGAGGATGGCACCGAGTACCGGGGATGATTCATCTCATCGCGGCCATCTACACCATTGCCGAGATCTTCGAATTCGGTCGACGTCTGTATAGGGACGATGAGACCGCGACGCAGGTGATGTTCATGATCCGGCTGGAAGGCGTATGGGGCCGCCCTGTCAGCGGGGATAGGTCCTCCGGCGAGCCTTATAACGCGCGGGCGGCGCTAAACGGAGCAACGTATTCGGAAGCCCTGCCGCGCGTCGACCTTGTGGCTGGAGTCCTTGCCGCATCCGTGCAGGCAGCTCAAAATGTGTTCGGCCAGCTTGGGCTCACAGACATCCCGCACGCCTTCATCGAACACGCGGCCAATCAGTTTCTCTGGGGCAGGATCTGAAGATGGGACCTACAGCGCTAGTCAAGGATGTCAGCACGTCGGCCGGGATCGGCGCGTCCCGACCTCCATGCACCCGGGTCGAGCCGTCACCGGATGCGCTCATGATCCGCCTCCGCCCGACCGAGCCTTACCGCGTGCTCGATTGGGCCGCTAAGGAGCACCGGAGAACAGGCCATTGCCGACTATCCGTGTTCCGGCGAAAGCAGCCGCAATCCGCCGATCGCCAACCGCAACGACTAGCCTGGTCGGCGATCGGCTGATCGCCTCGCCAGCAAAGCCTGGCCCGATCCGCCGCCTTACTCTTGCGGATCGGTCAGCCGCGCATCGAACGGCTGGCCATTCCTCCAAACGGCCCGTATCGGTATCCCGCTCGTCCAAATGCTCGCCCAAGCTATTGCGCTATGAGCTGGATGTCCAAGCATCTCAAGCAATTTCTGTGCCCCCGCATCTACTCCGCTCGGCATTTCGATGAATATGCCACCGGGCCCACTATCAGGCAGTTGTTCCTTGGCTTCCTTAACAAAGCCTCTCAATGCCCGGACACGAGCCATTCCTATCGACTTGGTGACAATCAAGTGAGCGCTCGTATGGCTGGTCAAAAGCACGGGCTCGGCTCCGACCTGGACTTGATAGAGAGTTATAGAGTCCGGAGTATCGCGCAGCTGATCGGATCGGTCACGCACCGCCACGCTGAAAGCTTCAGCTCGGAAAACACCGGGGCGCAACCCTTGCCTTACAGCGGAAGCGTACTGTTCGACGACTGCTCTTAGCTTACGTTCGGCCTCACCTCTAAGGGACGCGCCAATCGTTACCTCGATCCGCAAATCTTTGGGCCATGACGCAGGATCGCCCATCATCTCCGCTGCTGCTGCGAGTAGGCTCGACGCGCGCTGGGTCTCAGATCTCTGCCACGTGTTCAATTGCTTGCATTCGCAGTACAGGTCTCCAAGAGCGGTCTGCCATAGAAAGTCCGGGTACTTAACTCCCGCCCGGTTAGTAATTCTCGGGGAAAAGGCAAGTGCTCTATGATGCAGGCGGGAAGCGCACCATGCGGCGACTTCGATTTCGAACATTGTTGATGCAATTTGGCTTGGGTTCGCGAGCCCTGATATCAGTTGATCGAATCCCGCATAGCCTTCGACTGTTGCCAGGACTGCGGTTATGTCTAGCAGGCGCTCTATCGATGAGCTCAAGCGTGAGTGGCGGCCTTTGGGTTCCGGGCCACTTATCATTCCACCGCTATAAACCATATGCCATTCAGGAGCGGCAAACCACTTGAGGAAGTGGTCAAGATTGTCTCTAACTTTAACCGCGAGAGACGGCAGCTCCGAACAGGCCGCTATCAGTTCCCGCCGATCCTCCGCAAGGTCCAGATTGAGTACTCGCTGTACGTCCAGTTTAGCGGCGTCCGCACTTGAGTCGTCGACCATTCGCTGAGCGTAGCGCAACTTGTACAGACTTACCGGCCATCGTATCGAGCTGCGCTTCAGGTCGTGTCACATGTTTCTGGAAGCTCGGCTGCCGCCGCGCCAATCATGTGAGCCAAACGGGCCGTCGCGCCCGCTCGTCGGCTTGGAGGACCTTGACCCTTCCGGGAGCCTGGCTCGCCGCGCTGACCACCGGCGCGCAGCGAGCGCCGGATAGCGGGTTGTCAGTGCACTATCGAGGCGCGTGCCGTCCACATGAGACGTGACCCGACGCTCCCGTGTGCTCCTTGCCTGTAATCGATAAGCCCATGCCGCGTCTTGGCTGATCCCATTGACCTTCGCCAGCGCGCGAAACGCGACTCGATCGAAGCCGCTTCCAAGCGGCGGTGCGTTCCAGGAGGCGGCAGTTGCCGTGAACTGGCTGAACGCAGCCAGGAGCTGAGTCTGCTGACGATCTCGACGCTGACATCAAGGGTCTGAATGTGGGAGTGGCCGTACTGGCCTGGCGCGACGACCCTGATGGTGACCTGGAATGGCGCGATCTCGCAGCGCAGCAGTACCAGATATTCCTGCTCTCAGAACCCAATGCCACTTAGGAGCCGTCGATTATTAACGCGCTGGTTTGGTCTTCGGTGTGAGGGTGATGCCGTGGGCTGATGCGTAGGCGGTGAGGTCGGCCAGTGTGGTGAGCGGGGTGGCGGCGGGCTCGAAGCTGTGGCCGGCTCCTTCAGCAGTGGCTTTAGCTGCCGTTCGGCTGTGGCGATGGTGCCGGCGGAGACGCCGAACAGGTCGGCCAGGACGGGCCGGGGTACTGCCAGGCGCTGCCGCATGATGGTGACCAGGGTTTTCTCGGCGAGGGTCATGGCCTGGGGGTGGCCGCCGGCGCGCCGGCGGGTTGCCGGGCCGCCTCGGGCGATGTGCATGTCGGCTTCACGCTGGGCCTGGTAGGGGAGGGTCAGCGCGGTGGTGAGCTGATCCCAGCCTGCGGCTGTCATCCCGGTCAGGCATGGGTGTGCCCAGCCGGGGCGCTCGCCCCGGCCGGGTCGCGGTGCGAGCGGTGGCGGCGGCGCCGGCGGCCGGGGGTGCAGGGTGTAGTTCCAGTCGCCATGCCAGTCGTGCCGTTCCAGGGGAAGTGCCGCCATCTGCTCGTCGCTGACCGGGACGCCGGTCGGGTAGGTCCCGGTGTCCAGCTCGGCGCGGACGGTTAGCCCGGTGCCGGTGGTGGTGGAGGCGATGGCCGCCACGATGACCTCGTGGCTGGTCAGGGGCCTGCCTCGCCAGTTCATGGTGATGTGGGAGAACAGCCGGTGCTCGATCTGAGAACAGCCGGTGCTCGATCTTGTTCCATTTGGAGGTGCCGGGCGGGAAGTGGCAGGCGGTGATCTGCAGGCCGGTCTGCAGGGCCAGCGCCGCGAGCTCATGTTTCCAGGCCCGGGTGCGGCTGCTGTTGGAGCCGCCCGAGTCAGCGGTGATCAGCAGCCGCCGGGCGGCCGGGTAGGCGGCCCGGCCCGCGCCGTTCCACCAGCGGCGGATCGACTCAACCGCGAAGGCGGCGGTGTCGTGGTCGGTGCCGACGTTCACCCAGCCCGTGTCCGCGGCCAGGTCATAAATCCCGTACGGGATCGCCTTGCCCAGCTCCAGGTCGGGGAAGTCGTGGTCCTTGACATGGACCGGATCCCCCTTCGGCCGCCATTCCCGGCCGCCATTGTGATAATTGCCGACCAGCTCCTTCTTCTTGGTGTCCACGCTGACCACCGGCTGGCCGGCATCGCGGTGCTCCCGGACCCGCTCATTCAGGTAGCGGAACTGGGCGTCCCGGTCCGGGACCTGGTTGCCCTCGATCGTCTTGGCGTTGCCCTGCAGGCTGAAGCCCTCCTCCCGCAGCAGGTCAGCCACCGTGTCGGCGCCGGCCCGGTGACCCTGCCGGGTGAGCTCGCCCGACAGCGCCCGCAGCGACTTGGCCGTCCACCGCAACGGCGACATCGGATCGCCGCGCTCATCAGGCTCCACCAGCGCCAGTAACGCCGGGCGCAACCCGGGGTCCAGGTCGGCCAGGCGCTTGCGGCCACCGCCGCGCTTGCGGGCCCGGCCCAGCGGCTCCGTGCCGGCCTCCAGCTCGCCGGCCCCCAGTGACACCGTCGCCTCCCGGACCCCCGCCGCGCGGGCCACGACCCAGATCCCGCCATGTCCCAGGACCCGGGCCTCAGCCCCCATCAGCAGCCGCCGCTGCCGCTCATCCAGATGCGGGAAGATCGCCTCGAACTTCGCCGCCAGCAGCTCCCCGGAATCAGGCATGCCATACGCCATACCACAACTTCGGGCGCAAGCACGAGAACCTGCGGGTTATTTATCGACAACTCCTAAGTGGCATTGCCCCCCTGGCCGCACGATGCGCGCCATCTCTTCCAGGTAGCCCGCCGTG
>WNFC01018961.1_pt1 | contig 12677 bp, 13 predicted proteins | sample 5400541 | NCBI WGS metagenome assembly WNFC01 (sample SAMN13153342, study PRJNA577476) | soil metagenome | isolation source: 120 cm saprolite under Douglas fir tree site 2 hole 2 replicate 1 | place: USA:California | collected 2015-04-18
CCAGCCTGGGTGGGACAGCCTACGATGAGGGCGATCTGGACGGCGCAATAGGGCTGTGGCAAGAGAGCCTGGTACTGGCCCGCGAGGCGGGCGACCCAGGGGAGGTGGCAGAGTCACTCGGCTGTCTTGGGGAGGCCGCCTACCACCTGGGCGATCTGGAGGGCGCCACACAGCGCCTCGAAGAGGCGTCTACCATCGCGCGACAGGCAGGCCGCACAGACATCGAGTCCTGGGAACTCGGCGGCCTGGCGAACGTGGCACGCCGCGAGGGAGACCTGGCCAGCGCAACCACGCTGCAGCGACGAGCGTTGGCAATGGAAACCACACTCGGCGATCGCCGCCAGCTCGCAATCAGCCTGGAGCATCTGGCGCAGATCCACGCGTCGGCCGGCCGCGGGGATCGGGCGGCGCGGCTTCTAGGCGCGGCGACGGCGCTCCGCGAACTGATTGGCGCCGCGCAGGCGGCACCTGAGCGGTCCGATACCGAGCAAACGGTGGCGGGGGTACGGGCCGCACTCGGCGAGCCGTTCTGGGCGACTGCGTTCCAGGCCGGCCGGTCGCTCTCGCTCGAGCAGGCCATCGCTGAAGGGTTGGACGAGGTTGTCTGATCACGGCCGCGGCCTCAATCACAACGATGAGGTTCGGTTCGAAATGCTCGAGCAGGAGCAGCGGGGGACGAGTGCGAACTGCTTTTAGTTACGTCATTTACTAGATATATAAATTAGAACAAGTTATTCTACTGAATTATAAAGCTCGTGAAATACACGTTGACGACTTTTTCTTCGTCGTGCAGCGCATGGTTCACGTTTGAAATCAGATCTGACTTGAGCAGCTCCTTGCCATCAGGCTTGAGCAGGTCGCCGGATGCTCGGCTCGATAGCGTGCTGACCAGCGCGTCATCGATGACCGCACTGTAGGGGCTCATCTCGGCTGCAAACTCGGTTTGCTGCGCGGTCACGGCGGCGCCCTTGGGCGGATCCTTGAGCTTGCTGTCGATGAATTCGAGCGTCAGGGTGACCTTCAAATACTTGGCGGCCGCCTTGTCGGTCAGATTCACGATCCGCTCTTTGGTCGGGTACATGACCGTCACCGGCGGTTTCGCCTTTTCGGCCAGCGCCCGCGCTTCGGCCAGTGGTCCAAAGGGGACCGGGATAATGCCCATGACGATGGCCGCGGCAACCCCGGCTCCGAGCACGAGCGCTCCAAAAATAATGCCAACGATCTTGATCATGGTTCCAGGTGCTCCGTAGTAGGTACTTGAGGCTGTGGGGTTGGGATTGCGGCCTGGACCGTCGAGGTGGTCGACGACAGCAGGTGGATTTCAACGCGGCGGTTCATGGCCCGGTGATCGCGTGTATCGTTGGGCACGAGCGGCCGGAACTCGCCGAAGCCGGCTGCCATGAGCCGCCCCGACGGAAGACCGTCTGACTCGGTCAGGTAGCGTGTGACCGCCAGGGCGCGGGCCACCGATAGCTCCCAGTTCGTCGGGTAGCGCGGCGAGTCGATCGGCGTCGAGTCCGTGTGACCGTCGACGCGTATGTCGTTGGGCTGCAGCCGAAGCTCGGCCGAAACCGCGTCCAGGATGGCCAACGAGTTTGGCTTGAGCTCAGCTCGACCCGAATCGAACAGGTACGAACCGGACATCCGAATCACGACGCCTTCGCGGTCGATGCTGACGCTGACGTCCGGCGACTGCAACACCCCGTCGACGACTGCCTGGATCTTGCTCTGCAGGCGGGACACCTGCGGTACCTGGGCATCGTTGATCAGGCTATCGATGGGCGGTGCCGGCTGCGCCGCCGCCTCGCCGATCGATGTCGCTGCCTGACCCTTGAGCACATCGAGGTTGAACGCCTGCTGCAGGGCGACGCTGATGGCCTTGAACTTCGTTGAATCAGCCGATGACATCGAATACAGCACCACGAAGAAGACCATCAGCAGCGTGATCAGGTCGGCGTAGGTCAGTAGCCAGCGCTCGGCGTTTTCGTGTCCGCCGTCGCCATGGCCCTTGTGCCTGCGTCCCTTCGACATCCAGCGCTACGCCGCGGCGGCGGACGCCGCGGCCCCACCAACGGCCGCTGCTTCGTCAGGTTGCTCTTCTTCGCCGCGCAGAGCGAGCGGCAAGAAGGCCTCGAGCTTTTCGCGTACGACCCGCGGGTTGTCGCCAGCCTGGACGGCCATGACACCTTCGACGGCCAGCGTCCGGCGGCCGACTTCTTCCTTGTTGCGCTGCTTCAGCCGCTCGCCGATCGGCAGCCAGAATACGTTCGCGCTGAGCACGCCGTACAGCGTGGCGATGAAGGCCGTGGCGATGCTCTTGCCCAGCTCATCAGGCTTGTCGAGATGGCTGAGGACGTTGACCAGACCCATGACGGTACCGATGATGCCCATGGTCGGCGCGAAGCCACCCCCAGCGGCAAACATCGCGAAGTTCCCTTCGTGTCGCTCGGACATGGCCGCGACATCGGCTTCCATGATCTCGCGGACCAGCTCGGGATCGGTGCCATCGACGACGAGCAGCACACCCTTTTTGATGGAGCTGTCTTCGATGCCCTGGGCCTCAGTCTCCAACGCCAGCAAGCCTTCGCGGCGCGCGCGCTCGGCCAGGCGCACGAACAGACCAACCAGCTCGCGGTCCGAGGTGGCTTCCTGGCGAAATGCGACGCCGAGCACTTTGGTGAGTTTGGTCACCCGCTCGAGAGGGAAGGCGACGATGATCGTGCCGATCGTGCCGCCGAAGACGATCATCGCCGACGGCAGGTTGAGCAGGGCGAACAGGATGCCGATGCTGCCGGCCTCGACCACGGCGGCGCCAAGGATCGAGATCAGTGCCAGGCCGAGACCGATGGCTGTACCGCGATCCATGGTCAGTCGGTGCCCCACGGGCGAATCGGCGTCGGGTGCGGTCCGTGAACGACGGCCGCGGCAGCGCCAAGCGGCGGCGTATCGACCAGTCGGAGCGGCCCGCGGGCGATCAGTTGGCGATAGCCAATGACGCGCTCGACGACGTCGTCGACCAGCGTCTTGACGACGAGCTTTTTGCCGTCGAGGAGGGTGATGACGGTATCCGCCGTGTGCTCGACCGTTTCGATGAGGTCAGCGTTCACGACAAGCTGCGAGCCGTCCAGGCGCGTCACATAGATCACAAGACGTCCAGTCCTTTGGGGGTCTCTCCCGGGTTGTGCGATTCTTACGATCCGGGACGACCGGCCCACGGGTCGTTTGTCGCATTCCGGGCGACCAGAGGTCCCGACCGACCGGGACTATTCGTCCGCTATGGCGCGATTGTCTTCAAAACAACCTGGATTTCGAGATGGCCCAGGTCTGTTTCCAGGGGCATCACCAGCCGCACCAGGTCGAGCGTGGTGATCATCGTGCCCTCGCCGATAACCAGCGCCGGGGGGGTGATGTTGGACGGATAGCCGGCTTCCGACAACAGGACGCCTGCGCGCCCGGTGATCACGTTGCCCAGCTCGCCGATGCCACTCTGGGCGACCGCGTCGAATGCTTCGAACTCCTGGCCCATGACGCGCGACACGATGCGCAGCGCCGTAGCCTGGCTCATCGAGTACAGCACCAGACCCTGGAGCGTGCCCGTCACACCAACCACGGCGGTCACTTCGTCCGTCGTGACAGCCGTCTTCTGCAGGCGCAGCGTCCCGCGCCGCGCCTCGCCGCCAAGCTCGGAGTCCAACACTTCGCTGGCCGCCTCGAGGAACGGGTTGACGAACTCTACTTTCATGTCCGTGCCCCTTAGAACTCCTCGACCAGGTGCAGGTTGTCGAGGAAGTTCTGGATCTGCTCGGAAGTGGCGCCCAGGGCGCTTGCGGCGTCTGGCTCCCAGCTCGGCTGCGGACAAGCGCCGCCCCCGCCGACCGCGCCGACAGCATGCGCCGCCGCGTCGGCGAGGTAGACAACCGTCGCCAGTGGATTGGACGTCTGCTCGTGTTGATGGTGAAAGGCGACGGCGTCGACGACGGAGTCGGGCAAGCCCCACGAGCTCAGCAGCGCAGCGCCGACCGAACCGTGATGAAATCCAAGCACCAGCTCTTCGGCCTGCCACACTGGCAGATGCCGGCTGCGGGCGATCGATACAGCCTCGGCCGCGGCTTCGGGGACGACTGAGGTCAGCACCATCTTGCCTACGTCGTGCAGCAGCCCGGCGACGCCGGCGCCTTCACCTCCAGCTGATCGAAGCAGCTTGGCCAAGGCCGCGGACGCGACCGATGCGGTCGCCGCATGGCGCCATGCCACGCGTCGGGGCAGCGCGTACGGCGGCAGACCACGGTCGAGCAATGGTCCGGCGCACGCGCGCAGCAGGACGTCGCTCAGGGCGCCCTGGCCGATGCGCGCGACCGCCTCGCGCAAGCTACCGATACGTCGGTTGGGCATCGCGCGAGCACTGTTGGCATAGCGCAGCACGGCTGCGGCCAGAGCCTGATCGGTACCCAACAAATTGGCGATCGTGTCGATCGTCGTGCGGTCGTCGCGGACCATGGCCATCAGCCGCTGGGCGACGACCGGGAGCGCCTCGAGCTCGGGTGCGGAGCTGATCATTTGCTCCGGCGACTCCGGCAGCGGCATTCTCGGCCCAATGCTGAGCATCAGCGGGCGCCTGCCGTGTCCTTGCGATAGAAGCCCGGGGCTATCACGGACAGCCCGAACGCGTGTGGCCGCATGATGGCCTCAGTACCGCCGACGAAGAGCACGCCCCCGGGCCGCAGCGCCTCGACGAAACCCTCGAAAATGCGGTCCTTGGCCGCCTCGGTGAAGTAAATGACGACGTTCCGACACGCGATCAGGTCGAACGGACCCGCCGGGTGTTCATCACGCAGCAAGTCGTGCTTGGCGAAGCGAATCATGCCCCGCAGCGTGGGACCGACCGAGTACCGACCATTCGGCTCGGCGACGAACCAGCGCTTCATGCGCGCGCTGCCGACGTTGCGAATGTCGGCGGCCAGGTAGCCCGTGCCCGCTTTGGCCCGATCGATGATGGTCTGATCCACGTCAGTCGCCAGGATCCTGTGCTTGCGCCCCGGTCCGAGCTCGTGTAGCAAGATGGCCAGTGAGTACGGCTCAGCGCCGATCGAGCAGCCGGCGCTCCAGACGCGGACGTTGGCTGAGTTGGCCAACAACTCCGGCAACACGCGCCGTTCGAAGTCGGCAAAGCGGTCGGAGTCACGGAAGAACTCCGACACATTGATCGTAACGTAGTCACGGAATTCCTGACGACGCTCAGCATCGTTTTCCAACAAACGCGCGTACGCGGCGAAGCCGACCACATTCAGCCGCGTCAGCAGCGCGCACAGCCGCCGGTGCATCTGTGGCGCCTTGTACGAGGTCAGATCGAGCCCGGTGATGGTGTAGGCGCGGCGCCGAAACACTTCGAAATCCGCCGGTACGCCCGGCTCGGCCGCAGACTGCAGCATCAGTGAACCGCCACTCTGCGCGTCGCCAGGGCGGCCACGATGGCGTCGGCCATGCCGTCCAGTGGCACCACCCGATCGGTCACGCCCCGCTCGAATACAGCTCTGGGCATACCCCAGACCACGCAAGTCGACTCATCCTCGGCCAGAACGACACCACCCGCGTCGTGCAACGCCACTGCCCCGGCGGTGCCGTCATGGCCCATGCCGGTCAGGATGACCGTGAGCCCGAGATTGCCATAGCGTTCGACGACAGACGTCAGGGTCACGTCGATCGACGGCCGTACCCCGTGGACCCGCGGGCCCTCATCCAGCTCAACGGTGCCGCTTGGACTGATGCGCAAGTGAAAATTGCCCGGTGCGAGCAGGGCGAGCCCGGCCGCGAGGTGATCGCCCTGAGCCGCCTCGCGGACCGACAGCTGACTGGCGCTATCGAGTCTGTCCGCCAGCGACCTGGTAAACCCGGCTGGCATGTGCTGCACGATCAGATACGCGGTTCGACCGTCAGCGGGCAGTGCCGGAATGAGGGTGCCCAGCGCGCGCGGGCCGCCAGTGGACGAGCCGATGACCACGAGTCTGTCGAAATGTCCAGGCTTGAGGCGGGCCGGCTCTAATCTGGGTTGGGCTATCGGTCTGGTTGGCGGCGCGACAATCGCCCTACGCGCCGTCGCTTTTGAAGCCACGCGAATCTTGTGCAGCAGCTCGTCCTTGACGCGATGGAAGTCGAGCGAGATCGCTGCCGACGGCTTGGCCACGAAGTCGACCGCGCCGATGCTCAGCGCGCGCAACGTCGTCACCGCGCCGTCCTGGGTCATCGTCGACAGCATCACCACCGGCCGCGGATAGCGCGCCATCAAGTGCCGCAACGCAGTCAACCCATCCATGTCGGGCATCTCGACGTCGAGCGACACCACGTCGGGCTGCAACTGTTCGACTTTGACGAGCGCGTCGAGGCCATTGATGGCCACACCCGCCACCTCCATGTCTGGTTGGGCAGCGATAGCCTCGCTTACGACGCGGCGCATAAACGCCGAATCGTCCACTACGAGCACACGGATAGTCATGATCTCGAAGTCTTCCGGCCTTACAGGTAGTGGTCCGCGCTGCCGATGGCACGAACTCGGATTCGGCCGCCCTCGCGCGGGTCGAACCACACGCTGCGGCCTTGCGAGCCGCCCAGGTCGCAGCCTTCGATGGACACGCCGGCCTCAGCCAGGACTTCGAGGACCGCCTGGGCATTCGCGTCGCCAATGCGCGCGATCCAGTGGACGGCGTCCATGTTCAGCACCTGTGCGCCGCCCGCCAGGCGGGCCACCAGTCGGCGCGGGTCGCCAGGCGCACCCTGGGCTTGCATCAGCGACATCAATGCTGGTAACGCACTGCGCGCGAATTTGGGATTGGCCGTCCCGTGGGGATCTACGCCCGGCAGAACAACGTGCGCCATGCCGGCGATGGCGGACTCGGGGTCCCACAGACACAGCGCCACGCACGAACCCAGACCAAAGGCCACCAGTACATCGTCTTGCGCGAGCCACGGTCCAGCCTTGAGTACCCGCGCTTCACCCAGTCCAACCACCACGCCTGGCGTCTTCAGACCAGTGAAGGAGATGGGCCGCTTGGCGAGCTCAGGCGGCATTGCTCAGCCTGCGGCTCACGGGTGGCAGCGGGGCGGCCGCCGTGGTGTTGTCGCGAATCGCCTGGGCGATCAAGGCCGCGACGTCGACGATCAGCGCGACGCTGCCGTCACCGAGGATGGCCGCGCCCGAGACCCCGGCTATGTCGCCCACAAGATGGCCGAGCGGCTTGATGACAATCTCCTGTTCACCGATCAGGCCTTCCACAATCAGGCCGACCTGACGCGCGTGCTGCGTCGTCGTATGCACCGCGACGACCAGCCGACTGCCATCGGCACTACCAACTTCGGGCTCGGCCTCGTCTTCCGCGCCGAACACGCGGCGCAGAGCCACCAGCGGCAGGATCGTCTCGCGCAGCATGATCGCTTCGCGCTGGTTGACCCGGTGAATCTGAGGCGGCTCGACCCGGAGCGTCTCGGTGACCGAGTGGATGGGCAACGCGTAGATGCCGCCCGCGACCCGCACCAGCAACGCCTGGACGATCGCCAGGGTCAGCGGCAGCCGAATGGTGAATGTTGTTCCGAGGCCCTTGCGCGTCTGAACCTCGACCGAGCCATTGATCCGTTCGACATTGGCCCGCACCACGTCCAGGCCCACACCTCGGCCTGAGACGTCGCTCAGTTCCTGGGCAGTGCTCAGACCTGGCGCAAAAATCAGCTGCACTGCCTCCTGTGCCTCGGGCGTTTCGATGCCGTGGTCGACGGCATTGCGGATCAAGTGCAGCAGCGGATCGCCGATCTCTTCGATAACCGAACGATCGAGCTCGGTGTCCTTACCCTCGACGATGAAGTCGATGTGCTTACCCTGTTTCGCCGCGACATCGCGCACGACACGCGGCAGTCGGCTGAAGACGCTCTCGACGGGCAGCATGCGCGACTTCATCACCTGTTCTTGCAGCTCGTCAGTGATGCGTCCGATGTGTTGCGCGGTCTGTTGCAGGTCAGCCAGGACGCCGTGATCGCCGAACTGGTCGACGAGTGTGTTGCCCAGTTGGACCAGACGCGTGCGATCGATGACCAGCTCGCCGACCAGATTGAGCAGGGCGTCGAGGCGGGCCACGTCGATGCGAATGGTCGTCGAGCTGGCCCGCGCCTGAACGTGCGCGGTCGCTGGCGTCGGCGGCACAGCCATCGCTGTTGGCGCGGCTTCGCTGACTGGCGTCGGCTCCGAACTGGTCGCGCTGAGCGTTTCCACTTTGATCGATCCGAGCTCTGGAATCCCGCTCAGCGCCTCGAGCATCGCCTGCTCTGGCTCCTCGGAAGCCACCAGGACGACCAGCCGACTGCCTGGCTTGGCATCTTCGGCCTCGATTTCCGCCTGCGGTGGATCACTCGACAGGACCCGGCCATGCTCGCCCAGGCCAAGCAGCGCTTGCAGCGCGCGCACCGCGACCCACGGGCCATCTTCGAGGGCGATGGTGAAGCGATGTGTGGCGCCCGGGACTTCTTCGGCCGGTGCCGCGCCGCGTTTCCGCCTTCTGTCGCTCGCCCCGCGCCGTAATCCCGCGCGCCGTTCTACGGCCGACGCCGCGGCATCCACATCGACGTCCGCGGCAACTCTGGTTTCAACTTCGTCACGCAGCAGCTTCAAGACGTCGACCGCCTTGAGCAGCGCTTCGATCAGTTGCGGCGTGACCGTCGCAATCCCCTTGCGGATATCGTCGAGGCGCGTCTCCATGGCGTGCGTCAGCGCCGCCATGCGCGTGTGGCCGATCGTGGCCGAGGACCCTTTGATGGTGTGCGCGGCGCGGAAGATCTCGTTCAGTAACGCGCGATCGTCGGGGGCGCGCTCCAGGTCGACGAGCGATTCCTCGACGCGTTGCAGCAGCTCGTCGACCTCAGCGAGAAACAGGCCCTGATCATCTGCTGAAAGATCAAACTGCAGTTCACCGGTCAACATCTGGGCGTGTTCATCATCGGCGCGAGAGACTACGAGCTTGAGGTCGGCGCGCCGGAGCGTCGAGGGCCGAGGGGTCGGCCTGGATGCGGGTGCGCAGCAGCTGCAGTCGGACGTACTCGCGCAGCAGGAACGGGCCGGGCCGATCGACGGTAATGCGCTGTCCGAAGGCGTATGGCTCGTCGTACTCGGCGCCCTGCGCCAGGACTGGCTCGAGGTCCGGGATCGGCTCGCACTCCGGCTCGGACGACAGGGACACGTGCAGCAGGCACGGCGTGGACTGCCCGAGTTGTTGGGTAACGAAGACACACTGCGGACATCGGGCCTCGTAGGACATGCCCCCATCATCGTCTTAGCCGCGCAGGCGGCCAACGGCGCGGAGTCTCGATAGGGATGGCGGAACGTACCGAATCGCTTCTCGCTAACATCCCTGCGCGATGCCGGCCGTGGTGCAGTCCGTCGCCGAGCGGCTGTGCCGCAATGTTGAGCGCGTGCTGGTCGGCAAGCACTCGACGGTCCAACTGGCAGTCGTGGCAATGCTGTGCGAAGGGCATCTGCTCCTCGAAGACGTACCGGGCATCGGCAAAACAACGCTGGCCAGGGCCCTGGCGCGTTCCATTGGCGGAACCTTCCGAAGGCTGCAGTGCACACCCGACCTGCTCCCGTCAGACGTGACGGGCGTGTCGGTCTTCGATCAGCGCACCGCCGATTTCGTCTTCCGCCCAGGTCCGATCTTCGCCAACGTCCTGCTCGCCGACGAGATCAACCGCGCCACGCCGCGCACGCAGTCCGCCGTTCTGGAGGCGATGCAGGAGGCGCAGGTCAGCGCCGACGGCGTTACCCGACCACTGCCCAGACCGTTCGTCGTCCTGGCCACCCAGAACCCAATTGAGCTAGAGGGCACCTTCCCGCTCCCCGAGGCCCAGCTCGATCGCTTTCTGATGCGCCTGAGCCTGGGCTACCCGAGCGAGGCCGACGAAGACGCCCTGGTCGCCCGCGGGACGGCGGCCGCAGCCGAAGCGGTCGACGCCGTGCTCAAACCCGAAGACGTGATGGCCGCGGCGGTCGAGACGAGTCGGGTGCGCGTCCACGAAGACGTGCGCCACTATCTGGTGCAGGTCGCTCGAGCGACCCGCTCAGATCCGGACGTGCGGCTCGGCGCCAGTCCGCGCGCGACGCTGGCATTGCATCGCGCCAGCCAGACCTGGGCGGCGATGCAGGGCCGCGATTTCGTCGTACCGGACGACGTAAAGTATCTGGCGGTGCCGGTCCTGGCGCATCGCTTGATCGCGTCGCTCGAGGCGCGCTTGCGCGGTCGAGACGCCGCGGCGATCGTCGACACCATTCTCGACAGCCTGCCCGTACCCGTCGAACCGGCCCGCCGATGATGGATTCGCCCGAAGCTCGGGCAGCGACTGGTGTGCCGTGGCTAGTCGGCCGTCAGGGTCTGGGGCTGCTGCTGCTGATCACGCTGCTGGCCGCGACCTTTCTGGCCACCGATGTGACGTTCCTGGCCGGCGCGTTGCTGCTCGGCGGGCTGGGTGCCAGGGCCTGGGCCGCGCTGGCCTTTGCCCATGTCAGCTATAGCCGCCGCACGTCGCGCAGTCGCGCCTTCTGCGGCGACGCACTGGACCTCGAGTCGAGCCTGGCCAACCCGCGCCTGCTGCCGCTGCCGTGGGTCGAGGTCTGGGAGCACCTGCCCTTCAATCTAGGACCAGAGGGACCCAACGAACGATCCTTCCTCGATCCGGACCGAGTGTGGGTCAGCCGCGGCCTGGCGCTCTGGCCCTATCAGCGCTTGCGCTGGCGGCGACGCCTCGTCTGTCACCGGCGAGGTGTTTTCCGTCTCGGCCAGGCGCGCCTGCGCAGCGGCGATCCATTCGGGTTCTTCGAACGCGAGATGTCGTGGGAGGACCACCTGGAACTCCTGGTGTATCCGCGTGTCGTCCCGCTCAGACGTCTGGCGCTGCGGCTCCATCACCCGTCATTGGACGTTGTTAGCCCGACCAGTCCGGTCGCCGACCCAACGCGCACCGCGACGGTGCGCGACTATCGCCCAGACGATGCCCGGCGCATGATCCACTGGCCAACCACGGCCAGGCGCGGCAGCCTCCAGGTGCGTGTGCTCGAGCCGGCCACGAGCCTGCACGTCAGCCTGCTGCTCGATGCGCGCGGGTTCACGTTTGGCATCTACCGTTACGAGCTCCTCGAGCTGACCCTCTCGGCCTTGGCCTCGATCGCGGTCTTCCTGCAGGGCCAGGGCGCGCCAATCGCTTTTCTGGCCAACACTGAGTCACCGCTGGTCGTGCCACCAGGCGCCAGCGTGCCGCACCTGCAAAGTGTGCTGGAGAACATGGCCCGCCTCCGGCCGCGTCCGGGTGTCGCCGTGCTGCCATGGGCGCTCGAAGGCCTGCCGCCTGGGAACACGGTCGTGCTAGCCACCTCAGATGTGGCGACCGACCTGGAGCGGACCATCGGACAGCTCGAGGATGGTGGTTTTCACGTGCTGCTGCTCCTGGCCGCCGACCACGCACACAGTGCCCTGCGCAGGCCGGGCACGATCTCGATCACGCCGGGCTGCGACCTGGCGGCCCGCCTGGAGGGTCGCGGGTGAACACCCGCCTGGTCGATCCACGCACCATCTGGGCGGTATTGGCGATGGAAGCCGGCCTGGCGTTGCCGATCATTTCCCTACCGGGCCAGGGCGACCGGTTGCCCGGTGTCCTCGGGCCGCTGCTGCTCCTCGCGCTGCTACCGCTGGGCTTCCTGAGCGTGGCCCAGGTCCGCGAGCTACGTGACCCGAGCTGGCGGCTGCTCACCGGGATCGGGTTGGCCCTGCTGGGCCGCCTGGCGGTGTCGGTCGTGCCCGAACCTGGTGTCGCGGGACTGGCGGTGTGGTTGGGCCGCTCGTTCGTACCAGCGGCAATCGGCGTCGGACTGTGGTGGCGGGGTGGCGCACTGTGTGTCGCCGAGCTGACAGCTGCCGAAATACGCACCGAGTTCAGCGTGCTGGCGGTGTGCATGATCGGCATCATGGCCCTGATTCGACCGTTTCTCCTGGCTGATCCGTTGCTGTTGGGCGGATCCGTTGGGCTCTTTGCCGTGGGCGGCATGGTGGCGACCGCTCTATCGCGTCAGGACGCCGCTGAAACCGCGTCGACCGGGTCGGGCCGCGCGCTCGCCACGACCACGGCGCTGGTGCCGATCGGCACTGCACTCGTCCTCGTCAGCATCCTGCGACCAGCGCTGCTCGGCGTGATGTGGACCACCTTGGCCAGGATCGTCGAGCTGGTTCTGACGCCGCTCGGTTGGTTGATCGCCTGGCTAGGGTCGCTGTTGCCGCGCGGCGGGCCACCGGGGCCGCTGCCGCCGATCGTCCGCCCGCCGCCTGATGCGCTGCCCAATACGGCGGCGCTGAACGAGCTCCAGGATCGCATGGAATGGCTCGGCTGGGTCATCTTGTTCACGCTGCTCATTGCCGCCACGATCGCCGCGCTGCTGGTGGCCAGGATGCTCCTGAACAACTGGATTGGCAGCCCGACGCGGCCCACGCCAGGACCGCGCGTGGATCTGACCGCCGAGCGCAGCGGCACGCCCCGCGGCGATGCCCGCGACCTGCTGGGCTGGCTGATGCGCTGGCTGCGCGGCCGCTTACGTCTGGGCCGCCCAGCTTCAACCGCTGCCCACACTCTCACCGCCGAGGCATCCGCCGCTGACGCCT
>WNFC01047266.1_pt1 | contig 12677 bp, 20 predicted proteins | sample 5400541 | NCBI WGS metagenome assembly WNFC01 (sample SAMN13153342, study PRJNA577476) | soil metagenome | isolation source: 120 cm saprolite under Douglas fir tree site 2 hole 2 replicate 1 | place: USA:California | collected 2015-04-18
TTGAGCACGTGAGGCGACGGCTCGACGTCGTCAGCCTCCCCGCGATACCGAGGGACACCATCGACGCCAATTTCGACTTTGGGCGGATTTCGGAAATGGGTCTTCTCCAAATATTCCGGGCTGATGTCGAGAGACGCGAGTTCGGGATATGACGATGCCGCACGAAGCCGGCCCTGTTCCACGTCTTCGATTTTATAATACGATATGAGATGCTGGGAAACGCCGCTGATGGTCAATGAAAAGGTCTGTGTGGGATGGTCAGCCTCCACGGAACGAAATGGCGTCGACAAAATTTAAAAAAATGGGATATTTCTGCGGTAGGCGCCCCGCGCGACAAAAGATCTCCCCGGACCTCCAAGGGCGCCTCGGTTTACGTCACGCAGAGGATCACCAGACTACACCGAAGGAGATCGGACGTCCCGAGGCCTGGACTCATGACGTTTGGCATGTTCCAGAGGGGAGTGGGGTAGAGGGGTGGGGAATGCAACTCCACGACGTCGCGGGATAACGGCGCAAATGATAGTGGGCGGCCCGCGGGCCAAGGAAACGAACGGTGTCGAGCAAGGATTCCATGCAAAAAGCCAGACGTACCTTTTTCATCATGCCTCCCGCCTTGAACTTGTAGCTGTTCGTCAGGCTCCCGACGAGGCTCCGTTCGCGCTGCCTGTCGATCCCCAGCCGCGTAGTCTCCCCGCGCGGGCGGCTGAGCGTCTGGCCCTCCGACTTGGCGCCGTCCGCCACGCCGGCCTGATCGCCTGGGTCGGCATCGTTGCGCGCGCCCCTATGGCCCGCGCCACGTTTCTCCGTCTCGCGGTAGAGGAGGAAATTTCCGAGTATCCTGCTGGGACTCCAAAAGAAACCGTCCGTCCAGCGCTTGATGCCGCTCTCGTCCTCGTCAAAGACGAAAACGGAGCCGGAGGTGATCATCTTGCGTTCCGAGTCGACGAGGCGCCGGGTGACGCGCGGAATCATTCCACGGCGTGCGGCCTCGAGGATGAGGAGAGCATCACCGGTGGTTTCAATCCAGCCTGACCAAGGTGGCTCTGTCCATGTGGTGGAGGAACTTTGGGCGTTGCTATGGGAGTCGGGGGGCGATGACATGCGTTGTGGTGCTACATGGGGAGCAAATGGGGAGTGATAGGGATGTTGTAGGGTCGGAACGTAGACGAAAGGGAAGGAGTAAGATAGGAAAGGTGATCAGCCACCAATCAAAAGTAAAGTTTGGGGAACAAAGTTGGCTCACCGAGCAGGAAGATTTATGGGTGGAGGGCGAAATGAGTGAGAGCCTATTTAGGATTCAACGCCCGCTGACTCCGCAATTGTGAGCGCTCTGCGGAGAGAGCACCGGGGCAGTTCTGATACTTGCGAGTGCGCCAGACGAGGGCAATAGGGCAGGGATGGCCCTGTCGTCAGCTAAAGGGGGGGCGGGGCGTTGTTGAACGAGTTGTTCGCTGTGGCTGAAAAGCCAGAGCAAGAGTCTGCCAGTTTTTCCTTATCAGGTAACCTCTTTGGGAACCCGAATTGGGCTCCTCAGGACCACCAGCCCTCGCGCCAATAATCATAAATTATCTCTATCCACTCTCTACTCGTAGATCGCCCTAACCTCGTCTCGACTCTCCCTCATCGTCCAGGCCGGTTTTTCAGCACGCTCTGCGTCAGCGCGCGGAGCATCGCCACGGTGACCACCTTCTGCGGTTTCTCCTCGTTCACGATCGTCGTGACGGATGTAGACGGCGAGACGGCGGCAGAGGGCGGCGGCATCAGCTCGTTGCTCCCAGAATGCGCCAGGTCATCGATGGTGGAGAAGCTACTGAAGGTCGACTTGAGTCGTTTCGAGGATGGGGACATACTGTGGAGCCAGATCAGCCAGATTTCAAAGTCCGCAGAACTCGTTTATGCTCACCTCAGCACACTGGCTTCGTCGTCGTCGTCAGGTGGAGGCCGTTTAGGCCGTGTATGGAACAGGAGCACAGAGCGCAGCTGTGCTGCCGCTTCAGCGACGTCGTTTTCCGCCTCCCTCTTTGTTTCTTCGATGTCGCGCTTCGGCACTGGATACCGAACTGCCCTGTCGATCCTCACGCTGCTTTCGATACATCGTACTGACAGGTCATAGAGTGCAGTGACAGATGCATGCACAGGGAAATTCCAGCCACCCAAATGTGGCATCATAGAGCTCGCTAAGCAACCCAATAATTAGTAAAGGACTGTGATACCAACACCGCCCACACAGCTGACCTCGAAGACTTTACCCCATCCAGCCGTAGTTCCGGGAGCGGGTTTGAGACGGCTGATTCGTCGAGACGGGTCGTAAAATGACGTGATAGAGTGTTCATCAAATTGACCAGCACTTCGAACACTTTGCTAAAAAGAACCCAGTCCACTGTATCCCCCCAAGGTCACATTAGCCGGCCGGAAGATTCGGTGAGGTTCGCAAATACACACCTTCGTTGTCTGTGGAGCATCTCGCTATCCAATCCAAGGCAAAGTCTTTCCATGGAGCGATGACCATTTGCAAATACTCTAAAATCATGTAAATCGGTCCGGCTGACTGCCTAAAACAGTTGCGCAATTTACCTTGCCGGGACAGGATTTCCACGAGTCCACCGGCCGTGTCCAGGTCCATCGAAGTCAGCACTTGCCTAAACTTGTCGTCCAGGTCCTTTGTTTTTGAAGACACGGAAAAGGTCGCGTGGGATCCTATGATACCCTTCGCCTCATAATCGCCGGCCTGCCTCGTTGTGAGTGTAATCCTGGGTGGAGCTCAGAAGGGAACATACCATGAGACGCAAATCATCCGGTAACCCCTCAGCTTCGTCCTCGTCCCAAAGGACAAATAATATCGAAGGGATGAAATGTCGATCCTCAGGGAATGTCTCGATCACCTCGCGTAATCGAGCACAATCATCCAAGACTCGGTATTTCCTGCGCATACACAGCCGTCATTTTTTTCCTTTTTTTTTTTCGGAAATAACGCACTTTTCAATCTCGTCGTCCACTCCGTGTAAAGGCGAACACTCAAACACGACCAATCCAGGCGAATGCGACGCCGCGCGTGGCGCGAGCGGAACAGAGAAAACGCGTTCGGATGTCCACGCCCCACTGTTCGGCACGTCAAACTTCCTCTCGACCCAGATGGCCGTGCCGTCATTCTCCGGGTTGAGCGAGAGCCACAGGCAGTAATCGAACGGAGCCGGGTTGCCCACATGCGCGCGGAGGGCAACGAGGAAGGTGCCAGGTGCCCATCGGCGTTCGTGCTGTTCGTGATTCTGAGTGGTAAAAAAAAGGGAATAAAAAAAGGCGATTAATGCGGTGCTCTCCAACAGCAGACAAAACAGACATAGAAAGCACCTACCTCCTTCAGCCGGCGTGCAAGCTCGTCATCGGTCTGTGGTGGCGCATACTTCGCAGAGACACGACGGCGCGCCCTCGTTCTGGCCGTTCGCTTGGCCTCGGCTTCGCCATCCGCTTGCGGCCGCGGTTCTTGCCGCTTCTTCGTCTTCTGTCCCACGTACGCGTCGCTGCGGCGCACGGCATCATTATACAAAACACGCTCTGACGCCTTGTCCGCCCAGCGCCTCAGCGCGCCGCGCACAAGTACGCTCGTCCTTGCGAATGCAGACGCCCGCGCCTCGAGGTCCTCGGCGTCTATTGCGGGCGCTTTGCCCTTGCCCTTGATTTTCCCGTTTCGTATCGGTGCCGCGGTCGGGGATGCCATCTCTACATCTTGCGGGGATATAGGAGACGTTCCGTTTTTCGCGGTCGTTTTCGATGAGGGAAGCGGCTCTCCGGCCATAGCCTGAGATGGACCAGGCTGTCCCATGGGCGTCGGCGAGTCGACCACGCTGGGAAACTTCGAAACGGAAGGACGGGCAGAGACCGGTGGGGAGGGGAGCGAAGCTAACGAGCCTTTTGCGGACATTACGAGTGGGCTCAGGATTTCGGGCGCAGAGGTAATTTGTACAGAGGGCCAACCGAACAAGTTGTTGGAAGACTTTTGTTTCGTAGGAGAGCTGAAAGACGTGGCTGTCGGCGTCCCTGGAAGAGAGATGGGTTTCATTTTGAGAGGAGGCGGGTGTTGCGGAGTAGTATTGGCCCCTGGGGCAACGGGGCCATCGTCCGGCTGCACCCCAAATGCAGATGGCTTGAACCCGTCGACAAGGGTTGGCTGGCGCTCGAGAGATGGGTTTTTGATTGATCCATTCAAGGACGGAGCAGATTGACTTGTCGTCAAGTTAGCTGGCGGTCGACTGGAAGTGGAGACTGAGGTAAGCGGAGATGTGTTGATCGGTGGAAGAATCGGTCGTGTGGGCGTCGTCGACGTCGAGGATGCAGGGGATGAAGAAGAACCGAAGATATTCGCTGTAGGTCCCTTCTCGGCTTGTACAGACGTCGTGGACGACGGCACACCAAATAATTTTCCCGGAGAGAAAGTGGGCGCGTTGGGGTTGAGCGCAGCCGCAGAGGGCTGACCATGCTTCTGCTCCGAGACCGCAACTGGAGGTGATGAGCCAGTTTTAGGGTCGATGTTCGGTATATTTATATCCCTAGGAAATCCAGATGGCGCACTTTGTGAAGCAGAGAAATTGGAAGATGATGGCGCAATGAACCCCGCGGCGGGTGTGGGTGACGTCGTTGGAATAGTAGGATTAGCAAAGGGCGACACAAAGACAGACGCAGCCGTCCCCTGATCCCCGATATTCGACACGAGCGGCGCAGATGTAGATGCACCAAAGGGTGAAAAGGCGGAGCCTGTCCCGGCAGGGTCTCGCACTGCAGATGGGACACCCAGCGTACCCGACATCCTAGGCGCCGAGGAAGTCGAACCAAAAACGGAGGTAGAGGTTCCAAAAGCGGAGGAAGAGTTGCCGAACGCCGAACCAGGGCCTCGGCCCTGATTCCCAAAGACATTCGGCTTTGCCTTGAGATTTGCAAATGCTGAAGCTGCGGGAGGGACGGGAGGTGCAGCTGAGTGTATAGCAGACCCAGGTGCCGGGATGGAAGAACCAAAGGCAGAGGTGGGGGGCGTTCCGAAGGCTGAGGTCGATGAACTAGCACCAACCATAACTGAGGGTGAAGGCCGAACACCAAAATTGTTCGTAAGCCATTCAGTTGCGCCAGGCTTCAAAGGCTTGGGTTGGTGCTGAGGCTCTGGTGGCTCATCGGGTTCTTCTATTATTGGCTCGTCTTCGCGTAGGAAAGCTTCTTCCTCGTCATAGTCGTTAAGCTCTGCGTCAGCAATAATCCCCTCGTCAGAAATAACCCCATCGATGGTATCAGGGATGGAGATGCCATCGCGAATGGTCTCTATGTCATCGATAGTATCCTTGCCGAAAAGACGCTCAAGGATGCAAGCGACAAGGTAGACCATGGCCCTGTTTCCCTGGTCTCTCAACAGGGAGGCAAGCTCGGAGAATAGGAGCATCCCCTCCTCGTCGACTATCAAAGAGGATACTTTGGTTATCGGGGAGGACTTGGCTTGAACGTGCTGGCGAAACTTAGTGGTAAGGAGGAAGACCGGGTGGGAGAGGATGGCAGGTGGAATATCCTCGTGCCGTTCGCGTTGGTCGCGAATATGGATGAGACGATGATATATGCGCATCTCGAGTTCATTCGGGGACTCGTAGCGATCGCGTTGATCTTCATAAAATTCTTTGAGGCTTTGTAGGGCTGCTCAGGATCAGGAACCTCTGGTCCAAGAAGAGATATTGACAAGTCCTCACTGTTCATCAACTGCTGCTCCTCCAACGCAATAGAGAACCCTGTGCGATCCCGCTCGAAATGCAGCGCAAGTATATGGAAGCGGGCGCAGCGTTCGTGGCACTCGATGGCCAAGGGACTAGTTTCATGTTGCATAGTGAAGTCATTCCTCAAAGCACGCGAGCGATCGCGAATGAAGTCGAAGGTGGGGGAAAAGCCTTCCGTTTGAAGCAGTTCACGAAAGAGATAATCGAGGGTGCGCTATTCAGGCTGATCCGTCAGGTTGAGAACGTGATGTTGCATTCGCGAACAAACCTTCAAGACAGGTGGCGGTCGCAAGTCGGACGGTAACGTTTTGTCGCCTGCCGCGCGTTCATACATTTTCACTGCGCGTTTATGATCTACGCGCTTCGTCCCCGGGATCTTTGAGATCTCAGCGAAAGTTTCTCTGGTGTCCAGACATATGAAAGGACACGTACAACTTCCCAGTTAAACAAGTTGTTCTCTCGCTCCCGGCGGTATCGTTCGAACCGAGGACACATGTCCATACACGTCCCTACCATCGTGATAGCCTCGTCAAGACGCTTGGGGACTAGCGGGTCGTCCATCTTGCCCTCCGCTATAGCCTTCTTTCTCTCCGCCTCGCGGGCCCTAACAAGCTATGGCAACACGCACAAGTGCCGGGTTTCTTCGAGAGTCTATGCGGATGATGACGGTCGAGAACTCACCTCTTGATAATATCGTTCACGTTCCTCGGGCGTTTCGAGCGTAGGTTCGTCGCTAGGGCTTGGCTCTGTGCCGTCCACCGCAGCTACTTCGGTATCTTCTTCCACTTCGGAGACATCACCGGTAGGCTGTGAGGAACCAAAGTCAGGGCGGGGAGAACGTCCCTTTCCTTGCCCACGACCGCGTCCAGAACCCCGTGTCCCACCCCGCTCCCACCTCGCCGCGTCGGCCCCAAGATGCCCAGATTGAAAGGGGCTGCTCGAGCCACTCCGGTCTACGGAGACCCAGGTCTTGTTTCTGAAGGTCCCACGNNNTCTGAAGGTCCCACGCCTCGACGCAGACGGATTGGCATCTTGTCCACGGTGCGGGCGTGTGTAGGTAGAAAACGATTCCATTCGCCACGGTCCTTCGCCCTGTAGTTTCTGATCACATTAGAGCAAGGTCGATGCAAATAGAAATAAAGCGTGGTACAGTACGTTGCAGGAAATAAGAGCGGAGGCGACGTGTGGTATGAAAGGATTTAGCCGCCAAAGCTCGAACGCTGAAACTTGTCTCACCACAACGGCTCCGGGCCGGTAGCAGCCGGCCTGTTCGTTTTCTCATCCGATCCTCGACCAGATTTGCTCTACGAGCGCGGATGCATGCCCTCCGCCCAGCTACGCTTTTGTACCAACTTGGCCTCTCAACGTCATGAGCCACGATAGGGAAGACAAGCGGGGCCAACGGGGCTACCACCTGACGTCCTGGTGCTGCCAGTGTGATGAATAAATGGACCCGGACACGCTGGCACTGAACAATCTTGACTGGGCTTGACCTAACCCTCAACTCCGCCAACGTTTGTAACGCATGCGCAGGGACATCCGAATGTCGTGATAGTGATGACCTGGTAATTGGCCCAAGGAGCAATGCCGCAGGTGAAGTGGGCCAACAACGCCGACCAGAATCAAGGAACCATACTTATGGTAGGTGTTCATTTGTAAAAGTGGAATGGGAAATCCATCAGAACCGCGCAAATGATCACTGTGATGTAACTGCCGGCCCCACGTATCTTGAAATGACGGGACTGTCGTGCGTGTCAGACGCGTGGTTGTTTCATGGTGTGGACCATGCAGGTCCGCCATTTTCCTAGTTTCAACCTGCTACAGGATAAGATGCGGTGACGTCGGGCCCCTGGATACGCCATGCCTAACGCGTTGCTGTACAAGCTCTCCGCGTACAGACGGCCGTCTCTGCTGTGCACGTTCCACAATGGCCATTCTCGACATCATCGCGCTCGTTCCGGAGCCTCCTCTTTGAGAATGAAATACCGCGACCATGTACCGTAATCTACCTGCGCAAAAATTTAAAGCGATGTTGTGTGCTACAGAATCAACTGATGAGTCATGCCTCTGCAAAAACGGGTTTGGGAGACCCCGGGCCTGCCAGCCATGCGCGAGCCGACGAACAAAACTGTTGGACGGATCAACCCGGAGCGCTTGTCAGCCGTCCGAGCCAGCACAAGTCAAACTTAATCCTTTCCTCTTTGACAGAACCACCATCATTAATATTGGCGCCGCCTCCCAGTTGTATAACACAGGACGACTCGAAGTGACTGAATGCATGGTCATCTCCCCCCCCCCTCTTCTCTTGTTCTCGGACAACGTAGCTTAGACCGTGACTACCTGGCGATCTTAGAATTTCTCTGTTATTCTTATTGGCATTTACCTCTTACCGACTTCCTCTTGGATATGTGACGATGACTCTGTGCACACTGGGGCCCTCTCTCCTTCTCCCCCCAACTTCCTTCCTTACTCATGACTTAGTATCCATCATCTTCATCTCTGTGTATGTTCTTGAAGTCTCCCGTGTGCGTGATCCCTCCTCTATTCTTCTCTCTTTTCGTCGCTCGCGCCCCGATTTTTGGGGCGACACTGCAGAACTGCCGTCCCCATCGTCCTCGCAGGCTCGCATCCCCAATCTCTTCCCGCTCACCTCTCGCATCGTCGCTTCTTCGTCTCCCCGTTCCTTCCGCTTGCCAACACCTTGCATCCTCCCTCTTTGCTCGCGCCACGTCTTACAGTCTCGCACCACTACTAGTAGTACTACCTAAACCATGCAAGTCCTGGGCGTCTGTACTTATTCACGCCTTAAGAATTGGACGCGTAATCGCATCCTCTTGTGGCCAGTACTGCCCGCATCCGTACAGCGTGAATGCTCTTATCCATGCTCCGCCGTCCCACACAGGCCTCTGGACTCTGTTTTAACAAGAACACCTACAGTAACCTAGTATACATTACAGAACATGAAACTACACGAGTTCACCTGCAAGGCACAAACGGGGAGATAGAATTCATCAGCGGCTCTCGAATGCAGGTATTTTAAGTCCTCTACCTATTGATCGCCGTCCTCATCAGCATCAACGTCGATTCCCGTTGTTGGATGCCGCAGCCTCCGAGTCCTCTCCTTCCGCCCCACTGGTGTCCATCGCGATAAGCCGGTTCTGATGACTCCCTGTGTAAGGAGAACGTGGATACAGCCGACGTCTACATACCATGATTTTCTCTGCGTCCCTCAGTTTATTTGGAGTCTAATTCATCTTGACGGCTTCGAGAACAGCCGTGTAGACGGAAATCCCTCTCGAATTGAGGTCCTTGAACAGCCCGTAACCCAACACTTGCGAATTCCAGTCATCATGGGAAATAAATACACAGCACCGCCGACGACCACGGCGGAACTGGTCGGGGAGGAGCGACTCTATTTGGTCGATGCCTTGCAACGTTGTGGTGTGTGCGTAATAAACGGTCGACTGAATGATGAAGATGCACGAGTCCGTGAAGATGACAGCGTCGATACCCGGGAACGCCTGAGGTCCAGGGAGCCACACAGATGAGGTCGGATGTTATCTCGCGTCCGCCAGATGGGTCGATCCACCAAAGACAAGAACCCTTTCCGAACCGACGGGGTCAATTTGAACGGATTCGGCGGCTGTCGACAGTACAAGGCAGTGCTTTCGACGTCGGATCTGAAACGAGCCACGCGTGGACAAATTTCTTGAATATGAGACTCGACGATTCTTTGAGCCAGCCATCTCTGCCTATCAAGTTGTAGAAACGAACTCGTTCAGCAGGACTGACCCCGGCGAGGGCCTCTGCGATGAGACCGTGGAAGTGATCGGTTTCGACTCGTACAACTTCGACCATCTGTTTGGACCGCTCAGCCTGGCAGTGAAAAGCGCGTGGTCGGCGCAGCGCGATGGCTTAGCGCTTATCCTCCGCGACGGCGAAGCGGAAGGGGTCCAAGCAAATATCCTGGCCGATTCTTCCGGGGCGGTTACCAACGCACGAGCTCCACGTCGTTTCCGTGTTAACTCAATACAGGTGCGCGCATTGGGACCCCACTTCTTGAAGTTCTGTAGGAAACGTTCAACATCGAGGCCAAGTATGATGCTGTGAGAAAAAAAAAGTCAGAGCGAATAGAATGTCCGCGACGATGACCCAACCTGAGTGCTCTAATCTCGTCAAAAGTAAAGCAATCCATCACAAAATGACTCGCACTCCGTTCCTTCGCCCATTGGTACCACCGCTTCTTTTCCCAAAGAGGTCGTCTGCACAATCAAGGCGTCTCTCTTGTTGGCCGACCACAAATGCCCGACATGGCCGTTCGGTGATCGAATTCGAATCGGAAAGGGCCCAGACCCCCTTTTTTAAGAACAAAAATCCCCCCGATGTCAACGTCGTAAGCTCGAACTCCAGTCTTGTCAAGGAGGAGGAAAATATCGCCAAGATCTAGAGCGGTAGGCTGTCTTTCGCTTAAACGGCAGAGGAGGGTGTAGAAGAGGAAACATGATTTGCCTTCGTCGTATTTTATGCTAGTGTTAATAAGATGACCGTGATCAGCGATAGGTTCATACCGATTCCTGGGTGACCAGTGACTACTACACCTCCACACTTGGCCAACGATCCCGAGTTCAAATGGTCCAAGGCAAAAATGGATTCATTGCGGACAAGAAGAGCCTCTGTCTTGTAACCCAGGCTTCGTAGTCGCAGACTATCCACCTGACTCCCGGGTAGATACTTTAGCCCCTCGCAATCGGGCACTTCTAGTAGAATCCCCCCAAGATCTTTTCCTCATATGGCATGATAGAGCCGCCTGGCCACTTGAACAAACATGGGACCCCCGGAATGGGCTGAAGAGAGGGAAAACCATGACTATATCCCCGGAATAGAGAAAGACGATTCTACTCACTTACGCCAGAAGATGACCGCATGTAGACATGGAGGTGACTAACAGGAGGTTGAAGTGGCCAAATGGGCGATAATTGTTCATGGTCGTTGAACGTTGTCAATACCAGCGACCACATGAAGTTCTCAAACGGCGCACCTTGAAAATATCGAGGTCGTTGGCTCTGTAATCAGGGAGCTCGTTCTCGATGATGAGTTCCAGCAGGTGAGAGGATGTTTCAGTAGGGTTTATGTCGACAAGAAAACAATTGGGAGCTCCAGCAACATAACACTGCAGTGCAGTGTATAGTTCGTCATTGAGGCTTGAGGCGTACGGCACAATGCGGGGCTCCTATCTCCTCTTATTTTTCGCGGAAAAAGTGGTTGGACCCTCGGGACCAGCCTGGTCTACGACATAGTCGAAACACTTCCTCAACATATCTTGGCGTGGTGCGTACTAGGTTGCAATTTGTAGATTCGGCACAACAGGCCTAGGATTGGAATGCTGAGTGTTGACATGTTGACATTTACACTGAAATTCCAAAATGAAGACTTCCTTTCCTGGCATGTGTAACAATCCCTCATGCACAGCCAGTCATGGCAGGCGGCACCTCTTGGTTGGGTGCACTGTGCGGTGCATAGCCGCAAAGAAGAATAAATCGAACCGTATGCACACGTGGCAAAGTAGGGTCACGTGGTGATGCTTCGCCTGGACCGGCCGTTTCCGGTCGCGCGTTGGAAGCGACATCGAACGCCGATGACTTTTGCAAGCCATGGACTCGAGCGCATGGAAAGCGAAGTGCGAATCTTCCGAGTCAGTTGGGCATTTGTATTTGACCTGGGTGATGTCCTGCCTCCGCCCTTGCACAGCGACCACAGATAGAGACGACAGCCGAAGGCGATCCTTACTAGTATGTGCCTCATCTACAGCTACTGCAACTGCGGCCGTTTCCCGTGTGGTGATAGCGGTGTCGCGTATCTTTAGTGCGATCTCTCGGGTAAGGGAAGTGGTGCGACTCTTATTCATCTTGCGCTCACTAACATCCTATGCATAGTGACATAGTTCGTATAAATCTGGATCCTCAAACCCGGGGCTGTGTGAACGGCCTTTGAATAAGCTTGAATATTACTGTCCTTTTCAGTGAAGTTGTCGGCGCGAGGAAAACTTTGTAAGCAAAAACACGAAATCCCGAAATCCCGAAAGTTTTGAATGTCATTTTTCACCCCTCGGACAATGAAAACTATATTCTCTAGGTTATAGGGTGTCATTTGGCACAACATTTATGGAATTCCGGTCATTCATTGAGGAGATATGGCCGGTGGAGACATGTTTTTGCTTACAAATTTTTCCTCACGCGACAACTTCACTGAAAAGGACAGTAATGCGGCTCCCGATTGACAGAGCACAAGGGTAGCACAGATGGAGCTCATTACACATTATCAAACGCGTTCTGCCATGTAGCCTTCAAGTTGTTGTCCTCTTGCTGACAAACGTCTCGAGTCTCGACACGCTTGTGATCACCAATATATTCACCATATGTCACCAGTTACAATGTCATACAAAATGCTAACTGACACCCCACCCCCCAAATAAACGGTAAGGTTATATCCACGTATTACGAGGGGAGGATCCCCCGTAAGTGTAAATCCAAGGCATATAGCTAACCGGAGAATCATCTTGGCAACTCGAAACGATCGAGAAACTGCAATACAAGCAATGACCATGGGTATCAGCACCCTCCATCCAGTAATTGTGGGAATATGTGTCGCTCACCAATACCAGATCCCTCAATCTTAAATAACGATAGAACGATAGCTATTATGACCATAGACGGGCCGACTACGCGGACCCAAACCGTATGGCCTTGGGCGTCATTCATGCTGGTCAGAAAGGAAGATACTGAAAAAACGAGCGTGAAGCCGATCACTATCAACAAACTGTTAATAGCAATATCTTCAATTGGCGCCAGATAACGACGGAGCGCTGCCAAGACGGTGAAGTAAGCACCCTTCATTCATTGATCATGATGATCCTCGCCATGCTGCGATGCTCAC
>WNFC01006716.1_pt1 | contig 12674 bp, 12 predicted proteins | sample 5400541 | NCBI WGS metagenome assembly WNFC01 (sample SAMN13153342, study PRJNA577476) | soil metagenome | isolation source: 120 cm saprolite under Douglas fir tree site 2 hole 2 replicate 1 | place: USA:California | collected 2015-04-18
GTTCCGTTTGCGCCAATCAAAATAACTTTCATAAACACTCCATCATTTGATCGCAATACTTCGAATTAATTCTGCGCTCTGAGCATACGATCGACGGATCGGCTCATTTGTTTCAAAATAAATCCAGGCGCCACGCGACTCATGATTTTTAGCTGATTCGCCTGACCTGGACGAATTTCCAATCGATCGGTTTGCATTCCTTTGACGGCGACTTTAACCATGTCGTCCACCCGCATGATAGAAACACCTTTCAGGTCTTCAGAGTTAAAGTCATCCAAGAGTTCGGTTTGTGTCGTCGGCGGTGCTAGCTCAAACACCTTCACTTTGGTGCTTTTCAGTTGCACGCGAAGAGACTCGGTGAACGAATGCAGACCGGCCTTGGTGGCGCAATAGACCGGTGAAATGGGCAATGGAACAAATGCCAATAACGATGAAACGTTCATGATTGCGGCGTCTGATTTTGTTTTCAAATGCGGCAAGAATTGTTTCACCATGCGAATCGGCCCGCTCAAATTGATTTCAATCTCTCGAGTGATGTCTTCGAGGCTTTCGGCTTTGTCGTGAACATTGATCTCACGCATGATGCCGGCGTTGTTGATCAAAATGTTGAGCTCAGAAAATTGCTTGGTGACCTTCTCGTAAAGAGTGGCGATCGCTTTCGGATCGGAAACGTCGCTTCGAAAGGTGTGAACTTTTGGAAAGGCCGCTTTCGCGCGGTCCATCTTAGCTTGATCGCGGCCCGTGATCAGAATCGTGTTACCAAGTGCCGTGAGTTGTTTGGTGAGTTCGTAACCGATACCGCTGGCACCGCCGGTGATCAAAATCGTATTGCTCGTGAGTTTCATAATTAAATACCCCCCAAAATTATGTGACCGCCTACAACGTGGCTAGGAAGTTCTCCACCGCTCGCCGCCGCCCGGCGGATCGGCACGTGATCGATCGACCCAGCGCGCATGCGGGTGAGCGGCGCCATGACGATACGATTGGGCAGATCCAGATCGCCCATGCGGACTGGGGTAAAGAGAGGCTGGACGGACATGACGGCGCTCCTGGACAAGGGATCAAGCGGTGACGACGATTCTGCCGGCTTGCTCGCCCGCCTCGATGAAGCGATGGGCGTCAGCGATCCGGTGGATAAGTCAGACAACTAACTTAGAATGACGGGGATAGGCAAACCTGTCAAGCCTGGTCATCTGAGCAAGTCGGCCCCGGGGCGCACTGCTTCAGCGCGTCGCATTGCAGCGCTCGCGTCATTCTCCGCTATCTTGGGCGGCTTGGTGTTGGCTCGCATGGTCGATGACCCGGCCCTGTCGGACGAAGTGTTGGCTGCCAACCGCAAGGCTCTGACCAACGCTGCGAATAGTTGAATCACTCCTTCGGTGCACGGCCGTCAGATGGAGCTTTGCCCCCAATCCCGCGCCGAAGCATTTCGATCAAGGCGCGCGCTCCACCCTGGCGCTATCTGCTCAGGGATAGATCGCCTCCAGCAGCCGCGCCAGCCTCGCGCCGGCCTTGATGAGCTGCTCCTTCTGGAGCGCCGCTCGACTCGCCGCATAGGTGGCCGGCTCTGTCGTCGGCCAGCTCTGCGTCGACTTCCCCGCGTTGGCCTCCGCACCAAAGCTCAATCCGGTAAATGCCGTGTGACTCGCCAGCACCGACTCCGTCGCCCACTGCACAGGCCACGTGTCCACCACTCCGCTGGTCACAGCGACGGCCCTCGCGGACGTCACCCCCTCGCTCTTGAATTGCGGCATTTTCAGGTCATCGGGAATGCTGTCCCACTCGTGGTGCAGCTGGTCCCTCGGACCGATGACCAACTGGTTGCCACCCCGGGTCTTCGTGGCCGGGTCAAAGATTGTATGGTCGGGGTCGACTTCCGTTCCGGAAGCATTGAGATAAATCGCCCCCACGTGCAGCGGCTGATGAACGTCACCGATATAATGGGCGAGCACCCGCAACGCTTCCTTCTTGCTCGCGATGTCAAACGGCGCCGGCGCCGTTCCGCCTTGCAGCACCGCCACAGCGGCCTTGATCGCGCTCACGACGTCATGATCGCTGGTTCCCACATCCGCCCGGTCATAGCTGTCGCGCTCGACCGCCACGTCCGCGTAGTGGTACTGCTTGTGGCACACCTCCTCGTGTGCCGCCGGATGGCAGGCATCCCAGTTGCGCTTCACGAACGCCACCATCGCTTTCTGCCCCGCCTTGCTCTCGAACGGTTTGCACTCCGCGTAGATCGGGTTCACCGTGTAGTGAAACACGCCCGTCGCGGCCTTCTTGTCGACGCCCTTGGCGCAGTCGGCCCACACTGCCGCATGTTCCAGTGTCGACCCGTTCCCCAGTATCTTCCGGACTGCCTTGGCGGCATTTGTGTCCACCAGCAGCTCATCGGCGATCGCACCCACGGTCTCGTGCCCTTCATGGCCCCAGGCTAACGCCTGCGCGCTGGCCGCGAGACCCAACACCGTCCAACTCAACGCCATCAAAGTCTTCATGTCCGCTCCCCATACGAGTTGCAATTCAGTATTGGCCAGCATGCCCCGACGCCTACGGAATCCGGTGGGTTCCTCAGGGCAAAACATTTCCCAGTGAAAACAGGTTTCTCCGTGCGAAGTTTCTGTGTAGCGATTGGCGCAAAACGCTGATTGGATGCGGCGCCATGCGCGCATGATCCACCGCATAAGCCTTGAAAAATCGGCACTTTTAGATGGGAGTTCGATTCCCTTCGCGTCGATAAATCGACTTTACAAGAAATAATCATTTCATCCCTGAATTGACCAACCAGCAGCATTCTTGTCAGGCTGAAGCTACGCTCTTTGCTGACGGAGTCAACCGTCTGTACAAAGGTTCGACTGTCGACTTTATCGAGGCCACCGTCTCGAAATGTGCGAAACCCTTTTTCCGGATCATTTTCTGGCATCAATCGCCTGGGTAGCCACCGTCATCTGTTATCCTGGGGCTCCAAACCCTCAAAGGAGGCTGATGTCGGTGACATCAAAATATGTAGTGCTTCTGTGGGCGCTGGTTTTTGCACCGCTCGCGAATTCAGCGTATGCCGCAACTAGCGATCCCGCGGCAATTCAAGTGCAGAGCCTTCATACTTCACTGCTTGACTCCATGCGGGCGGGTTCGAGCTTAGCCATCACCGATCGCTATCGAAAGCTCGAGCCGGTGATCGAACAGGTTTTCGACTTGCCGCTAATGACCAGGCTCGCCATAGGCCCAGCTTGGACAAACTTCTCGGGGGAGCAGCAGCAGGCAGCGATAGCGGCGTTTACTCGACTCACCATCGCCAGCTACGTCCACAATTTCCATAAATTTTCCGGCGAAAAATTCGAACTTGACGACAACGTCCTAAACCGCGGTGCAGACAAAATAGTTCAGGCAAAAATTATTTCTCCTCATGACGAACCTACCAGTCTGGTCTATCGGATGCGCGAGTCAGGCGGATTCTGGAAGATCATCGATGTCTCCTATGACGGAGTCAGCGAATTGACGCTGCGGCGATCAGATTTCACCGCCGCGATCGCCGCCGGTGGGGCTCCGGTCTTGATAGACCATCTGAACAAGCTCAGCGACGTCCAGATGAAGCCGTGAAGGCTTTGTCGCTCTTGACGAGCGGTGGGCCCATCAGCGCCGGTTGGAAGAGCAATGCCGATACGAGGGTCCATACCAAAGAAATCATCAGCAGTTTTCCCATGCTGGCCGTACCAGGATGGCTGGAAGCCCAGAGGCTGCCGAAGCCGGTGGCGGTCGCGAGCGCGCTGAAGAATACCCCCCGAGCGAGGCTCGATGTCAAAAGGTGCGAGCCGCCGGCGCGCCAGGACATCACGAAATATATGTGGAAGGCAACGCCGATCCCGAACAGCAGCGGGAGGGCGATGATGTTGGCGAAATTTAACGGCTGGCGGATCAGTACGCAGGTTCCCATGGGCAAGAGCCCGGTCAACACGATTGGCGCCATGGTGATCGCCACATCGCGTACGCGTCGCAGCGCGACCAAGAGCAAGCCAGTGATGGCGACGAACGATAGTGCACCCGCATCGATAAAAGCACCGACCACGGCTCGACCGCTGGCCTGAATGATGATCGCCGTGCCGATAACGTCCGGCGCTATCTTGATTCCAACGGCGATGAACCGGTCGAGCACGGCGACATCGTTAGAGTCACCCTTCGGCGCAATCGAAATTCGTGCGCGTCCATCGGGTGTCTGCCACTCCCGTACCAACTCCCGCGGAAGCGTTGCGACGCTGATGGGGTGAGGCTGCAATAAATTGCGGATCTGATCGAGCATTGTGACAAAACCCGGTATCAGCATCTCGGCCGCCTTGGCGCGCGCTGAGGGTCTGGCCTCTGCCAGCGCGCTGAATTGGTCGGCGAGCCGGTTTGCATCCGCGCGCAGCGACGCATCGCCGGTTGATGCTCGACGTAGGTTCGCGGCGGTCCGGTTCAGGCTGTCCACGACTTGTGCATCGCTGGGTGGCGCCGCAACGACCAGCGGATTGAGTGTGAGATTCAGAAGATCCGCCGCGTCGGCGATCAGCGCGATTTTTTCGGGCTGACCGGCAGGAATGAAACTCGACAGGGTGCGCGCACTCGAGACTTCCGGGTGGGTCCTGAACTTGGCGGCAAGCCGGTCGGCCGCGGTGAGGTTGGGGCGGACTACTTCCAGAGTGTTCGGCGATTGGTCCGGATCGCGCATCAAATCAGCAAGCGTGGCAACCGATTCCACCTCGGCGCTGCGCAGGTGGATGGGATTGAAGTCAAAATGCAACAGTGGCAGCACAATGGCGGAGATCGCCGCGACGATCACGCCCGTACCGAGCACCAAGCGCCGGTGGCCCAGCACATAGTTGTCGATCATTGTTAGCCGCGCGTCCGTTTGTCGGTCAGGCGCACCGGGCGGCCGGGTGAGTGCGATTAGAGCCGGCAATAGCGTGAGGTTTAACATGAGTGCGATGAACATGCCGAGGCCGGCTATCACCCCAAGCTGGGAGACTCCATAATACGCAGTGGGTCCGAAGGCCAGAAAGCCCGCGGAAATGGCGGTGGCCGCCAGGGTCAGGGACCTGCCCATTCCACGTCCGGTCGCGATGAGAGCCGGACCCACGTTCGATCCTGCTCCCCTCTCTGCCCGATAGCGGACGCTGAACTGGATGCCGAAGTCGATTCCCAACCCGACGAATAGAGGGATGAAAGCGACTGAGATGACGTTGAACCGATGAAACACGGCAAGCCCCAACGCAGTGGCTGTCACCAGACCCACCAAGGTCGTTGCCAGAATGGAGGCGATCAGCCACGCCGACCGTACTGCCAACCAAAGCATCAGAATGATTGCGCCGCTCGCGAACACAGCGATCAAGCCGGCGCGTTGCGCCAGAGTCGCGAATTCCTCATCCTGTAACGGCACCGGACCTGTCAGGCGTACGTGCACGCCATGGGTGTTGTCGAGTTGAAGCGACTTCGCGGCGGTTCGGATCGCATCGATCGGTAACTTACCGGGTTCCAGTTGGGCAAAATCGAGCACCGGATCGACTAGGATGAGGTGCCGCAACTCGCCCTTGTCGGGTTCGCGTTCAGCGATCAGCGCACTCCAGGAAAAGAAGGAGGGCTTGTCGGCAGCCAAACCCTGCAAGGCGTCGGCCAGCGTCCGAATGGGAGTGCGAAGATCTTGCAGCAAGGCCTGACCGCTATTGACGCCTTGAAGGGTGAGGGAAAGCGTGTCCGAAAGGCCGCGTATCGACGGATCGGACGCCATGGGTCCGAGAAACGGCTGTGCCTTCACGAGCTGAGCGGTGACAGTCTTCACGTCCTCGGTCGAAGCGAAGAGCAGTCGGTTGTGGGCCCAGAATGGTCCTGCGTCCGGTCGCTGGACCGCGCGGAACAAGTTCGGTTGGGCGCTCAGACGCTCGGTGAGCCTAGCGGCCGCCTCCTCGCTCAGTTCGGGTGTTTGACCGTCGATAACCACGACGATATTGGAACCGTCTGACGGGAACGCCGTGTCGAACGCCGCTTCTTGGACTCGCCAAGCGAGCTTGGGCGACAACAACGCCGAGGTGTCGGTAGTCATGGAGAAATTTCCCACAACGTAGTGGGTCATCGCTGCACCAAAGACGATCGCCAGTGCCGCGACGAACAACGCGCGGTGGATGCACACACTAACGAGGCGCGCGATCAGAGAAGACCGCGATTTTACCGCGCCGGATTCGTTGCTCATTCGCGCCTTCGCCCGTTGGACAAGCCAATGTCGGGTCTCAAGTTGCTCATACAATTGTTCAAGTCTGCGCGATACGCTTCGGCCGAGATATCTATTGGGTCGATACGTCCTATCGAAATATACCGGATTCTCACTCAGGATCGCAGGCCTTAGACTCCAAAACATACTGCCACCGCCTCCACGTCGTTCGCAGAGGGATCGCGCAAGAATGCTGATGAGAACATTGCCCGCAAGACCGAGGCTCCCTGTCGGGGTGATCATGAGCGGGGGAGGCGCCAGAACCGCCTATCAGGTGGGGGTTTTGCGCGCCATTGCGGCCATGTTGCCGCGGGGCGCGGCGAATCCATTCGCGATTATCTGCGGTACATCCGCCGGTGCCACTTGCCTTGCGTGCCCAGAGGCTTTGGCGCTCCGCCCCACCAATTGCCTCCGTCGCATTACAGCGTCGACCCGCCGCGCCGTCCCTAAATCGGACCAACCGCACGAGCGCGAAGTGATGACGCGACACTCCGGTGCAGCGCCCTTCCCAATCACGTGCGAGAAATCCACAAACGGAAGGCGAAAATAGAGTTTCGTCAACGCATCCACTCGCACGTTGGGACTATCACTTTGCGCCAGGGCCGTTTCCATCTGATCCACAAGATCCGGCATGCGCGCACGCAGTACGCTAAGCAATACCACAGCTCGCGCGGCAACGATTGAACTGTCCCACAATGCGCCGCGCGCCACCAATTCGCGTGCCAATGCTTTCCCGGACGAATTGACGACGCGTTGCACGCTGCGCGTGCCATCCTCGAACCAGCGGCCGGGTACGATATAACCCAGGTCGGGATCGGCTTCTTCCGGCTTGATCCCGATGAGAGCCACGTTGTTGCGAGTCTGCGCGGTGGGCGTGACAGCGTCCAATAGACTGCCGGCCAGCGCCGGTTCGTCGTCTACATAGTGATCCGATGGCATGGCGACGATACGTGCCCATGGATCGCGTTCGAGTATCGCGAGGACTGCCAGCAGCATCGCGACCGCCGATCCACGGTTGGATGGTTGTACGATGACATTTCCATGAGACAGTTTGGCGAGCGAACCGCTCCAGTAGCGTCTCTGGTCGCGGTCGATGACTAGGCAAATTCGCTCCCCCGGCACAATCGAACGCGCGCGCGACAGCGTCATGTTCAACAGCGACTGCCGTCCCAGCAGGGCGCCGAATTGATTTCGAGCCGAGTTGATCGCTTGGTCTTTCTGCGATTCGTGCGGGTCGGCGCCGCCGCCCGCGAACACCATCACCCAGCTGCGCTCGCGATGGCTCATTGCCAACTTAACGCGGGTAGATACTGCATGTGGTAGAGACTAATACCGAGGTCCCTAACTGGCTAGATGCTATCTCTCGATAGTCCCCATCGTTAAATACGATAGACCGAAGACGGTTCGACGAAGCGATGTTGAGCGATATATGCTCCGCAATAAATAAGGGGAAGCGTATGGAGCAGCAAACTTGGCTGACCCGCATTGCGTTGCGCTGCTGCGACTGGTCGGAGCGGTGGTTTCCGGATGCCTACGTTTTTGCCGCTCTGGGCGTCATCGTAGTGGGGTTGCTGGCGGTTGTGAGCGGGGTCTCCCCCGCCGCGACGGCCTATGCCTTTGGCGACGGCTTTTGGAGTCTGATCCCGTTCACCATGCAGATGTGTTTCATCATCATCGGTGGATACGTGGTCGCGTCGTCGCCGCCGGTGGCGCGCATTATCGAGATGCTGGCGCAGTTGCCGCGCAGCGGGCGCGGCGCGGTGGCGTTTGTAGCGCTCGTCAGCACGCTGGTCTCGTTGCTGCACTGGGGATTGAGCTTGATCTTCGGTGGCCTTTTGGTCCGCGCGCTGGCGCGACGCGAGGAGTTGCGCATGGACTATCGTGCCGCCGGTGCGGCGGCCTACTTGGGATTGGGCGCCGTCTGGGCACTCGGCTTGTCTTCTTCGGCCGCACAATTGCAGGCGAATCCCGGCAGCATGACGCCGGCGCTGCTCGCGACGACGGGCGTCATCCCTTTCACCGAGACCATTTTTCTACCGCAATCGCTGCTGCTTGCAGCGATTCTCGTCGTCGAGTCGGTCGGCATCACCTGGCTGTCGGCCCCGACGGGACCCACCGCACGCACGGCGGACGCACTCGACGTAGGTCCCCGTGTCGTGCAGACACGGCTGCCGCCGCGGACACGGCCAGGGGATTGGCTCGAACGCAGTCCGCTGCTGAATCTGCTGCTGCTGGTACTCGGTGCCGGCTGGCTCATTCACGAGATATCCGACAAGGGACTGGCGCTGGCCATCTCCAGCCTCAACACCTACAACTTCCTGTTTCTGACATTGGGTTTGCTGTTGAATTGGAATCCTCGGCGGTTCCTCGATGCCGTTGCCCGCGCTGTTCCGAGTGCCACCGGGGTGCTGATCCAGTTTCCGCTCTACGGCGGAATCGCCTCCATCCTCACCTCCGCGAAGGCTGCCGACGGGCATAGCCTGGCACAACAGCTGGCGGCATTTTTCACTCACATCGCCACGGCGGGTAGTTTTCCCGTGGTGATGGGCGTGTATTCGGCGGTGCTCGGCTTCTTCGTACCCTCCGGCGGCGGCAAATGGCTGATCGAAGCGCCGTATCTGATGCAGTCGGATGTACCTCCGCAAGGCATCATGTTCGACAACCTGGACGGTCATCGATCTTATAAGCCGCTGCAGTTTTTCGGACAGTCCAAACTTGCCGTCGCACTCTACGCCAAGGAACTGTTGCATAGGTTGCGTGCGCGCCGCATCGCCGTCAATTCGTTGCACCCCGGTGCGACGAGGGGCACAGGCCTCTACAGGACTTCGCGATGTCGAAGCGGATGGCGATCTTGGCGGCGCAGTTGTTCGCGAAATCAACAAGCCAGGGAGCGGCGACACAAGTGTTTCTTGCGGGCTCTTCTCGAGTGGCGGGAATCACCGGTGAGTATTGGTCGAACGGCCAAATAGTCTCGGGTAACCCGCTGCTGAGCGACCGCGACCTGTCGAGGCGACTGTGGAAGGTATCCGAGCAAATCATCTCGGCACGAACCCCCTCCGACTCGCCCGTGGCATCCGTCTGAAACCAGACCCAACGCTCGAGTCATCTTCCTTGCCCGGCGAATGGGGATCGGTCCTCGTGCATACCCTGGCGCTGGGTGATTTCGCCGGGTTGCTCGGGTGTTCCAAAAACACTCTCGGAAAATAAGTCTTCCGTCACGACTAGAACCCCAATCAGCAATAAAATGCCGACAGCGATTGCCAATGCACCCAGAATCAGCAGCCCCATTACCCAACTCCTTCAGACAATTGGACGTTCCTAACTCGCCGGCGCAGCAACCCTGTGAATGAATCGAAGCCCAAGGCGGAGGCCGCCGGCTGAAAAGCTCATTTTTCTCGCTGAAATCCATCGTCTGCAACGATATGTGGAGACGATACCGCTGCTCGGTTCTGGCGTGGTCCAAGCAGTCTGGGCGCCGCCGCCATCACGGTCATGAGCATCACGACCTTCGTTTTCGCCATCGTTACACCGGCGGAGGCCGCGAAGGTTGAAGGGACGAGATAACTGATGCCCGTACCGTCCCAGGCACTCGCCATTCGTGAAGATGCCTGATATGCGCCGGCAATGTCAATGTCGATCGAAATTGTCGTTTGGACTTCCGTATGGTAATTTGCCAGTTAATCTAATCTCTTCCTTGAGAGGGGTGTCATGGGCGTTTCGAAGAGGCAAACGGCAAAGAACAAGCAGGCGATCGTGACTGCCGCGGCACGGCTATTTCGCGAACGCGGCGTCGACGGCGTCGGCCTCAATGAACTCATGCGCGAGGCCGGATTCACGCAAGGCGGCTTTTATAATCATTTCGATTCGAAGGACTCCTTGGTCGCCGAAGTCGTTGCAACGGCCGTGACGGGCGCGAATGCCAAACTCTGCGAGGCGATTGGAAAGCCGCTGGAGGCTCACAATGCCAATCGATTCGCGAGGCAAATAAGAAACTACTTGTCCACGACTAATCGGGACGACATCGAGAAGAGCTGCGCGATCGCGTGTTTGGCGCCAGACGCGCGACGGATGAGCGAGGAGGCTCAGGCGGCCTACGCTCAAGGGCTGCATGCGACGCTCGGCCAGTTGTCGTCAATCATCGAGAGCGATCCGACACTGCGGGCGGCGCAGGAGTCGCCACGTGAGCGAGCCATCGCACTGTATGCGCAGATGGTGGGAGCGCTGGTACTGTCTCGGGCGGTCATGTCCGCAGACGGAACGTTGTCCGACGAAATCCTCTTCGCCGCCCGCGGTGACTTACTGCAGGCGGTGGGCGACGAAACCGAAGCGAGTTCAGTCGGTCGGCGACCGGGTCGGTCGAAGGCGCAGCAATCGCAATGAGCACGGCGGCCGAATGGCCGCCATTGCGGGTGATTGCGCGTTCACGTTGTCCACTCCAAGGACTGACATGACAATGGCGTTAGCCATTGATCACATCGACAATGAGGTCCACACTCAATGTCGTTCACCAGTGTGAACGGTCGTGGGCGCGCGAGCACGATGGTTAAACTCGCTGAAGACAATCCGAGAGTTGAAACCTGCTGTCGTCATTCCTGGACGTAGCAAGAGTGGAGCCCCGCTTGACGCAACTTCGGCCGTTACCTTTACGGAAAGGTATTTGCTGATCTGAGACATCGCTTGCATCGACCACGGGAAGCCGCCGATGCCAACCCGACTAGCGCGGCGACATCCGTGTTCACGCTAAGCGCCCTGCTATCGGTTGGTAGTCTCGCTGTCGGGGTCCTGCGTAGAGCTGACGCGGCCGGCCGATTCTCATGTGGGGATCGGAGACCATTTCCTGCCAGTGCGCGACCCAGCCGGCGGTGCGCGCAATGGCGAATAACACTGTGAACATCGAACGGTGAATTCCCAAGGCGCTGTAGATGATGCCCGAGTAAAAGTCGACATTCGGACAGAGCTTGCGCGACACAAAATAGTCGTCTTTGAGGGCGATTTCCTCGAGTGTCAGGGCCAGTTCGAAAACCGGATCGTTGCCGATGCCCAGCTTGTCGAGTACGCGATAGCACATTGCGCTGATGATCTTGGCGCGTAGATCGAAGTTCTTGTACACTGCAGCGGATCAGCGAACGCCCCGCCAGCCGCGTCGCCGAACTCACGCCGCGACTGTGGAAGCAGCACTTCGCGGGCAACCCCCTGCGCTCCGACATCTACGACTTCCCAGTCTGATGACAAGCGACGACATCGCCGAAATCCGAATCGATGCCACCGAACGACTATGCGTGGTGCCCCAAACCAATTCATTTCCATATGTCTACCGAGCGGGAATGCAAGTTCATTGGGACGATGAAGGGCAGTATCTTTATTCGCCTAAGCCGAGAGAGTGGTCTTACGTGCTGTGGTTTCAGCGGATCATCGCCGCGGTAAAAGGAGAATACGGTTGCACGCTGGTAATTACTCCAGAGACCCGTTGGCAAAATATCGATGACTCGCTGAAAATCATGATCACTTCAGCGCCTAGCAGTGTAGAAGCTGGTGATCAAAACAATATAGGCAAGGACGCCCGGTAGTTACCGCTTACGGCAGTTCTATCGGGGGCGAAGTTCTCGTGGTGTGTAGTGCTCGCATACTCATTTCTTGGCGCCGCTCAGCAGCTCTATGCGCTCGCCAACGAATGTATTCGGCCCTAAAGTGAGCGGCACACAATCCGACGCCACCAATGATAACCACGAATAAGACATCATCGAGACTCATAGTCTCAAGCCTCATGGGATTCCAGAAAAGATCCTGTAGAACGCGCGGCGAGCTCACGAGCAGCTCGCCGCGAAACGAGGTCGAACTGGGACTCGAATCGATACTCGGATGCAGAAGGGTACTACCGGAGCTCAAACTGGATACACAGTATTTCTCGATAGGAGATATCGGCGGAGTAGATACCTACGTTTACAACTCCTGATACCGCGTGAAGCCTATGTGCAATCCTTCAGCGATGTTTATTTAGTCATCATGTGGTGTTTTATCGCGGCGGCGGTGCTGGTACCGCTCATGCGCAAAGTCACGCCGCCGAAGGCACCCGTCGATGCACACAATAAAAAAAAACCGGCATTTAGAAACTGCCTTCGCGGCCTTCCAAACTCCAAAACGGTCCGGCTAGGCCGACTCTTTCGAAGATCGCTATTGCCTCGGCAACGGACCATTTGCGCCAGTGTCGATCGCAGTGGCGCGCGTACCATTCCCGGCCAAGCTCTTGAACCTGGGAAATCGGCACAGCGGATCCGGCAGGAATACCATGTCGGTTGCTCCACGTCTGGACATCGGCCGCTTGCCGGAACGGCAGAACGGTGGCGCAAAAATGGTGGACGTTGTCCCACGCGGCGCGAGGTGGCACGGCGAAATGCACCCAAAGACTTTTCTCCACAACCTCGTCATTGACGATATTGAT
>WNFC01015057.1_pt1 | contig 12674 bp, 13 predicted proteins | sample 5400541 | NCBI WGS metagenome assembly WNFC01 (sample SAMN13153342, study PRJNA577476) | soil metagenome | isolation source: 120 cm saprolite under Douglas fir tree site 2 hole 2 replicate 1 | place: USA:California | collected 2015-04-18
GCCGCGGTATTGCGGCAAGTCGGCTTGCTGAAATCGTAGGAGGGCACGCTGTGGCCACGTTCAACTTCGAGCTGCGTGAGCTGCCTCCCGAGGCGCAGAAGACCCGCGCGGAGATCCGCGATTTCCTCGAGCGCGAGTTGGGCGACCGAAGCGCGTCCAAGCGCGCGCTCTCCTGGGGCGGCTTCGACCGCGAGTTCTCGCGCAAGCTCGGCGAGGCCGGGTTCATCGGCATGATCTGGCCGAAGAAGTACGGCGGTCACGAGCGGAGCGCGCTGGAGCGCTACGTCGTCCTCGAGGAGTCGCTGGCCGCGGGCGCCCCCACCTCCGCCCACTGGGTCGCCGACCGGCAGAGCGGCCCGCTCCTGCTGCGCTTCGGCACCGAGGAGCAGCGCCAGCGATTCCTCCCGAGGATCGCGAAGGGCGAGCTGGCCTTCGCCATCGGCATGAGCGAGCCCGACTCCGGCTCCGACCTCGCGTCGATCCGCACGCGTGCCGAGCGCGTCGAGGGCGGCTACCGCGTCAACGGCACCAAGATCTGGACGAGCAACGCGCACATCTCCGACTACGCGATCGCGCTCTTCCGCACCAAGGTCGTGCCGGACAAGAAGCACGAGGGGCTCTCCCAGTTCCTCGTCGACCTCAAATCCGAGGGGATCAGCATCCGGCCCATCATCGACCTCGCCGGCGGCCACCACTTCAACGAGGTCCACTTCCAGAACTGCTTCGTGCCCGACGACATGCTGGTAGGCAAGGAAGGCGACGGGTGGAAGCAGGTGACCACCGAGCTCGCCTTCGAGCGCAGCGGCCCCGAGCGCTACCTCTCCTCCATCCGGCTCATCATCGAGCTGATCCGCGAGGTTGGCCGTGAGCCCGACGAGCGCGCGGCGGTCGTCATCGGCAGGCTGACCGCGCACCTCGTCACGCTGCGGCAGATGTCGCTGTCCATCGCGGGCATGCTGCAGGCGGGGCAGAACCCGAACCTCGAGGCCGCCGTCGTCAAGGACGTCGGCACGTGCTTCGAGCAGGAGATCCCCGAGGTGGTCCACGCGCTCCTGGGGGTCGAGCCGCGTCTCGGCTCGGGCAGCCAGTTCGAGCGCACCTTCGGCTATCTGGTCGAGCACGCGCCCTCCTTCTCGCTCCGCGGCGGCACGCGCGAGGTGCTCCGCGGCATCATCGCCCGCGGCCTGGGACTCCGCTAGCCATGGCCAACGACACGCAGACGATGCTGGCCGACACGTGCACCAGGCTCTTCACCCACCAGGTCACGCGCTTCGCCGTGCCACTGCCGCTGCCCGAGACGATGATCGGCGCGTGGCTCCTCTCCGCGAGCGGGCTCAAGGTGCCGCTCGGTCCGCTCGCGGTGGCACCGGTGAGGCCGGCGGACACGCTCACCCTCAGCCGCGACGGCGGAAGCTGGCGGCTGGGCGGCTTGGCCGGGCGCGTGCCCTGGGGCGCGTCGGCGGGGCACGTCGTGGTCTCGGCGGAGAGCGATGGCAAGCCGATGATCGCCCTCGTGGCCGGCGGCAGCGCGAAGGCCGAGCCGGACGTCAATCTCGCCTTCGAGCCGCGCGACACGCTCACGTGGAGCGGCGCGCCGGTTCTGGCCGCGGCTCCCGCCGGCGAGGCGCTGCCCGTCGATGCCCTCAGGCTGGCCGGTGCACTCGCCCGCTCGGCCCAGATGGCGGGCGGTCTCGAGTTTCTCCTCGCGCAGTCGGTCAAGTACGTGACGGAGCGGGTGCAGTTCGGCCGCCCGCTGGCGTCGTTCCAGGCGATCCAGCACCAGCTGGCGCTCCTGGCCGGCCACACCGCCGCTGCCGGCATGGCCGCTCAGCGCGCGTTCGCGGCGATGGATACGGCGACCGGAGGCGACGCCGCGTTCGAGATCGCCGCCGCCAAGATCCGCACCGGCGAGGCCGCGGGCCTCGGCGCGGGCATCGCGCACCAGTGCCACGGCGCCATCGGCTTCACGTACGAGCATTCGCTTCACTTCGTGACACGCCGATTGTGGTCGTGGCGCGCGGAATTCGGCGCCGAGGCGTACTGGGCCGCCGCCCTCGGCCGCGAGGTCGCCGCGCGCGGCGCCGACGCCCTCTGGCCGCATGTGACCTCCCGCTAGCCCGGAGACCATCGATGCTGCCGCTCCAGGGAATCACCGTTGTCGAGATCGCGCAGAACCTGGCCGGGCCCATCGCGGCGGAGATCCTCGCCAACATGGGCGCCGACGTCGTCAAGATCGAGCGGCCCGAGGGCGACGACGCGCGCCGCTGGGGCCCGCCGTTCTGGAAGGGCGTCTCCCCGGGCTTTCTCGCCGTCAACGCCAACAAGCGCAGCGTCACGCTGGATCTCAAGAAGGCCGCCGACGTCGAGTGGCTCATGGAATACATCGGTCGCGCCGACGTCTTGATCCAGAACCTGCGCCCGGGCTCGCTCGAGGAGCTGGGCCTCGGCGCCGACGTGCTCACGGCGCGGTATCCGCGGCTCGTCTACTGTTCGGTCTGGGCGTTCGGCAGCACGGGCCCGCTCAAGCTCAAGCCGGGCTACGAGCCCATGGTCCAGGCTTTTTCGGGGCTCATGATGATGAACGGCGACGAGGGCGGGGAGCCCACGCGCATCGGCACCTCCATCCTCGACTACGGCACCGGCATGTGGACGGCGATCGGCGCGCTGGCGGGACTTGCCCAGCGCCAGCACACGGGGCGCGGCTGCGTCGTGGACGCCTCGCTCTTCGAGACGGGTCTCGCCTGGCTCAAAGGGCATTTCGCGAGCTTCCGCGCCTCCGGCCAGGTGCCCGAGCGCCACCGGACGGGCAGCCACCGCGTGGTGCCGTTCCAGGGCTTCGAGACCAAGACCGGCCCGCTCATCATCGCCGCCGGCAACGACCGTCTCTTCGTGAAGCTCGCCCAGGCTCTCGGCCACCCCGAGTGGGCGACGGACCCGCGCTTCGCGACCAACGAGGTGCGCATCGCGAACAAGCCCGAGCTCCTGTCGGCGATCGAAATTATTCTGAAGACGCGCTCCAAGGGCGAGTGGATCGACCTCCTCGAGGAGGCCGGCGTGCCCTGCGCGCCCATTCACACGCTGCCGGAAGCCGTCGCGCTGCCGCAGGCCTCCGCCATCGGAATGATCCAGCCCGTGCCCGGCGACGACTTCGAGCTGATTGCCTTGCCGCTGTCTTTCGACGGCGCGCGCCCGGAGATCCGCCGCGCCCCGCCCAAGCCCGGCGAGCACACGCGCGAGATCCGCGGGTAGGGGGTCAGGTCTTGCATTACGACATTGCAATGGGAGTTCTAGTCACTGCGAGTGGGGCGTAATGTCGTAATGCAAGACCTGACCCCAACCCGCGCGCTCTTCGTGGTCAAGGCGACCATCGCGCCCGAGCGTGAGGCGGCGTTCAACGAGTGGTACAACACGCGGCGCGCGGCCGAAGCGGTGGCCGTGCCGGGCCTCCTCGCCATGCGCCGCTACGCGCCGCTCGCGCTCGACGTCGGCGCGCACCCCGGCGCCGAGCCGTGGCAGTACATGGTCGTCTACGAGTTCGAGTCCGAGGAGGCTCTGCGGGCTTTCGCCTCGTCGGACACGCTTCTCGCGATGACGCGGGACTACGAGGCACGCTTCTCCGGCTTGGGCACGCGCGCGCGATTCGCCTACAAGCAGATCTTTCCCTAGGGGGCCGGAGTGGGGGCCGGCGCGCCCCACCGTCACGAGGCGCTGCGGTGACACCGGTGACTGTCAGCCTTGACAGTGACCAAGTCGCCTGCGAGCGCCGGCGCGAGACCCCGGCCGCTATATCGCCTTCCGGGGTCGTTCACGGCAACCCTATCCCCAAAGAACGTAGCAAGGCCCACTCGAGTGACGCCCTGCCCGAGACAGCATGGTGGCACCTCCGATGCAGCTAGACGGCCGGATACAAGGGCTCTATTTACATGGATGAGGGGCCGAAACGGGCCCAAAGGAGAGAACACTATGCGGATGCACCGGAACACGTCGGGGACACCGCTGGGGAACCAGCGCGGCTTCACGCTCATCGAGCTGATGATCGTGGTAGCCATCATCGGCATCCTGGCCGCCATCGCCATCCCGATGTACGCCAACGTCCAGACCCGCGCACGCGTTGCCAAGGGCCAGGCTGACCTTCGTACGCTCGCTTCGGCCGTGAGCATCTACGCGGCGCACATGGGCTCGCTGCCGGGGGCCCTCACCGCGCTGACCGCTCCCGCGGTCAACGGCCTCAACCAGAGCGCCGGTCCTTTCATGGCCTCGGTACCTGCTCCGCCTCCCGGCGGCACGCCCGCTTGGGGCGCGTACGGGTATGCGTCGAGCACGGCGGGGACGTTCACCGTCACCGGAACGGGTGACGGCACGACCCTCACGTACCCGTAGCCTCGCGTCTTGCGCGCGCTGGAGGGGCAGAAGCTGTGCCCCTCCGGCGGCTCTAGCATTCCCCCTCTCCTTACCACCCTGGCGTTGACAAGCGCTCCCGCACCGGAGCAAAGTCTACCCACTCGTCCCGACACCCTCCAGGGAGGTACTCGCATGGCGCGCTCGGTGCCCGTTCGGAAGGCATTGGTTGCGGTGATGGCAGTCCTGCTGGTCGTGGCCGGTGCCGCCTTCGCGGCCGACGCGCAGTCGAAAGGCGGCGTGCTCCGTGTCGGCAACCTTGGCGAGCCGCCGGCGCTCGACGCGCACTGGACCACCGCCAGCATCACCGAGACGCTGACCAACCACATCTACGAGGGGCTCTACAGCCTTGACAGCAGCAACAAGCCGATCCCGATGCTGGCCGAGGGCGTCGCGATCAGCAAGGACGGCCTCGTCTACACCTTCAAGCTCCGCCAGGGCGTCAAGTTCCACAACGGCAAGGAGATGACCTCGGAAGACGTCGTCGCCTCCCTCGCCCGCTGGGCCAAGCAGTCCATCTACGGCAAGGCGCTCTTCGCCCAGGTGGCGGACTGGAAGGCGCTCGACAAGTACACGGCGGAGATGCGGCTCAAGGAGAAGTCCGCCATCGTGCTCATCTCGCTCGCCGTGCCGAACAACTTCGGCGCCATTTACCCCAAGGAGATCGCCGACAAGTTCCCGCCGGAGCAGAAGGCGACCGAGTACATCGGCACGGGGCCCTTCAAGCTCGCCGAGTGGAAGCCCGATCAGTACATCCGCATGGTCCGTTTCGACGACTACAAGGCTCGCAACGAGAAGCCCAACGGCTACGGCGGAGGCAAGACCGCCTACGTGGACGAGATCCGCTGGATTCCCGTGCCCGAGGTGGCGACCCGCGTGGCCCAGGTGGAAACGGGCGAGCTCGACTTCGCCGACGATCTCAACCTGGACTCCTATGACCGGCTCAAGAAGTCCCCGAACGCCCGGCCTATCGTGTCCAAGCCTTACTACTGGCTCGTCGCTGTCTTCAACAAGAAGGAAGGCCTGATGACGAACCAGAAGCTGCGCCAGGCCTGGCAGGCCGCCATCGACATCGAGCCCATCATGAAGAACGTCGCGGGCGGCCACACCGAGTTCTACCGGATGGACTCGAGCCTCGCGCCGGTCGAGATTACGGCGTGGCACACCAAGCTCGCCGGGCTGCCGTGGAACGAGCACAATCGCGACAAGGCGAAGCGGCTCCTGCAGGAGTCCGGCTACAAGAAGGAGCCGATCCGCTTCATGACCACGCAGGAGTACAAGTGGATGTACGACTTCGCCCTCCTGACCAAACAGCAGCTCGAGGACGTGGGCTTCAATATCGATCTCCAGGTGGTGGACTGGGCCACCCTCGTCAAGCGGCGCAATAACTCGAAGGAATACGACGTCTTCACGACGGGCATCGGCGCCGCGTATGACCCCACGCATCACGTCTACCTCACGGCCAACTGGCCGGGCTGGACCACCGACGAGGACATCCAGCGCATCCAATCCGAGCTGGCCCGGGAGACGGACCCGAAGAAGCGCATGGCCCTCTGGGAGCAGCAGACGCGTCAGTTCTACGAGAAGGTGCCCGTCATCCGCTACGGCGATCTCTTCGGGCTCCGCGCGATGCGCAACACGGTGAAGGGCTACAACGAGAAGACGGAGCGCGTCCGCTTCTACAACGTCTGGCTGGAGAAGTAAGCCCGAGACGTGAGGCGTGGGTCCCTATCTCCTGCGACGGCTGGCCGCGGTCCTGCCCGTGCTGGCCGTCGTCGTCACCGTCGTCTTCCTGCTCATCCACCTGATCCCGGGTGACCCGGTCAGCGTGATGCTGGGCCCCGACGCCACGCCCTCGCAGATCGAGGCGACGCGAAAGGGCCTCGGCCTCGACCGGCCCATCTACGAGCAGCTCATCGGCTTCTACACGCGCATCCTCCGCGGCGATCTCGGCCAGTCCTACTTCCTCGACCGTCCCGTGAGCCAGGCGCTCTGGGAGCGGGCCGAGCCCACGCTTGTGCTGATGCTCGCCGCGCTGCTGGTCGCGGTCGCCATCGGCGTGCCGTCCGGCACGATCGCGGCAGCCTACCGGGGCTCCGCCTGGGACCGCGGGCTCATGCTGATCTCGCTGCTCGGCGTCTGCATTCCCGGCTTCTGGTTGAGCCTCAACTTCATCTACTTCTTCGCCGTGCGCCTGGGCTGGCTGCCGGCCGCGGGTTACGTTTCGGTGTTCACGGACCCCGTGGGCGCGATGCGCTACATGGTCCTGCCCGCCTTCTCGCTCGGCTTCAACCAGTCGGCGCTGATCGCGCGCATCAGCCGCTCCTGCATGCTCGAGGTGCTACAGCAGGACTACATCCGGACCGCGCGGGCCAAGGGGCTCTCGCACCGCGTGGTCACGTGGGTCCACGCCTTTCGCAACGCGCTCGTGCCCGTCGTCACCGTCATCGGCATCACGACCGCCGTGCTGATCGGCGGCGCCGTCGTCACGGAGATCGTGTTCAACATCCCGGGTCTGGGCCGCCTCATCATCTCGGCCATCCTCCGGCGCGACTATCCCGTGGTGCAGGGGGTCGTCCTCGTCACGGCCACGGTCTACGTGCTCATCAACCTCGGGGTCGACCTGCTCTACGCGCTCATCGATCCGAGGATCCGCTATGACTGAGGCGACTGTCGAGGTCCTTGCCCCGGCGATAGGTGCGGCCGCGCCGTCCACGCGCCCGCGCTGGCTTCGCCGCACGCTCGCCAACCGCAGCGTGGTCGCCGGCGCGCTCATCCTCCTGGCCTTCGTGCTGGCGGCCCTGCTGGCCGGCGTGCTCTCGACGCACAATCCGACGCGGCTCGAGCCGGCGGCGCGCCTTCAGGCGCCGAGCGCCCAGCACTTCCTCGGCACCGACGAGTTCGGGCGCGATGTCTGGAGCCTCGTCCTCCACGGCAGCCGCATCTCGCTGCTGGTCGGCGTGACCACCATGTTGCTGACCTCCGTCGGCGGCATCATCGTGGGCCTGATCGCCGGGTTCTCGCGGCGCCTCGACATCGTCGTGATGCGGGTCATGGACGGGCTCATGGCCTTCCCCGCCATCCTGCTCGCCATCGCGCTCATGGCCGTGCGAGGGCCCGGCGTGTGGAACGTGATCTTCGCGCTCTCGGTCGTCTACATGCCGCGCACCGCGATGCTGATCCGGAGCACGGTCCTCTCGATCCGCGAGCTCGACTACGTCCAGGCCGCTCGCGCGCTCGGCCGCGAGGACGCGGCCATCGCGCTCCGCCACATCCTGCCCAACTGCGTGGGACCGCTCCTCGTCCAGGGCAGTTTCATCTTCGCCTATGCGATCCTCGCCGAAGCGATCCTGGGCTTCCTCGGCGTGGGCGTGCCGCCCTACGTGCCGTCCTGGGGCAACGTGATCGCGGGCGGCAAGAACGTGATCCGCGAGGCCTTCTGGGTCAGCCTCTTCCCGGGCGTGGCGCTCACGCTCGCGGGTCTCAGCCTGAACCTCCTCGGCGACGGTCTCCGCGATCTTCTCGATCCCCGCCTCCGGGTTCAGTGAGCGCGCCCGGCGCGCCGCAGGCCTCAGCAAAGATCCAGCCGCTCGAGAGCGTGCCGCTGGCTCCTCGCTGCACCCTCGGCGTGGGCGGCCCTGCGCGCTTTTTCGTCGAGGCCGCGGAGGAGGCGGCGGTGCTCGCGGCCCTTCGATGGGCGCAGCAACGCGGGCTTGCCCTTCACGTGCTCGGCGGCGGCTCGAACATCGTCGTGTCCGATGCGGGAGTGGACGGCCTCGTGGTGAAGGTCGCGCTGCGCGGAGTGTCGTCGCGCGAGGTGGAGGGCGGGGTCGAGGTGACGGCGGCGGCAGGCGAGCCGTGGGATGCCCTGGTCGCGCACGCTGTGGATCGCGGATGGGCGGGGCTCGAGTGCCTGAGCGGCATCCCGGGGCTCACCGGCGCGACACCCATCCAGAACGTGGGCGCCTACGGTCAGGAGGTCGCCCAGACGGTCACGGCGGTGCGCGCCCTCGACCGCCGCTCGGGCGAGACGGTGACCCTCGCCCGCGAGGGGTGCGGCTTCGGCTACCGCACGAGTCGCTTCAAGAGCGGCGAGCCCGACCGCTTCATCGTGCTGAGCGTGACCTACAGGCTCATCCCCGGCGGGGCGCCGTCGCTGCGCTATGCCGACCTCGAGCGTGATCTCGAGCGCCGTGGCGTCGCCAGGCCTTCGCTCGCCGACGTGAGGGCGAGCGTGCTCGCCATCCGTCGCTCCAAATCAATGGTGCTCGACCCGGACGATCCCAACCGGCGGAGCTGCGGCTCGTTCTTCCTGAATCCTATCGTGGACGAAGCGACGTTCGAGCGCGTGAAGCGCGCGGCGGATGATCCGTCCATGCCTGGGTGGGGCGAGGGAGACGGGCGCGTCAAGCTCTCGGCGGCCTGGCTCATCGAGCGCGCGGGCTTCCGTCGGGGCGAAGGGCGGGGACCGGTGGGGGTGTCCACGCGCCACAGCCTGGCCATCGTCTGCCGCGAGGGCGCCAGGGCAGCCGACGTGGCCGCCTTCGCGCGAGAGATTCGCGCGAGGGTCGAAGCCCGCTTCGGCCTCTGCCTCGTTCCCGAGCCCGTCTTCTGGGGTGGGCTCGCGCTCTAGCCCGCTGCCTTTTCGATCTTGCCCCAGGTGTCTCGGAGCCCGACGGTGCGGTTGAAGACGGGCCGGCCAGGCGCCGAGTCGCGGGTGTCCACGCAGAAATAGCCGGTGCGCTCGAACTGGATGAGCGAGCCCGGCGGGGCGGTGGCCAGCGCCGGCTCGACCCGGCTGTCGGAAAGCACGGTCAAGGACTGCGGGTTGAGCGCGGTCCGGAAATCGTCCGCCTCATCCGGCTTCGGCGTCGCGAATAGCGTCTCGTAGAGCCGGACCTCCGCCGGGGTCGCATGGGCGGCCGACACCCAGTGGATGGTGCCCTTCACGCTTCGCCCCTTGCTATCGCCGCCCACCGTCGCGGGGTCGTACTGGCAGCGGACCTCGACGATCTCGCCCGCGGCATTCTTCTTGAAGTCGGTGCACTGGACGATATAGGCATAGCGGAGGCGCACCTCCGCCCCGGGCGTGAGCCGGAAGTATTTCTTCGGGGCGACCTCGCGGAAGTCGTCCTGCTCGATCCAGAGCTCGCGGCTGAACGGCACCTTGCGCGTACCGGCCGCCGCATCTTCTGGATTGTTGACCGCGTCCATCTCCTCGACCGTGCCTTCCGGATAGTTCTCGACGATGAGCTTGAGCGGGCGGAGGACGGCCATGCGGCGCTGGGCGCGCTTGTTGAGGTCCTCGCGGAGGCAGTGCTCGAGGAGCGCCAGCTCCACGGTGTTGTCGTTCTTGGCCACGCCGATGCGCTCGCGCTCGCAGAAGTCCCGGATCGACTCCGGGGTGTACCCGCGGCGGCGCAGGCCCGCGATGGTGGGCATGCGCGGGTCGTCCCAGCCGCTGACGTGACCGCCCTCGACGAGCTGCAGCAGCTTGCGCTTGCTCATCACCGTGTGCGAGAGGTTGAGCCGGGCAAACTCGATCTGCTGCGGGTGGAAGATGCCGAGGCTGTCGAGGTACCAGTCGTAGAGCGGGCGGTGGTCCTCGTACTCCAGCGTGCAGATGGAATGCGTCACGCTCTCGATGGAATCGGACTGGCCGTGGGCCCAGTCGTACATCGGGTAGATGCACCACGCATCGCCCGTGCGCTGGTGCGTCGCCTTGCGGATGCGATACATGACGGGATCGCGCAGGTTGATGTTGCCGGAGGCCATGTCGATCTTCGCCCGCAGGGTCCTGCTGCCGTCCGGAAACTCACCCGCGCGCATACAGCGGAAAAGGTCGAGGTTTTCCTCCACGGAACGATTGCGGTGCGGCGACTCGCGGCCGGGCTCGGTCAGCGTGCCGCGATACTCGCGGATCTGATCCCCGGAAAGATCGTCCACGTATGCCTTGCCCTTGCGGATCAGCTCGACCGCCCACTCGTAGAGCTGTTCGAAGTAGTCGCTGGCGTGGTACAGGTGCGGGCCCCAATCGAAGCCGAGCCAGCGGATATCGTCCATGATGGCGTCGACGTACTCTTGGCTTTCCTTGATGGGGTTGGTGTCGTCGAAGCGCAGATGGCAGCGCCCGCCGTAGTCCCGGGCCAGGCCGAAGTCGAGGCAGATGGCCTTGGCGTGGCCGATGTGGAGATAGCCGTTGGGCTCGGGCGGGAAGCGCGTGATGACCTTGCCGCCGAAGCGGCCCGAGCGATTGTGCGCATCGACGATCTCGCGAACGAAGTTCGACGGCCGGGTTTCGTCGGTCATCGGGCAGATCGTATCACCTGGGGTCAGGTCTTGCATTGCGACATCACACGGATTTTTGGCTTATCTTGCAGGTACTTATAAACGAGTGGCCGAACTCGTCGCCGGAAAAAGAAAAGCTCGCCGAAGTTTCCACGGTCCGCGTAAGCTCAGAATTCTCAGCGAGGAGGGCCCGAAGATGCAGGATCAGGAATCACTCCTCATCGTCATTCCGAGAAGCCGGGCGGACGGGCGCGAGTCGTTGAGCCAATTGTTCGGCACCCACTCGAGGGTGCGGGTGATCCTCGACCGTCGCTTCGGCGAGCGACGAATCCACACCGCCGCGCACGATGACGAGCGGCGCCGCGGAGACCGGAGGCGCTCGGCCGAGGCAGCGGCGGAGCTGGCGGGAGGAAGATGGATTGCGGCGACGAGCGCCCGCCGGCAGATCGATTTTCTCGATCCCGACAACCACGCCATCTTGTTCCTCTGCTGCGAGAAGCACGTGATCCCGTGCCAGAAGTGCCAGGACACCTACCGGCTCGGCTGGGTCCGGCGCGGGGATCCTGGGACGCTGTTGTGTCCGCGCTGCGGGAACGACCTGACCGCGATGGCAGCCGCGCACGCCCAAGCCTGCCACTACTGGGTGAACCATCTCACGCCTCAGGACCTGCCGGCCCGGGCGGTGAACCTCTAGGAAGTCTCCGGGCACCTCCGCCAGGTGACGGCGGACCTCGCGCGTGACGCCACGCTGGGGTCAGGTCTTGCATTACGACATCGCAATCGGAATCCTAGTCACTGTGCCCGGTCCTGATGTCGTAATGCAAGACCTGACCCCTACCGGAGCGCCTACCGGAGCGCGGCGAGGTAGGCGCGGATGCGGCGGGCGTTGACGCCCAGGTCGCTGCGCCCCACGCGCGAGGCCGAGCGCACGTCGATGCGGCTGCCGTTCGGCGCCGGTGTCACGCGCACGACGATGTCGTCGGTGAAGCCGAACCAGCGCGTGGTGTCGCTCGCCTCGAGGCGCCCTTCGGCAGGCGCCGCCGCCACGATGCGCCAGCCCATCGAGCGGGCGGCTGCGTCAGCGCGGGCGAAGGCGCGGCCTGGTGGCACGGCGAGCATCAGCGGGGTCAAGTCGGGGTAGCCGCGCTTCTGGAGCGCGGCCACCGGCGGGCCGCCGTAGGCCGCGCCGTTCTCCGCGGCCGCGCGCTGGGGCTGGAGCGCGACCCACTGCGGCGGCCTCTCGGTGTCCGTCGTGATGTCGTGGATGAGCGGGAGCTTGGCTCCCGTGCGCGCCATGACGAGCGGCGGCCAGGCGGCGGCGAGGGCGAGGATCAGCGCAAGGGCCGTGCCCGCCACGCTGCGCCAGGCTCGTGACGCCAGCGCGAGCACGAGACCCACCAGGGCAAGCACGGCCGCCGCCAGACTGGCGAGGCCTGCGACACCGAAGACGCCGATCGCCCAGCGTGTGCCGAGGAGACCGAAACGATGGGCCGGCCCCGAAAGCCCGACGGCGAGCGCCGAGAGCACGGCCACCGTGAGTGCCACGATGGTGATAGTGGCCGCCCGGCGCGCCCGTCGCTCGCGCCGCTCTCCGATCCGCTCCGCCATTGAGCCGGACCCTCCCCGCCCGTGGGCCAGAGCATACCGCGGCTTGACAGCCCGCGGAGGCCGCGCCTAGAGTCGCCTGACCATGGCGGCGACGACGGCGCGGCTCGCGTGCGGCCTCCTCCTGCTCATGGCCTCTGGCTGCGCTCCAGCCTCGCAGGGCTACACCGCGCGCGACCTTCAGGCGCGCTGCCTGAGCACCGGCGGGCGCTGGCACCCGGCCGTCGCGCGCGAGGGATTCTGCGAGTACCAGTCGCCGGGAATGCTCTGAGTCCAGCCGCGGTGACCCGATCCTGACCGCTCCCTCCGCCGTCGCGACGGTGCAGCTCGACAACGGCACGGTCCGCGTCACCGAGTGGCGCTTCGCGCCCGGCGCCGCCACC
>WNFC01020143.1_pt1 | contig 12672 bp, 10 predicted proteins | sample 5400541 | NCBI WGS metagenome assembly WNFC01 (sample SAMN13153342, study PRJNA577476) | soil metagenome | isolation source: 120 cm saprolite under Douglas fir tree site 2 hole 2 replicate 1 | place: USA:California | collected 2015-04-18
GACCGGACGATCGGCACTGTCGATCACATCGTCCCCACGCTCGACCAGCGGCGGCCGTTCTTCGACGTGATGGCCGAAGACATGCTGTCGGCGTTGGAGCGGAACTGCCGGGAGCACGGGATCCGGCTCCTCGATCTCTCGAGCGGGCAACAGGGCATCGTGCACGTCATCGGGCCGGAGCTCGGGCTCACCCAACCTGGGATGACGATTGCCTGCGGCGACAGCCACACCTCCACGCACGGCGCATTCGGGGCCGTGGCGTTCGGTATCGGCACCTCACAGGTGCGCGACGTGCTCGCCTCGCAGTGCCTGGCGATCGACCCGCTGAAGGTCCGCCGAATTGCCGTCAACGGGCGCCTCGGCCGCGGCGTCTACGCCAAGGACGTAATCCTGGACATCATCCGCCGCCTCGGCGTGAAAGGCGGCGCCGGCTTCGCCTACGAGTACGCCGGCGACACGATCGGCCGCATGTCCATGGACGAGCGGATGACGATCTGCAACATGTCCGTCGAAGGCGGCGCACGCGCCGGGTACGTCAATCCCGACGGGACGACGTTCGACTACCTGCGCGGGAGGAAGTTCGCCCCCCAGGGCAGCGACTTCGAGCGCGCCACGCACTGGTGGGCCTCGATGGCGTCCGACCCCGATGCCGCATATGACGACGAGATCGAGCTCGACGCCGCGGCGATCCGGCCGACGGTGACCTGGGGCATCAACCCGGGCCAGTCCGTAGGCATCGACGAGAAGCTGCCGTCGAACGCGGATCCGGAGGCGCTGGCGTTCATGGGGTTCCGGGCCGGGCAGGCGATGAAGGGCACGAAAATCGACGTCGCATTCGTCGGTTCGTGCACGAACGCACGGTTATCGGATCTGCGCGAAGCCGCCCGCATCGTCCAGGGACATCACGTCGCGCCGCACGTGAAGGCGCTCGTCGTGCCCGGATCGCAGGCGGTGCGGGCCGCCGCCGAGCGGGAAGGGCTCGATCGCGTGTTCCTCGATGCAGGCTTCGAGTGGCGCGGTGCCGGCTGTTCGATGTGTCTCGCGATGAATCCCGACCGCCTCGAGGGACGCGAGATCTGCGCCTCGTCATCCAACCGGAATTTCAAAGGACGGCAGGGCAGTCCGACCGGACGCACACTGTTGATGAGCCCCGCGATGGTGGCTGCGGCCGCCGTCGCCGGCGAAGTCGTGGACGTACGGGAGCTCTCCGCCGCGGAGGTGACGCTTGGCCGTTGAGCGCGTCGAGAAGATTCGCGGCACCGCGCTGCCCGTGCGCGGCGACGACATCGACACGGATCGCATCATTCCCGCACGCTTCCTGAAGTCGGTCAGCTTCGAAGGGCTCGAGGATCACCTGTTCGAAGACGATCGACAGCAGCTCGATACGCATCCCGTGTCGAATGCCGCGTATCGGTCCGCGACCGTGATGATCGTGAACGCGAACTTCGGCTGTGGTTCGTCGCGCGAGCACGCGCCGCAGGCGATCCGCCGCCGCGGCATCCAGGCCGTCATCGGCCAGTCATTCTCCGAAATCTTCTTCGGCAACGCGGTCGTCCTCGGCATGCCATGTCCGACGGCATCCGCCGAGACCGTGAACGCGCTCATGACCGCGGTCGAGCGGGATCCGACGACGGAGATCGGCGTCGACCTGTCGGCCATGCGCGTAACGGCGAATGGGCGGGCCTACGATCTGTCGCTGCCGCCGGCCGCGCGGGAAGCGTTTCTTGACGGCAGTTGGGACGCGACCGGACTGCTCCTCGAACGCTACGAGCAGGTAGAGGCCGTGGCTGCGCGGCTGCCTTACGTCAGCGGGAACTGGTGAGAGCCTTCGGGGGGAGAGAGGCACGGAGAGCCCTTACCCACCCCCCCTGACCACTTCGAGAAACGCCTCCGCCGCCCGGCTCCGTTCACCCGTCTTCCGGAACGCCAGCCGCACCTGCCGCGGCGCCCCCAGCTCCGGAACTCTCACGGCGGCGAGATGGCCGCGCGCGATTTCGGTCAGCGCGCACCGGCGCGGCAAGAGCGCGACCCCGATTCCCATCTCCACTGCGCGCTTGATGCCGTCGAGGCTCGGAAGCGAAATCTGGATATTGATCGACGTCCGGCGGCGCTCGTACGCGCGCAGAACCCGGTCGCGCGTCGGCGACGGATCGTTGTGCGCGATGACCACCTGCCTCCCTACTTCCTCGATCGTCACGCGGCGGCGCTCCGCGAGGGGGTGCGTCGGTGACGTCAGCAGGACGATGTCGTCACCGCCAAGGAGGATGGTCTGGACGCCGCGATCCGCGGGCTGAAACGTCAGCACGCCAAAGTCGATGCTACGGTCCAGGACGGCACCCGCGATCTGACGCGAGGGCACGCGCCTGACTTCGACGGCCACTTTCGGATGATGGACGGCGAACCGCTCGATGTGCGGCAGCAGGCTGTGTACCGCCGCCTCGTTGGCGCCCATGATCACGCGGCCCCGGCGCACCTGCTGCAGCTCCTGGATGGCGGTCTGGGCCTCGCTGGCGAGCCCCAGCAGGCGCTGGGCGTAGTCCTGCAGGAGCCGGCCCGCCTCGGTCAGGGTGCCGTCGCGGGAGGACCGATCGAACAGCCGCTCACCTAACTCATCCTCAATCCGCCGGACCGCCTGGCTGATGGCCGGCTGCGTGCGGTGGAGCCGCCGGGCCGCGGCGGAGAAACTCCGGTCGGTGGCGACGGCGAGGAAGGCGGCCAGGTCGGGGAGCTGCATAAGACAAACTTATCTTAACCAAATAACTATAAATTGGACTAGTGGCCGGTCCGACCGATACAAAGGTACACAGGAGGGACCCCCGATGTCCGGCAACCGGCTCACCATCTTCGATACGACCCTGCGCGACGGCGAACAGGCGCCCGGATTCTCGCTGCGGATCGACGAGAAGCTGGCGCTGGCCCGCCAGTTGCGGACGCTTGGGGTCGACATCATCGAGGCAGGGTTTCCGATTGCGTCGGACTCGGATGCCGAGGCCGTTCGGACGATTTCCGCGCAGGTCCAGGGTCCCGTCATCGCCGCGCTCGCCCGCTGCCACGCCAAGGATATCGAGCGCGCCGCGTGGGCGCTCGCGCCGGCGCCGCGCCGCCGCATCCACGTGTTCATCGCTACGTCGGATCTCCACCTCGAGCGGAAGCTGCGCATCTCGCGCGAGGACTGCCTCCGGACGGCCATGTCGGCGGTCCGCCTGGCCCGCAACCATACCGACGACGTCCAGTTTTCGGCGGAGGACGCAACGCGGAGCGATCCCGAGTTTCTCTGTCAGATCATCGAAGCCGTGATCCAGTCCGGCGCGAAGACGATCAACCTGCCCGACACGGTCGGATACTCGACCCCCGACGAGGTCGCGGACTTCTTCAGCTCGGTCATCTCGCGTGTGCCCAGCTCCGACCAGGTCACGTTCAGCGCGCACTGCCACGACGATCTCGGTCTGGCGGTGGCCAACACGCTCGCCGCGCTCGGCGCCGGCGCGCGCCAGGTCGAGTGCACGATCAACGGGATCGGCGAGCGCGCCGGAAACGCGTCGCTGGAAGAAATCGTGATGGCCATTCGCGTGCGCGGCGATCGTCTGCCCTACCCGAACAACATCGTCACGCAGGAGATCTACGCCTCGAGCCAAATGCTGACGGCGCTGACCGGCGAAGCCGTCCAGGCGAACAAGGCGATCGTGGGACGGAACGCCTTCGCGCACGAAGCGGGTATCCACCAGGACGGCATGCTGAAGGATCGCCGGACCTACGAGATCATGCGGCCGGAGGAAGTGGGCGTCACCGCGACGCTGGTCCTCGGCAAGCATTCTGGCCGCCACGCTGTCCAGCGCCGTTGCGAGCAGATCGGCTTCACGCTCGATCGCCAGGCGCTCGACACGGTCTACCGCGCCGTCATCACCCACGCCGACCGCGAAAGGGTCGTCAACGACGCCGACCTTGCCGCCATCGTCGGCCGCGTGCTCGGCGGTCCTGAGCGGGCGGCCGCGGCCACCCCGGCCTCGCAGGATTTCAACTCAACCCCTGCGGAAATCGGTTACGGCCACGGCGTCTGACCGCAGTTTTCCCGATCTATTCGATCTTGATCGGCGGCGCATCGTTGGATGCGGCCAGCGCGTCGTGCCTGAGCGCGGCGGCTCCGAGCAGGCCGCCCATCCCCATCGACTCGACCGCGGAGCTCGGCACGAGCATCAGAGCGCCCTTCTCCTTCAACCCTTCGTAGAGCATGTTCATCGCGCGCAGGTGCAGCGCCGTCGGGTTGTTGTGGTACGACTCGGCCGCCTTCGAGAAGCTGTGCGCGATCTCCTCTTCGGCCTGGCCGAGGATCACGCGGGCGGCCTTCTCGCGCGATGCCTGCGCCTCGCGTGACATCGCATCCTGGAGCGACTCGGGGATCACGACGTCTCGCATCTCGACTGACTGCACGGTAACGCCCCACGGATTCGAGCGCGTGTCGATCAGCTTCTGCAGCTCCTCCTCGATGCGCTCGCGTCCGCGGAGGAGATCCGTGAGCGACGTCCGTCCGATGATGTCGCGCAGCGCCGTCTGCGCCGCCCAGCTCACCGCCTGCTGGTACTCCTGCACTTCGAGCGCGGCTTTCTCGGGATCGTAGACGAGCCAGAACAGCACCGCGTCCACGTTGACCGGCACCGTGTCGGACGTCAGCGTTTCTTCCGCGGCGAAGCTGGTGGTGATGACGCGCTGATCGATCCATTTCGTGACCGAGTCCACGAACGGGATGATCCAGAACAGTCCCGGTCCGCGTAGACCGATGTACTTGCCGAGACGGAGCACCACCCCGCGCTCCCATTGCTTCGCGACCCGTGGCGCCAGCGCCAGCGTGACGCCGGCCGGAATCGCGACCAGGAACGGCCACGGGTTGCCGATACTCACGGACCAGGCGATGCCCGTGCCGAGCGGCACCAGCAGCAGCAGCACTGCCACCACGTTCAGGCGGGCCTCCCGGGCAGGAGCCGGTTCCTGGTTTTTCCGACCCAGCGGCAGTGTGACAAAAGCCACGGCTATGCTCCTTGTTGGCGCCGGCCCTCAATCTCAGGCAGCGCGTCTTCGACGCGGAAGCCATGCGATGAGAGGTCGGCAAGAAAACGATCCACGAGCCGGTTCAATTCCGTCCGCCGCAGCGACTCCTCCTGCGGTGAGCCCGTGCGCGCGGCGACGAAGGTGCCGACGCCTCGGCGCGTCTCCAGCATCCCCGCGCGCTCGAGGTAGGCGTACACCTTCGCCACGGTGTTGGCGTTGACACGAAGGTCGACCGCCAGTTGCCGGACGGTGGGGAGCTGCTCCCCGACCACCAGGCGCCCGGTCGCGATCGCGGCCTTGATTCCCCGTTCGAGCTGGGCGTGCAGGGGTGTCCGGTCAGCCGGGTCAATCGCGAAGCCTTCCCAGGGACTCACATCCCTAATGTACTACTACAATAGTACAATGTCAAGACCCGGCAGAGGCTATCTCAAAGACTAGGGACCGAGAACCCAGGGACCGAGAACCCAGGGACCCAGGACCCAGGGACCCAGGACCCAGGGACCCAGGGACCCAGGGACCCGACAGCTACTCGACCGTGACGCTCTTGGCGAGATTGCGCGGTTGGTCGACGTCGCAGCCGCGGCGGACGGCAATGTGGTACGCCAGCAGTTGCAGCGGCACGACCATCAGCACCGGCGTCAGAAGGGGATGCGAAGGAGGAACCGTGATCAGGAAGTCCTGCGCGGGATCCAGCAATTGGCGGATGCTCTCGTGCCCCTCCGTTGTCACCGCGATGACCGAGCCCCCTCGCGCTTTCGCTTCCTGGATGTTGCCCACCATCTTCTCGAACACCGCATCGTCTGGCGCGATGGCGACGACGGGCATGTCCTCGTCGATGAGCGCGATGGGCCCGTGCTTCATTTCGCCGGCCGGGTAACCTTCGGCGTGGATGTACGAGATCTCCTTCAGCTTCAGGGCTCCCTCGAGCGCGATCGGATAATTGATGCCGCGACCCAGGTACAGGAAATCGCGCCGCTGGTAGAAGCGCTTCGCGACCTCCTCCGTCACGGGCTCGCACTTGAGCACCTGCTCGAGGAGCACTGGCAGCTGCGTCAGCGCCTCGAGATGCGGCCTCGCCTCGTCCGGTTTCAGAGTGCCACGAATCTGCCCGAGATAGATCGCCAGCAGGTGGAGCGCGACGAGCTGCGTGGTGAACGCCTTCGTGGACGCCACGCCGATCTCCGGGCCGGCATGCGTATACACCGTTCCTTCAGTCTCCCGCGTCGCCATGCTCCCGACGACGTTGCAGATCGCGATGCTGCGCGCGCCCTTCTTCTTTGCCTCCCGCAGCGCGGCCAGCGTGTCCGCCGTCTCTCCCGACTGCGTGATCACGACGGCGAGCGTGTTCGGCGAGACGATGGGATTGCGGTAGCGGTACTCGGATCCGTAGTCGACGTCCACCGGCACGCGCGCGAGCGACTCGATCAGGAACTTGCCCACGAGCGCGGAATGCCAGGAGGTGCCGCACGCGAGAATCACGACCCGCTCGATCTGCCGGAGCGCCTCGTCGGGAATCTGGATTTCCTGCAGGAAAACCCGCCCGCTCTCGAGCGACGCGCGGCCGAGGACCGTCTCCTTGATGGCCATCGGCTGCTCGAAGATCTCCTTGAGCATAAAGTGCTTGTACCCGGCCTTCTCCGCCATGACCGGATCCCAGGCCACTCGCGTGCTCTTCTTCGAAACGGCGCGTCCGGAGTAATCGGTGAACTCCACGCCTGACGGCGTGATGACCGCCATCTCCTCGTCGCCCAGGAAGACGACGTCGCGTGTGTGCGCGAGGATCGCCGGAATGTCCGACGCGACGAAGAACTCCTTTTCCCCAAGCCCCACGACGATCGGCGGGCCGTTGCGAACCGTGACGATCTTGTGGGGGTCGTCGGCGGAGATCAGCACCAGCGCGAACAGGCCGCGCATGTACAGCAGGGCCCGGCGAACCGCGTTCTCCAGGCCGTCCCCCTTCGACTCGCGCTCGACGAGATGCGCGACGATCTCCGTGTCCGTCTCGGTGACGAACGTGTGCCCCTCTTTCTGAAGCTGCTTCTTGAGCTCCAGGTAGTTCTCGATGATGCCGTTGTGGACGACGACGATACGGCCGGTGCAGTCGCGATGCGGGTGCGCGTTCTCCTCGGTGGGCCGCCCGTGAGTCGCCCAGCGCGTGTGGCCGATGCCGTAGTCTCCCTCGAGCGGGTTGATTGCGAGCACTTCCTCCAGGCGCGCCAGCTTGCCGGCACTTCGCCGCAACTCGATCGCGCCGTTCCGCACAACGGCAACTCCCGCCGAGTCATACCCTCGATACTCGAGACGGCGCAGTCCGTCGATCAGAATCGGAAGGACCTGCTTGTCCCCGATGTATCCGATGATTCCGCACATAGTTGATTCCTAGCCTTTCCCCTTCTTTCTCCTGGCCGCCCAGCCGTCTTTGTTCACCTGTTTGCCGCGCGCGATGCCAAGAACGTCTTCGACGATCGACGATCCGGCGGCGACATAGGCTCCCTTACCCACGCGCACCGGCGCCACCAGCTGGCTGTCGCTGCCGATGAACGCTCCGTCCTCGATGATCGTTGCATGCTTGTGGGTGCCGTCGTAATTGCACGTGATCGTCCCGGCGCCCACGTTCACGTTCTCTCCAATAGTCGCGTCGCCGAGATACGACAGATGGTTCGCCTTTGAGCCCTTCCCGAGCGTGGTCTTCTTCAACTCGGTGAAGTTGCCGACGTGCGCCCCTTCGCCGACCTCCGACTGCGGGCGGATGTGGGCGAACGGCCCGACGCTGGCCCCAGTCCGGACGTGCGACTCGCGGATCACGCAGAAATTGTGAATCACCACACCGTCGTCGATCGTCGAATCGACGATGCGGACGCAGGCGTGGATCTCGCAGCGCGCGCCGATGCGCGTCCGCCCCTCGAGATACACGTTCGGATGGATCACCGTGTCGGCGGCGACCGTCACGTCCGGCCCAATCCAGGCGGACGCCGGATCGATCAGCGTCACTCCGGACGCCATCAATTCCTCGTTGCGCACCGATCTCAAAATTGCGGTCATGTCGGCGAGCTCCCTCCGGCTGTTCACGCCCAGGATCTCTCTCGGATCGTCGAGCGAGACCGTTTCGACCGCGAGGCCCCGCTCGCGGTAAATCTTGACCAGATCGGGCAGGTAGTACTCGCCCTGCGCGTTCGTGGCGCCTATCGATTTGAGCGCCGTGAACAGCGGCTCCAGCGCGAACGCGTAGATGCCGCTATTGATCTCGCCGATCTCACGTTCGGCCGCCGTGGCGTCCTTTTCCTCGACGATGGCAGCGATGCGTCCCCGCTGGCCCCGCTGACTATCGTCCCGCACAATCCGGCCGTAGCCCTGCGGGCGATCCACGCGCGCCGTCAGTACCGTCGCCGCCGCCCCTCGGGCCGTGTGCGTCTCCACGAGCGCCCGCAGTGTGGCTGGACGCAACAGCGGCACGTCGCCGGAGAGCAACACCACCGTGCCCGAGCGGCCCGCCAGGTGCGGTTCTGCCTGGAGGAGCGCGTGACCAGTGCCGAGCTGGGGCTCTTGCAGTGCAAATCGAAGGCCCGGCCGTTTCCCGAGCGCGGCCTTCACCCGGTCCGACATGTGGCCCACGACGACCACCGTTGTAGACGGCCGCAGCGTATCGGCGGCGCGCAAAACGTGCTCTATCAAAGAGGAGCCAGCGGCCCGGTGGAGCACCTTCGGGTCCGCCGACTTCATCCGAGTTCCCTTGCCGGCGGCCAGGATCACGACGTGCGTGTCGGTCATATACGGTCGAACAGCCGGCTGCGCGGGCTGGGGCGGCTGATGTCTACTTTACCGAAACGGATGGGTACTGACGACGAGGAGCGGGACGGACGGGTGATCAGCGCCGCGGCTTCGGGCGCGCAGCGGCACGCGCGGCGACCTGCGGCCTCGCCGCGGCCCCTTCGGCGGGCGGCGTGTCGAGCGCGGCGCGGAACGCGGGCGCATCGCGAAGCGAATCGAGCTCGGGATCCTGGCGTGCGATCGAGCGATTCTCGGAATTCAGCGCGACCGCACGGCGGAGATGTTCCAGCGCCGCGTTGACGTCACCCCGGCGCGCAATCGTCACCGCCATCATGTAGTGCGCGTGGTCGTGGCGCGCGTCCGCGGTCAGGGCGCGCTGCAGATGCAGCAGCGCATTGGCCTCGTCTCCCGCGTTCAGGGCGACCGTTGCGGCGTACACCCATTCGTCCGCCGTCTTCGGCGCGGGTTCCTTGGGCTCCAGCTCGCGCTCGCAGACCTTCAGATAGAGCCGCGCGCGCTCGAGAAGCTCGCGCTCGTCGGGATACCGTTCGATGACCGCACGCAACGCGTCCGCGGAGGCTGCGAAGTCCCGGCGCTGCAATGCCTGCAGGCCGCGTTCGTACATCGCCACGGCCTCGTGGTACGTCGGCTTTCGCGGGGGCGGAGCGGGAGATGTCGGCGGCGCCACGGCTGCGGGCTTCGCCACGCGGACAGGCGCCTTGATCGGCTTGATCGGCTTTGCCGTACGCGCTGGCCGGGAAGACTTGCCGGCCGTACGTGCAGACGAGCCGCGCGCCGGCGACCTGACAGGCCGTCGACGTTCGGTCTGGGCCCGTTCCTTCGCGATTCGGGCCGGTTTACGAGCGGAAGTCCGGGGTTTGGTCACCCGGCGCGATTTCGCCATTGATGGCAATCTGGCGAGCCAGACAGGTCCGAGTGCGACAGTAACAAATGACGTCATGAACGGTCAAGATGCTATAGAGTTTCTTGATATTAGGGCTTATGACCCTTATCGTGGCCGCCATCCAGAAGGCGATACAGCTCATTGACGGCGATGCCATAGCGATCCGCCAACACTTTGAGAGCCTGCCGCCGCGTAGAGCCCATATTATTGGTCAATTCACCAAATTCAGACCACAATTGATCTGCCGATGGCCGAAAAGCGTCGGCGTCATTAACGGGAGCCGGCGGGACCAAGAGCGTAAACTCTCCGCGAGGCTCTGCGAAGTGCTTTAGATGCTGTCCTATAGTGCAAACAACCAATTCCTCGTGCGTCTTGGTGAGCTCCCGACCTACTGCGAGCTCCCGGTTGACACCCAGCTGTGTGCCAAGGTCGATCAGCGTGCGCCGGATCCGGTGGGGCGCCTCGAAAAAGACCGCCAGGCGGGTTTGAGAAGCGAGGCTCTCCAACCACCGGTTTCTATCTTTTGACCTAGTTGGTGGAAATCCCAAGAATACGAACTCTCGCGCCTCCAGGCCGGATGAGGCCAACGCCGCCATGACAGCGCTAGGGCCAGGAATGCTCTCCACCCGAATGCCCGCCGCGCGCGCCGCGGCGACGAGCGTCTGGCCAGGATCCGAGATCGCCGGCGTGCCCGCGTCGGACACCAGTGCGATCGAGTCCCCCGCGCGCAGTCGATCGATGAGCTGCGGCGCCTTCGTCCGCTCGTTGTGTTCATGCAGGCTCGTCGTGCGCGTCGAGATGGAGTAGTGTTGAAGAAGCCGCGCCGTCCGGCGAGTGTCCTCAGCCGCGATGAGGGAGACCTCGCGGAGCGTTCTGAGGGCGCGCAACGTGACATCTTCCAGGTTGCCGATAGGAGTGGCGACCACATACAGGATGCCGGCCATGCGCGGGGCGCCGATTCTACCAGAATGTATTCCGCCGAACCCTTGCCTCACTTCGTCGATGAGTACCTCGCGTGGCTGCACGAGACCCATCCGACCAACGCGACGTTCGACGGTGTCCACCTTCACGACGACCTGCTCGAGGATCTGAGCCGGGCTGCGATTGACGCGCAGGTCCGCGATCTGGGCGGCTTTGCGCGGCGGCTCGCCGCCATCGACCCGGCGCGCCTGACCGAGACCGAGCGGCTCGAGCGCCCGGCGCTGGACGCGAACATCCGCGCGCGCCTCTTCGAGCTCGAGACGGTGCGCACGTGGGAGCGCAACCCGCAGTACTACGGGGATCTCCTCTCGACGAGTCTCGCCGGACAGGTACTCTTTGACTACGCGCCGCTGCCCGAGCGCGCCCGCCGCGTGCTGTCGAAGCTCCGCCAGGTGCCGCGCCTCATGCAGGGCGCGCGCGACAATATCAAGGACCCGCCGGGGATTTTCATCAAGGTCGGACTCGAGAGCCTTCGCGGCACGCTGCGTTTCATCGAGGAGGATCTGCCGCGCGCCTTCGGCGGCCTGCACGACCTGGGCGTGCTCGGCGATCTCGCCGACGCGTCTACCGAGGCCGCGCTGGCCATCGGCGCGCACGTGACCTACCTGGAGAACGATCTGGCGCCGCGCGCCCGCGGATCCTTCCGCCTCGGCCGCGATGTCTTCCAGCAGAAGCTGCGCCTGGACGAAGGAATTACGCTCGACGCGGATCGGCTCCTGGCGATCGCGCGCCGCGAGCTGAGCGCGACCCAGGAAGAGTTCCGTCGCGTTGCGTCGCGCGTCGACCCCAAGCAGAAGGACCCGGTCGCGGTGTGGGCACGCGCGAAGGCATCACACCCCGCCATGGGACAGGTCGTCGGCACGGCACAGGAGCAGCTCGAGGAGCTAAAGACCTTCATCCAGCGCCAGGGCCTCGTCTCGCTGCCGGGATCGGCGGAAGTGCAGGTGGCGCCGACGCCGCGGTTCTATCGCTGGACGTTCGCCAGCATGTGGACGCCCGGTCCCTTCGAGACGCGCCAGCTGCGTGCCTACTACTACATCACCGACGCCGACCCGTCATGGCCGGTGGAGCGGCGGGAAGAGCACCTCCGCGACTTCAACTACGCCGCGCTCTGGGCGATTTCCATTCACGAGGTCTATCCCGGCCACTTCCTCCACTATCAGCACCTGCGTCAGGTCTCGGCGACGCTGCGGAAATCGATCCTGTTTTCCTCGACCGCGATGGTGGAAGGCTGGGCGCACTATTCGGAACAGATGATGGTAGAGGCCGGTTTTCGCCGGGAGGATCCCCTCATCAGGCTCGGCCAGCTTGCAGAAGCGTTGATCCGGCTGTGCCGACTCATTGTGGGGATCCGACTGCACTGCGAGGATCTATCGGTCGAGCAGGGGGTCCGTTTCTTCCGCGACGAGGCGAATCTCGAAGAGGCATCGGCCCGGCGGGAAGCGGAGCGCGGCACCTTCGACCCGGCGTATGTGTTGTATTCGCTCGGGAAACTGATGGTCTTAAAGCTGCGAGACGACTACAAGGCGCTCACCGGCGACGCGTACACGGCGCGCGGCTTCCACGACACTCTGCTCGGCAATGGCACCGTTCCGCTCTGGCTGCACCGGAATCTGATGCTGGGGGAGAATAACGGATCTATGCTGGAGTGAGCCGTTGAACCATGCCCCTATACGAATTCGAGTGTGAGGCCTGCAAGTCCCGTTTCGAGCGGATCCAGAAGTTTTCGGATGCGAACCCTGAGGTGTGCCCGACCTGCGGCAAGGGCCCGGTCAGGAAGCTGCCCTCGTCACCGGCGATCCAGTTCAAGGGATCGGGGTTCTACATAACGGACTACGCCAAGAAGTCATCGCCGGACGCAAGTTCCAGTGGCTCGAAGTCCAGCGACAGTAAGGCCGGCGGGGACAGCAAGAGCGGCGACACCGGTGCGTCCTCCTCGTCGTCCTCGTCGTCGTCTTCCTCGGGCGACACCACGT
>WNFC01025110.1_pt1 | contig 12671 bp, 9 predicted proteins | sample 5400541 | NCBI WGS metagenome assembly WNFC01 (sample SAMN13153342, study PRJNA577476) | soil metagenome | isolation source: 120 cm saprolite under Douglas fir tree site 2 hole 2 replicate 1 | place: USA:California | collected 2015-04-18
GCGCTCGGGGGTCCTGGCCTGCGGTCTCTACTACGGCAAGGCCGCTCGCGAGGAGTTCGCCCACCGCGCCACGATCGAGCGCGAGATCATCGATCTGCTCGAACTGCAGGAAATCCGCCACAAAATCGTTGGCACCCTGCCCTATGGGTTGCAGAAGCGGGTGGAGCTGGCCCGGGCGCTGGCCCTGGATCCGACCCTGTTGCTGCTCGATGAGCCCACCGCGGGGATGAACGCGGAGGAGACCGAGGACATGGTGCGCTTCATCCTCTACGTCAAGCAGGTGAAGCGCCTCACGGTGGTGATGATCGAGCACGACATGGGCGTCGTCATGGATATCTCGGATCGGGTGGCCGTGCTGGATTTCGGGCGGAAGATCGCCGAGGGCGCTCCCGCGAAGGTCCAGCACGACCCCGTGGTCATCAAGGCCTACCTGGGCGAGGATTTCGAGGTGGCGTAAGGGTGGCCGGCATGGATCACGGGACGCTCCCGCGACTGCTCCTCGCCCAGGCCCAGCGGCTCGGTCATCGCAGGGTCGCCCTGCGAGAGAAGAAGTACGGTATCTGGCAAGAGGTGACCTGGGAGCAGTACGCCGCGCACGTCCGCACCGTGTGCCTGGGCTTGGTAAGTCTCGGGCTCAAGCGCGGCGACAAGGTGGCGGTGATCTCCGGGAACCGGCCGGCGTGGCTCTACATCGAGTTGGCGGCGCAGTCGGTCGGCGCGATCCCGCTGGGGATTTTCGTCGATAGCCTGGCGGAGCAGGTGAAGCTCATCCTCGATCACAGCGAGGCGCGCTTCGTCCTCGTCGAGGACCAGGAACAGGCCGACAAGGTCCTGATGGTACGCGAGCATGTCCCGCGACTCGAGCGGATCATCGTGGACGACATGCGGGGGCTGGAAGGCTACCAGGACCCGATGCTCGTCAGCCTGGAGGCGGTGGAGCAGCTCGGGCGGGACCTCGAGGCCCGCGAGGGAGGCCTCTACGAGGAGATGCTCCAGCGGGGGGATCCGACCGATGTGGCCCTCCTCGCGTACACCTCGGGGACCACCGGCATGTCGAAGGCCGCGATGATCAGTCATCGAAACCTCCTCGCCATGGCGGCGGGCGTCACGCAGGTCGATCCGGTCCACGAGACCGATGAGATCGTCTCGTTCCTGCCGTTCGCTTGGGTGGGGGAGCAGCTCATCAGCGTCGCCATCGCCCTCCACGCGGGGGCCGCCGTGAACTTCCCCGAAGAGCCAGAAACGATGCGCGACGACTTGCGGGAGATTGGGCCCCACCTGATGATCGCGCCGCCGCGCGTCTGGGAGGCAATGTGCTCGGAGTATCAGGTGAAGATCGGTGACGCGGGAATCCTCAAGCGCGTGACGACGCGGGCCGCCCTCGCGATCGGCGAGCGAGTGGCCGCGCGGGAGCTCAGCCGCGCCTCCGTGAGCGTGCCCTGGCGCGTACTCCGCCGACTTACCTACCTCTTGACCTTCCGGACCATGCTGGACAAGCTCGGACTCTCGCGCATCAGGTTTGCGTATACCGGAGGCGCCCCCCTCGGCCCGGAGATCTTCAGGTTCTTCCGCGCCATCGGGCTCAATCTCAAGCAGGTCTACGGCCAGACGGAGACCGCCGGCATCTGCGTGCTGCATCCGGACGGCGAGGTCCGGGCCGAGACGGTGGGGAAGCCGGTGCCCGGGACGCAGCTCCGCATCTCGGATGGCGGCGAGGTCCTGATCGCCGGCGAGAGCGTGTTCCTCGGGTACTACAAGAACCCCGACGCGACGGCGCGGGCGCTCGACGAGGGCTGGCTGCGCACCGGGGATGCCGGCCTCATGGACGAGCAGGGGCACTTGGTGGTGATCGACCGTCTCCAGGACGTCTTGAAGCTGGCCGACGGGTCGCGCTTCTCCGCGGCGCTGATCGAGAACAAGTTGAAGTTCAGCCCCTACGTCCGGGAAGCGGTGGTGATCGGCGAGGAGCAACCGCACGTGGCCGCCCTGATCGAGATCGATATGGGCAATGTCGGAAACTGGGCGGAGGCTCGTCGCCTGCCCTTCACCACCTTCAAGGACCTCTCAGGCAAACCGGAAGTGTCCGCCTTGATCGCGGAGACGGTAGCGCGCGTGAACGAGGATCTCCCCGCCGGTGCTCGGATTCGCGGGTTCGCGCTGTTCGCCAAGGAGCTGGACGCCGACGATGGCGAGCTCACACGGACCCAGAAGGTCCGCCGGGGGACTATTCTCGCGAAGTACAAGGACATGATTGGGGAGTTGTACGCGCAGGGGGAGCACGTCACCGCCGGTGGAGGCCGATGAGGCGAGGGTGGCGGGATGACTGACCATCTCGTGTTCATGCTCCAGCTGGTCATCACCGGCATCGCCGTGGGCGGCGTGTATTCCCTCATGGCCCTGGGGTTCGTCCTCATCTTCAAGGCCTCGAGCGTGGTCAACTTCGGCCCGGGCGAGCTGGTGCTCTTCGGGGCGTATGTCTCGTGGGCGACGATTCTCGCGATGCGGTTGCCCCTCTACGTGGCGTTACCGCTCACGCTCGTCATCGCGATCGTCCTCGGGCTCGTCATCGAGCGGGGCGTCTTGCGCCCGTTGATCGGCCAGCCCGTCATTTCCGTGATCATGGTCACGTTCGGGGTCGCCAGCGTGATCCGCGGATTCCTGAACATGACGTGGGGCAGCGATACGCGACCGTTCCCCGTGCTGTTTTCCCAGCAGCCGTTCCACTTCGGGCCGGTCCCGGTGTCGCCGGTGCATCTGTGGAGCTTCGTGGTTGTGATCGCCTTGCTCGCGGCGTTCTCGATCTTCTTCAGATTCTCGCTCACGGGAATGGCGATGCGGGCGACCGCCGACAACCAGCAGGTCGCCCTCTCTCTTGGGGTGAGCGTGAAATGGATCTTCGCCCTCTCGTGGTGCATCGCCACCGTCGTGTCGGCGCTGGGCGGGATCATTCTGGGCAGTGTCCGCGGCGGCGTTGATTTTTCGCTGGCCGATCTCGGGCTGAAGGTCTTCCCGGTGGTGATCCTCGGGGGTCTGGATAGCGTCGCGGGGGCCATCATCGGCGGCGTGCTGATCGGGGTGCTGGAGAACCTCTCGGGTGGGTACCTCGACCCCATCTTCGGTGGAGGTGTGAAGGAGGTGGCCCCCTTCGTGGCCCTCGTCATCATCCTCATGGTTCGTCCCTACGGGTTCTTCGGGAAGGTCGAGATCGAACGCGTCTGATCATGGAGCATTCTGAGCGCGGAGGGGCGACATGAAGTGCGGCGGGTTCCGGGTCAGCTACCGCGCCGACGAGCGGATCTTCGATACCTACACGCCAATCGTCGCCCTGATCCTGTTCCTGATCGTGCTGGGGACGGTGCCCCGGTTCGCCTCCACATACTGGCTCGACGTCCTCAATCGGATCGGCATCGCCGTCATCGGGGCCCTGGGCCTGAACATCCTGGTCGGCTATACGGGGCAGATCTCGATCGGGCACGCCGCGTTCCTGGCCGTCGGGGCTTACTCCACCGCGATCCTCGAAGTGAAGGCAGGACTGCCCTTCTACCTGGCCATCCCGGTGGCCGCCCTGCTGACCTCGATGTTCGGTCTCGTGTTCGGCATTCCGTCCCTGCGTCTCAAGGGCCTGTATCTGGCGATCGCCACCCTTGCCGCGCATTTCATCACCGCCTACGTGATCATTCACTGGGAGGCGATGACCAACGGGGTCCTGGGATTCATGGTCCCTCCGGCCACCGTGTTTGGTCTGCCGCTGGACTCGGACGCCCGGATCTTCTACCTGATCTTCGCGCTGGTGGTGCCGGCGACCCTCTTCACCAAGAACCTCTTTCGCACCAAGGTGGGGCGGGCGTTCATCGCGATCCGGGACCGCGATGTGGCCGCCAGCGTGATGGGGGTAAGCCTGTTCAAGTACAAGCTCCTCGCCTTCCTGATCAGCTCGTTCTACGCGGGCGTGGCGGGCGGGCTGATGGCCCACCACTCTCGCATCCTGTTCCCCGACGCGTTCACCCTGCTGGTGGCCATCGACTACCTCGCGATGATCATCATCGGCGGCATGGGCAGCATCCTCGGATCCATTTTCGGCGCGGTGTTCATGACCCTGCTGCCCGAGATCCTAAAGCTCTCCGCCACGTCGCTCACCGGCGTGTATCCGCAGGCGTTCGGGTTCATCGCCTCGACGCGGGACATCGTCTTCGGCCTGGCTATCATCTTTTTCCTGATGTCCGAGCCGCAGGGACTCGCGCGCATCTGGGTGCGCGTGCGCAGCTATTGGAAGCTCTGGCCGTACTCGTACTGAGAGGTTCACCGTGCGAAGGTCAACATTCGAACCGTGAGAAGGAGGCTGCTATGAGCCGTGCCTATGGCCCACTCGTCCGGTTCCTCCTGGTCGGTGTGCTCGCCTCGAGCCTTGGCGTGGCGTCGGTGGATGCCCAGCCGAGCATCAAGCTCGGCAACCTGGTCGATCTCACCGGCCCCACGTCCGATCAGGGAAAGGACATTGCGCAGGGGCGCATCGATGCGACGCAGTACTTCAATGAGCGCGGCGGCATCAACGGCAAGAAGATCGAGCTGATCAGTGTGGAGTACGGGTTCCAGCCGCCACGGGCAGTGGCGGCCTACAAGAAGTTCGTGGAAGAGGACAAGGTCCTCCTCGTGCTCGGCTACGGGACACCGGATACCGAGGCGCTGCGCCCCTACATCACGAAGGACAAGGTGCCCTACCTCTCCGGGTCGTACTCGGGGCACCTGACCGATCCCCGACAGACGCCGTACAACTTCCCCGGCGGCATCGACTACACGAGCCAGATCCGCATCTTCCTCAACTACGTCAAGGAGACGTGGACGGATACGAGCCGGAAGCCGCGCGTGGCCTTCATCTTTGCCGACAACGCGTACGGGCGGGCGCCGATCGAGTCCGGGCGCAAGTACGCGCAGGAGATTGGCGTCGACCTGGTGGACGAGGAGGTCATCCCCACCGTGTTCACCGACGCCACATCCCAGCTCCTGACCATGAAGAAGAAGGATCCCGACTTCGCGTATATCAACACCAACACCCAGTGGGTCCCAGTGGTGCTGAAGGACTCCTACAAGCTCGGGCTCAAGACCAAGTACGTGATCAACAACTACGGCCTCGACGAGCGCACCCCCGCGCTCGCGGGCGACGCGGCCGAGGGCGTGATCGGGATTCAGGACGTCGCCTACTGGGGCGACAACGTGCCGGGCATGAAGATCCTGATGGACTTCCACAAGAAGCATCACGGGAGCGACACTCACGCTTCGCCCTACATGCGGGGGTGGCTGTGGGTCATCGTGGCCGTCGAGGGGATCAAGCGGGCCGGGGATGCTCCGACCGGGGAGTCGGTCAAGCGGGCCCTGGAGAGCCTGAAAGAGTTCGACACGTGGGGCCTGACCCCGCCGTTCACCTATACCAGCGAGGACCATCGGCCGACGAATCGGGCGCGGCTCGTGATGATCAAGGGCGGCAAGGTGGTGCCAATGCGCGAGGTTTCTGTCGAGCGCGACATGAAGTGGATCGGCAAGTAATGGGGACGGCCGGATGCTGCGGCTGAACAATATCCAGGTCATCTACAGCGAGGTCATCCTCGTCCTGAAGGGACTGTCGCTGGAGGTCCCCGACGGGCAGATCGTGGCGCTCCTGGGCGCCAACGGGGCGGGCAAGACGACGACCCTCAAAGCGATCTCGGGCCTGCTGAAGACGGAGGACGGCAAGGTGACCGATGGCAGCATCGAGTTCATGGAGCGGCGAATCGACGGCCTGGACCCCGAGGAGATCTGTCGCCAGGGCATCGTGCAGGTCATGGAGGGGCGCAAGGTTCTTGAGTCCCTCACCGTCGAGGAGAATCTGAAAATCGGGGGCTATACGCGCCGCGACCCCGATGGCGTCAAGACGGACATGCAGACGATCTATGATTACTTTCCGCGCCTCGTGGAGCGGAGAGATCAGCTGGCGGGATATCTGAGCGGCGGCGAGCAGCAGATGCTGGTGATCGGGCGCGCGCTCATGGCCAAGCCCAAGCTTCTGCTGCTTGACGAGCCTTCGCTCGGGCTCGCTCCGTTGCTGGTTCGCGAGATCTTCGAGATCATCCAGAAGATCAACGCGGAGCGCGGGACGACAATCCTGCTCGTGGAGCAGAACGCCCGGATCGCCCTGGGGATTGCCCATTACGGACGACGACGTCCGCGAGTTCTACCTCGGCCTGAGCCAGGCCGGCCGCCGGAAAAGCTTCAAGGAGATCAAGTTCTACAAGCGACGCAAGCGCTGGGCCTTCTGAGGGTGGCCTCGCCCGTGACGTGGGGTTGCCATCAGGCAACGGGGAGCCCGGTTGTCTTCTCCGCTACTTGCCCGGCTATTCAGCGCGCCGTGAAAAGGCGCTGTGTTCTTGCCGGTGCAAGTCCGGCCTGGGGGAATTGTCGGTTCGCCCCAGTAGCTATTGAGGCGGCAAGAAGGGTGACCAACTTGCTGAAGCTCTCGGGACATCGGCCCACCAGGGGTGGGTCTGCTGCCGTGCGGCTGACGCGGGTGACGCTGGCGGTGGACCACCTCTATAAGCCAGAAGGTCGGAGGACGGCCCAAGAAGGCCAAGGAAGGATCAAGGCGGAAGAGGTAGCCGAGGCCGCCCAGGGGTCCTATCGTGCAACGTCCGGGGGGCGGGTCAATGGCAGATTCAGATGACGAACGCGACATCATGCAATGCGACGATCGGCGATTCAAGGCGATGGTCCGGGGTGACGTGGCGGCGCTCAGGATGGCACTGTCCGAGCATGTGACCTACACGCATAGCAATGGTGCACACGACACGAAATCGCAGTTCCTGGCCTCGCTCACGCTTGGACAGCTCAGCTACAAGTCCATCATCCCTGAAGCCCGCTCGGTCGGCGTCTACGGCGGGGCCGGGATTGTGACCGGCACGGCGCGCATGGAGGTCACCGCGCGCGGCCAGGACACCCGCTTCCGTATTCGTTACCTCGCGGTGTACGTCAAGGCGCAGGATCGCTGGCAGCTGGTGGCGTGGCAATCCACGCGTGTCCCCGACGCATAGGCGGAGTTCACGGAAGACTCGGGCACTTCTCCCCGGCTCCTGACTCCACCCGGTCCCCGTCGTGCGTGGGGCCTTTCAAGGTAGATGGGCCACTGCACCAAATTCAGGAGGAATGAGATGACACGAAACGTCGGAAACTGAGAGCGAGTCCTGCGGATGGTTATGGGCGTCATTCTCCTCGCGCTGGTCGTCATTGGGCCCAAGACGTGGTGGGGGCTTGTGGGGGTGATCCCGCGGGGCACGGGCGTGTGGGGATGGTGACCCTTCTGGTCAGCGTTGGGGTTCTCAACGCACAAAGGGGTAGTGATCTGATGTCTGATGTTGGCCGAGGTGCTTTAACAGCCCGATGCGAATGCGACGAGTTCAGCGAAAAGGAAAGGTGTGCGGATGAAAGCGAGTATGGGCCTTACGAAAGAACAGGTTCGACGCATCGTCCTTGGCAAGCTGAAAATCGTTTACCGCGACTGGCAATCCGAGGACCGTCCCTTCTCGAACCGGCGCAGGTCTGGAAACCGGAGAAACGATGCGCGAGCGTTTGAAACCGCGCTCGTCGCAGGTCTCTTAGGCGGATTGTCCGAGGCCATCGAGAAGAACAATCATGCGCTCCTCACTGCGCTACGACGCAAGGATCGGCGCATGAGAGCGAAGGCTCCCGGAAAGCGTCGCAAGAGGAGGTAGGCGCAGGCCCACACAGCCAGAAGGCCCCAGGCGAACCGAAGTGGAAATGAGCTGCTATCAGCGTGAGGAGTTTTCTTGACGGCCGCGGCCGAAGGATAACTAGAGAGGAGTTCTGCACCAGTGGCGACACTTTCATTTGCTTTTATCCATGAATGGCCGAGTGCCATAGCCTCTCGGTCACTGAAGTGTCAGAGCTTCTCGGTCACTGCGACGCTTGGGGCAAACCCTGGAGGACGAGGCGATGGGTAAAAAGCCCCTGGGCGACGGGTGCGGAAGCGATACACGATCGTTGCGGAGGTTCGGGCCGGGGCATCGATGCGAGCGGTCGCACGGGCGCATGAGGTGAGCCTCTCCACCGTGCAGTGGTGGTGCCGACGTGCCGGCGATCTGGCCTTGGATCGTGTCGACTGGCGCGATCGTCTGCCGATCACGGCGCGGGTCCGGCGGACGGCCTCGGCGATCGAGGACCTCGTCCTCCGTCTGCGCCACACACTGAAGGAGACGAGCGATCTGGGCGAGTACGGAGCCCGGGCCATCCACAGCGAGCTCGTGGCGCGCGGCCCCGCGGTGGTGCCGTCGGTACGAACGATCGGCCGCATCCTCGAGCGCCGCGGAGTTCCTGATGCCGGCCGACGGATCCGCCGCCCGCCTCCGCCTCCAGGCTGGTACCTCCCCGACGTGGCGGGGGGCGCGCCGAACTCGACAGCTTCGATATTGTCGAAGGCCTGACGCTCACCGGCGGCCTCCGGCTCGAGGTCCTCACCAGGGTGTCCTTGCATGGCGGGTTGCCCGGGGCGTGGCCACAGACGCTGGTGACCGCTAAAACGGCCGTCGAGGCGCTCGTGGAGCACTGGCGGGAGTTCGGGCGGCCGGCCTACGCGCAGTTCGACAATGACACCATTTTCCAAGGCGGCCACCACGGTCGGGATTCCGTCGGTCGGGTCGTGCGGACATGCTTGCGCCTCGACGTCGTGCCGGTCTCGCCCCGCCGCAGGAAAGCGGCTTCCAGGCCGCCATCGAAAACTTCAACGGCCGCTGGCAAGCTAAAGTCTGGGCGCGCTTCTTCCATGACTCGCTCGCCGACCTCCAAGAGCGCTCCCGGCGCTATGTCAGCGCCTACCGTCAGCGGGCCGCCGCCCGCATCGCCGGCGCTCCCGAGCGCCGTCCGTTCCCGACCCCGTGGCAATCGGATCTGCAGGCTCAGCCCGACGGCGTCGTGATTTTCATTCGGCGTACCTCGGCGACCGGCACGGTGAGCCTCCTGGGGCGCACCTTCGAGGCGGATCCCCTCTGGCCCCACCGGCTGGTCCGGTGCGAGGTCGATCTCCGCGCCGAGACCGTCCGCTTCCATGCGCTTCGCCGACGGGAGCTCACTCACCACCCACTCCTTGGTAAAGCTCTCTACGTCTTTCCACGAAAGCCCTTTCACGAGTGACCGAGAGGCTCTGGCACTCCCCTTCGGATCATGTGTTCTCTGACCGAGAGGCTCTGACACCTGGCCCATGAATGGTAACCCCAACGCGCGGCGCGTCACGACGCGTGAGAGCCATGGAACCCTCCTAGTCTTTTGCCAGGCATCGGGCCAGTGCCAGGGGAAGATTTTGTCGCAGACAGATGGTCCGGTGCCGACGACCATCAGGCCCTCCTGAAGGCCCTCCGGAGGTCTCTGAGCGAGATTCCAGCTGGCCTAGCTCAGGGGGATCTACGACGCGGGGGGGGCCGGAGAATACACCAGCGCGGCGGGCCTTCGAGGACAGGCGGCAGCTCCCAATACCCAGCCAGCCCACTTGCCCACGAGGGCGCCTTCGCCTAGCCTGTCGTCGATCGCTGCGCAGTCGTAACGCCTGTGAGAGGCAAGGAGAGGCCAATGCGTCGGGGAGCAAAGCCTGGGAAGACCAAGGTCGAACCCAAGCGGCCCGTCGCCCGTAAGTCACTGAAGAACGAAGGCTCTGGGGTCCGCCAGCTTCAGAAGCGACTGGAGGAGAGCCTCGAGCGAGAGAAAGCGACAGGCAAGCTCCTGCAAGAGAAGGATCGCGCGTTGACCGAGGCGCTCGAGCAGCAGACGGCAACGAGCGAGATATTACGCGCGATCTCGAGCTCGCCGACCGATCTGAGATCGACATTCGAAGCTATCCTGACGAATGCCCAGCGTCTGACGGGCGCCTCGCAGTGCAGTCTCGTCGGTTTCGATGGCGACATGGTGACGCTCCTGGCCACCAACGCGAGCCAGGAAGCGCAGGAGGCAATGCGCCGCGCGTTTCCCTACCGCCCCGCCCGCACTGGCCTCGCGGGCCGGGTCGTTCTAGATCGAGCCGTCGTGCACATCCCCGACGTCTTGCTGGATCGGGACTACGGCTTTCATGACACGGCCATGGCCGCTAACTACCGGGCGATGCTGGGTGTGCCGATGTTCCGGGAGACCGACGTGATCGGTGCGCTGCACGCGGTGCGGGCCGACCCCGGGCCATTTTCGGAGGCGCAGATCGAGCTGTTTCGCACCTTCGCCGACCAAGCCGTCATCGCCATCGAGAATGTGCGGCTGTTCACCGAGCTGCAGGAGAAGAACCAAGCGCTCACGCAGGCGCACGCCCAGGTTAGTGAGGCGCTGGAACAGCAGACGGCGACGAGCGAGATCCTGCGGGTGATCAGCCGGTCCCAGACCGACGTGCAGCCGGTCTTCAACACGATCGTCAGAAGCGCCGTGAGGTTGTGCGACGGACTCTTCAGCGGGCTCTATCACTTCGACGGCGAGCTGATCCATCAGGTCGCCCAGCACAACTACACCCCGGAAGCCCTCGAGACAGCGCACCGCATATTCCCGGCGCGCCCGACCCGGACCTTCGGGGTAGGTCGCGCGATCCTCGAGCGCGCGGTTGTCCACATCCCCGATGTCGAGCTCGATCCAGAGTACCAGTATCAAGGACTGACCCGCGCGATCGGGCTTCGAAGCGGCCTCTTCGTACCAATGCTGCGAGAGGGGGCCCCCATCGGGGTCATCATGGTGGCGCGCGCCGAACCGGGATCGTTCTCGGATAACGAGATCGAGCTGCTGAAGATCTTCGCCGACCAGGCGGTCATCGCCGTCGAGAACGTGCGCCTGTTCAAGGAGCTGCAGGCGCGGACGGGTGAGCTGACGCAATCGGTCGAGCAGCTGACGGCGCTGGGCGAGGTCAGCCGGGCCGTCAGCTCGACGCTGGACGTCGAGACGGTGCTCGACACGATCGTCTCCCGCGCCAGTCAGTTGGCCGGCGCCGCCGCCTGCTCGATCTTCGAGTACGACGAAGCCGCCGAGCAGTTCGAGCTGCGCGCCACCCACAACGACGACACGGCGTTCGTCGAAGCTCTCCGGGCGGTGCCCCTCCAGAAAGGTGAAGGGCTCATGGGCCGCGCAGCCGAGATGCGCGAGCCCATCCAGGTCCCCGACATCACCCAGCCCGGGGCCTACCAGAGCAGCGTCCGGGACACCCTCGTCCGGTTCGGGTACCGAGCGCTCCTCGCCGTGCCCCTGCTCCGCGAGGACCAGATCATCGGCAGCCTGTCCTTCAACCGGAAGGAGGCGGGCGAGTTTCCTCCCGAGGTCATCGACGTCTTGAGAACCTTCGCCACCCAGTCGGCCCTGGCCATCCAGAACGCCCGGCTCTTCCGGGAGATCGCCGACAAGAGCGCCCAGCTCGAAGCGGCCAGCCGTCACAAGTCGGAGTTTCTCGCCAACATGTCGCACGAGCTGCGCACGCCGCTCAACGCGATCATCGGCTTCTCGGAGGTCCTGTCCGAGGGGATGTTCGGGGAGATCAACGACAAGCAGACCGAATACTTGCAAGACATCCTGGAGTCGGGCCGGCATCTCCTGTCCCTCATCAACGACATCCTGGATCTCTCGAAGATCGAGGCGGGGCGCATGGAGCTGGAGCGGTCGGACTTCGACCTGCCCAACGCCATCGAGAACGCCCTGATCCTGGTGAGAGAGCGGGCGAGCCGGCGCGGGATCAGGCTGGGACATACCATCGACGAGCGTCTCGGGATGATCGGCGGCGACGAGCGAAAGGTGAAGCAGGTGCTCCTGAACCTCTTGTCCAACGCCTTGAAGTTCACGCCCGAAGGGGGACGGATCGACGTCGGCGCCCGTCTGCACGACCATGTGGCCGAAGTGTCCGTCGCGGACACCGGCATCGGCATCGCGCCGGCGGATCAGGACGCGGTGTTCGAGGAGTTCCGGCAGGTGGGCGCTGCGGACAAGAAAGCCGAAGGCACCGGACTCGGGCTGGCCCTCTCACGGAAGTTCATCGAGCTCCATGGCGGAAAGATCTGGGTGAAGAGCCAGGTCGGTGCAGGCTCGATGTTCACGTTCACACTGCCGTTCCAGCGGTGAGAGCCAATGCGATCATCGCCAAGAGGAGCGACTGACGGATCCTCAACGAGCCAAAGGGTCGGTCAAGACCAGCAAGGAGCCCCGAGCGTGGCGAGAGCTCGGATACCGCTCGTTCCGAAGCTATATGAGCAGCCTTTGAAACGCAGTCCTAGATCACACCATTCCAGGAACGTGAGCCGCTAGAGATGACGTGGCTGTCAGCTGCAGTATTTGAACGATTGTCGGAGGTCCATCGGTTCCATCGATGCCGTTTCGTCGGACTCGCCGCACTCAGGGGGGCGACGACGGCCTGCTGCAACGGATCGCGGCAAGGAGATGGCCGAGCACGTCCGCTTCACGCTCGACACCGGCGTGCAAGTCTACTTCTGTGATCCGCGCAGCCCGTGGCAACGCGCGACGAACGAGAACAGCAATGGGCTCCTGCGCCAATACTTCCCTAAAGGCACGGACCTGTCTGGGTACAATCAAGCGCGCCTCGACGAGATCGCCGCCGAGTTGAACGGACGCCCTCGACAAACGCTCGGCTGGCGCACACCATCCGAGGCCTTTGCGCGCGCTGTTGCGAT
>WNFC01006718.1_pt1 | contig 12670 bp, 15 predicted proteins | sample 5400541 | NCBI WGS metagenome assembly WNFC01 (sample SAMN13153342, study PRJNA577476) | soil metagenome | isolation source: 120 cm saprolite under Douglas fir tree site 2 hole 2 replicate 1 | place: USA:California | collected 2015-04-18
CACCGTGGCTCAAATCGAGTTCCGAACGAGCGCGGCGGTCAGAGAACGGCACACCCAGGTATCGAAGCCGGATGGGGAGGCATTCCCTCAGAGCCTGCAGCCTGATGGTGTGCCGACGACCAGCGGGGAAGGCCGCACAGCGCCCGGAGGGCTTGGCCTTGACGCCGGCGCAAGGCGGCGGGGCATGATGGCGTGCTGGATCAGACCAACGCACAGAGAGCATACGGGCGGGAGCGTAGCGGAGGCCGTTCGCGAACCCCGAGGCCGGTTACAAGGGCAGCCGCAGGAGCATCAGCATAGCGCCGCCGCAGGCGGGACGCGGGACCGACTGCCCCCGGCCAGGGGTGCCGTAACTCCTCGCGTCAGGGCTCGAAGCCGGATGGCGGAGACGGCACGGCTCCGTTTACGAGAGTCCGGCCCCGGTAGGGGAGATGCCAATCCTTCATTTTTTACGCAAACACGTGTAGTCTTCCGCGCTACTGCAAAGGAGAGTGATGATGTCGTGGTTATCAGAAGCAGCGCACTGGCTTGCTGATCACCCGGCCATAGCCGGTGGGCTTATCAGTGGCGGTTCCATTTTGCTTGCGGCTGGCGTCGTAACCTGGCGGCTCAATAGGGGAATGAAGCGAGCGGAATTTGTGTTGGGATTCACAAAGCAATATCACGACATTCTTGCCGAGAAGCACAAATTCAATCAAAACTATATCCGCACGCGAAGTGCCGGTCCGCCGCCTCGGCTTGACGCAGAGCTGCAAGAAAACGACGCTAGAGAGTTGTACAGACGGTTATTTGGTCTAATGTTTGACGAGTTTTTTGCGTATCAGCGCGGATTGCTGGATCAGGAAATTTTTGCCGAATGGATGAAGTGGAGGATAGACGATTTCAGCGGTCGAGCGACTTAGGTTTTCGAAATCTGTGGGATACCTTACTGTGATGCATGGAACTTTTGTAAGGATGTTGGGCCATCAAAAGATCATCAGTTCAAAAAGTTCCTTAGCAATATACATGACTGTCACAACTATGAAGATGTAGAATGGATGGTCCGGCTATATAAACCGACTATTCTATGGAGGGCGCTGAGGTGGGTTCAAGGCAAGTGATTGTGGAGCTTTTGAAGAGGTGAGACGGGCAACTCGGCTCCGTTTACGAGAGCCCGGGCCGGAGGGAGACGCCAAGATGGGTGGGGAGGGGAGACGAGCTAAGCCTGATTGATCCCATGCGAGCTGGACTATTCTCGAAAGATGGCCTCGATGTCTCGCCGTTCGTCCAGTACGCGGACGATTTGTGCAACGTCGCCCTTAACACGATAGGAGAGTACATGCGATCGAGTGAAGTTCCTGTCGCACCTCATTACGCGACCCTCCCGCGAATGGATGGTGTTCAAGCAGCACACCCCCTCACGAAGCGACGGTGAGGTAGAGGTAGCACTGCCAGCGTAACTTCCGTGCTGCCATGATGGCCCGCCGGTAGCGTCGGCATTTTAAATCTTCCCAGTCAAACCGATCATGTAAACTCTAGCAAAAGTGCCGGTGTCCTCGTCATGTCCTTGTTGGTAGGTTCCACTCAAGGCCACATAACCTGCGTCGTCGATATTGTATTTTATTGAACTTTAGAACCAAGACAGATTAATTCGCCCGTACATTTCATATGCCCAATGATAGGTGATTGAACCGCTCAATCGCGAGATAAGAGCAGGTGAACCTGGTAACGGAAACAGGTTCATAGTCAACTGGGGTCCAATACGGAAGGCTTCCGAGCGGTTGTTGAAATCGAGCAGCTGGTTCTTGCCCGCGACTGTAGTGTACTGAACGAGAAGTACAGGGTCAAAGCGCACGATAAAAGGAGCGACACCCAGAGGTCGGAACGGATAATGTATGTTGAGAGGAGTGTAAACAGGGAGCCATTCACCGGTGATGTTGGCGGCCGTCGTGTTCTTCAAATGATTTTCGACGCCACCTCCTCGTACGCGAAAGTAATTTGCGCCTGTGGAGGTATCGAAACCGAGTTCCGCCAGACCACCGTAAGCCAGTTTATCTGCATTGGACTTCGATTGAGCTGCTGACGAATTGAACGCCCGATTAACGGTTACGTACGCGCCGAGGCTTGTGTCGTATGGCGCTAACGGAGACTGTGGAGTTCCGGTTACGGAATTGTAAACCAAGGCTGCGGTTCCGTGTATGGCCGTCACTCGATTGTTGGCGGCTCGGTCATCGGTAAACGATATCTGCGCGCCAGTGGCATCCTCAACCGGTTGGGGGCAGTTAAGATATCCAATGTCGTTCCAATCCTGTCGCAACAAAAGGTTCAATCCTGGGCAAGCACTATACTGCTGGGGTGCAGAAATATTCGTTTCGTTCTTGTGTGGGAGAGTCGGCAAGGGGTCGAGGTTCCCAGTGGGACTCTGGAGAATCGGCCGAGAAGTTGCAGTCGGTGCCGTGGGAAGAGCAGCTACCGGATGTTGGTCGACGTTTGGTCTCTTGGCATTTTGATTAAGCAGCTGAAGGGCGGCTTGCCGCTTATCCTTCTTTGAACGGATTTTCTCGAGAAGTCTTTGTTCTTCGTCTGTTAGAGGCGGTGTGCCACCGAATACAGGCGAGCAAACTGCAACCACGCACAAGGCCGCAAGGAGCGATCGCCACAGGCACATGACATGATCTCATTTTTTCACGGCGGCTACTACTTTGACAATTTGGCCTACGGTCGTGCACCGCTGTATTGCTCCGGTATCGACCGGAACGCCTCGCGCTCTGATCTTGGCAGCAACGCCCGCCAGCGACGGTTTATCAAATCCGAGTTTGCTCAATTTCATGTCGTCATTCAGTGGGAGATCTCCGAGGGTTTCTCTCAAGACGCTGTATACCAGCTGCCTAGCACTTACCGATAAGCGTCTGCCACGGCTAGCGCTCTTTCTGCTAAGGCGTGGCGAACTCGGCGTCTTCACCGCCGCCCCTCTAGCTGCTTTTCTTTTCGGCTTTCGGGCCATTAGAGCCTCCGGCTAGCACGTCGGGCGCCGCCGGTTATAAGAGGTTGCCGCGGTCGCCATCTCAACTATCTTGGCGTGTGCGGCAACATGAGTCAAAGTATTCAGGAAAAAAAGAGTAGCTGTTGCACTTGTGCCACGGTTTCTGAGTCCGCGAGCCATCAGTCCACGTGACTGCCCAATCGTGAGAGGTTTGGATGAGGAGCACCAATTGTTGAGGTTTTCTGCTCATAACTCGGTGTGCTCGGTGTAGTGATAGTGTCGGAGCGCACAAAAGGACATTGTGAATCGACCCGGTGCCGGCGCAAGGCGGCGGCGGACAACGCGATGCAACGTCCGAAATTCCATTAAAACAGGGGCATACGGGCGGGAGCGAAGCGGAGACCGTTCGCGAGACCCGAGACCGGTTAAAAGGGCAGCCGCAGGAGCGTCAGCATAGCGCCGCCCTAGGCGGGACGCGGGACCGACTGCCTGTCCCTACCGCAAACTCAAAACAGCTGACTGACGCCCGCGAATCGGTTGATAGTTGCACCGATGAGCGATCTTTTCAGGTTGATCTGGTACGCATTGATCGGGCTGTTCCGGTCGCGGGCTGAGTTGGAAGCTGAAATCCTTGTGCTTCGGCACCAGCTCAACGTCATGCGGCGCAAATCCCCGAAACGAGCTCGGCCTGTCCCGTCATGGCCGCCATGCCGGTATAATGCATGGCGGCAATGCCAAGTCCCATGAAGAGGCCGCTGAAAACGAGGCGAGGCGCCGATAGCCTATTCACAGGCCGCGACGCTTGCTTGCTCGTCGTCACCCCAATGGGCAGAATGGCGGCGAACAGAGGCAGCCCGTGACGAGAGTGGCGAAGCGGTATGAGCTTCGCGCCGCGCGTTCCAGCCGCTGCGAAGAGTCGCTACGATGGTGAACACGGCCACCGTTATCCCGGAGGAACAGCACTTTATCCTCTCGAGCCTGCCGCCAGGTCCGGCGCAGAAACGGCTCGCTCTTGCTGTCGTGGTCGGCTTATTCGTCGTCTTTTCCATCAGTGGCGGGCCGCTCTCGACCATCCAGCTGGGGCGGATCGACGCCTTCGTCCCGGCTTATGCCGCGGCAATGTTCGTGACCGATTCGATCACCGCGGTCCTGCTGTTCGCCCAGTTCTCCATCCTGCGTTCGCGTGCCCTCCTCGTGATCGCGAGTGGATATCTCTTCACTGCGCTCGTCGTCATCCCGTGGATGCTAACGTTTCCGGGCGTGTTTGCGCCCAGCGGCCGCCTTGGGGCCGGACTGGCGAGTACGAACTGGCTCTACATTCTGTGGCATAGCGGGTTTTCCATGTTCGTAATCGCTTATGCCTTGTTGAAGGATACAGACCCGGCCAAGTGGCAGGGTTCCGCGGGTATGGCCATTCTTTCGAGTACTGCCACGACCGCGGCTGTCGTATGTGTAGCGACATTTCTTATCACAGCGTACGATCCGCTATTGCCGCGCCTCATGCGCGATACGATCCGTCTTTCCGACCTCTGGTATTATGCTGCCGGGTCCATGGCGGTGTTGATCGTCGTTGCTCTCATTGTGCTCTGGGTCCGGCGGCGCTCAGTGCTCGATCTGTGGTTGATGGTAGTGATGTGCGCGTATCTGGTAGAAATCTCTTTTCCCCGCTTCAGCTTCGGCTGGTATGCTGGCCGAGTCTGCGGGCTCCTGTCCGGCAATGTCGTCCTATTTGTCCTGCTGTACGAGATAACGATGCTTTACGCCCAGATGCTCCGCGCGATCCTCGCCCAACGCCGCGAGCGCGAGGCGCGGTTGGTGACCGGGGACGCAGTCGCGGCCACGATTGCTCACGAGGTCAAGCAGCCATTGTCTGGGATTGTAACGAATGCCGACGCGGGCTTGCGCTGGCTTGATCGCGCGATGCCCGATCTCGATGAAGCGAAAGCGGCATTGAGGCAGATCGTCGCTGACGGCCATCGCGCGGGAGCGATGATCGGAAGCATTCGGGCGATCTTCAAGAAGGACGCCCGCAACAGAACTTCGCTCGACGTCAACGACCTCATCGGGGAAGCCCTCGTTTTGACGCGCGGCGATCTGCAGAGGCACCGGATACTGGTCCAGGCTGAGCCGAATGCACAGGTACCGCAGGTAAGCGGAGATCGAATCCAGCTGCAGCAGGTGCTTCTGAACTTGATCACAAATGCCATCGATTCGATGGCGGCCAAGGATGAGCCGCGGGTCCTGTGCGTGAGGTCCGAGGTCCACGACGGCCGCGCCGTAAAGGTATCGGTGGCCGACACCGGAACAGGAATCGGCTCGCACGACATCGACCGGATATTCAACCCGCTCTTCACAACGAAATCTGACGGTATGGGTATGGGCCTGTCGATTTGCCGCTCGATTATCGAGGCGCATAATGGCCGCATATGGGTTACCCCGAACAAACCGCACGGCGCCGTCTTTCAGTTTATTCTGCTCGCCGACGGTGCGACAGTCGCCGAGGGATCGTGAGCGCGATCCAATTCGCTTGCGCGATGCGGCGGTCCAGCGACCTTCAGCGCTTTGAGAACCTCACCGACCCTCGCGTCCCTGCCGACCTGTCCTTGCTCAAAAATAAATTGAGGGCAATTGGGTTGGTGGGGACGAGCGGATCGTGCCGCCTCGCCAATCTCACGCGGCTCGACGAGCCAGCGCACTTCCTCGTGCGTGTGCGCAATGCCCGCGCGCCTCAGCACGTGGTCGACGGAGAGATGCCCGATCTCCCGATAAGGCGTGCTGCTTCATTCCCCATCGAGGTGGTTCTAAGCTCGAACACGGGCGCGATACGATCGCGGGGCCGCACCCCGTCGCGATCTTAGATGATCTGATTGAGCCTTAAGCTCTGGAATATCCTTCGCGAGCTTCCAATCTGGGAAGCGGTCGCACCAAACGAGCACATCTTTTGCACTTGAAAAAGTGGTGAGGGTCTCTTTCAACCCCTGAAGTGTCAGAGGCCCTACTTGTCCGTTGCCGTCGACGTAGTACCAAACATCAGACGCGGGTGACCTCGGGCGAATAATATTGTCTAAATTGCACAGGTCAGTGTAGTGAAGAAGAAGTATCTTATTTGTGGAAGCAAGTTGTTCAGCATCCTGTGTGTATCTATTGTTGGAGACGACGATCCCATAATCAGCTTGCTCATGCGCCCTCGCCGCCGCAGCTTCTTGAACAGATTTATTTCCCACGGGTCGCGCATAGAGTTTGCACTGGAGCACAACACGAACACCACGTTTTTCGGCGACCACGTCAACGCCCTGGTCGCGACTCTGCATGGTCACACGAGCATTCCATCCGGCACGGCGCAACTGTTCCGCACAAAACGTTTCGAATTCACTCGGGGTCATATCATCTGAAAACGCTACGAATGCAGGATTCTTCTCCCTCTCTGTTTCAACACACATATAAATTGCGCGCGCAATTTCCATGCGCTCGCTTGCGAACGCCAAATGCTCCTGCGGTGTTAGAACTGGTACAATATGCTCGTCGATGAAGTACGCTATCTCTTTTCCCAATTTTCAAGTCGTGGCTTTCCATAAGCATCTTGTCTAACAAGCTGCTCCCTCCTCCTGACCAGTGAAGGCAAGTGCTGTTTGATTGCGGCTGCCGCTTTCTGACCAGCCGCTCGTCGCGCGCGGTTCTGCTGAACGGCGCGCAAAACTCGATTCCCGACGACAACGAGACCAACGCCAACTGTGATGACCGCAACGGTGCCCCAGAACTCGCTCGGAAGCCCAACCAAGAACTGCAAGCCTTGATTTAAGGACCAAGCGACTCCGCTCACGACGACGACGACCGCGCCTATGAGCCCACCTGTTCCGGCCCTTCTAGCCATGCCACCGCCCCCCAAAATTGGCGTCGCGAACGGTTTCCCCATACCAACTTTGGCGCGAAAATGTGTCATCGAAGGGGCAGGTAAGGACTAATTAACCGGTCGTCGGAGGCGATTATCCAAAGAATTCAGAGCCCTCCCGTCCCGGATCGCGCTGGCGCCGGCCGCTCGCAACTCGTTCGCGCACAGGCATCCTACCCCCGCCGCCCCTTGCCTATGGACGCGACGAAGAAGGTGGCCGCGCGCGCGTCAGTCAGCAACAGTATCGGACCGCTCTCCACAACTGCGGAATTTGGGAAAACGACCACCCAGCCCAAGTCCGCGTGACCGAGATGTTTCAGAATGCAGCTGAGCAATAGGCGTGTTTCGGCCATTCCTTGGTGGGGCAGGGGAAGCATTCCCTCGGAGCCGGCACGTCCAATCGCCCGCCGACGCCAAGCGGTGTCAAGGCCGCGAAGCGCCCGGTAGGGCCTCTGGCCTTGATGCCAGCGCAAGGCGGCGGGGGAGATCATCCAGAAGCAAGGACGTGGGCAGTGAATACCGCGCATGCTGCCATTCATTTCAGAGGAAGATCTCGACTGGAGAGTTGAACTGCAGCTTATACAACGCGATGCCCGCGAGAATACTGCCAGTAAACCAGAGAACGGTGGCAGCAATCGTCAGGAGAGTAGCAACTAATAAGCTTGGATATCCCTTAAGCTTCGTCCAAAAGACGTATCTCTGCGAGTGGGCGGTATATTGTTGTTCTATAAATAGCATGAGTGTCAGATAGGCAAAGCCGAAGGCCCAAATTCCCGCAAAATAAACGAAGGATGACGTCTTCAACAGAAAGGCAATATCAGCTGATTTCGAGCCAAAATAGTACAGGGCCACGCCAGCGCCAAAGAAGCCGCCGCTATTTGCGGCGCCAGCTGTTTTGACACCGTCGATGTAGCGCTCGATCATGAACGGTTGGCTCAACGATTCGCCAGGAGGAGATCGGTTGGTCTCTGCCATCGGATTATTGAACTCAGGCTTTAGCTGTGATTTGCCAACTCAAGTGGCGGCCAGGGATCATTGCTCGGATGCGGCACGGCGCTCCGTTTTCTGTCTCTGCCATTTGGCTTCGACATCGTCTGCGATGACTTGCGGCTGAGCGGGCGCGGTTTTGGTTGTATCGTAGTAATGCAAAAAGTCGACGTGGTTCTTCAAATTGGACGGACGATAGGGCGCCATTACATCATATTGAACAACGTTTCTTGCTTCGAATCGGGCATAGACGGACTTGTGCATCGTCGCAGCGCTCATGCCCGTTTTGGAATCGATGGGCAGGTCGCGAAGAGCGCGCTGCCAATGGCCTGCCTTGCACTCGTCGTGCTGTGGGCCGGTGGGGTCGGAATACAGACAAAGGACCCTCTCATCGTGTAGAATGCCTTGAGGAATTATCGAAGCCGCCGCCAGCATCCAGTTGAGAGTCGTATCCGAAAGGCGGGACTCGTTTTCGGGGTAGCCGCCGCCAACATCGGCATGGATGCCACAGAACCAAACCTGCTCGAAGTGAATATTGCCGAAATGATCACGCGTATCGGCCCTCTCTTCATTGGGGTACCATCTAACGCGTTTAAAATCCTTGCGGTTCTCATCGATTGAGATTGCGTGCTTTGCGTACTCAACATTTTCATCAAGATAATAATCGGTGAACGTGTGTTTGGGAGGCGCAACATGGAACGTGGCCATTCTCTTGAACAGACCGTAGCCTGGCACGCAAAAGTCATATTTAATGTAGTTTCGCAGGTACGCGATGAGGCCGGTCGCCGCAATGGCTCCTGCGAGTGCAAAGACCACGTGCTCGAAGGTTAGGTAAGCAAGAAGCCAGCCGATGTATGGGACGTGGCTGAAGGCAGTCAAGAGCGATACAGCCAAGCTAAATAGGGCAACGATAATCCAGAAGCCTAAGAATAGCCCAATGACTGCGCCTGGACGTCCGAGCGACGCCACAGTATCAAACACCCCGATGAAGTATGGGTACACATTGGCCTTCTCAACGTCATCGGGATTAGATGAGCCGTGATCTCGACGAAAACGCGTGGCAATCAGGGCGCGTGTGTCGAGCATAAAATTTCGATAGGACCCGTCTTCCTTGCGAGGTTTTGATGAGCAAAATTGATACACGTGCTTGACAGCAACGGTCGCCAACTTTCGCGAACCCGCCACATCGAGTGGCAGGGGCTTGTTGCCCGGCAAGTGTCGCGGAATTCCGCACTTCGCGATAGCCGCAGCCAGACAACGGACCGTGTAAGCGCCGCGGCTAAAGCCAAACAGAAAAATCCGGTCACCGTCACGATAAAGCCGGATCAAGGCCGCATAGCAATCAACGACATTGGCTGTTATTCCAAGTCCGGTAGCCTGGCTGGCAATGTTGTACATCCAGCGCCCTACTTCGCCAAACATGAATCCACGATCTGCCGGCGAGCCTAGGCCGGGATCATAGAAAGCAACTTGTTCGTCTGGATGGATACGGGAATCTGGACCGCACCGCGTAGCGCGATAAAGCTTGTATACATTCGTGCGGTCTTCATCGAACCTGATGCCACCTGCCTGGCCAGTACCGTCTGAGAAGATCAGAATGTTCTTGCCCATGAGAGACCCAGTGGGTTGCGAAATGACCAAATATCGTCTACAACTAACGATAGCGCAAGCCCAGCGGTCGGGGATATTTTTACGGCAAGTATGCCCGACAGGGTGGCCGCTAAATTGAGCTGAGGTCGGCCAAATACGGACGGCTTTGAGGAGATAGGATGATGGATGAGTCGCTGTCGCCGATGGCCATACTCGACAAGGCACGGAAGGCTGTCCCTGCCGTGAACTACGCCCTTGGAGTGGCGGGAGTTGCCGCGGCAGCGGCTATTGTCAGTTGGTTGGTTGGAAAAAATAATAGCAGCATTATCCTGTTGTCGTCCTCCTTCGTTGGGATGATTCTGTTATTTATTTTTTCAAGGCTGGTGGTATCGACAGCACCATCCATTCAGTTCGCTGGCGTAGTTCTTGTTTGGATCGTTCTTGTTTTTTTTGCGACCTTCCTGGTGTTCACCACAACGGCGTTTGTGTTGACTTGGCCTTGTAATTGGGCGGAGGTGCTCGGTCTCACAAGCGATTGCTCGATTTCTGTGCATAGTGAGAAACCAGGAACCACCGCTGAGGCCGATCCGCCAGCCGGATCTGAGGTACCTGAGACGCGAATAAGTGAGTTTGTGATCATGCCATTGGTCGGCGGCGAGCGCTCACGCCGCGACTGGAAGCGGGTTAAGCCCGACTTATGGATTGAGACGTATCCGAACGGGATTCAATCTTACTTTGACGTGAAGGCCCGCATAATTGTGGGAGGCTGTCCAGGAACGATGGCCATCGATGAAGCGCAGCACTCGCACCGTGTGTTCATTCCGGATAAGGGCTGTGCAGGCATGCCATTCCGAATCAACGACAACAATCAGGGTTGGGGCATCGTGGGTGAAATGGTCAATATCCGATAGCGAGGCAGGGCAATTCCCTTGGTGGGGCAGGGGAGGCATTCCCTCGGAGCCGGCACGCTCCGACGCGCCGATACCGACGGACCAGAGTCGGAGATCCGCCGTTTCCCTTCATACGCCACCTTGGCTCACAAGCTGAGTTTTTGAAAATGGCCAGAGATCATAATATTGGAACGATTGTGCACGTTTACGATCCCGCGAAGCGCGCGGAATTCTTTGAGGCTGTTGAGCAGCATATCAGGTGAGGCAATGCAGTCAGAGAGACGAGCGTGGCGTGCGCTCGGCGCCGTTCCCTTTGTGGGGCAGGGGAGGCATTCCCTCGGAGCCGGCACGTCCCTGTGCGCGCCGACGCGAAGTGGCGTCAAGGCCGCACAGCGCCCCGCAGGGCAAGGTGGCAGGCTAACTCAGGAAGGAACCATATGGGCGAGAGATGCGAGAGCCTGTATGGGCGAGAGATGCGAGAGCCTGTCAGCAAAGACATTAACGCGGCGACGTGGAATTCGAGCACTTCGTCAACGCGGCCAAGGATCATTCGCCGGAAGGGCAGGAGCACGGCCCACGAGAGGGCGCCGCCGGGGCCGAGTTCTCATTCCATTAACAGACAGGCGTTCCCGGCCCCTCTCGTATTGGCTGACATGTGGTATGCTTTTACACTCCGCTTAGGGGCCATTGCCACTGCAGTGCCGACCAACTTCATTGATCACTTTGGATCGAGGGGACAATGGGCGGTTCAGATGGAGTAATCGCGACGCTCCGGCAACGCTTGAAGCAAGTCGGCGAGACGACCGGCTGGATAGCAGGTATCGCTGCCTCACTGGTGGCGCTTGTGCACGCCTACCCTGATCTGTCCCAGACCGCGCATTCCATATACGAATCGGTGTCACACGGTCGTCCATCCTCTACGGCTGTTTTCGCCAGCAACGACCGTCCATTCGCGGACAGCTATCTAAAGCTGCTCGCGGAAAGGGGAATAAAAACGCGTTACGTGACGTTGAGCGAATTGGACAGCCTCAGTTCCGACCTCCCAGGCTTGCTGCTTGTGCACGATGCCCGCCCCTATCAACGCTTCGCGCATATCCCGCTCAATGAAAGCACACTGGAATCCTTGCGCCGCAAGGCCAAGGTCATTGCTTTCGGCGCTTTCGGCGCCGATCTCCTGAGCGACATCGATCCGATATCAATGGTCGGCAAGATCGCTCACGGCAACGACTTGGCAGCAGTCTTGGATGATCCGCAGCTACCGCATGATATCGGCGGCAACTTACGGCAAGATCAGAAAGTGCCTCTCTACAATCCGGTTGCCGGGTCTTCCCGGTCCGACATTGCCGTCGCGTATGACGACGGCTCGACGGCGCTGCAAGGCGCCATCGGAGTGGCCCGCGCCGGAGAACTGCCGCGTGATCCCTGCCAAGGGGCGCACTGGTCGATCGTGCTCGATGGAAATCTTGCGTTGTGGGGCTATCCGAGGCATGCCGCCACGCTGACCAAAGAGGGCGAGGAATTATTTGGCCATCTCGCTGTATACATGCTCAAGACCGAGTACCGGCCGGTCAGCGGAGCAAGCACCGAAACGCCGCCCAGCAAGCTCGAGGACAGGCTCGGCTGCGGGTCCCAATCGCGAACCTACCGGTTTCGTCCCACAACGCCCGGCAAAGTCCGGGCCGAAGTTCAAGCAAGCGCTCCGGTGGCGTTGATGTTAAATGCGCCTTCCGGCAAGCTCCTGCAGCGGTTCGACAAAGCTTCCTCCCTAATTGAGCAGGATGTTACCACGGAGGACCTCAAGCCGAAGAATCAATGGGCCGTTCGGCTCGTTTACTTCGGTAAGGTCGATTCCGCCACATCGATCCCGTACACGCTAAGTTTGGACTACCCTGTTTCCCCAGCCGGACACAGCTTCGGGCTGATTGTTGCCGGAATTGCGACGGCAATCATCGTTTTCGCTGTCGGCCGTCTGTGGTTTATAGCCCGCGCACGTCGCGCTTGATGGCGCCGAAGCTTCCGTCGCGCGCCGACGTCAAGGCCGCGCAGCGCCCGGGAGGGCTCGGCCTTGACCGCCCGCCGTCCCCGAGCCCAAAGGTGTTGGTGTGGCCAGCAGTGCCGACCTTGAACACGAACACCAGCTCGTGCTTGCTGCGGTAGAACGTCCTGTCCTTGCTCAAAAATGAATGGAAGGCAAAGCAGGAGCGTGCCGCCTCGCCATCTCACGCGGCTCGACGCTCGTAGCGATGATGCAGACCGCCGACCTCCGGGAAGGCAATAATATTGCCTGCGGAGGGAAGTTGCACGCGACGAGGCCGTGGGCAGTCCTTGTTGAGCGAGAGATGCGTTCTGGCG
>WNFC01006719.1_pt1 | contig 12670 bp, 10 predicted proteins | sample 5400541 | NCBI WGS metagenome assembly WNFC01 (sample SAMN13153342, study PRJNA577476) | soil metagenome | isolation source: 120 cm saprolite under Douglas fir tree site 2 hole 2 replicate 1 | place: USA:California | collected 2015-04-18
CTACGGCTTTCTGTCGGAAAACGCCCGCTTTGCCGAGATCCTCGCCGATCACACTCTGCATTTCATCGGGCCAAAGGCCGAACACATCCGCCTGATGGGCGACAAGATCGAGGCCAAGAAGACCGCGAAGAAACTCGGCATTCCCGTGGTGCCCGGCTCCGACGGTGGCGTCGGACCTGACGACGACGCGATGGCGATCGGGCAAGCCATCGGTTTTCCGGTGCTGGTGAAGGCGGCGTCAGGTGGCGGCGGGCGCGGCATGAAGGTCGCGCAGACCGCCGACGACCTGATGCTGGCGCTCTCCACCGCCTCCAATGAAGCCAAATCGGCATTCGGCGACGCGTCGGTCTATCTCGAAAAATATCTGCAAAAGCCGCGCCACATCGAAATCCAGGTACTCGGCGACGGCCGCGGCGGCGCGATCCATCTCGGCGAGCGCGATTGCTCGCTGCAGCGACGCCATCAGAAGGTCTGGGAAGAAGGCCCTTCGCCGGCGCTCGACGCCGCCTCGCGCAAAAAAATCGGCGCGACCTGTGCGAAGGCCATGCAGGAGATGAAATATCTCGGTGTCGGCACCGTGGAATTCCTCTACGAGGACGGCGAATTCTATTTCATCGAGATGAACACCCGCATCCAGGTCGAACATCCCGTCACCGAGATGATCACCGATATCGACCTCGTGCTGGAGCAGATCCGGATCGCGGCCGGCGGCGACCTGCCCGTGACGCAGGATGAAGTGATAATCAACGGCCACTCCATCGAGTGCCGCGTCAACGCCGAAAACCCCGTGACCTTTCGCCCCTCGCCCGGCAAGATCCTGCAATACCATCCGCCCGGCGGCCTCGGGGTGCGGATCGATTCCGCCGTCTACCAGGGCTATGTCATTCCGCCCTATTATGATTCGCTGGTCGGCAAGTTGATCGTGCATGGCAAGACCCGCGCCGAGTGCCTGATGCGGCTGCGCCGTGCGCTGGACGAAATGGTGGTGGAGGGCATCGAGACCACGCTGCCGCTGTTCAGGGCCCTGGTCCGGGAACCCGACATTATTGACGGCGACTATCATATCCACTGGCTCGAACAGTATCTGGCTGGGAAAGCGGGCGGTTGAGGCGGCAACCTGCCTGTCGAAAAACAAAAACAAGCCCCTGGAACCAATTGACCGAACAGGCGTTCCGTCCCGCAGGGAAAAATATTTCCCGTTCGGGGGGACTGCTTGAATTCCGTTCGCTTATGACGCGAGACTGTCGTGACGTCTGATGCCACGCGCCGGCGCGCGATTGGCCAAATCCTGCTGCTCGCGGCGGGCCTCTTGGTGCTGACGGTTATCAGCGCCGGTTCGGTCTATCTGGTGAACAAGGCACGGGAGGACGCGCGCTGGGTGGTCCACACCGTCGAATCCGAAAACCAGATATCCTTCACCCAATTGCAATTGCGCCGGGCCGAAAGCGCACAGCGCGGTTTTCTTCTGACATCGCAGCCCAGGTTTCAAACCGATTTCGAGGAAGCCGCATCCCAGCTTGGGCCGGCGATAACGCGGCTGAGCCAGCTCGTAAGCGACAATCCTGTCCAAAGGCGGCTGCTGGACCAGATGGTTCCACTCAGCAATCAGCGGATCGACGAATTCCGCCAAAACATCGAACTTGCCCGGATGCGGCGTTTGGACGCCGCCGCGAAGATCGTGCGCGAGGACATCGGGCGCGACGCCATGAATCACATCTACGATCTGGCCGGCCAGATGCGCGCGGAAGAAGATCGTCAGTTCACCCTGCGCACGGCTGGTGCGGACCGCAGCCAGACCCTGGCGGCATCGATGACCGGGATCGGTTCGGGTTTCGTTGTCGTGCTGGCGGGCATCTCGATTTTTCTGGTGCGGCGCTCCTTGCGCGCGCGTGAGGACGCCGAAGCCCGGCTGCGGGATTATAACCTCAATCTGGAGGCCACCATCGACGAGCGCGCCGCCGATCTCCGCGAGGCCAACGACGAAATCCAGCGCTTTGCCTATATCGTCAGCCACGATCTGCGCTCGCCGCTGGTGAACATCATGGGCTTCACCAGCGAGCTCGAGGAACTGCGCGGCGACATTTTCCGGCGGATCGCAGCGCTCGGCCGCGCCACCACTTCGGCTTCGCCGCCGCCGATGGTTGCCGGCGAGATCGAGCCGGTCCTCGACGGCGAAGACAAGCAACTCTCGCAGGATTTCGCCGAGGCGCTCGGATTCATCAAATCGTCGATCGCCAAGATGGACCGGCTGATATCAGCCATCCTCAACCTCAACCGCGAGGGGCGGCGCGAGTTCGAGCCGGTGCGGATCGAGACTCGCGAACTGATCGAAGGTATTGTTGCGACCGTCGCGCATCAGGTTGCCGAGGCCGAGGCCCAGATTCGCATCGAACCGCTGCCGGCCATCGTCAGCGATCGCCTCGCGATGGAACAGATTTTCTCCAATCTGATCGACAACGCGCTCAAATATCTCAAGCCGGGCGTTCCCGGCGACATCTCGGTCCGGGGCCGGACCAAGCTGGGCTTTGCGATTTTCGAGATCGCCGACAACGGCCGCGGCATCGATCTCAAGGACCACCAGCGTATTTTCGACCTTTTCCGTCGCGCCGGTACACAGGACAGGCCGGGACAGGGCATAGGACTTGCCCATGTCCGGGCCCTGGTGCGGCGGTTGGGCGGAACCATGTCGGTGGCATCGGAACTTCACAGCGGTAGCACATTTACGATAACACTGCCCATCAATTGGACAGCAAGTAAACGGAACCGAGATTCATGAGCAAAGCAGTCAAAATCATCATGATCGAGGACGACGAGGGACATGCCCGTCTGATCGAACGAAATATCCGCCGTTCCGGCGTCAACAACGAGATCATGCCGTTCAGCAATGGTACAGCTGCGGTAAGCTATCTGTTCGGCAGCGATGGCACCGGGACCGACCACAAGGGCGAGGCACTGCTGATTCTGCTCGATCTGAATCTGCCTGACATGACCGGTATCGACATCTTGCGGCGGGTCAAGGAAAGCAAATGTCTCAAATGCACACCGGTCGTGGTACTGACCACCGCCGACGACTCCCAGGAAATCAAGCGCTGCTATGAACTCGGTTGCAACGTCTACATCACCAAGCCGGTGAACTACGAAAGCTTCGCCAACGCCATTCGCCAGCTCGGGTTGTTCTTTTCCGTCATCCAGGTTCCACAAGCCGCCACATGAACGCTACCACGCCGACATTATTGTATATCGACGACGACGTGGCGCTTGCCCGGCTGGTCGACCGCGGCCTGACGCGATTGGGCTTCAAGGTCATCCATGCGGCAAGCGGCACCGAGGGGCTTGAGCGCCTTGAGCAAGGCGGCATCGACGTCATCGCGCTCGATCAATACATGCCCGGCCTTGATGGCCTTGAGATCCTCGATCGGATTTTGGCAATCCCGAATGCACCGCCGGTGGTGTTTGTCACCGCCGCGCAGGACTCGGCTATCGCCGTTACCGCGCTGAAGGCGGGCGCGGCCGACTATCTGGTCAAGGACGCGCAAGGCGATTTTATCCCCCTGCTTCAGGTTGCCGTCAACGGCGCGCTGCGGCAGGCATGTATCCGGAAAGCCCGCGATGACGCCGAGGCCGAGGTCCACGCCTCGCGCGACCGCTATGCCGCGCTCGCCGCCGAACGCGAGATGCTGTTGCGCGAAGTCAACCATCGCGTCGGCAACAGTCTGCAGATCATCGCGTCGCTGCTGCATCTGCAGGCCAATTCGAGCACCGAGGATGACGTCAAGGCGGCGCTGACCAATGCGATGGGGCGGGTCGCCGCCGTGGCGCAGGTTCACCGCCGGCTTTACACTTCGCATGACCTGAAGAGCGTGCTGCTGAACCAGTATCTCGACGCCCTGCTGGAGGATCTCCGCAGGTCCGCCGAGGGCAACAAGATGTCGCGGCTGACGGTGAAGGCCGAGCCGGTCGAGATCGATCCCGACCGCGCGGTGGCGATCGGCATCATCGTCAATGAACTCGTGATGAACGCCGTGAAATACGCCTATCCCGACGGCGCCGGTCCTATTCATGTCGTCCTCAAGGCGCAAGGCGATGACCTGCTGTTGTCGATTGCCGACGACGGCGTCGGCCTCAACGTCAAGACCGACCCGCGCTCGACCGGAATGGGACAGCGGATCGTCGCCGCCATGGCGACCAAGCTCGACGCCAGCGTCGAGCGCGACCCCGCCCATGCCGGCACCCGGATCATGCTTCGGTTTCGCCGCGTCAATGCGCCGGCGGCCGCGAGACCGGCGAGCGCAACGGGTTAGGCTCGCCCGCCAAACGCGCGATCGTTTCGAACTTCGATGAAACGTCCCGTCGCGCGCTCATGCTAACCGGGTCGCTTCCAACAGCGAGGTGACCGACATGAGCGCAAACAACACGACCGACATCGAAGCGATCCGCGCGGTGGGGGCGGAATCGTGTCGGTCTGGCCGCAGGGACGCTTGCGTTATTTTCGGCAGGCCAATGAACAGATCGGCGCCCCTCTGGAGGCCCTTGCGAGTACCGCGCGAACCGAACCGCACCTGGAGCGGGATGAGATTAGGTTGGGGCCGTGACGACGGACCATTTTTCTTCTCGTGCCCCGGACGCAAGCCGCACGAGCGCTGCGAGCCGGGGCCCATTCTACTTTGCATGGGGTTGTTTTCGCGATTTTGTGTCGCAGCGGGGAAACGGGGCGTCCTACCCGATCACTTGCAGCCAGGGCAGCACGATCACGAGAAGGCCGGCAAAGTAGATCAGTCCGAAGATCAGGCCGAATTTCCAGAAATCGGCTTTGCCGATATAGCCGCTGCCGAAATACATCGGCGCCGGACCGGTTGCATAGGGCGAGATCACGCCCATCAATCCCAGCGAGTAGACGCAAAGCAGCGTCAGCGTCTGGATCGACAATCCGGGAATGCTGGTGCCGACGGCGAGCACCACCGGCAACACCGCCGCCGCGTGCGAGGTGATGCTGGAAAAGAAATAGTGAATCCAGAAGAAGAACGAGACCAGCAGGATCATCCCGAGTGTCGGCGACATCGTCGCAAGAGGTTTGGCGTATCCTTCCGCGACCCACTTGATGAACCCGATCTCGTTCAGGCCCGACGACAGCGTGAGCAGTGAGGTGAAGTAGAAGAACACCTCCCACGCGCTCCTTTCGGCGACGATATCCTCGAATTCGATGACGCCGGTCACCAGCATCAGCGAGATCACGACGAAAACCACCATGGTCGGATTGATGAAGTTGGAGCCCAGCACCGGAAGGGTGATGGTTGGATTGGAGCCGGCGATCCAGAGAAACATCGCCAACAGCACCAGCGCCGCCATGATCCATTCATGGCGCGACGGCGGGCCCATCGCCACCAGTTCGCTCGCACTCCAGGTGACGATTTCCGGACTCTGCTTCACCTGCGGCCGGCAAACGACATAGCTCAATAGCGGCACCAGCAGCAGCAGCGGAATTCCGAGCGGCGCGAAACCTGCGAACCATTGCGACCAGCCGATGTCCACACCGACGATCTTCTTGGCGATGCTCAGCGCCGCGGCATTGGGCGCCAGCGCCGTCAGGAACAGCGAGCTTGTGACCGCGGTGGTCGCGAACGCCGTCCACATCACAAAGGTGCCGATCCTGCCCGCGGTGGGTCCGGGCTCGGAGCCGTAGATCCGCGGGATGTTGCTGACGATCGGATAGATGGTGCCGCCGCTGCGCGCGGTATTGGACGGCGTCGCCGGAGCCAGCACGAGATCCGAGAAGGCAACGGCATAGCCGAGACCGATCGTATGGCGGCCAAGGCCGCGCACCAGCATCAGGGCGAGCCGTCGGCCCAATCCGCTCTTGCGGTATCCGATCGAGAACACAAACGCGCCGACGATGAGCCACACCGTGCTTTCGGAAAAGCCGCCCAGCATCCAGCGCAGCGATTTATTGGGATCGGATTCGACATAACCCGACACGCCGGCAACGGTCAGACCGATCAGGCCGACCGCGCCCACCGGCATGGATTCGAGGATCAGGCCGGCGATGACAGCCGCGAACACCGCGAAGTAGTGCCACTGGCTGGCGTTGAGACCGGCCGGAGCAGGCACCAGATAGATCGCAAGCCAGATGCCCAGCGGGGCGACCGTCTTCCATGTAATTTTCACGAATCCCCCTGCTTGTTTCGTCCCAACAGGCGTTTCTTCCCAGTCATCCCGGGCGTCGCCATTTCCCCGCAACCTAGCATAGCCGGCTGCCGCCTACCGCGAGAAACCTTGTGAGGCCGTAGCGCGGCTTGTGGACAAGCAGCCGAACACCCGAGGGCATTAATGATCTCGCCCATCGCACGCCTGCCCTCAGCCTGCTATCCTGTCGCCTATGACGTCACGCGACTCCGCCTCTTCCGAAATCACGCCCGAAGTGCTGCTGCGCGCTTATGCCTGCGGCATTTTTCCGATGGCTGAGAGCGCCGACGATCCGACCCTGTTCTGGGTCGAGCCGGAAATGCGCGGCGTGATTCCGCTCGACGGCCTCCGCATCTCGTCGCGCCTGGCGCGCACGGTGCGTGCCGACGCCTTCACCGTCACCGTCAACACCGTTTTCAAAGCGGTGATATCAGGCTGTGCCGCGCCGCAGCCTGGCCGCGACGACACCTGGATCAACAAACGCATCCGCGATCTCTACACCGGGCTGCACCAGATCGGACACAGTCACAGCGTCGAGGTCTGGGAGAATGACGACCTGGTCGGCGGATTGTACGGGGTCAGCCTCGGCCGCGCCTTCTTCGGCGAGAGCATGTTCCATCGCGCCCGCGACGCTTCCAAGGTGGCGCTGGTGCATCTGGTGGCGCGGCTGATCGCCGGCGGCTTCGCGTTGCTCGACACGCAATATGTGACCGAGCACCTGCGCAGCCTTGGCGCTGTCGAGATATCGCGGCGGCGCTACCGTACGCTGCTCGACAAGGCGATCGCAGGCGAGGCGGATTTCCAGAAGCTGCCGGCCGATCGGCCGGTTAGCGGTGCACAGGCGTTGCAGATCATCGCCGGACGAAACTAGGGCGTACTCATAAATCGAGCTCGATTGGTGCGGCCTGCTCGATGTCCGCCATGCCCCGATGGCGACCAAATTCTGCAGCACTGCGAAATGTCGCGATGTGCCAACGGACTCACTCAAATTACCCCAAATGAACGAGCAAACGGGCAAGCCCCGCCTGGCACAACCCCCTGGCGGTCTTGGTGATTTACCCAACCTTCGACACGAACTCGAAAATGGCAGTGGTGAATGCTGCCGGATCACGCCAGGGCCCGTCATGATTGACATTTTGAAGAATGACTTGCCGAGCCCCCGGTACACACCTGGTGATCGCCTCGCTGATCAGCGCGTAGAACGCCTGGGTCTTCTCACCCCGCATGACAAGTGTTGGCCGGGTGAAATCCTTCAGCGCGTTGCATGTGATGGCGACAGGCGGTGGGGCTGCGAGCAGCAGCGGGACAACCCGAGTGTTGTCGAGCAGGATCGTTTGCCAGTCCCGCGGTAACCTGTCGAACTCGCCCGGCGGGAGTTGAAACGCGACTTCCTGCAGCCGCTTCGCAGCCTTTATGAAATCTCCGGTCTCGGAAGCGGCAGCAACAACCGGGCCAAACATCTTGGCGCGGTCTTCGCGCGCTATCTTGCCCTCAGAGCTCTCTGCGGGCAGCACAGATATCAGGCTTGCCTCATACAGGATGAGGCTGCGGACCAACGAAGGATCACTGAGTGCGGCGGTCACGGAAACTAAGCCTCCGTGCGACCAGCCAACGAGATGAACAGGTCCAGCATTGAGTGAGGTAATGAACTTCGCGAGATCGTCGGCGTGGGTTGCGATACTGAAGTTCTTTCCCTCATCAAGCCACGGTTCGGTTCCGAAATATCTCTGGGTGTAGGCGATGAACCGATACCTCTTGGCGATCTCCCCTCTCACCGGTTCCCAAGCACGAAGGTCATGAGGCGCCCCGTGGACGAAGACGATCGGTTCGCCGGAGCCGTGCTCGACATATTGCAAGCGAGCCCCGTCGACCTCAACCTCCTTGGCAACCATGGCCCTGGATACCATCGTCTCCTCCTGGTTGTCTGTTGCTTCCCGCATCCTCCGGTATCTTGTTGCTTGCTCCTTCGACATCATAACACAACTAGTGCCCATCACACGTAGAGGCAGGACCGCGTCCGCCCGTCGTCGCGACAGGGCAATGTCGGCTTCGGGTCATTCGCGACCGGGTCGAGCCAGCAGCAAGTCTAGCCATGTCCGCAATGTCTTAAAAGCGGAGGTAAGTTCAGAGTATCAGCGGCAGCCGCGATAGGCCTTTGCAGGTTGAAGGGTGACGCGCTGGACGTGATTCAAGCTTCCGTACCGGAGCCTCGAATCATGCGCTACGAACTCAGCGATTATGAATGGACTGCCATCAAACCTGCCGAACAAGCCGCGAGGCGTTCCGCGTGTAAATGACCGTCGCGTACCCAACGACATCTTTTGGGTTCTGCGTTCCGGCGCGCTGGCCGCTGCAGTCAAAGCCCCACGGCGACCTTACCGGCCAAACGGAAACAGGCCGGGCTGCCGCTGGGGCGGAGGCTGTTCCTGCGGCGGCTGCTGGAATTGCGGCTGCGGCGGCGGACGCGAAGCCTGCTTCGGCGGCGCGCGCTTCTGCGCCGGAGGCGACGCCGGTTTCGGCGCATCGGGCTGCGCGCTGACGATCGTCGTGTCCGGGACTTTGCAGTCGGTCAGCCAGATGTCGTAGATCGGATGCTCGACGCCATGCAGGCCGGGGCTCGCGGCATACATCCAGCCCGAAAAAATCCGCTTCACCTCGCCCTGCAGCGTGATCTCGTCGACCTCGACGAAGGCATCGGTGTTGGCGGCTTCGGTGGCCGGACGCGTGTAGCAGGCGTCGGTCTTCACCCGCAGCGCGCCGAACTGGACGGTCTCGCCGATATCCTCATCGAAGTTGATGATGCGCCCGGTAATCTTGTCGAGTCCGGAAAAGCTTGCTTTCTTGTTGACGATCTTCTGCGCCGGCGGTTCGGAGACCACCTCATCGCCGGGCTGCAGCGTGGCCGGCGATTGCGGCACGCCCTTGGGCTGGCGTTGTCCCGGCTGCAATCCCGGCAGCGGAGCGCCCGGCGGCGCGACCGCGACACCCTGACCAGGCTGCGGCGGCGCTACCGCGATGCCCGGCTGCGTATTCTGCGGAATGATGGTGGTGCCGGGCGGCGGCGCCAGCGGTTGCGACTGCACGCTTCCCGGCGCGGGTATGCCCTGCCCCGGCGGCGGACGGTTGGGTGTCGGCAGCAGGCGGCCCTGCGGCAGTTCCGGCACTTCTTCTTCGTCGTCGGGTTGTGGCTGATTACCGCCGCGGGGAATATTGCCGGGCGGGCGCGGCGCGGGATCGGAAAAGATATTGCCGATCTGCGCGCGCGCCGGTGGCGCAAGCGAGATCGTTGAGGCGGCAACGAGGGCCGCAAAAGTAGTCAGGACAATGGTTCGAAACATCTCGCGGCTTTAACAGGCGATTCGGGCTCGCGACATTCTATAGACTTATCCGCCGATCGCAGTCCCCCGGTTAACACGTTGAATACGGCGGGGAAAGGGCGGTTTGCCCCCTGTTCCGGCCACTGGTCAGCCCAGTCCACAAATGAAATAATCGCCCCCATCAACGGCTCGCGCGCGCCTTGCGTCGAACCACGAAAATCCGGAACAACCGGAACAGCAGAGGAAACGTACCTTATGCCCGATCGAATTCGCCTGGATGGCAGGGTCGCCGTCGTCACCGGGGCTGCCGGCGTCATCGGAACCGCGACCATACGGCTGTTGGCCGAGCGCGGCGCGCGCATTGTCGCGGTCGACCGCAAGCCGCAGGACCTGCAAACCGCGGTCAGGGATCTGCCGGCCTCGGCGCAGGCGCTTGCAATTACCGCCGACGTCACCAGCGAGGACGAAGTCGCGGAGTATGTCCGCACCGCCGTCGACAAATTCGGCACCATCGACGTGTTCTACAACAACGCCGGCATCGAGGGCGACATCGCACCGATCACAAGATATTCGCTGGAGACGTTTCGAAAGGTCATCGACGTCAACGTGGTCGGAGTTTTCCTGGGGCTGAAGCATGTGCTGCCGGTGATGCTGAAGCAGAACAAGGGCAGCATCATCAACACCGCGTCGATCGCGGGGTTAATCGGCTCGCCGGAGGTTGCCGTCTACAGCGCCAGCAAGCATGCGGTGATCGGGCTCACCAAGAGCGCCGCACAGGAATGCAGCGCGACCGGCGTCCGCGTGAATTGCGTCTGCCCCGGCCTGATCGACAGCCGGATGCTGAGCGCGATCATCGAAGGCCGCAATCCCGGCAACGCGCCGATCCCCAATGACAAGATCGTCGAGCGGATTCCGGCGCGCCGGCTCGGGCTTGCGTCGGAGGTCGCCTCCGTCGTGGCGTTCCTGGCCTCCGACGAAGCAAGCTATGTCTCGGGCTCCGCCTACACCGTCGACGGCGGACGCACCGCGGCTTAACTTCAATCGTCATTCCGGGGCGATGCGAAGCATCGAACCCGGAATCTCGAGATTCCGGGTCTGCGCTTCGCGCATCCCGGAATGACTGGTTCAACCATCAACAGGTCTTCTCATCATGCCCGTGACCCTCGATCCCGATGCCGCCGCCGTGTTCAAAGCTTTTCAGGAAGCCGGCCGCCCGCCTTACGAAACGGTGTCGCCGACCGAGGCGCGCGAGCTTTATTTGAAGGGCCGCTTCGTCAGCAATCCCGAACCGCCCGAACTCGTATCCGTTGAACCGCTGACCATCCCCTCGCCCGCCGGATCGATCCCTGCCCGCGTCTACACGCCGACAAGACCGCGGAAGGTCAACGGTCTCGCGCCCGGCCTGGTGTTCTTTCACGGCGGCGGCTGGGTGATCGGCGATCTCGATTCGCACGATGTGGTGTGCCGGAAATTGGCCGATGAAGGCGAGCTTATGGTTGTGTCCATCGATTACCGGCTGGCGCCGGAGCATAAATTTCCCGCCGCCGTCGACGACGCCATCGCCTCGACCAAATGGATCGCTGAAAATGCAAAACAGTTCGGCATCGACGCGGCGCGGCTGATGGTCGGTGGCGACAGCGCCGGCGGCAACCTCGCCGCGGTGGTCGCGATATCCGCGCGCGACGGCGACGGTCCTGATATCGCGGGCCAGGTGCTGATCTATCCGGCCATCGACTTTGCGATGACGCATCCCTCGCATCGCGAGCCGGAGACCAGCATCCTGCTGACGCACTCCGTCATCCTTTGGTTTCGCGATCACTATCTGAGCGGCGCCGCCGACGTCGGCGATTGGCGGGCCTCGCCCGCGCGTGCCAAAACACTGATCGGATTGCCGCCGGCCTATGTGCTGACCGCGGGCGCCGATCCCTTGCGCGACGAAGGCGACGAATACGCACGTCGCCTGAAGGAAGCCGGCGTTGCCGTAACGCACCGGACCTTTCCCGGCCAATTCCACGGCTTCTTCACCATGGGCAAGTTGCTGCAGCAGGCCAATGTCGCGGCCGGCGAAATCGGCGTCTGGCTGAAGGCGCTGAATTAGGCGCGGACTGGGTCATGGAACCAAGGATATGGATGAGGTCGAGATCGTCAACTATGATCCGCGCTGGCCGGTATTGTTCAACGAAGGGGCCAAGCGGTTGCGGGCAGTCCTCGATCCGTCTTTAATACTGGGACTCGAGCATTTCGGAAGCACGGCGGTTCCCAACTTATCGGCCAAACCCATCATAGATATCCTGATTGCGGTCCGATCATTGACAAACGCGCAAGCCACCCTTGTCGAAGCCCTTCGAAATCTTGATTATGTTTATTGGGCCGATAATCCGAAGAAGGATCGAATGTTCTTCGTTAAAGGCATGCCACCCTTTGGATCAAGGCGCTCCCACCATGTGCATGTGACGGAGCCGCATGGAGAGATGTGGCAGCGGTTGGCGTTCAGGGACTATTTGCGCGCTCATCCAGAGGAAGCCGGGACGTACGAGCGGCTCAAAAGACGACTTGCCGCCGAACATCAGACGGATCGTGAGTCTTATACCGACGCTAAATCTGCCTACGTCGAAAGTGTGATGCGGAAGGCAGTGACTTAGGAATGTCCGTTGCTGCAGGTTTCGGACCTCGCAATTCCACGGCTTCTTCACGATGGGCAAGTTGCTGCAGCAGGCCAATGTCGCGGCCGGCGAAATCGGCATCTGGCTGAAGGCGCTGAATTAGGCGCGGACTAAAAACCATTTGCCGGAGATTCAGGAGTTTCGGGTGTCTGCGTTTCCGCTGCGAAGCAAAACGGGTCCCGTGCCTTTGGCGGCGAGATGATCGCCTGCATTGAATATCGCACAGCGATCAATCGACAGGCAGCCGCAGCCGATGCAGCCCGCGAGTTTATTGCGTAGCCCTTGCAAAGCGGCGATCCGGCGATCGAGGTCGACCGCCCATTTTCGCGAGATGCGCTCCCAATCCTTGCGCGACGGCGTGCGCCCTTCCGGCAGGCCGCTCAGGGATGAGCCAACCTCGGCAAGGGAGATACCGAGTTCCTGAGCGAACTGTATCAGCGACACGCGACGCAGCACGTCGCGGTCATATCGCCGCTGATTGCCGCACGTTCGGTGGCTTCGGATAAGCCC
>WNFC01006721.1_pt1 | contig 12669 bp, 9 predicted proteins | sample 5400541 | NCBI WGS metagenome assembly WNFC01 (sample SAMN13153342, study PRJNA577476) | soil metagenome | isolation source: 120 cm saprolite under Douglas fir tree site 2 hole 2 replicate 1 | place: USA:California | collected 2015-04-18
CTATCGCGTGAACGCGCCGGGCTGCCGCCTCTAAATACAATACACTCGCTGTGAAAATTCAAGCGTGGAAACCGCAACAAGCGGGAGCGCAGGTTTAGGTAAGCGATGACGCGAACCGCCATGCCAGGGAGAAAATGATGGAGTGCTTGAAAATGGTGCGGTAGAGAGGACTCGAACCTCCACGGTATTGCTACCGCCAGCCCCTCAAGCTGGTGCGTCTGCCAGTTCCGCCACTACCGCACGTACGACAACTTTCTGATTATAGATGAGCGTCTTGGGAATTGCGAGGTCGCGCAGGTGAAGCCCCTATGGCTTCTTCGGTTGCACGGGAGCCGGCTGCGAATTTGCTGGCGCCTGCTGCGCGGGCTGCTGTCTCGTCGGGGCGCTGCTGGATGGAGGCACGCTGGGCTGCGAGGTATTGAGCGGCGGCGTTGTCGTTTGCGGCGTCGTCGTTTGCGGTGTCACCGGAGCAGACTTAGGGGCAGGCTTGGAGACTTGCTGCAGTACCGACCCGCCCTGCTCCACGCTCTTATCCGTGCGCAGAACCAAGGCCATCGCGCACACCATGAACATGACGGCGCACCAGGTGGTCGCTCTCGACAAAACCGTTGCCGCCCCGCGCGGACCGAACGCCGTCTGGCTGCCCGCGCCGCCGAAGGCACCGGCGATATCCGCTGCCTTGCCGCTCTGCAGCAGCACGACGATAATCAGAAACAAGCAATTAATAACGAAAAACGTGGGCAGCAGAAAGGACAGCCACGAGTTTGAAAGTCTCCAGCTCAGAGCAATAAATCCGAATCCCAGGGCGAAGGAAATCGCCCACTTCATCCAACCTGGCATGTAGAAACCTCTCGAGACAAGATTCTGGGCCGGCTGGTACGCCGCCGCTATGTAAAATTCACAATGGACGCAAACGACTTTGCGTCCAAGCTCGCTCCGCCGACGAGCGCACCATCCAATTCTTCTTGCGCCATCAATCCCTGAATATTGTCGGGTTTGACGCTGCCGCCGTACAAAATCCGCATGGCGGAGGCCAACTCGGCGGAGAATTTTTCCGCGGCGCATTGACGAATGAACCCATGCGCTGCTGCGGCCATTTCCGGCGTCGCCGTTTTTCCCGTGCCAATCGCCCAGACCGGTTCGTAAGCTATCAGAATACGGGAGAATTCTTCACCGGTCAACGCGCCGAAGCCCGCTTTAAATTGCACGTGGCAGACTCTTTCGGTGTGCCCCGCTTCTCGCTGCGCAAGGCTCTCGCCGACGCACACGATAGGAATCAGCCGCGCAGCCAGCGCCGCTTTCGTTTTCTTTGCCACCGCTTCGTCTGTATCACCGAAAAACTGGCGGCGCTCTGAATGGCCAATGATAACGTAGCGACAGCCGGCCCCGACAAGCATCTGCGCGGAAATTTCGCCGGTAAAAGCGCCTTCTTTTTCCCAGAACACATCTTGCCCGCCAATGGCGATGTTCGTGCCCCGCGCGCACTCGACCGCGGCGGAGATCGCCGTGTACGGCGCTGCGATGACGATGTCGCAATGCTTTGCGCCCGAGGCCAGCGGCACAAAGGCGGAGAAGAACGCGCGAGTGTCCGCCTGTGTCTTGAACATCTTCCAGTTGCCGGCAATCACGCGACGTCGTTTCGATCGGCTCATTATTTGTTAGTGAGCGCTTCCACGCCCGGCAGTTTGCGGCCGGCAAGAAACTCGAGAGAAGCGCCGCCGCCCGTGGAGATGTGTGAAACTTTGTTGGCTACGCCCGATTGATGGACGGCTGCGACCGAATCGCCTCCGCCGACGATGGACGTGGCTCCGGCGCCGGTGGCCGCCGCAACCGCTTTGGCCACTTCCAGCGTTCCCTTCGCAAAGGCCGGCATCTCGAAAACGCCCATGGGCCCGTTCCACACGATCATTTTGGCCTTGGCGATTTCCGCGACATACGCGGTGATCGTTTTGGGGCCGATGTCGAGGCCCATCTGGTCTGGCGGGGTTGCGGATACGTCGCAGACAGTAGCCTTGGCGTCGGGCTTCAACTCACAAGCAATGAGGTGGTCGGTCGGCAGCAAAAGCTTAAAGTTTTTCTGCTGGGCTTCGGCGAGCAAACGCTTGGCAAGCTCGATTTTGTCATTTTCCACGAGCGATTTGCCGATGCTCAGCCCCTTTGCTTTTTCAAACGTGTAGGCCATGCCTCCGCCAATCAGCATGGTGTCCGCGATTTTCATCAAGTTTTCTACGACTTCAATTTTGTCGCTGACCTTGGCGCCGCCCAGAATCGCCACGAAGGGACGCGCCGGATTGGTGATCGCTTTCCCCAGGTAGGCAAGTTCCTTCTCCATGAGCAAGCCGGCGGCGGATTGCTTTACAAACCGTGTGATGCCGACCACCGAAGCATGGGCGCGGTGTGCTGAGCCAAACGCATCGGAAATGAATAGGCCATCGCAAAGCGCGGCAAGCTGCTTCGAGAACGCCTCTTCATTTTTCTCTTCTTCCGCATGGAACCGCACGTTTTCGAGCAGCAGCACTCCGCCGTCTTTCAACGCTTTGCTTTTGGCTTCGGTGTCCGCTCCGACGCAATCCTTGGCAAATTCCACCGGTCGTTCCAGGAGCTCTTCGAGTTTTTTGGCCACGGGTGCCAGCGAATATTTTGGATCCGGGCCGCCCTTGGGCCTTCCGAGATGCGATGCCAACACCAGGTGCCCGCCCTTCTGAATCGCCAGCCGCAAAGTGGGAAGTGTTTCGCGGACGCGCGTATCGTCGGTGACGACCCCATCCTTGAGCGGGACGTTGAAATCGACACGAATGAATACGCGCTTGGCGCGGAGGTCCAGATCGTTGATGGTTAGTTTGTTCACGCTTCGCTTTTCAGCTTTCAGTTGTCAGCGTTCAGTTATCGTTCGTGGTTTCGATAGTTCAAAAATAGCCGCTCAGAAGCGGCTTTGCATGAAAGGAAGCGCCGGAGCCCTGAACCGGGTTCGGTTTCTCAGAACTTGCCGGCCATTAGCTTGATCAGGTCGCGGCAACGGCAGGAATAGCCCCACTCGTTGTCGTACCACGCCAGAACTTTGACGCAGCGATCGCCTACGACCTTGGTGTATCCGGCGTCCACGATGGAAGAATTCGAGTTGCCCTTGAAATCCGCCGAAACCAATTCTTCTTCCGTGTAACTGAGGATGCTCTTCATCGGACCGTTGGCGGCCGCCTTGAGCGCGCCGTTGACGCTGGCCACCGTCGCCGCCTTGTCGACAAACACCGTCAGGTCCACCACGCTGACGTTTGGCGTGGGCACGCGCATCGCGTACCCGTCGAGCTTGCCCTTCAGCGCCGGGATCACCAGGTGCAAGGCCTTCGCCGCACCCGTGGAGCTCGGAATCATGTTGATCGCCGCCGCCCGCGCCCGCCGCAAATCCTTGTGCGGCAAATCCAGCAATTTCTGATCGTTCGTATACGAGTGAATGGTCGTCATCGTTCCGCTTTGAATTCCAAACGTGTCGTGCAGCACCTTGGCCACCGGAGCGAGGCAATTCGTGGTGCACGAAGCGTTCGACACCACATGGTGCTTCGCCGGATCGTAGCTGTTATCGTTCACGCCCAGGACGATTGTTGCGTCCGCTCCGTCCGCAGGAGCCGAAATAATCACCTTCTTCACCGGCGCGCGCAGATGCTTCTTGGCATCCACGCCCTTGGTGAAGAGCCCCGTCGATTCCACGACGATATCCGCGCCCACCGAAGCCCAATCAATTTCCGCAGGGTCTTTGGTCTTGAAAACCTTGAAGCTCCGCCCTTCGACGGAAATCGAATTCTCCGTATGCGTGACGTTATGCGGCAAATTGCCTAAAATCGAGTCATATTTCAACAAATGCGCGAGGGTCTTGGCGTCGGTGATGTCGTTGACAGCCACGAACTGAATATCGCGGTCGTCCAGCGCGGTGCGCACGATGTTGCGCCCGATGCGGCCGAAGCCGTTGATACCTACCTTGATGGGCATTCTTCCTCCGGAGGAGTGTGGGATTGCGGCAGGCTTCCCAAGTGAACTGCAGCCACGCAGCGAGACTTAGAAATGCTATGGGCAGCGCCAACAAAAGTCAACGCGCCCCATGCTTGCTTTTTTGGAGGAGCCTCACTGCGGGTATTGCTTAATGCTGGTGACGCGGTCACCCATGAATCGGACAAAAACCGTCTTGGAGGGCGGCTGGCCATAAATCCAGTCTTCGATTTCGTTGCCGTCGGAATCGCGCTCGCGAACCTTGTGCTCCGGCTTGCCGATGGCGGCGACCACCTCTTCGCGGTCCATGCCCACCGTGGGACGCCGTTCCTGAATGGCCTTCTTCATTTCCGGAGGCAACGTGTCCACCCAGTACACGGACGCCGAGCGCTGCTTCGCGAAATCAAGGAACGGCGAGAGAATTTGCTTCAACTCCTCGGGTGTAAGGTCCGGCACGGCCTTGCCGAACTCCAAGAAAATGGTGCTGCCCATACCGGGCTGCATTCCGGGCGGACCACTCTCCTGCTCCGGCGTGGTTGTCGTGGTTCTCGCCGTCGGTATGCCGCCACCCATGCCGATCTGGATGTGATCGCGCCAGTGCCGCTTGCCGCGACCCCCGCCATTCACGTCGACCTGGATGGTGTGCTCGCGAAACTCTAGCTTGGTGATTTGCGCGTTATCGCCGATGTTGACCGCTGCTCCGTGAGATGCCACCGCGCGTTGCAGCAATTCCGGGCTGAGCGGCTTCCCGACATGGTGGATGAAGCCATCTTTGCCAGCGGGAAGTGCCCGCGTGGCTTTGGCGAACTCGCCCGAGACGTAGCGGATTAGCTCCAGCTTTGAGTGTTCTTGCAGCGTCGCGGCTTTGCCCTTGTTCTGTGCTTCTGAGGACGACTGCTGCTGATCGTCGCGAGGGTCCGTGGGGAAAACGCCAAATTCGTCAGCGGAAGAAAACGTCGTTCCCGTGCTGACGGACGGACGCAGACGCTCCGAGACAGGAATATCCCAACCGGCCAAAAGAGCCAAGCCAAGAGTTAGAGTGAGCACCTTCGACATACAGGACACGCGGGACCGCCCGCAGGGTCAGCCTTCTATTCTATGATGCGGAGGGCCCGCTGAACAGCCACTCTCTTCTCGGAAACCTGCCCCGCCAGGGGCGACGACCTCCGTACCTCGCATTATCCCACGACCGGTGGGCGCCTATTTCATTCCGAGAAGCTTCTCGAATTCAGCTTCTGTGAGGATGGGAACGCCAAGGGATTTGGCTTTGTCGTATTTGGAACCGGGCTCCGTGCCGACCACGACGTAATCCGTTTTCTTGCTCACCGAACCCGAGACTTTGCCGCCGTGCTGCATCACCAGCTTCCCGGCATCTTCGCGCGAGCGATTGGCCAGCCCTCCGGTGAACACGAACGATTTGCCTGCTAGCTTGTGACTCTTGATTACGCGCTTTTCCGCGGTGGGCCGCACTCCAGCTTTTTCCAGTTTCCTGATAATCTGCCGATTCGCCGGCTCGGAAAAAAATTCCGCAATCGCGGCGGCCACCTTGGGCCCGACTTCACCAACTTCAAAAAGCTGTTCTTCCTTAGCCTTAGCCAATTCATCGAGCGAAGAAAAATGATCGGCAAGAAGCTGCGCCGTGCGCTCGCCCACCATGCGAATCCCTAGCGCGTAAATCAGCCGGGCCAGCGCATTCTTTTTGCTTGCTGCGATTTCGTCCAGAAGGTTCTGCGCGGACTTTTCCCCCATGCGCTCGAGTTCCGCGACATCGTCCAATTTCAAGGCGTACAAATCCGCGACATCCTTCACCATGCCTCTGTCGACGAGTTGGTCCACGATCTTGTCGCCCAGACCGTCGATATCCATCGCGTGTCGGCTCGCAAAGTGCAGTAGCGACTCTTTGCGCTTTGCCGGGCAGGCCGCATTCACGCAGCGATACGCCACTTCTCCTTCCGCTCGATGGATGGCGCTGCCGCATTCCGGGCAATTCTTCGGCATGCGAAACGGCCGCCGGCTCGCGCCTTCTTTAGTAACCTTCAACACATGGGGGATGACTTCCCCCGCTCGCTCGATCAGCACCGTGTCGCCGATCTGCACACCCAGCCGCTCGATCTCGTCCATGTTGTGGAGGGTGGAGCGGCTGACAGTGACGCCGCCGACCTGCACTGGCTCCAGCACCGCCACCGGCGTGAGCGTGCCGGTACGCCCGACTTGCACGCGAATATCGTTGACCACCGTGGTTTCTTGCCGCGCTGGATATTTGTAGGCGATCGCCCACCGCGGGGCCTTCGCCGTGTACCCCAATTCCCGCTGAATCCCCAGCGAATTGACCTTGATCACTACGCCGTCGATCTCGTAGGGCAGCTCCTCGCGTTTCGGTTCCCAGGTGTCGCAATACTTGAAAACCTCCTCCACGCCGTCGCAACATTTCCAATCCTCGGACGCGCGGAAGCGTAATTGCTTCAGTGCTTGCAGCGATTCCGAATGCTTGGCGAAAGGAACTTCCCCATCCACCAGCAAGTAATAGGCGAAAAACTCCAGCCGCCGCCGCGCGGTAATCGTGGGATCCAGTACGCGCACCGAACCCGCCGCGGCATTCCGCGGGTTCACAAAAATCTTTCCGCCGCTTTCTTCCTGCTGGCGATTCATGGCTTCAAACGACTTGCGGGTCATCAGCACTTCCCCGCGCACCTCGAAGTTCGGCGGCAGCTTGAGCTTCTTCAGCGCCGCCAGGTCCACGCGCAGGGGAATCGAGCGAATGGTCTTCACGTTTGGCGTAACCTCTTCCCCGGTTCGCCCATCGCCGCGCGTGACACCCCTCGCCAGCCCCGCGTTCACGTATTGCAGCGAGATGCTCAGCCCATCGAACTTATGTTCCGCAATGTATTCAATCTGCTCGCGCCCGCTGCCCTGCCGCACCCGGCGATCAAAGTCGCGCAATTGATCGTAGGAAAACGCATTGTCGAGACTCAGCATCGCGCGCGCGTGCTGCACCGTCTGGAACCCCTCGCGCGGCGCACCTCCAACGCGCACGCTGGGGGAATCGGGAGTGATCAGCTTGGGATGAGCCGCTTCGAGCTCCTCGAGCCGCTTCATCAAGCGGTCATACGCCGCGTCCGAAATCTCCGGCTGGTCCTGCACGTAATAGAGATATTCGTGATGCCGCAGCTTGTCGCGCAGCTCTTCGATTTCGTGTTTCGCGGGAACGGCCTTGGCCATGCACCCCCCGACAGGTAGTGGGTCAGTTTGAATTTTCTTGATCGTGACAATAGGGGTCAAAATTCAAACTGACCCACTATCCCCCGACAAGATCGTTCGCTGAATCCGCATCATATTATATAGAATGGGGTTTTCGCGGCAGGCTTAGCGCCACCCAGGACGGTTGATGCGAGAAAGCCTTCACAATGCGCTGCTGATTCACAACCCCAGCGCCGGCTATGGCGGCGGCGCTCGGCGCCGTATGCTCGACCGGGCTCGCAGGATTCTTTCCCTGGGCGGCATTGAGGCCGACCTCCAGGAGACGCGCGCACCCGGGGAGGCCACCCAGATGGCCCAGCGCGCTGCGGCCGAAGGGCGGCAGCTGGTCATCGCCTGCGGCGGCGACGGAACGCTAAACGAAGTCGTCAACGGCCTTGCCGCGCAACAGAATGGCCGTCGCGTGCCAATGGCTTTCCTACCCGGCGGCACCGCTAACGTCCTCGCCAAGGAACTGGGTTTGCCGTGGGACATCCCCAGCGCGGCGGAGAGTCTTGTGCACGGGGAGATCAAAGAGATCGCACTGGGCCTCGCCATTCCGCTAAATGAGCCAAGCAAGAAACGCTATTTTCTGAGCGTCGCCGGCGCCGGTCCCGACGGCATGATTGTTTACGCCATCGATCTCGATCTCAAAGCCCGCGTGGGCATACTCGCCTATTGGTGGCAAGGCGCCCGTGAAGTTTTCCGCTACAAGTTCCCGCACTTCCGCGTTGTCACCGGCGAGCAAAAGCTCGACGTCTCTCTGCTGGTAGTCGGCAGAACGAAGCACTATGGCGGGCCTTTCCGCATCACCACCGAAGCGGACCTGTTCGCCGACCAGTTCGAATTCATGGCGCTGACCACGCAAAGCGGCTTTCGCTATCTCAGCTACTTGCCCACGCTGTGGCTCGGCAAGCTCCGTGGAACCGACGGCGTGCATTATTGGAAGGCTAGCAGCATCATTTGCGAGCCGCTCAATAACCATCCCGTTTACGCCCAGATCGACGGCGAGCCCCTTGCGCGCCTGCCCGTCGAGTTCAAAATCGTTCCGCGCGCCCTGAGACTTTTGGTTCCGCGGAAGATCGCTGCGTCAACGCCCACGAACACCTCCTCGAACTGAGTATGGACCCCGTCACGCATGGATTTGCCTCCTATGCGTTAGCGCGCACGACTTTCCCTCGCGCGTCCCGAGCCACACTCGCCGGCGCTGTGCTTGCCGGAACTGCCGCCGATCTCGATCAACTGAGTTCGTCCTCGGGACCCTCTGCCTTTCTCGCCTGGCATCGGACCTTCACGCACTCCATCGCAACCGCGATCACTCTCGCAGCCCTCCTTGCCCTCGCTTTGGTGTTGGTTGGCAAGCAGAAAAAAGACTCAATCAAAACGATTCTGCCGCTGTTTCTGATGGCTTCCCTTCTCCACCTGGCAATGGATTCCTGCCAAAACGAGTCCGTCGAACTCTTATGGCCATTTCGTTCGCAAAGATATTCTCTGGACTGCGTCGCTCACCTGGACCTCTGGATCTTGCTGATGCTCCTCGCTGGCGCGCTGCTTCCGCTGCTCCTGGGTCTCGTCACCGAAGAGATCGGCGCAAAATCAAAAGCTCCTCGGGGGCGAATCGGTGCCGCGCTCGCGCTGCTGGCCGTCTGCGCCTACATGGGCGGGCGCTTTGTTTTCCACGGCAACGCCGTGGCGATGATGGAATCGCGAACGTATCGCGGAGAGCTCCCGCGAAAAGTTGCCGCCTTCGCGGAGTCCGACACACCCTTTCACTGGCACGGCATCGTAGAAACCGAACGCGCCTTGCACGGAATCGACCTCGATCTGACGCGCGGTTCCGCCTTTAACCCGGATTCATCGGCCGTTGCCTACAAGCCGGAGCCCTCGCCACCGCTCGAGGCGGCGCGAAACACCGAAGCGGCGCGCCGCTTCCTGCAAGCAGCCAGGTTCCCCAAGGCCACCATCGAGAAGACCAACACCGGCTTTCGAGTCGAAATTCGCGATTTCCCGCACCAAAAGCATGCTCATTTGGGCCTGCGAGTCATCGCCGTTATCGAAACGGATCCCGGCGGCAACGTGCTCAGCCAGGAACTCATCTGGGATCCACTCTCGAAATAAGGTATTTCCGGAAGAACGCAATAGAATTTCGTGCAGGCCAGCCAATCACTCTTCCGCGGAGTTTTCTTCTTTTTTGACTTTGAAAATGACACGCGACGCCGCATAGCTCACCGTCACCAACGCAATCACCAGCACCGTGGCTTCCAGCTTATGCTGCATCAGGTACGGCAGGGCATCGCCGCCGTAGCGCACCGCAAGGTATCCCACTCCAAAGTAGCGAAACCCTCGCGCCAGCGCGATAGCGGAAGCAAAACTCACCAGCGGCACCTCGAATACGCCCGCGGCCAGCACGAAAAATTTGAAAGGTGTCGGTGGCGGCAGCATGGCCGCCAGAAGTATTCCCGCGAAGCCGTTGCGCTCCACCCAATGCCGTATCATCGCAGCCCGCGCTCCTGCTTTGCGATGAAAGAGAGCTTCTCCGCCCTTGCGCGCCAGAAAAAACAGAAGCACGCACCCCAGCAGCGAGCCCAACGCGGCCATGCTGGCATACAGCGGCATACGCCCCGGCCGACGCACGGAAAGCTCAATGAGCAGCAAATCATTGATCACCGGAAACGTAAGCACCGAGGAGTCCAAGAACGAAATGAGAAAAAGACCGGGTGCACCCAACCCACCGGCGAAAGCGACAATCTTCTGTTTCCACGCGCCGAGCTGCGCAAGCAACGCACACCCTCCATCACCCTAATCATCTCGTCTCCACCTGGTCCGCACCGCAACGCCATTTGGAGTGCGGCGGTCTGGCCGCCGCTTTTTCAGCCGCCACCACGGCTACCAACGTCTTCCATTCGTCTCGGTGTCTCAGCTCAGCGCCCACGGCTTTTTTACGTCATTACTTCATTACTTCTTTACTTCTGCTTTTCTACTGCGCAAACGCCGCGCGGTCGAAATGAGTCATGAACACTTGCATCAGCGCAGTGCGATGAAGATTGGGCAGGCGCGGAATTTCACCAATCACCCGCACGTGCCCGAAGCGTTCGATGGTTTCGCGATTCTCGCGGTTCTGGTCGCCAATGAGCACTACTCCATGCACCGGGAGCTCCGCCGCGTGCAGCGCCGCCAACGTGAGCAGCGTGTGATTCACGGTGCCAATGCTGCTGCGCGACGCCAGAATCACCGGCAACTTGAACTTGACCATCAAATCCAGCATGAACTGTTTCTGGTTCACAGGCACCAGCACTCCGCCCACGCCCTCGATCACCACCCAATCATTGTTCAAGCTGCCCGGCAAATTAATGCGTCCCAAATCGATTTCCGTGCCCGCCCAGCGCGCCGCTAAATCCGGCGAAACCGGCGGCACGAATTTGTACACTTCGTCGATCGTGCGATCTGTGCCCATTCCGGCCAGGCGCATCACCGTCCCGCGGTCCGACCCCTCCAGCGTCCCGGTCTGAATCGGCTTCCAGTACACCGCATCCAACGCCGCGCACAGCAGCGCCGCTAGCGTGGTCTTTCCGACTCCCGTGTCCGTACCTGTAATGAAAAAATGGTTCCTCAAGCGCGCTCCCCAGTAGGATAAGTGCGTTGCTTCGGATTACGGAAATCCTCGGCGGTGTGCGCGAACCCTTGCAAATTTGAATTGCATCTAGATGGCATGCGTTTGCAGTGGATCCACTTTGCTTGAAGCCGCAAAACCGCCGGCATACGCCACCGGCGATTCACTATTCATTCCGCGCGGAAGCCTGGCGTCAGCCTTCGGCCGCGCCGCTGGCCTGTAAAAAATGTTCATGCGTGTTTTGACCCGGCCTATCCGTCCCGAAGCAAAGCACGCATGTTACCACTGCTTGGCAAGCTCGTGCCCTCGCTCGCGGTCGTGCGATACCTTTCGGTTAGCGTCGACCATCGTCCACGAATTTGCGAGCCGCTTCGCCAAAACTATCATCATACGGCAGCGTTTGACCCGCCATTAGTAAAATGCTATAAATCACCGTCTTGTGAACGGCCGCGCGCCGCGCTTCCTGGTCCTTGCCCCGGGGTTTTGCAGTGAATGATGCTCGGCGCCTGTGCTCACAGTTCCTTTCCCGTCTCCCAGTGGGAGCTTTCCGAATCTGGCAAGTTCTCCCCGGCGCAACTACGCACCAGGCATACTAGTGTGCCGGAAACGGATGTCCGGGAAACGTTACGCAGTTAATCTGATATCTCTTTTTCTCACGGAGGAGTGTTGATGCGCACCTGGCTTACCCATGCCTGGGCACTGGCTTGTAGATTCTCGAGATTTCGCGCCGCCGCTGCTGCGCTTTCCTTGCTCACCGCTGCTGCCGCGCCGGCTCAGTCAGCCGACGAAGCCGCCGGCGAAGCGGCTTTGAAATTGCCTGACCTGACCCAGGTTCAATTCCTCGGCGTCGACGGTCACAAACTCTTGCTCTTCGGCATTCTTTTTTGCGTCTTCGGCCTGATTTTTGGTTTGGTCATCTACAGTCGCCTCAAAAATCTCCCCGTGCACAAGTCCATGCGCGATATTTCCGAGCTGATTTACGAAACTTGCAAGACTTATCTCATCACGCAGGGCAAATTCCTCGTCGTTTTGTGGCTCTTTATCGCCGTCATCATCGTGCTCTATTTTGGCGTCCTCGCCCCCGTGCCCGGCAAATCCGTCGCCGTCACGCTGCCCATCATCCTTGCGTTTAGCCTTATCGGCATCGCAGGCAGCTACGGCGTCGCCTGGTTTGGCATTCGCGTCAACACCTTCGCCAACTCGCGCACCGCGTTCGCCAGCCTGCGCGGCAAGCCCTATCCGATTTATCACACGCCCCTCGAAGCCGGTATGAGCATCGGCATGATGCTCATCAGCGTCGAGCTTTTGATGATGCTACTAATCCTCCTCTTCATCCCTGGCGATTACGCCGGCCCGTGCTTCATCGGTTTCGCTATCGGCGAATCCCTAGGCGCCGCCGCGCTGCGTATCGCCGGTGGCATCTTCACCAAAATCGCCGACATCGGCTCCGACCTCATGAAGATCGTCTTCAAGATCAAAGAAGACGACGCGCGCAATCCTGGCGTCATCGCCGATTGCACAGGAGACAATGCCGGCGATTCCGTCGGCCCCAGCGCGGACGGCTTCGAAACCTATGGTGTGACCGGCGTCGCGCTCATCACCTTCATCCTGCTTGGCGTGAAAGATCCTCTGATTCAGGTACAGCTCCTGGTGTGGATCTTCGTCATGCGCATTGTCATGCTGGTCGCCAGCGCCGCCGCGTACTTCCTCAACGGCGTGATCGCCAAGGCGCGCTATGCCCACGTCGACGAGATGAACTACGAAGCTCCGCTTACTTCGCTCGTCTGGATCACTTCGCTCGTATCCATCGCATTTACCTATGTCATCTCTTCGCTGATCATTCCCAC